>Ga0181520_10000235_pt1 | contig 120298 bp, 121 predicted proteins | sample PEATcosm2014_Bin_29_FD_132451 | JGI IMG/M metagenome (GOLD analysis project Ga0181520, IMG submission 132451) | Peatland microbial communities from MTU Mesocosm Facility, Houghton, MI, USA - PEATcosm2014_Bin02_30_metaG | ecosystem: Environmental > Terrestrial > Soil > Wetlands > Peat | place... | reverse complement strand
TTCCGTCTCACGGAGCTTGCCGGCGGGCCGCTCCAGGTGCTCGACGCGAGTGGCGCGCCGCGCATCGTCTCCGTGCCGCCGCCCACCCGCGCGGAGCGTTCGAGGAAGCCGCAATGAGACGCCCGATGCCTGCGGCCGGCCGCCTTGGTTTTTGCCTGGCGCTGTGCGTGGTCCCGCTATCGGCGGCGACCGCGCCGGTGATTTCGCCCACCACTTTGCCCAACGGGATTTTGGGCAGCGGATACTCGCAGACGTTGACGGCCTCCGCCGGATATGGAGCGGGCACTTACTCGTTTTCGTTGTTGGCCGGCGCCGGGTCTCCGCCAACCGGCCTTGCGGTATCCGCCGCCGGCGTTGTGTCGGGCACGCCCACGGCGACAGGAACATTCACCTTCACGGTGGTGGTCACCAGCACCTTCGTCAGCCCCGTGGAATACTTTCCGCCGCTAACAGGATCGCAGACGTATACGGTGGTGATCTATCCGAACATCGTGTTCACCTTGGACAGCGCGGCTTCAGGGGTTGTAGGTGTTTCTTACTCCCAGACGTTCACCGCGACCGGAGCCGGCGGCGCATCCACTTACACATGGTCTTTGTCAGACAGCGCGCCGCCTCCCGGTTTGACATTCTCCTCCGCGGGTGTGCTCAGCGGGATTCCAACTGCAGCCGGAACCTACGGTTTCACAGTCCAGTTATCGAGCCTGGTTCCAGGCCTTGGCGCGGTGACAGCGTACTCATCCTATACAGTTACAGTCATCCCGGCGCTAGTCATCACCGGCAGCCTGGGCGGCGGCACGGTGGGCGTTGCGTATTCGGCTGCGCTCGGCGCAACGGGCGGATACGGCGCCGGCACTTATGCATTCTCAATCGCTTCCGGGACACTGCCGTCCGGCCTTAGCTTAGCCGCCGGGGGAACGCTGTCGGGCACACCGACGGTGGCGGGGACGTCCACCTTCACGGTGCAGGTGACCAGCACTCAGGTAGTTACCAGCGAGTTGCGCGCGCGCGTCTTCAGCGCCGCCATCCCCGCGGCCGTCGGCGCCCCGTCAATCGCCGCAACCCAGTCATTCACGGTCACGATCTACCCAAGCCTCGCGATCGCGCTGGCGAGCGTAAGTGCCGGGACCGTGGGCATTAGCTACTCGCAGACGTATACAGCCACCGGTGGCGGGGGCGCTTCCACTTACACATGGTCTGTGGTGGCAGGCAAGCTGCCTACGGGCCTGACGTTCTCCGCCGCCGGCGTACTCAGCGGTATTCCGACGACAGTTGGCTCCTTCAGTTTCACGCTCCAGGTCTCCAGTGCGGTCCCCACAGTTGGCGTGCAGACGGCGATTCAACCGTTCAACATTGCGATAGCCTCGACGCCTGCCCTCACCATCACCGGCGCGGCCGGCGGCGGCTTAGTTGGTGTTTCGTATTCGGCGACGCTCGGCGCCACAGGTGGATACGGAACCGGCACTTACACTTTCTCGATAACGTCTGGCGCGCCGCCGGCCGGCATCACTTTATCGACTAGCGGAACTCTGTCGGGCACACCGACGGCGGCCGGGACATCCACCTTCACGGTGCAGGTCGCGAGCGCCGCTGCCGGCTTCCCGCCGCTCAGCGCAACCCAGTCTTTCACGGTTACGATCTACCCGAGTCTCGCGATCACTTTGGCGACAGCGAGCTCCGGCACTGTGAACGTCGCTTACTCACAGACGTATACAGCCACCGGAGGCGGGGGCGCTTCCACTTACACATGGGCTGTGGCGACCGGCACGCTGCCTACGGGCCTGACATTCTCCGCCGCCGGCGTACTCAGCGGTACTCCGACGGCTGTTGGATCCTTCGCTTTCACGGTCCAGGTCTCCAGTGCGGTCCCCACAGTTGGCTTGCAGACCGCCAACCAAGCGTTCAGCATTGCGATAGCCTCGGCGCCTGCAATCGCCATTACCGGCGCGCCGGGCGGCGGCGCGGTGGGCGTTGCGTATTCGGCGACGCTCGGCGCCACGGGTGGATACGGAACCGGCACTTACACTTTCTCGATAACATCAGGCGCGCCGCCGGCCGGCATTACCTTATCCGCCGGCGGAACTCTGTCGGGCACACCGACGGCGGCCGGGTCATCCACCTTCACGGTGCAGGTTACGAGCGCCTCTGCCGGCGTCCCGCCGCTCACCGGATTGCAGGCATTCACCATTGTGGTGGTTCCGGCGGCGCCAAACATTACGATTTCAGGCCTCCCGGCCACGGCCACGCCTGCCACGCAGCCGATCTTGGGCGTGAGCGTGGGCAACGCGTATCCAGCGGCCATCCAGGGCGAGATCGCCCTGACTTTCGCCCCCACCTCCGGTCCCGATGACCCCAACGTGCAGTTCTCGACCGGCGGCCGCACGGCCACGTTTCAGGTCCCGGCGGGGTCCACCCAGGCGCAATTCACAGGCAACGCTCCCGGCGTGCAAACCGGCACGGTAGCCGGCACAATCACGCTCACATTGACGCTGACGGCGGCAGGCGTCAATGTCACTCCGAAGCCGGCGCCTACTACCGTCATAACCGTGGCCGCGAGCCCGCCGACAATCACCAGCGCGACGTTTGCCCCCGTGAGCGGAGGCTTCAACCTATTGATCGTGGGTTTCTCAACCCCGCGCGACATGGCCTCGGCGGCGATCGCCTTCACGCCCGCCGCCGGCGTCACGCTGGCCGGCGCCAGTACCACCGTGTCACTCAGTCAGGTGTTTACGACGTGGTATGGGAGTTCCACGTCGGCCGCGTATGGCAGTATCTTCCTGCTGACCATTCCATTCACCGAGAACGGCGCGAACCCCCTCGCATCTCTGTCTGTCGTGCTGACCAACTCGCAGGGCAATTCGGCTCCGGCCGCTGTTACGTTCTAAGTGGGACGGACCGGGGCGCCCGCTGGGTTCGCGGGCCTGTCTGTCTTCTTGGTGCGCAAGCTCACTGCGCTCAAAGGCCGTCCTGTAACGGCTCGCGTCATGGTCGCGTCCCCAACAGGGGGACTTCCCGATGCGTATCGCGATGCGCGGCATTGCAGCGCTGGCGTTACTCTTCTTCAGCCAGGCAACTGTGCAACGGCTCAACGCCCAGGGCGTCACTTCCGGTTTTGTGTACGCAGGCGGAACGTTCGGCTCGATTCGCGGCGCCGGACGCTTCGGCGTAGGGGTGGACTTCCGCCTGGCCCCGCAATTCGATTTGGGCTGCGAAGTCGGCCTGATCGCCAAGACGGACGTAGGTATCCTGGGATCGGGCAACGTCACGTATCATTTCATTCGCGGGCGGGCCGGGTTCGATCCGTTTCTGGTGGGCGGAGTCTCAGGAGCGCGCTTTGCCGGAGTGAATGGAGTGTATGTGAACCTGGGCGCCGGCACCAATTACTGGGTTGCGCGCCGTTGGGCTCTGCGGGGCGAATTCAAGGGATACGCTGGGGGACAAGACCTCGGCGGGTTCACCGAACTTCGCTTCGGAATCACGTTCCGGCCGTGAGCGGACCCGCTCATCTGTAGCCCATTTTGGCCTGTTCTGCGCCCGTTGCCACACCATCTTGCCCGGAGTTACAGTACTTCTAGCACTATCGAGCCCGCAAGAATCTGCCTGCGGATGGTCCCGGGTGGCGGATTCCCTGGCTGGATTGTGCCAAACTGGAATCTTCTGGAGACTGAGCGGCTCGGACGAAACATGGACCGTAAACGTGCAATCATCGTCGGCGCCGGGCCTGCCGGGCTCACCGCTGCTTACGAACTTCTCAAGAGAAGCGACGTCGTTCCATTGGTTCTGGAGCGGTCTACCTACATGGGCGGAATCGCCCGAACCCATAACTATAAAGGCAATCGTATCGACCTTGGCGGGCACCGTTTCTTTTCCAAGTCCGACCGCGTCATGGAATGGTGGCTGGACCGCCTTCCCATAGAGCGCACGGGCGACGGCGCCCACAAGCTAGGCTATCAGGGTTCCAGCCGCTTTATGCAAGGCGCGGAGGACGGTCCCGATCCGGCGACTGAAGACCTGGTCATGCTCGTGCGGAAGCGCAAGTCCCGCATTTACTTCTTGCGAAGGTTCTTCGAATACCCTATAAAATTCACCGGCGATACGCTGTCGAAGTTAGGCGCCGTCCGCGTATTCCGCATAGGATTGAGCTATTCGAAAGCGGTGCTATTCCCGCCCCGGCGCATTGACAGTCTCGAACAGTTCTTCATCAGCCGCTTCGGCGAGGAACTGTATCGTACCTTCTTCAAGTCATACACGGAAAAGGTCTGGGGCGTCCCTTGCCGCGAGATCTCCGCCGAGTGGGGTGCGCAGCGCATCAAGGGCCTTTCCATCACCCGTACGCTCACGCACTTTGTGCGGCAGTTGTTCCGCTCCAAAAGCGATATCGCGCAGAAGGACATCGAGACGTCTCTGATCGAGCAGTTCCTGTATCCGAAGTATGGGCCGGGACAGATGTGGGAAGAGGTGGCCCGCGATGTGGAGCGAATGGGCGGCCAGGTTCTTACGGAATGGGTAGTCCAGGCTGTGAACGTCGCCGGCGGCCGGGTTGAATCCGTGACCGCGACCAACGCGGCCGGCGAGACGCAGGTTTTCGAGGGCGATTATTTCTTCTCCACCATGGCGGTCAAAGACCTGATGCGCGCGCTCCATCCGGCGCCGCCGGCCGCCCCTATGGCCGTGAGCGAGGGCCTTATGTACCGCGACTTCATCACGGTCGGCCTGCTTCTGAACAGCCTCAAGGTGCGCGAATCGGGACCGGCGCGGAAGCCCATCGCCGACAACTGGATCTACATTCAGGAGCCGGATGTGCTCGCCGGGCGGCTTCAGGTGTTCAACAACTGGAGCCCCTATCTTGTGGCGGACCCGCTGAAGACCTGGGTCGGCGTGGAGTACTTCTGCTTCGAAGGCGACGAACTCTGGAACAAGCCGGACCGGGAGATGGCGGATCTCGCAGCCTCCGAACTGGACAAGATCGGCATTATCGATAAGGCGGACGTCGTCGACTCAACGGTGTTGCGCATGCCGAAAACGTATCCGGCCTACTTCGGGTCGTACGACCGCTTCGACGAGGTTCGCGCCTATCTCGATGGCTTTGAAAACCTGTTTCTGGTCGGCCGCAACGGCATGCACAAGTACAACAACCAGGACCATTCGATGCTGACGGCGATGATCGCGGTGGACAACATCATCGAAGGCAGGGTCGATAAGTCGAACATCTGGGAAGTCAACACGGAGATGGAATACCACGAGAGCAAGCAGCCCGGCGCGTGACAGGGCCGCCCGATTGCGGCCGCCAGGCTTAGCGTTCCCCCGCCATCACTGGGCCGCCGGTCCGCGCGCTGCCGTACGGGCGCCCCGCCCTCCGGCCAAGGTATAGTCCGCCGGCGGCGCGAAAAGGGATGCGTCGGGCTCCGCCGTCACCACGTTCGATAATTGCATGCTGGTCACGCCGAACCGCGGATCGGAGGTCTTAATCATCACCGGGATGTGCAGCGTGGTGGAGATCCACGTCTCCCGCACAACCTGAATCGGCTGCTGGTTGCCGATTCCTCCGGCCGGAATCGTCTCCGTCATCCGTCTGCCGGTCGCTGGCTGCCCCTCAATCGACTGGGTTCCCAAATCCTCCGTCTGCGTCTGCGCTCCGCCGCGCGCGCGTCCGCCGACTCCCGGCTGCGCCTCGGTCCCAGCCCGTCCGCGCCGCACGCCCGCGGTGGAGCCTGAGCCGTCGGAAGTCCGCGCGGCTGGCCTGGCGAACATTCTCGCGGGCGTCCGCGCGTAGGTCTTCGCCTCGGGATTGAGCAAGTAAGAGACGCCCGCCACCGGATCGGTAATCGTGACGGATGTGCGCGTTTGACCCGTCACCGCATTGGTCGACGTTTGTTCGATGCGAACACGGCCCTGGGAATCCCTATAGACCTTGGCTTGCACCTGGCGGGTAATCTGGTTCCCGTTCGCCAAGGTCTGCTGCACCAGCGTCGTCCGCACGCCCGAATACGGCGCTCCGGACACACGGGCTTCCGCTCCGGACCAGGCCATCTGGCCGAAGCCCGCTCCTGGGCCGCCGCGCCCGAGACCGCCCGCAAAACGCCCCTGCGCCGAAAGCGCGCCCGCCGCAATGAGCAGCGCCAGTATCGTGGTTAGTTTGTTCATCGCATTCCTTCTCCTGCACGAAGTCTTAAAGGTCCGGGTAACTCACTAGTTGCACGGCGCGTGGCAATTCATCCTCACCCACCACAATGTCCGCTTCGAAGTCGTCAGCCAGGTCGGCGGCATAGGCGCCGGGAAGATCGATTCCCATGCGAACCAGCTCCGCCCCATTCAACTCCCTGCGCACGATCCGCACCGATTCGCCGGTGGCCAGCGGCAGGGCGTACGGCACAGGGATAAACCCATCGTCCTCGCCCGCGTCTACCACTCCGGCGCCGGCGACATCCTCGCTCTGGACGGAAATCCGCGCCGGCGCGTTCCGTCCCGGCATCCCCAGCCACACCTGCAGCGAAGCCGCCACCAGTAGAGCGGCCGTTGCCGGAATCCAGGCCCAGCCAAGCCACCGGCGCGTCGCCGGACGTTCCATGCGGGCGAACTCCGCCATCAACCGGCGCCGCCAGAAATCCCGGGAGCGTTGGCCGGCGCGAGCCATGCGCAGCGCCTGCAACTCCCCGCTCAGCGCACACTCGGCTTCCCATTGCTCACCGCACCGGGCGCAGTCCGACAGGTGCGCGCTCAAGCGCCCGGACGGCTCCACGCCGCGCCGCGCGCAATCGGTAAGCTCTTCCAGCCACTCCCTGCAATTTCCCGTGCTCATTTCGTCACTTTCTCCGGAGTCAGTCTGTATTGCCGCAGCTTCGCGGCCAGCAGCCGGCGTGCGCGGTATAGCCGGGAACGGATGGTCCCCACCGGACAGCCCACCATCTTCGCGGCGTCCTCGTAACTGCGCTCCTCCAGATCGCACAGTACTACCGCATCGCGATAGCCCGGCGGCAAATTTCGTACCGCAATGCTCAGCGCCCGCGTCGCCTCCCCTTCGATCAGCGATTCGACAACGCCATCGTCCACCGCGGCTTCTCCCGCCATCCCCACGCTTTGAGAGCGGTACGCCACACGCATGAGATTTCGCACTACTCCGTACAAATAAGCCTGGAGCGATCCCCGGCGCGCGTCAAAACGCGCCTCCGGCTGGATAAGCTGCAAAAATGCCTCGTGCGCCGCCTCTTCGGCGGTAGCCGGGTTGCCCGAGAGTTGCAGCGCATACCGAAATAGGGCGGGCTCGCGCCGTTCATAAAGCTCGGCCAGCGCCTGACGATCGCCCTTTCGGATTTGCTTGTATAGTTCCTCGTCGCTAGTATCCATCCGGACGATCACCCTGCATTGCTTCCCAGAGCCGAGAAGTTCCCTTAAAGTAGGGCGGACCTCCTGGTCTGCCTTCTTAGACTTCTTGGCCTTCTTGGCCTGCCTTCGAAATCCGCCGCACTTTCCTGCTTCAGAATAACCCGTTTACTTCAGGCGTTTCTTCAGCACCGGTCCGCGCGATGTTAAGCTGGGTCGTGCCAGCGGTTGGCGCCTCTCCATGTTCCTCCTCCTGAGCAAATTCATCCCCGTTTTCGTGTACCCGCTCGGCTTGAGCCTGGCGCTATTGGCCGTCGCGGCGGTCCTGCGCCGGCGGTCCGGCTGGACGCGGGCCCTTTGTTTCAGCGCCTTCCTGCTCCTTTTCCTTTTCAGCTCCGGCACGGTTTCCCAGTTGCTCCTGCACTCGCTCGAAGACCGCTACCCCCAGCACCCCATGGAATCGATTCCCCAGGCGCAGGCGATTGTAGTCTTGGGCGGTGGAACCAGCTCTCCGGGCCCCCCGGGCCAGGCGCCCGGACTGAGCGCCGCCAGTGACCGCCTTCTCTACGGCGCCAGGCTCTTTCGCGCGGGAAAGGCGCCGCTCGTCCTCTTTGCCGGAGGCGCCGTTCCGCTCATGAAGTCCCGGCCGGGGCTTTCGGAGGCGCAGGGCGCCGCCCTGTTGCTGAAGGAATGGGCAGTCCCCGCGCAGGCCATCCTCCTGGAGGACCAATCGCGCAACACTCGTGAAAATGGCGTCTTCAGCCGCCCCATCCTCCAAAGCCACGGGGTCTCGCGGATTCTGCTGGTGACCTCGGCGTTTCACATGCCACGCGCCTCAGCCGTTTTCCGGAAGCTGGGCTTCCAGGTGATTCCCGCTCCCGCGGACTTCCAGACGGGAGACGATGAGGGACTCTTGCTGCGCCTCCTCCCCGATGCCGGATCCCTGGCCGAGTCCGACTTGGCCTTGAAGGAGTGGCTGGGCCTACTCGCCTATCGCTTGCGTGGATGGATCTGACCCCATAATCGGCGCGCTCAGTCCATCATCCAGATCGTCTCTCCGGCCGCATCCACCAGCCGCACGTGCAACGTGCCCTCGCACTCAAGCCCTGCGCACTCGTTATTCGCGATCAGCCGCCCGCAAGTCAAACCCGCCGTCGAGCTGTCCGTGGCCCCGAACTCCCGCCACTCGCCTTCGGAAGACTCCCGAACCTGCAGCCGATAAGTATCTTCCGCTGGGCCGTTCGACGCGGCGCCGGCCGCGAGACGATCCTTCTTATTGGCCACCGAGCCGAGCAGCGCCCTCGCCGGCGCCCCTTCCAGCGAAATCGTATCGTCGGGGGCAAACACCAGCCGGCAATGGTCCTGACGGATCTGGTCAATGTAGCGGATGCGATCGAGATTCACGATGACAGCCGTATCTCCCCCGCCGGAGGCATCCTTCACCGCCAAGCTCTGAAATTGCGCCATGAGAATAGCCTAACGCAATTCGGTGGGGCGGACCGGGGCGCCCACAGCGCTTGTGGGCCTGTCCGCCTTCTTCTGGTCTGCCTCCTTTTTTCCGTTCATTCTCGCCCGGCTTCGGAAAGGCCGCGCTAACGTGAGAAAAACCACAGAACCCATCCACTTCAATGGATCGAAAGTCGGCGGCCTGTGATAACCTTGCTCGATACTCGGGAGTCCAAAATGGAAATTCCCGAACCAGTCAAGCTTTCTTTAGAGTACTGGCCCGCTTAGGCCAGCGAGGGTTCCGATACACCAGGAGGTGGGAAAAATGTCAAGACGTTCAATGCGGCAAAACGCGGTATTGCTTGTCGCTGGCTTTTGTTTAGCAGTCACCCCCGCAATCGCCCAGGAGGACGCCAAATGGGAAGGGGTTGCGTACGCAGGTTTGTACCATTCACCGGGGGCGACCAAACCGACGGTGGGAGTGCAGGGGGGCTTTCTGGCCATTTCCCACCTCCGCGTGTTCGGCGAACTCAACTACGTGCCATTGGGTTCGGCCAGCAGCAGCGCGTCGGGTGGGGGCGAAACGGTATCGGGTTCGGGGAGCGCGCGGATGGTGAACTTCGGCGGAGGCGCCGACTACACCATCCCGATCAATAACGACAAGTTGCAGCCGTACGGACTCTTCGTTTTGGGAGACGGCCACACGACCGCCAGTTACTCGGAATCGGAATCGGGGTCGACCAGCTATTCGGCAAGCGGCAGCTCGTCGGCAAACTCCTTCTATCTGGGATTTGGCGGCGGCGTCCGATATTTTTTGAAACCGAACCTTGGAATTCGGCCCGAATTTCGCTACCAGCGCTACACAGGCTACGGCGGCTTCAATTCGATTCAGTTGAGCGCGGGATTGTTCTACCGGTTCGGCGGTAAGTAGCAGGCATTTCGAACCGAGCCGCGAACGTAAGAGAGCGGTAAGCCGCCATGGCCGCAGTCGTCGCAGACTTGTGAGCACACCGCTACGATTCCGATGGCGCCGCGGGATTACTGGGTTCCCTGGCGTTCAAAGCCCCGTCTTGCCCGCCGTGATTTTCAATCTGCCGTGCAGCCCCGCCGCGGCCCTCCCGCGCCGTCGAACTGGTGGCGAAGCGAGGGCCGCTTTCCAGCAGCTTCTGGAGAATCGGCGTTTTCGAGCAGCTCGCTTCCAGGAAGTCCACGCCGACCGCCGTCAGCACCAGCTCCGAGTTATCGCCATAGACGACATATTGTTTGCTCTTGAGATACCAGGTTGAGAACTCCAGATACTCACGCGGCATTCCCATCCGCTTCTCCAGGTCGAACAGCGAAACGCCCGGGCTGTGAGGGCTGGTTCTGCGCTTGTTGTACAACAGCGAAAGGATCCCAAGACGCCGGTTCATCTCACCCTCCATGCCGTTGACGAACTCACTCAGCTCGAAGATGGGCAGCATCCCTGGCTCCCTGCTCTGGAGACTGGCGTCGTATTCCGCCCGGAGTTGGGGGTCCGACAGCGTCTTGTAGGCGGCTTGCAGGATTAGAAACTTCTCCGGATCGCCGGTCTCGGGGTTGTCAGGATGAAAGCGGCCCGCCATCATCCGGTAAATTCGATGGATGATCGACCAATCCGCTTTGGGGTTGACCTGGAGGAAGGAATAATAATCGACCTCCACAGCGTCGGAGGAGCCGGCCGTCGCTTTGGTCTCTTCATTAAACGCGATTCCGATGGCGTAACCTTCGCCATGGGCAGTGCAATGGCGGACTACCCCATAACCCGTCAGCGTGCCCTCATGGGCCTCAATGAACACGACGGTTTCCGGCGGAATGCTCTGGGACGCGCTGACTCGAACGCCGGCTCGTGCGAGGTCCATGCAACGCGCCTCGGTAGTGCACGCCCCGCCATCTGCAACCTGCCAACAGAGGGTATACGTCTGCCTTCCGGCGCGCCGCAGCTCCCGCCGCATGTTCACTTGCATTTGCGCTCCTCAAAAGCGGTCCGCTTACTAAGAGAGGTTAGCATGGCGATCGGCGCTCGAGCCGTGAATTGCCGGGATTGCGGCCCATCGGCGTAGCGCGGCCTAAGTCAACTTCCATCCCGTGACCTGTCCCTCCTTGTTCAGCTCGGCGTCGATGCGGTAGACGCTCTTCCGCCGCTGTCGCCAAGGGTACATGCGGTACGCGAGCGTGAGTTGGTATTCCAGCGCGCTCAGCGGAGCATTCGGGATGTAAGCGGTTTCGCAACGCGCCGCGATCGCCTGGCGGCCCGGCATCTTCCTCATGGCGCCCCGCACAAGCACCTTCGCATCCCCGGCGATGGAGCCATTCGCCAGCGCCAGCTTCGAAACCTGGCAACTGTATTCGACATCCATCAGCGGCGTCATGTTCTGGTTGGAAATCTGGAGCGCGATCGAAAACGGGCTGGCGAATGGCGACACAGCCGGCGGTTCGACTCGCGGCTTAAAAACAACCGGGAAGATGAATACAACCGTCACAAAGAGCACCGCCGCGCTGGCCAGCAGCCGAAAGGGTCCGCGGAAACGGGACCTCGGCGCCGGGAGTTGCGGCGATGCCGAATCCTGCTTGATACCTCCCGATTTCCACATGGCTGTCCCGCCTTTCACCTTAGCAGGTGGGGCGGGCCGGGGCGCCCACTGCGTTTGTGGGCCCGCCTGCCTTCTTCTAGACTTAGCGTCTGCAGAACCGGCGGGACCCAAAGGTCCAGTTTCGCGAACAGGTCGCTCCGTTTCACCGGCTTGGAGATGTAGTCGTCCATCCCCGCGGCCAGGCAGTTTTCGCGCGATCCCGCCATGGCTTCGGCCGTCATGGCGATGATGGCCACTCGCCGTCCCGGTCCTTCGCGCCTGCGAATTTCCTGGGCGGCTTCATAACCGTCCATTTGCGGCATCTGACAGTCCATGAGAATCAGATCGTAGTGCGCCATGCTGAACATTTCCACCGCCTCCACGCCATTCGCCGCGAAGTCCGGCCGTAACCCCAGATGTTGCAGCATGAGCGCCGCCACCTTTTGGTTCACCACGTTGTCTTCGGCCACCAGTACCCGGACCTGCCGTCCGGCGAACCGGTTGACGGTGGCAGCGTCCCCCTCAGCGGCCATTGGTTTGGGACCCTCCAGAAATGGCTTCCCCAGCTTCCTGGACCATGCGGTGGCGAGGCTGTTCATGAGTTGCGACTGCCGCACCGGCTTGACCACTGAAGCGTCAACGCATGAGATTTCTTTCCCGGTTGCATTCCAATGCCCCACCGAGGCCAACAGAATCACCAGCGTGTCGCGGATCTCCGGATTGCTCTTGATTGCTCTAGCCGGCGGAACGCCCCCGATATCCGAAACCCGGTAGTCGATCATCGCGAAGTGGTACGGGTCCCCATGCCGCTTGGCTTCTCTGAGAGCCTCAATCAGACCATTCGCGGAGGCGAACCCTCCGTTGCGCATGCCCCAACTGGTAATCTGTTCGTGAATCGCACGGCGGCTCAATTCGTTGTCATCGACAATCAGCACGCGCAAATCCCGCAAGTCGACGGCCGGGTGTGGCGCTTCTTGTTCTTGAGTGTCCGTCTCAAGCGGCAGAGTGAACCAGAACGTGGATCCTTCGCCGGGCTGGCTTCTTATGCCAATGGTTCCTCCCATAAGCTCCACCAGTTGCTTGGAAATCGCCAACCCTAGCCCCGTGCCTCCATATCGCCGCGTGGTGGATGAGTCCACCCGGCTGAATTTCTGGAAGAGCGACCCCACCTTCTCCAGCGGTACGCCCGGGCCATTGTCTTTTACGCCAATCCGCAGAAGCGCTCTATGTTCGTCCGGGGATTCGCAATCGGCGGTGATTACGACAGATCCCGCGTCGCTGAACTTCACGGCGTTTCCAACCAGGTTCGTCAGCACCTGGCGGATCCGCCCCGCGTCCCCGATGAAGCGCCGCGGCAGCCGCGACGGGTACTCCAGAATCAGCTCCAACTGCTTCTCTTCCGCCTTGGGCGCCAGCATTTCATTGACTTCCTCCATTACCAGACGGAGGTCGAATGTCAGGGATTCGATCGCCAGCTTGCCGGCTTCGACCTTCGAAAAATCGAGAATGTCGTTGATGACGCTCAGCAGTGCTTCACCCGACCCGCGTACCGTCTCGGCATAGTCCCGCTGCTGGGGCGTCAGACCCGTATCGAGCAACAGGCCCGTCATGCCGATCACTCCGTTCATGGGCGTGCGGATCTCATGGCTCATATTGGCCAGGAACTCCGTCTTAGCCCGGCTGGCGTCCTTGGCCGCCTCCATAAGCGCGGCTGTCTGTTCGAGCTGGCGCCGGATCACCACCGTCTGCCGCTTCATCCCGTTCCTCAATATCGCAACCCAGCAAAGCACCGCCAGCGTCGCCGCGAAGGCGAGACTGACCGCCAGCAGGGCATGGCGGGCGTCCCACCAGGGAGGGCTTCGAACCACCGCCACATCCCGAGGCGAACTCAACAGGATTCGGTAGGACAAGGGCCGTACCATTCCTTCGAGCGTGATCAGGTCGCTAACCTCAAATTGCATCGAACACACTCCCGCAACCAGAAGCTCGCTATCCCGTTTCCAATCCGGCGTACCGGCGCTCCTCAAACCGGCCGGCAGGGTCGCGGAAAAAAGGAAATTACCGGACAGCAAGATCATCGTAGGATCTTTGGCTGCCGGGTCCCACTCGATGAACCTCGCCTGGACTTTCACCGGCTTCGCATCGTAGTCGCCGCGCAAAATCTGCTCGGCGGTCAATCGCGTGGCCGCAACTTCCTGCTTGCCGCCCGCATTCCGCACGATCGCGTCGGTCATAATCGGAGCATAGCCGCCGGTGGTGGGAAAGCCGGCCACATCCACCGTGGCTCCAGGTTCGAGCCGCGTGGTTTGAGCGGTTTGAACGCATAGCCCCTGGCTGGCATCTTCAATACAAACGGTGCGGCCAGGCCACTGCAGCGTCACCCGTCCCCGAACGTGGCTGCGATGCACGGATGTGATATTCGGCGCGTAACGGAGAAGACCGGCGACCGGTAGCACCGGTAACGCAAACGGATCGGCCGGCGGCGGCTCAACGACCTTCACCTGATCTATCGAGGGAAAGACAAGGTGAACTCCAATCATCTGCCGGTTCTTCGTAAACAGAGGAGCCGCGTTGCCGTGAATGCGGACTGTCGCATCGACAAACTTCTCATAGTCCACGCCTTCCTGTTTCAGGGTTGTCGCGCGAACGATTCGATCGCCCATGTACACGTTCATCGTCACGTCTTTGCCAGACGTCGAAATGGAATGGACCACGCCCCCGATCTCCACCCACTGCCCGTCTTCCGCTCCGCTGAGCAAACGTGCCAGGCTCGCGGCCGGCGCCTCCGCCGGTACCTGCGATTCTCCGACAACGCGTACCCGGTCGGCCTCCACAATGGGCGCATAGTCTCCGGGTCCGCTCACCCCTTTGAAATCGACAATTGTGCCCGCATGAAGAGGGAGAATGGGTCTCAAGGGAACCGCCACGAAAATGGCGCCTGTCGAATCGTGAACGAATAGCGCGCCGCGTCGCACGTCCACGTAGGGATCGTAGTATGTAACCACAGCCCGCAGGTGGACCGGAAAACGCTTGGCGGCTTCCTCGGATGTCAGGCTGTGGGCTTGGCAAGCCGTGGTAAGCGTGCGCAGACCATCTCCCTGGTTCTGGCCGGCTTCCGCCGGCAGCGCGACGGCAACCAGCAGCAAAGGCAACGCGACTGACGACGGTTTGCGCATACTCCTCGTAATTCCATATCGGCTGTTTTAGGTGGGGCGGACCGGGGCGCCCACGCTTTTTGGGCCCGTCAGTCTTCCTTCTTGGTCTTTCTTCCTTCTTCCTTCTTCCCCCTCCCCCACTGCCACCCCCGCCCGTGGTGTTAACCTAAACCTGCTTGGTCATGTGGCTTGAAAGCGCTCCAGGATGAATCTTCCAGCCGCTATCTTTTCCGTCGCCGTGGCCGCCGGCGCCGGTTGGGCGATTACCGCCCTCGACAATTCCACTCGCCCCGATGTCATCGCACGTCAACTCTCCCTTCAACCCGCCGCCGATCCGGCCCGGATCGTGTCGCTTTACGCCGAAGCCCTCCGCCGCGACAGCGCCAGTCCCTACCGTTGGGCCGATCTGGGCGACGCGTTCACGCTCGACAACCAGGTTCCCGCCGCAAGCTACTGCTTCGAGCATGCTCTCGCACTCAACCGCAGGCTCCCTCAGATCTGGCTCCGCGACGCCAATTTTCACTTTCAAACGGGTACGGATGCGGCCGCCCTCAAGTCGGCCGTTCGCGTCCTCCAGACCGTGCCCGACTACGATGGCGTACTCTTCAATTACTTCGACCGGATGATCGGCAACCCGTCCCAGGTGCTGGCGGAGATCGGCCAGAACCGCCGCGCAGCCGTCTCCTACGCCAGTCACCTCATTGCCACCGAGCAGGTGGACGACGCCCGAACCGCCTGGCAGGCGCTCGTCGCCAGTGGCATGGCCGATAAGCCTCTGGCCGCATCGTACGTCGGTTTATTGCTGCGCGCGCACCGCTATGCCGCAGCCAAGGCGGATTGGACGGACTTCGCCGGCGTCCCCAGAGACCCTCCCAATCTTCTATTCAACGGCGGGTTTGAGGACGATCCCAGCGGCGCCGCCCTCGATTGGCGCATCCAACCGTCGGACCAATTCGAGACCGCTATCGACAATACCGTCGCGCACGATGGCAAGCGCTCACTACATGTCCGATTCCTCGCCAACGCCAATGTGTCCTACGCCAATCTCACCCAATTGGTTGTAGTACCACCGGGGTCGTATGAACTGCGGGCCTGGGTTCGTAGCAGCGGCATCACCACCAACGAATGCCCCCGCCTGGAGATCCTCGATCCGGAACTTCCGGCCCGCCTCGACTTGCGCACCGAACCATTTTGCGGCTCCAGCGATTGGACGCTTGTGACTCAGCATGTTACGGTCCCCGCCGCTGCGCCGCTGCTGGCCATCCGCGTGATCCGGCTAGCTTCGGAAAAATTCGACAACAAAATTGCAGGAACTTTTTGGCTTGATTCAGTACAATTAGTACCGTACTAGGGTCTGCTCATGGGATAGTACCAAAAGCGGGTCTAAGAGCCGATATTTCGTTGACTTGACTGGACCGGACACTTAGAATGAAGGGGAGTCGGGGGTATTCGAATTTGAGACGCCTAATTCTTTTCCTCGCTGCCGCCTCTGCATTCGCCGCGACGCCCGTCGCTTCCATCGTCAGTTCGACGGATTTTCAGTTGAGCGGCGCCAATGTGATTGCGGCCGGGGTGCCGTCCTGGCCCCTCATGGCCGGAGACACCGTGGTGGCGGGAACCAGCACGGCGAGAATCCGTTTTGTGGATGGCACCGTGGTGACCCTCGGGCCGAAGTCCAAGGCCACGGTGCAGGAAAAGAACGACGACTTGAGCCTTCGGCTGTTGAGCGGTTTCCTCACGTTCACCCTGGCCCCCAACTCCACGCTCAGCGTGTACTCCGGCAGCACCCTGGTCCCGGCGCAGTCGGGCGTCGCCACAACCGCGCAGGCTGGCGGATCGGTGGCCAACAAGATTGTCGTGCCGCCGCCTCCGGGATTGCCGCCGACGCTCAGCGATTACTAACATGTCTGGCCTATCGAGGGAAATCATGAGCAGATTCGCAGGAGTAGGAACCCTCGCCGCCGTCGCGCTGGCGTTCTGTTCCGTGGTTCAGGCCGACGAAATTCTATACACCGTGCCTCTGCCGTCCGGCCCCGGCGTCAACGCAGCCAACAACCCTACTGACGTTGCCTATAGCCCTGCCGAACAAATTGGCGCGCAGTCCATACCAGCCGGCGATCTTCTCGGTGGCGATGCAACCAACCCCACGAATGCGATTTGGAGCGTCAATTCGGTCACCCTTTGGGTCGAGGGATATACACCGGTGACTGCAACGGGAACGGTGCCGTTTGAATATTCGAGTGGCCTGACGCTCTATGGCGGCATCATCAACAGCGCCCCCAATGTCGCTTTGCCCAACGCCCCTCTAAGCGATTTGGGGACCGTGTCCACAGGCACCCAGACCATGTACTCCGGTACCGGCGGCAACCCAACGAACTATTTGTCCCAAAACGCCGCTACCGCCAACGACTACTTCGCTGTTTGGCAGGTTACGTTCACGGGCTTGGATATAACCATGGGTCCCCAGGCCGACTGGGGGTTCGCGCTATCGTCGCCGAGCCAATCGCTTGCGCTGGCCGCGACAGCCTGCCCGGACAACAATGCGGACAATTGCGTCAGCAGTGGAGTCATCGATTTTACCCCAAACGGCGCTCAGTACGATCTGGTCGCGACCTATGGCTCGGCAGGCGACGTAAACATGGAACTCAGTGGGACCGCGACGCCTGAGCCCGCCACTTTCCTCCTCTTCGGAGTCGGCGTGGGAGTGCTCGCGTTGGTCCGCCGCCGGCGCGGATAGCCGTTAATCCCTTCCGTCTTTTAAGGCCTCTGGCGCCAGCCAGAGGCCTTTTTTATTGCTACTATATGCGGGAATGGATATCGCCGCCGCCATCCTGTTGGGGTTCACGCTGGCTTGGGCCTGCGTCGAGCGGGCGGGCGTCGTGCCGCACGACTGGAACCCCTGCGTCGTGGCGATAGGCCTGATCGCCTCCGTCTACTTTCTGATGCCACGGCGCAGGCGGATCCCCCGGGGGGACCGCCTGGTGACCGTGTGCCTCTCAACGGCGCTCGGCGTTGCGGCCCTCCAATTGGCGCCGCTCCCCTTGGGCCTCGTTCGCATCCTCGCGCCCGCTCGCGTGGAACTGCTTCGCGACACCGCGCAGGTGGCCGGCCCGTTGCCGCGCTTCGTCCCGCTGACCGCAATGCCCTTCGCCACCGCCCAAGCCCTGCTCACATTAGCGGCGTATGCCGTCGTCTTTCTGCTGGTGCGCGAGTTGACGCTGCGGCTCGATCGTTTTCCGTGGGCTCTGGTTTGGCCCCTAATCGTCATCGTCACGCTGGAAGCCGCCATCGGCTTCATCCAGGTTTCCGGCTACGGAGGAAGCGACCAGGCCACCGGCACTTATAACAGCAGGGACCATTACGCCGGCCTGTTGGAGATGGTGTTGCCGTTTGCGGCCATGTACGCGGTCGCGATTCTGCGGCGCAATTTGCGGCCCAAGGGGATGCCGGTGAAAGCGGCGCTTCAGGCGTGCGGCATGATCGTCGCGGCGGCGCTCCTGCTGATCGCGATCGTTTTCGCGCTTTCCCGCATGGGCTTCTTCTGCGCCTTGGCTGGGCTGGTGGTAGCTGCCGCGCTCACGCTCGCAGTCCGCGGCTGGCGGGATGACGAGAGGGCGGAGGCTCCGCTGTGGCGGCGCGCCCTGCCCGCGGCCATCGTCGCCGCCGTGGTTCTCACCGGGGTCGCGGTTCTGCCCTCGGCCGCACTGGTTGCCCGCTTTTCGGACCTGGCTCATACGGACGATATCACCGCCGACACCCGCGCCCAGCTTTGGCGCGACACCGTTCCGCTGATTAAGGACTACCTGTTGTTCGGTTGCGGCTTCGGCGCCTATGAATCCTGCTTCTACAAGTACAAGACGGTGGCCCCGATGAGCACGGCGGATTTCGCGCACAACGATTACCTGCAGGCGCTGGCCGAGCTGGGCATCGTGGGCTTTGCCGCCGGCCTGATCTTCGTGCTGCGCATCCTCTTTGGCGTGGGACGAAACGTGCTGTACGCCCATTCCATCGATGAGCGCTGCCGCTCCATTGCCTGCGTGGCCGCCATGACGGCCATGCTCCTTCACAGCATCGTCGATTTCAATATGTACGTGCCGGCCGACGCCATGGTCTTCGCTTGGATCGCAGGCATCGCCAGTGCCTCGCTGGCCCGGCGCAGCGTGCCCGCCGACGAGCGCGAACCTTCCCCCCTTCCGGGGACGGAAGAGTGGGCGGCCGCCGGATTGCGGGCCGTGGGCCGGCAGGCATTGTAAACTCGAAGAGCGGACCTATGCGTTGCGGGTGCGTGCTCCTCCTTCTCTTCCTCCGGCTCGCTGCGCTGCCTCCTCTCCACGCCCAAACCGGACAGCAGGTGCTGCTGGTAGTGAATCGGAGCGACGCGGTCTCCCGCCAGTCCGGCGATTATTACCGGTCGCGGCGTTCGGTGCCCTTGAAGAACGTGTGCGCGTTGCAGTCGCGGGCCGGCGAAGAGATTACCTGGGAAACGTACGTGGTGCAGGTCGAGCGGCCCATCGCGGCTTGCCTCGAGAAGAACGGCCTGCGCGAGCAGATTCTCTACATCGTACTGACGATGGGCATCCCCCTGAAAATTCAAGGCGGCGGCTCGCACACGACCGCCGAGTACGGCTCGGTGGATTCCGAATTGACGCTGCTCTACGGCAAGATGAAGGGCGCGACTTTCGTGCGCCGCGGCGTGGTCCCAAACCCGTTCTTCATGCAGCGGGACGCCCCCTTCGGGCACCCGCGGTTTCCCATCTACCTGGTGACGCGCCTGGCGGCCTACGACCTGGCCGGCGTCGAAGCCATGATCGACCGCTCGCTGGCCGCGCGCAACCGCGGCAAGTTCGTCATCGATCTGAGCGCGCCGAACGGCGACGGCAATCATTGGCTCGAAACCGCCGCCATGCTCCTGCCGCGCGAGCGGGTGGTTCTGGACGCAACCGCCAAGGTGCTGTACGACCAGAAGGATGTGATCGGGTACGCGTCCTGGGGATCGAACGACGGGAACCGCAAGCGGCGCTGGCTGGGATTCGAGTGGCTGCCGGGAGCGATCGCCACCGAGTTCGTCTCCACCAACGCGCGCACCCTCCGGCGCCCGCCGGACAGTTGGACCCTGACTACCTATGCGGACCGGCTGCATTTCTTCGCCGGATCGCCTCAGAGCCTCACGGCGGACCTTATCCAGGAAGGCGCTACGGGCGCCTCCGGGAATACTTACGAACCGTTCGTGACCGGCTGCGTGCGGCCCGATTATCTGCTGCCCGCGTACTATGAAGGCCGCAACCTTGCGGAAAGCTACTACCTGGCGCTTCCGTTTCTGAGCTGGCAGGGAGTGGTGCTGGGGGACCCGTTATGCTCGTTGGGGAAACCTTGAAGGAGGCAAAGCGGAATGGCTCGTAAACAGCTCGCGGCGCGGCGATGGTTTATACGGGGCCGGGTGCAGGGCGTGGGCTACCGGTATTTCGCGCGGCAGACAGCTTCGGCCTTGGGGCTGGCGGGGTACGCCCGCAATCTGGATGACGGGCGCGTGGAAGTCTACGCCGCCGGGCCCGAAGCCAAGCTTGCGGAGATGGCCGGCATGTTGTACCGCGGACCGCGCTGGGCGGATGTACACGGCGTCGAGGAACAGGAAGCCGCGGTCGAGACGCGCGGCGGCTTTGAGATCGACTAAAGCAAGCCAAGAAGGCAGGCCAGGAGGCCCGCCCCACTGGGTTACTCGCCGCGGATTACGTTTACCGTGATTTCCGCGATGACGTCGCGATAGAGGCGCACCGGTATCTTGAACTCGCCGATTTGCTTGATAGGCTCGTCCAGTTGGATCTTCCGGCGGTCGATGGTAAAGTTCAGCGCCTCAAGCGCGCTGGCGATGTCCTTCGACGTTACGGAGCCGAACAACTGGTCGTTATCGCCGGCCTTCTGTGCGATGGTGACGGCGACGCCGTTCACCAGCTTGGCCAGGTCTTCCGCCTCGCCTTTAAGCTTGGCCTCCTTGCGCAGGTGCGCCTGGCGTTCCTGCTCGACGATCTTGCGGTTGGCGTCGGTGGCGGCGACCGCCAGCCGTTTGGGCAATAGGAAATTGCGAGCGTACCCGGAGGCGACCTTCACCATCTGGCCGCGGCTGCCGAGCTTTTCGATGTCCGATCTGAGAATGACTTCCATATCAGATTTCCTCCCGCCCTAGAACTGAGCCGCGAACGGCAGCAGCGCGATGTTACGCGCCTTCTTGATGGCGTCGGTGAGGCGCCGCTGGTGCGGAGCGCAGACGCCGGAAATGCGGCGCGGGACAATCTTGCCCCGTTCCGCGACGAAGGCGTGAAGCATTTTCACGTCCTTGTAGTTGATGTCGTCGATCTTCTCGACGCAGAACCGGCAGACTTTCTTGCGCCGGAAAAACTGTTTCTTCTGGGTGGCGACGGCCTTATCGCCGCCGGTGGGCCGCTGCGCGGCGCTGCCTGGTCTTCCTTTAAACTCCGGCATTGGTTTCCTCCTTCGGCAGTCCGGGCACGGCGGGCGCATCCGACGGGTGCTTAGGCGGCGGGGGCGCTCCGGGAGCAGGGCCGGCAGGGGCCGCGGCGCCCGCCGAAACCACGCGTTTGGCGGCGCGCTTATCGCGCTCCTTCTTGCGCTTCTCGAGCCGTTTCAGAGTCTCGTCGATGCGCACCGTCAGGAACTTCATGACGATGTCTGAAACTCTCAGGCGGCGCTCGAACTCCTTGACCGCTTCCGGTCCCGCGGTGAACTGGATCAGCACGTAGGAGCCTTCGCGGTACTTATCCACTTTATAGGCGAGCCTGCGCTTACCCCATTTCTCCAGTTTGTCGACGGTGGCGCCCAGGCCGGTCAGTTGGGTTTTCAACGCTTCGAGGCGCTGGTCCACCTCCTCATCCAGCACATCGGGCTTAATAATGAACAACGCTTCGTAGATTCTCATTCTTCCTCTGTTTTTAAGCCAGGGGCGCGACGATTGAATCTCGTCATGGCCTTTTCGACGCCCTCGGCAATTATCGAACGAACCGCATCGGCTGCGTAGCCTGTCAGTTCGTCCAATTCCTCGATTTGCGCGCGCCGAAACGGCGACAGCACAAATTCCGCGCCATCCTTAACGGGATGGCCCGGATGTATCCCTAATCTTACGCGCACGAACTCGTCCGTATTCAACCAGGCGATCAACGACTTGATGCCGTTGTGGCCTGCCGCCGAGCCTTTCGGCTTGATTCTCAGGGCGGTCCAACCCAAATCCAACTCGTCGTACACCACCACCAGGCGGCCCGGTTCGATGGCGTGCTTTTCCATGAGCGGAACCACCGAGGTGCCGCTCAGGTTCATAAACGTCTGCGGCTTGGCCAGCATCACGGGATGCCCGTCGATTTCGCCCACCCCGACCAGGGCTTTCGAATCCCTGCGAGTGACGCGAATGCCATGCCGCTCCGCCAGGCGATCGATGGTGAGGAACCCCAGGTTGTGCGGCGTGAGTTTGTACTCCTCGCCCGGGTTGCCCAGACCGGCCACCAGAAACATGGCGGATTACTTTTTCTTGCCCTTCTCCTCGGCGGGTTTCTTGCCCTTTTCGTCGGCGGCAGGGCCTTCCTCTTCCTTCTTGCCCTTCTTGATGACTTCAGGCTCGCCCGCCGCGGGCGTTGCGGCTCCGGCTTCCGGCGTGACGGCAGCTTCGGCGGCCGGTTCTTCTTCGGCGCGCAGAGCGACCACGTGGGCGATCACCGCGTCGCCGGGGCTGAGCAGCTTCATGGAGCCGCTCAGCGCAATCTCTTTGGCGCGCTTGGCATGACCGATCGTCAACTCGGTCACATCCACTGTAAAGTGCTCGGGGATGTCGTCCGGGAGGCACTCGATTTCGACAAAACGCGTGACCAGTTCGAGCAGGCCGCCTTCGAGCTTGATGCCCTTGGCTTCGCCCTCGGTGTGGACAGGGATGCTGACTTTCAGAGCCTTGGTAAGGTCGATGCGCTTGAAATCGACATGCAACAGGTGGCCGTGGACGGGGTCCACCTGGCGGTCGACGAGCATCACGGGGGTGGTATCCGAACCCTCGATGGCGAGGTCGAAGATGGTGTTGAAACCCGACTCGCTGTGGACGATCTTGCGGATGGCGCGGGGATCGACGGCGATGCTGACGGGGTCCTTAAAAGCTCCGTAAACCACGGCCGGGATCTTGCCGGCGACGCGCGTACGGCGCGCTTCATTCTTGCCGCGCGAGGCGCGAACCTCGGCGGCTACGGTGACGTCTCTTTTCACTCGATTCTCCTTGCGGGGCCGAAGTCCGTTCGCCCGGTTTAAGGGTTAACGTGGGTTCGGGGGCCCGTGTATAAACTCGGTTGGCAGGCGAAAGCGCCTGCCCCACAGCTAATTCCGTTGGCAGGCGAAAGCGCCTGCCCCACTCACTAAGAAGGCAGACGGACCCCAAAAGCGCGGGTACCCCGGTCCGCCCCACCTAACTAAATAAACAAAACGCTTACCGACGTTTCCTCGTGGATCGATTTGATGGCTTCGGCCAGCAATTTTGCGATCGAGAGGGTCTTAATCTTGCCGCACCCCTTGGCCTCTTGCGAGAGGGGGATGGAATTCGAAACCACCACTTCCTTCAAACACGACTCCTCAATCCGGCTTACGGCCGGACCGGACAACACCGCGTGCGTGGCGCAGGCCGAAACGCTGGCCGCGCCTTTTTCCATCAACGCATCGGCGCCCTTCACCAGGGTGCCCGCCGTATCGATCAGATCGTCCACCAGCAGGCAGTGACGGCCTCTCACGTCGCCCACCACGTTCATCACTTCGGCGACATTGGCCTCTTCGCGCCGCTTATCGATAATCGCCAGCGGACAATCCAGCCGTTTGGCGAAGGCCCGCGCCCGCTCCACGCCGCCGGCGTCCGGGGAAACCACCGTCCCGCGATCGTCGGCCAGCTCTTTGAAATGCTCGATCAACACCGGGGTGGCAAACAGATGGTCCACCGGGATATCGAAAAACCCCTGAATCTGCGCGGCGTGCAAATCGAGCGTCAGCACCCGGTCGGCGCCCGCGGTTTCCAGCAAGCCGGCCACCAGTTTGGCGGAAATCGGAACCCTGGGCTTGTCCTTGCGGTCCTGCCGCGCATACCCATAATAGGGTAACACCGCGGTGATGCGTTCCGCCGAGGCCAGTTTGAGCGCCTGGATCATCAACAGCAATTCCATCAGGCTATGGTGCACGGGCTTGCAGGTGGGCTGGATGACAAACACGTCGGCGCCGCGCACATTTTCCTGGATCTGAAGGTAAATCTCGCCGTCGGCGAACTGGCGGACCGAGGCTTTGCCAAGCGGCTCACCCGCGGCTTCGCAGATTTCGATTGCGAGCTCCGGGTTGGCGTGACCGGCGAAGATCAAGAGACGGTCGTGAATCATCGTGTGTGTCGGCTCTGGGGCGGCCATTTTCCTGGGATTGCATGTTCCGCGAGCGCCCGGCTCCACATGGAGCGGTAGCGCGCGCGACCGATAATCGAAACGCGAAACGCCTTCTCCTCCCCGCGCAGGCCCGACGGCGAGGCCGCCCAGCGGAGGGCGCGGGAAACATCCTCCCGCCGGGAAAACAGCCCGTACAACGCGGACCCGCTGCCCGTCATCATGGCAAACGAAGCCCCCGCCCGGATCAGCCCCCTTTTCAGGTCTGCCAGACGGCCATGCCGTGCAAATACCACAGGTTCAAAGTCGTTACAGCCCACGAAAGCGGTGGGCGCCCCGGGCCCCCCGGCGATGGAACTCCACGTGTGAGACTGGAAACTAAATATTTTATTTTGTTGCGATTCGGTTGTCAAACCGGGGCTCAATTCGGCGTAGGCCCGAGCGGTGTCCACATGCAGCCCCGGAGCCAGGAGCAAGGCCAATCGCGCGGGCAAATCCCGCAGCGGAAACAGTTCGGTTCCGCGGCCGATTCCCACCGCAGTTCCGCCCAGCAGGAAGAAGGGCACGTCGCTGCCGAGGGTGGCGGCGAGTTCCGACAGCGCCTCGATTGTCAACCGGCGCCCAACCAGCGCGGGCAAGGCCAGCAGCACGGCCGCGGCATCGGAAGACCCGCCGCCCAACCCCGCGCCCATGGGGATGCGCTTGATCAACCGCATCTCCACGCGGCCGGATGCGCGCATGGCTTCCATGGCCAAACGCGCGGCACGGATAACCAGGTTATCGGGGATGCCGAGATCGTCCTGGAGGTCGATTGTAGTGGCGCGCCCCGGCGTGAAGGCAATCTCAAGCGTGTCGCGCAGGGAAACGGTCTGAAAGATGGTGCGCAGTTCGTGATAGCCGTCCACCCGCTTGCCCAGGACGCGGAGATCGAGGTTAAGCTTGGCGGCCGCGGGAACGCTGGCGCGGCGCGGGATTCGGCTGGAGCGGCTCATTTATCGTACTGGAGGAGGGAGAAGACGTCGTAAGAGGGCAGCTTTTTGCGGCCGTTGAGGAACGTCAACTCAACCACGAATCCCATGCCCACGACCGTGCCGCCCGCGTTTTCGACCATGCGCCCGGCGGCCGCGGCGGTCCCGCCGGTGGCCAGCAGATCGTCAACGATGAGCACGCTTTGCCCCTGGATCACTGCGTCTCTGTGCATTTCGAGGGTATCCGTGCCGTATTCGAGGTCGTAAGTCACGCTGACGCAGGCGGAGGGCAGCTTTTTGGGTTTGCGGATGGGAACGAAACCAGCCTCGAGCGCATAGGCCAGCGCCGGCGCGAAGATGAAGCCGCGCGCCTCGATACCGACCACCAGGTCGACATGAGCGCCTTGGTAGTGGCTCTTCAGGCCGTCGATTACCCCGCGGAAGCCGCTGCCGACCTTGAGCAAGGTGGTGATGTCGTAGAAGAGGATGCCCGGTTTGGGAAAATCCGGCACCTCGCGAATGAGCTTCTTGAGATCCTGCATGGTGTGAAGTGAATCCTTAGTGTAATCCAGGGTGGCGCCGCGGGCGGATTTGGGTTCGTTTGGGGTGAATGGGCCGCGGTGGGGCCGGACGATAGCCGGCGGGGGATTTGGGTTCGTTTGGCGCGGAGGGTCCGGCACGGGGCGTGGCGATGCCTGGCGGCGGGACTTGGGTTCGTTTGGTGAGAATGCGTATGGCGTGCTCCGCGCGGATTTGGGTTCGTTTGGTGCGGAGGGTCCGGCACGGGGCGGGGCGATGCCTGGCGGGCGGATTTGGGTTCGTTCGGTGAGAATGCGTATGGCGTGCTCCGCGCGGAATTGGGTTCGTTTGGTGCGGAGGGTCCGGCACGGGGCGGGGCGATGCCTGGCGGGCGGATTTGGGTTCGTTCGGTGAGATTCGGCGCGCGTGTTCCCCTGGCTTTGGGTTCGTTTGGCGCGGAGGGTCTGCAGGGTAGGGGCGGGTGAATCCCGGAGGGCGGGATTTGGCTTCGTTTGGCGCGAGTTGGCGATGGCGAGTGTTCCCTGCGGATTTGGGTTCGTTTGGCGCGGAGGCAAGAATGCCGGCAAGGACGCCGGCATAGCAGGCTGAAGCCCGCTCCACGACGGGCCCACGCCGCCGGATTCGATTTGGCTGGGGAGTGGACATGGTTCCTCAGCTCCAGGATAGAACAAGGGCGTGCCGGAGTTCTTGTTAAGTACTTTGTTTTCAGATTAAAACTTGCTGAAATCGCGTGTGACTCAGCTACAGTGACCTCTCTCGACGGGTGTGCGGCTAGACAAACAGCTCAACCAGTACGTAGAGGTGGGCAGCTAGCCGTTTGGCCAGCGCGACGCCGATGTTGCGGCGCGGAGAAGGCTCCCTCCGCGGGCATAAGGTCCTCGCGCTCATCGAGGGTGGCGAGCACAAGATCGGATCGTCAGGATTAACGCAGCTTTCGGCGCCGTCATTCGCGGGCCAGGGCGCGGCGGACCGCGGCAGGTTCCTTCGCAATGACAGTGAGATACGCGCGGGCGGCGGAGTCGGGCTGACGTCCGCCTTGTTCCCACTCCTGCAAGGCGCGTTTGGCGATGCGGTAGGTTCGGGAGAATTCGGCCTGCGACATTTTCACGCGCCTGCGAATCGCTTTGACGTCGACAGGCTTCGGCCAAACCTGCTCGAGCTCGAGTTCGCCCCGCCGGTGGGCCAGCACCAGCTTCATTCCTTCGATCAGGTCCGATCCAAAGGTCGTTATCTTTGCCGGTGTTTTCCTTGGCATCCTATTGCAGTCCTTTCAGATGAGCCGCGATCTGCCGAAATGCTTTCTTCTCATCGGCTGTCAGATCACTCGCACGCCGCCGCGCTTGCCCTTGCCCTTCGCAGCCCATCGCAACTTTCGCAATCCGCGGCGCCCGGAATCACGACTCCAGCGTCCGGACGGCCGGCCAAATACACGGCCACCGCTTCGATGCCGTCCGATCCAATCAGATCCGTAGCCTCGGCCTTGAACTTCGGCAACTGCAAGACCGTGATCTCGGAGCGTCGTCCACTGTTCAACAGTATACCGCACTGCGGTATAGGGCGTGAGCCAGCCACCTACCTTGGGTCGCCGTAGATTGTGCCGCTGCCGTGGGTGCCTACGTAGACGCGGCCGTATTGCTTGGGGTCGCCGGTGATTTGCAGGACCAGGCCCCACTGGTGTTGGTCGTCGTTGATGCGCACCCAGGTGGCGGCGGAATTGTCGGAGCGGAAGATGCCGCGTAGGCCATTGACCACGCCGATCAGGTACAGGGCGGGGTCGGCCGCGCCGGGCTTGGCTTTGCCGAAACCGAAGGCGTGAATCTCTTCGACGCCGGACAGTCTGGCGAACGTCTTGCCCGTGTCGGCGGAATGGTAGAGGCCATTGAAGGCGGCGAGCCATAGGTCGCCTTCCTTGCCAGGGGTGGCGTAGAGGCGGTCCTGGCCGCCGCGATTGTCGCCGCGGTTGCCGCCGCGCTGCGGGAGACCGTCGGGCAATGTCAGGGGCTGTTCGGTGAAGGTGGCGGCGCCGTCCGAGCTTACGTACAGCTTGCCATCGAATAGCGCGACGGCGTAGAACTTCAGGGGATCCTGGCGGCCGGCGATGACGCGCGTGTTATTGGGAAGGCCTTGGGACTGCGCCCAGGTGGCGCCGTTGTTGCGCGTGAAGTAGGGCGCGGCCCCCTGCGGGGTCCAGACCCACGTGGCGCCATCGGAAGAGACGGCGATGTAACCGGAGCGGCTGTTCGGCTGCGGGCTGGAGGCGGGCGCGTTCCAGGTTTTACCGCCATCGAGCGAATAACCGATGTTGGCGCCGGGATGATGGCCCGACGCGACACCCACGCGGACGACCACTTCGGGTTTCTTTTCGGCGCAGGCCACGCCGTTGGTATTGCCGAACAGGGGCGGCTCGGGGGAACCTTCGGGCGCGGGCTTGTCGAGGTCCCAGTGAACGAAGCCGCCGTAATCGCCGATAGCGCTAATGAGGTGTGCGCCCTGGGGCGGGCTGAGCAATTCGAGAGCGACGGTCTCTTCGATGCCAGTGGTCATGACGCTCCATTTGGTGGGCTGGCCGGAATCCATGGCGGTGAGGTTGAATGTCTCCCAACCGCCGTAGCCGGTGGTGAACATGGCGTGATCGGAATTGAAAGGATCGATCTCGATGTCGAACATCCAATGAATAGGCGTACGGGTGACGTAGGGCGCGAGCTTGTTATCGAAGGTTCCGCCGCCGCCGAAGACCGGCTTCCAGGTTTTGCCGGCGTCGGTGCTGCGGAACATGTCGTCCTCGCCGCCGGCGCCGTTGGGACGCTTGAAGGAACTGGCGATGATGGTCTGGGGATGGCGGGCGTCCACGGCCACGGCGGCGTAGCCGAAACGTTTGTTGGCGGCGGGGTCGGGCTTCTCGGGTGAGATTTCGGTCCACGCGCCGGTTTTCGTGTCGAGCTTCCACACGGCGCCGTTGGTCATGGTGGAGGGGCCGGGATCGTCACCATAAGAGAGGTACATCATGCCGTCGGGCGAGAGCACCATGTGGGTGGGGCGGTAGGCAGTGGGCTGGCCGGGGACGGGTTGCCAGGTCTTACCGGAATCGGTGGTGCGGTAGAGATTGTCTCTGCCCATGAGGGAAACGGCGACGTAGACGGTCGAACTGGGCTTGCCTTTCGATCCGGTGCGGGGATCGGTGAGGGTAACGACGATGCCGGCGCCGCGGCTGGGACGCGGGCCTCCGAAGCCACGGCCTTGAGCGGGCTGCGCGGCTTGGGCAGAAGGGGCGGCGGGCGGAGCCTCGGTGACGTCGGGGAAGCTATCGACCTTGTTCCAGGTTACGGCGCCGTTGGTGCTTTTCCAGAGACCGGAGAGGCGCGTGCCGAGGTAGAGAATCTTGCCGTCGTTGGGATCGACGGAGAGGCGCTCGCCATTGCCGCGGCCGTTTTCATTGCCGCCGAACTTGATGGGGACGTTGGTGCGCTGGAAGGTCTTGCCGCGGTCGGCGGAGCGGAGGATGGCGCCATCGGGGGTGCGGGCGTTGGTGTAGGTGCCGCAGGCGAGGTAGAGGCGGTTGGGATCGGAGGGATCGACCGCGATGCTTTCGACGCCCATGAGGTTCAGGTCGTCATAGGGGACCCACCAGAGGAGGGGTTCCCAGCGCCGGGCGGCGTCGTTCCAGCGGTAGGCGCCGCCGATGTCGGTGCGCGCGTAGCGCAGGCCTTTGGCGGAGGGGTGGAAGACAATGCCATCGACGAAGCCGCCGCCGACCATTTGCACGCTTTTCCAGGTGTAGGGGATGGAGGCGGGCTTGGGGGTGGGCGCGGTCTGGGCTTCGATTGCGAATGGAAACGCGACAAGGGCGGCAAGTAACAAGCGATTAAGAGACATGGACGATCCTTTGCGGACTTCGAGGCCTTGAGTACTTCATTATATGCGGATGCGGAGATGGGCTTGGCTGAAGCGAGACAACAGGCCAAAACCTTGACGCGGAGACTGGTAAAGAGGAGTGGCGTGTGCGAAAATCTAGCAGTTGGGAGGCCACGTATGCCTATTCGTCGCCGCGATTTGTGGAGGTCGCTAGGGGCCGCTGGGATCATGGGAATTTCGCTGCCGCGCGAACAGAAAGCGCAGGAGCAGGCGGCACGGGCGACGCGGGGGATGGCTATCCCCAAGATCAAAGACATTAGCGTGATTGAGTGCGCGCCGGCTGGCGTGCGCCTGACGGTGGTGAAGATCACTACCGACCAGGACGGTCTGTATGGATACGGGTGCGCGACCTTCACGCAACGCGCGGACCTGGTGAAGCCGGCGGTGGAGAAGTACCTCAAGCCGCTGCTGATGGGCAAGACCACGGACCGCATCGAGGATATCTGGCAGGCCTGCTACGACAGCTCGTATTGGAAGAACGGGCCGGTGCTGAACAATGCCATCAGCGGGATTGACCAGGCGCTGTGGGACATCAAGGGGCGGCAGGCGGGGATGCCGGTTTACCAGCTTGCGGGCGGGAAATGCCGCGAGGCCGCGGACTGCTACGCGCACGCGGACGGGGCCGATTATCCGGATGTGGTGGCGTCGGCCAAACGGTATATGGCGCAGGGATTCCGGAACGTGCGCGTGCAGATTGGGGTTCCGGGCATGTCGGGGTACGGTTCCGGCGGAACGAATGCGCCGCGCGTCACGGCGCTGCACGAAGGGCAGGTGTTCGAGGCAGCGCCTTACCTGAGGCGCGCGCTCAAGATGCTGGAGACTTGCCGCAAGGAGCTGGGCGATGAAGTGGAACTGCTGCACGATATGCATGAGCGCGTGTCGCCCAACCAGGCGGTGCAGTTCTGCAAGGACATCGAGCAGTTCAAGCTGTTTTTCGTGGAAGACCCGCTTTCGCCGGAGGACAACGCGTACTTCCGGCAGATACGGTCGCAATGCGCCACGCCTATCGCCATGGGCGAATTGTTCAACAGCCCGCACGAATGGCAGCCGCTGATTGCGGAACGGCTGATCGATTACATACGCGTGCATGTGTCGCAATCGGGCGGGTTCACGCCGGCGCGGAAGATTGCGATCATGGCGGAGATGTTCGGCGTGAAGACGGCGTGGCACGGGCCGGGCGACGTTTCGCCGATCGGGCACATGGCCAATGTGACGCTGGACGTGGTGAGCTACAACTTCGGCATTCAGGAATATTCGGAATTCAACGCGCGCACGCAGGAGATTTTCAAAGGGTGCCCGGTGATGAAGGATGGATATCTTTGGGTGAATGAGACGCCGGGCTGGGGGATTGAGATCGACGAGGCGGCTGCGGCGAAGGCTCCGTTCACGCAGGGGAGGAATAATCTGAATGGCGGGTGGGGCGAGATTCGGCGACGGGACGGAACGATTATCAAGCAGTGATGAGAAATGAGTTCTGACGCGGAGACGCAGAGACGCGGAGGACGCGGATGCCTTCGGGACTGACTCCATTTCGGTGGCCGGCTACGTGGAAGGGATCCTCCGCGCTGGAGGCGCTTGACGGCACGCCGTTCGACTGCCTCGTTTGCGAGAAGGGGGCGGCGCCTGGTGGCGTGCAGGGCTTGATGATTGCGGACCCGGCTGCTCCGCCCGACGGCGTGTCCATAACGGAGGGCGTGTGGCCGGGCGTGCAGATGGCGCGAGGGCAGGCGGCGGCCAGCTCGGGACCGACGGGCAATCCTTGGGTGGATTCCAACGGGTGGAAGATTCGGTTGGAAGGCGCGCTGCATCCGGGGGCGCGCGTGTGGGTGGATGCCAAGCCTACGGCCGGTGCGTTGGCTGCGTCTTTTCCGCGGGCCATCGCGGACTGTGCGGCGTACGGCGGGCGGTGGATTGTCACGCTGGACGAGGGGCTGGCGGGCGGCATCGCGCAGGGGAACGCCGATGCGGTGGCGGCGTGGAAGAGGATTGCGGGCGCGGCGCGGTTCTTCAAGGACCATGACGCGTGGTCGGGTTACGCGCCGGTGGCGGCGCTGGGAATCGTCTCGGATTTTTCCGGCGACAATGAATTCATGGGCCAGGAGCTTCTGAACCTGGCGGCGCGTACCAATCAGCAGGCCGGTGTCATTTTGAAGGACAAGGCGTCGGCGGCCTCGTTTGCGGGCTTAAGGGCGGCGATCTATGCGGACGCCAAGCCGCCGGAACCGGGGCTGCGAAGCCTAATCATGACGTTCGTGCAATCGGGCGGCACGCTGATCACCGGACCGAATTGGGGGCCGGCGCCGGGGACGCCGTCGAGCGGTACGGAGCTGCCGGGGTATGCGTGGCGCGCGGCTGGCAAGGGGCGCGTGGCTTTGGCGCGGGAGGAGTTCAGCGACCCGTACACGCTGGCCAACGAAGCGGTGTTGGTGGTGAGCCATCGCTACGACAGCGTGCGGTTCTGGAACGCGGGTTCGGCGGGTTTCTCTTTCACGGCGTCGCCGGCCGGCAAGCGGGCCGTGGTACAGATGCTGTTCTACACCGACCGCGGCGTGGCGTCGGTGAGCGTGCGCGTGGCAGGAAAATATCGAACGGGGAAGTTGTGGACGCTGGACGGGGCGGATGCCCGTCCCCTGGAAATGGACTTGCAGAAGGATGCGGTAGAACTGCATTTGCCAACGGTTTCTCAATACGCTGCCGCTGAGCTGGAGGCTTAACAAAGATGCATGGGAACACCACACGCCGGGACCTGCTGAGAGCGGCGTCACTGGGCGCATTGCTGGGCGGATTGCGATGGGGGCGAGCGGCAGCGGCTCCCGCAGGGACGGTGGCGGTCGGCAGGTGCAAGACATACGACCCCGCCGAGTTGATGCCGGCGATGGCGCGGATGTTCGACCAGATCGGCGGGCTGGGGAGGATTGTCAAGGGGAAGACGGTGGCGGTGAAGATCAACCTGACGGGCGCTTACACGTACCGGTTGGGGTATGCGCCGCTGGGGGATTCGCATTACACGCATCCGGCAGCGATTGCGGCGGCGGTGAGCCTGATGGGGAAGGCTGGGGCCAGGCGCATACGCATTCTGGAAAGCCCGTGGGCTACGACGGACCCGCTGACGGAGTACCTGCTGCTGGCGGGCATGGAGCCTCGGGAGATTGAGCGCGCGGCTCCCAACGTGGAGTTCGAGAACACAAACTATCTGGGCAAAGCGAAGAAATACTCGCGCCTGATGGTGCCGACCGGAGGCTATATTTATCCCGGGTTCGATTTGAACCACTCTTACGAGGATTGCGACGTGTTTGTGAGCCTGTCCAAGATGAAGGAACACGCTACGGCGGGGTTCACGGGGACGCTGAAGAACTGCTTCGGAATCGCGCCGGTGACGATTTACGGAGGGAATGCCGGGGTGGATGAGCCGGCGCTGCAGCCGACGACCGGGCGCGACACGTTCCACAGCGGCAGCCGGCAGCCCTCCAAAAGCGCGCCGCAGGAACGGGACTTCATGGGGCCGAAGCAGGATGGATACCGCGTGCCGCGCATCGTGACGGATTTGGCGTCGGCGCGCCCGATTCATCTGGCGATTAACGATGGCATCAGGACGATGACCGGCGGCGAGGGGCCGTGGATACGCGAGGCGGACAAAGTGGTGAACCCCGGATTGATTGTGGCCGGCGCGAATCCGGTGAACACGGATGCGGTGTCGATGGCGGCGATGGGATTCGACCCGATGGCTGACCGGGGGACGCCGCCGTTTGAGAGCTGCGACAGCACGCTGCGGCTGGCGGAAGAGGTGGGGATCGGCACGCGGGATTTGAAGAGGATTGAAGTGGTTGGGTGGAAGAGTGGGGACGTGACGGTGGATTTCGCGGAATTGAGAAGAGAGCGGCGCGGGCGGGGACAGGCTGGTAGACGGGGGTAGAGAAGGCTTGACGCGGAGACGCGGAAACGCGGAGAAGAACATTAAATAAGAATAGGGCGCAGAGGGAGCAGAGGGACTTTCCCGCTTTCGGGTGCGGAGACTGCGGGAAGGGCTCGGGTAAGACAAACAAGAAGGCAGGCGAAAGCGCCTGCCCCACCAAGAAAGAGGCCGCGACATGACGCAGACGGACCGGCGGGAGTTTGGCAGGATTGTGATGGGAGGGGCGGCTTTGCTGGCTTCGGCTGGACAGAGTTCGGCTACGCTGCGTCCGATTCCTCCGGGCATTAAGGTGGGGCACTCGGCGGGCCAGCCGACCCCGGAGAACATGGCCTACCTCAAGCAGCTTGGCGTAACGTGGGTGAGCCTGGCGGCGACGCCGCAAACCGCTACCGCCGAGGGCTTCATACAGATGAAGCAGCAGTGGGAGGACGGCGGATTCAAGGTCTACAACATTGGGAGCGGCGTCGGGCCGAGCGGCAGTCTGCATAACATGCCGGAGGTCACGCTGAATCTTCCGGGACGGGACCAGAAGATCGAAGAATATTTGAACTACATTCGGTACCTTGGCAAAGCCGGAATCCCTTACTCGACTTACGCCCACATGGGTAACGGCATCTGGCGCAGCGGGCGGGCGACGCTGCCGCGCGGGTATACGGGCGCGGACTGCGACTTATCGAGCCCCAGTTTGCGCGGGACCTGGGACGGGAAGACATATGCGGAACCGCTGTCGCACGGGCGCGTGTTCACGAAGGAGGAGATCTGGGACAACTACACGTACTTCATCAAGAAGGTGGTCCCGGTGGCGGAGGATGCTGGCGTGCGAATCGGCATCCACCCGGACGATCCGCCGCAACCGGTGCTGGCGGGCGTGCCGCGCTGCATCTTCTCCAACTTCGAGGGGTACAAGAGAGCCATTGAGATCGCCGATAGTCCGAATGTGGGCGTGTGCCTGTGCTGCGGATCGTGGCTGGAGGGCGGTAAAATGACGGGCGCGGAGCCACCGGAGGTGATTAAGTACTTCGGCGGCATGCAGAAGCTTTTCAAGATCCACTTCCGCAACGTGAGCGCGCCGTTGCCGCATTTTACCGAGACGTTGATTGACGACGGCTACTACGATATGAGCAAGGTGATGCAGGCGCTGGTGGACATCGACTTCAACGGCATCGTGATCCCCGACCATATACCGGCGTTGGGGGCGATGCCGGGCGCCGCGCCGGGCAGTGGGACGGGCGCAGGCGCTCCCGGAGCGTATCGCCCGAACATCGGCGTGGCTTATCTGATCGGGTGCATCAACTCGATGCTCAAAGCGGCTCAGAATCATAAGAGCAACGCATAATGAGGTTGTGATGAAGATTGGCATACTGGCTGTTTTTCCAGTCGCGCTAGCGGCGTTTCTGGCGGCGCAGACCCCGGACCAGCAGAAAATGCGGGCGGGTCCGCCTCCGATCGCCGAGGAACTGCGCGATTTTCCGCAGGCGTTGATTACCAACGGTCCCATACAGGCGACGCTGTATCTGCCCGATGCGGCGGTTGGGTATTACCGCGCGACGCGGTTCGACTGGTCGGGCCTGATCCCCAGCCTGACGTGCCAGGGCCACAGCTATTTCGGCCAGTGGTTCGATACGTACGACCCGAAGACTCACGACGCGGTGATGGGGCCGGTGGAAGAATTCGGGACCAACGCGCTGGGGTTCAACGAAGCGGCGCCGGGCGGGAAGTTCGTGAAGGTGGGCGTCGGCGCGTTGAAGAAGCCGGCCGACGGGCGTCCGTACAACCACTTCACCACGTACGAGATTGCCGATTCGGGCAAGTGGACGGTCCGCAAGGGCACGGATTTCGTGGAGTTCACACAGGAACTCACCGACGCCGCGGGCTATGCGTACGTGTATCGCAAGACGGTCCGCCTGACCAAGTACAAACCCGAGATGAGCGTGGAGCACAGCCTGAAGAACACCGGCCAAAAGACGATTGAAACCAGCGTCTACGACCACGACTTCTACATGCTCGATGGCAAGCCCACGAGTCCGGATTTCGTGGTGAAGTTCCCGTTCGAAGTGCATTGGGCCGCGACCCCCAGCCCGCTGGCGGAAACCGAGGGCAAGGAGCTGCATTTCCTGCAGGAGTTTAAGACGGGCCAGACGGCGCAGAGCATCCTTACGGGCTACGGCATGGCGGCCGCGGACTATGACATCCGCGTGGAGAACCGCAAGACCGGGGCCGGGGTGCGGCAGACATCGGACCACCCGATTGCGCGCATCAACTTCTGGTCGATCCGCACGACGGTTTGTCCCGAGGCGTATATCGACCTGAAGATCGAACCGGGACAGGAAACCACCTGGCGAATCAACTACGAATTTTATACAGTTCCGGTGGTGAAATGAGGCCATTTTATGAATAAGACGCGAATCATTCAGGCTTTTGCGGCCGCTCTGGCCGTGCTGGGCGTTGCCACTCCGCCCGCAAGGGGACAGTACATCGCCTACGTAGGGACGTACACCAACCAGCGCCCCACTCCCAAGAGCAAGGGGATTTACGCTTACCGGTTCGACGCCAAAACCGGCAAGTTCACTTCGATCGGATTGGCGGGAGAGACGTCCAGTCCGTCATTCCTGGCGGTGAGTCCCAATCACAAGTTCCTGTACGCGGCGAACGAGAACAACAACGGAACCGTGAGCGCATTTGCCATCGACGAGGCGACGGGGATGCTCAAATTGCTCAATTCGGTGTCCTCGAAAGGCAGCGGACCGTGCTATGTGGCGGTGGACAAGACCGGGAAACTGGTGTTCGCGGCCAATTACAACAACGGCAGCGTGGCGTCCTATCAGGTGAACGCCGACGGTTCGCTGAGCGAGGCCGTTTCCGCTCTTCAGCACCAGGGTTCGAGCGTCAACCGTTCGCGCCAGGCGGGGCCGCACGCACATGAGGCCGCGGTATCGCCCGATAACAAGCTGCTGTTCGTGCCGGACCTGGGCATGGACAAGGTGATGGAATATCAGATTGGCGCCAGGGGCGATTTGACGCCCAATACGCCGCCTTTTATTGCAGTGGCGCCGGGGTCCGGGCCGCGCCACATCGCTTTCGCGCCGAACGGGAAGTTTGCGTACGTGATGACGGAGATGACGGATTCGGTGATCGCGTTCAGCTACAACGGCAAGGGCGGCATGGAGGAGATACAGACCACCGTTGCGGCGCCGGCGGCTCCGACGACCAGCGGCGCCGAAATCGTGGTGCACCCCAGCGGGAAGTTCCTCTACGCTTCGAACCGCGGCCACAACAGCATCAGCATCTTCGCCATCGATGCGAAGGGCAAGCTGACGGCTGCCGGCAACGTTCCTACTCAGGGCAAGACGCCAAGGTTCTTCGGGCTGGATCCGACCGGCGCGTACCTGATCGCCGCGAACCAGGATTCGGATAACATGGTGGTGTTCAAGATCGACCAGAAGACGGGCGGGTTGACGCCGACCGGGGATACGATCGAGCTTGCATCGCCGGTTTGCATCGCGTTTATACCGGCGAAGTGATGGGCTGGTAGCGGACCTCTGCGCGAAAATCGCAAGAAAAGAAGGCAGACCAGGAGGTCCGCCCCACCGGATGATTTGGCAGCAGAATTTTAATCCGCTGAACAACACGGTGCTTTCCACAATCGCCGCGGCGATTCCGGTTAGCACTTTGTTCTTTTTCCTGGCGGTGCGGCGCACGCCGGCGTGGCGGGCGGCGCTGTACGCATTCGCAGCGGCGGTGGGCGTGGCGCTGGCCATCTTCCGGATGCCGCCCATCATGGCCGCGGGGGCGGTTGCGGACGGCCTGGTATTCGGATGGTTCCGCATTGCCTGGATCATGTTCGCGTCCGTATTCGTCTATGACATCTCGGTGGAATCGGGGCAGTTCGAGATCGTCAAGAAGTCCATCAGCGGCATTTCCTGGGACCGCCGGCTGCAAGTGCTGCTGATTGCATTCGCTTTCGGTTCGCTGCTCGAAGGCGCGGGCGGCGGCGGCGCGCCGGTGGCGGTGTGCGGGGCGATGATGATCGGGCTGGGGTTCCCGCCCATGCAAACCGCCCTGATCTGCCTGATTGGGAACTCGGCCCCGGTGGCCTTCGGCGGCTTGGGCAACCCCGTGCGTACGCTGGTTGCGGTGACCGGCCTGCCGGAGGCGGATTTCAGCGCGATGCTGGGCCGCATTCTGCCGCTGGCGGTGCTCGTGATTCCGTTCTGGCTGGTGCGCGTTCTCTCGAAGACGCGCGACACGCTGGCGGTTTGGCCGGCTCTGGCGGCTTGCGGCCTGAGCTTCGCCGGCATACAATTCTTCTGGGCGAACTACATGGGGCCTACGCTGGCCAGCGTAGTCGCGGGCGTCGGGACTTTGGCGGCGATGGCGGTGTTCCTCAAGCTGTGGCGGCCCGGCCGAGTTTGGCGGTATCCCGGCGAGCCGCCCATCCAGGAGTCGCGCGAACCGCTCGGCGCGGGACGGGTTTTGCGGGCGTGGTCGCCGTTCATCCTGCTGACGGCGTCGGTGGTGCTGTGGGGATTGAAGCCGGTGACGAGCGCGCTCGATGCGGTTTCCTGGAAGCATCCCGTCCCGGGCCTGCACCATTTGGTGTATCGCATGCCGCCGGTGACCACCGCGCCGAAGGCCGAAGATGCGCTCTTCGACGTTTCGTGGCTCTCGACGCCGGGAACCGGAGTGGTGATCGCCGGATTTGTGGTGGCTCCGCTGGTCGGCTTGTCGCTGCGGAAGGCTTGGCGGGTGTTTTGCCAGTGCCTGTGGAGGCTGCGCCTGAGCATGGTGGCGATCATGGCGATGCTTGGCGTTGGGTATTTGACGCGCTACTGCGGCATGGACGCAACCATGGGTATGGCGATGTCGCACACGGGAAAGCTATTCCCGTTCTTCGGCACGCTGATTGGCTGGCTGGGTGTGGCGCTGAGCGGGACAGATGCCGGATCGAACGCGCTGTTCGGCAGCTTCCAGATGGTAACCGCCAATCGATTGGGACTGAGCCCGATCCTGATGGGCGCGGCCAACAGCGCGGGCGGAGTAATGGGAAAGATGATCGCGGCGCAATCGCTGGTGATTGTGTGCGCGGTGACCGGACAGGAAGGCAAGGAGGGCCTGCTGTTCCGGAAGATTCTGATACACAGCCTCCTGTTGGCGATACTGGTGGGAGTGCTGGTGACGATGTTCGCGTACGTGTTTCCCGGCGCGATTCCGAGCGGGCATCGGTATTGGTAAGAGCGATACTTTGGAGAGTGAGGACAACATGAACAGATGGTTTTCGGTGGCTTCTTTGTTGCTGATCGTCCTGCCCATGGTGGCGCAGGCGCCCAATAAGATCATGGTCTGGAAATCGGCCGATTTGATGGCTTACGCCGCGAGTCTGGCGCCCAAGGTGAATGCGCAGAAAGTGGCCAGCCAGCCGCTGGCTGATTTCGGAGGCTACAACGCGCAGGTGGCCCACCGCGAGGGTTCGGGCGAGGCCGAGTGGCACGATAATGCGGCGGATGTGATTGTGGTTCAGTCCGGTGGGTGCACGATGATTCTGGGCGGGACCATTAAAGACGGCCGCACGACCGGGCCGGGAGAGATTCGCGGCGTGTCGATTGACGGCGGGCAGTCCTATGCGGCTGCGCCGGGCGATATCATCAACATTCCGCCCAAGACGCCGCACCAGATGATGCTGCCGCCGGGCGGACAGATCACTTACTTCGTGGTGAAGGTGGTCAGCCGGTAGACGGAGAAAAACGGGTTGGCCACAGATGAACACGGATGAACACAGATAAGAAAGATGGAGCAATTATAAGATGGCGCGATTTTCGAGAATGAAAGTGTTGAACACGATGGCGGAGACGGGGCTGGTTCCCGTGTTCTACCATCCGAGCCTGGAGTTGGCGCGCGAGATTGCGGGCGCCTGCGTGGCGGGCGGATGCCCGATGCTGGAATTCACGAACCGCGGAGATCACGCCTGGGAAGTGTTTACGGAGTTGGAACGGTACTGCGCGCGGGAACTTCCGGAGCTGATTCTGGGAGTCGGGTCCATTGCGGACCCCGCAACGGCTGCGATGTATATCAACTGCGGCGCCAGCTTCGTGGTGGGACCGCTGCTGAACGCGGAGGTGGCGCGCGTGTGCAACCGGCGCAAGGTTCCGTACACGCCCGGTTGCGGAACGCTGTCGGAGATCTCGCAGGCAGAGGAACTCGGCAGCGAAATCGTGAAGATTTTCCCGGGCAAGGAACTCGGCGGCCCGGGCTTTCTCAAGGCCATCAAAGGACCGTGCCCGTGGGTTTCGATCATGGTGACCGGCGGGGTGGAACCCAACGAGGCGTCGCTCAAGGGCTGGTTCGACGCCGGGGCGACATGCGTCGGGATGGGATCGAACCTGATCACCAAGGAACTGCTCAAGGCCGGCGATTACAAGGGCATTGGCGCCAACATCCGGCTGACTCTGGATTTGATTCGGAAGGTCCGGGCAAAGTAGTCTTATAACCGAACCAGGAGGCGCAGCGTATGCGCGCAAATGGATTTCATGACGGTCTGAGCCGGCGCGGCTTTGGGGCGCTGCTGGCGGCCGGCGGCGTTTCGGAACTGGGCGCGCAGCAGAATCCGGCCACGGCTCCCGCGACGCCCGCGGCCGCTGACATTCCACACTGTCGGCCAGACAAAGGATTTGGAGCTGGCGCCGTTGAACGGCATCTACGACAAGCGGTATGCGGTGCACTGGCAGGTGAGCTGGGGCGGTGAGCAAGCTAATTAAGTTTCTTGTGTTCTTGCTGCTTCCCGGCACTCCGGTGTCAGGCATTGCGCAGCAACAGAAGGCGCCGGGTATTGCCTTCCTCGGCGCCGCGCAAACGGTTAGCCCCACGTTTAAGATTCTCATCTCTTCGGATCCCGCGACTGTCCGGACGGGGACGGAGATCAAGGTCAGGGTCGTGCTCACGAACACGTCAAACCACCGCATAAACGGCGCACGGACAAGGGCGCGGCCGCAGAGCTTTCGGATTACAGAATCCTAGTCCGGGACAGCCAGGGCCGGATCCAACGTACCTCGCGCTATTACTGGTCGATGGGGCGGAGCGGGATGGCGAGGGCACCCGAGGGGTCGGAGAGAGACTATTCCGACAATCGTCGGGAGGTCCCAGGCACCTTCAGCTTTGGCTACAGGAACCCGGGTCCCGGTGAGACCGACGAGACGTCGTTCGATGTGAACAAGCTGTACGCACCGCTCGCGCCTGGCAAGTACACGATTCAGGTCGAAAGGACAGATGAGGAAACCAACCTGGTTGTTAAATCGAACATTCTCGCCGTGGAAGTGACCGAATGAGCGCCGTACGGACTCCAAGGCTCCTGTGTCCACGTGCGCTGAGCTTAGGGATTTTTCGGGGCGTCGGCGGGTCTCGCCGCGGGCTGGCGGAAGCTGCGCTCCACCATATCGTTCGGGTCGGTCGAAACCGGACCGTCGCGCCACAGCCAGCGCATCATATCGGGGAGGATCATGCCGCTGTACTTCTGCCCGTGAAGGTTCATGCTCCAGGAGTAGTTCACGTCATAACCCTTCGCGGTGAGAGCCTTCATCAGGCGGACATTCTGATAGAACCAATCGCGCTTTTCGTCGTAGGTTCCGCCGCGCCCCTGGCCCCGGTTGTCATTTCGGCCGTCGCACAGGAACACGCGAAGGGGCTTCTTATCGGTCGCCAGGACGCGGTCGGGATACACATAGCCGCCCTGAATGTTGGTGAAGCTGCCCACGCTGCTGAGCACCTTACGGAAATCGTTGGGACGCTCCCAGGCGACCGCGAACGCGGCGATGGCGCCGGAGCTCGAACCGCCGATGCCGTGCTGGTCCGGGTCCTTCGAGATGTTGTACTCCTTACAGAGCACCGGCATCAGCTCTTCGGTGACCACGCGCGCGTACTTGTCGTCGGGCGTGTTGTATTCGATGCCACGGTTGGTGGTTCGATCGCCCCAATCCGCCGGCGTGGGTTCCGGCTGATCCGGACGGCGTCCCGGATCGATGAACACTCCGATCATGACCGGAATCTCGCGCCGGTAGATCAGATTATCCATCACGTTTTGAGCCCGCAGATCGCCGTTCTCGTCCTTGAAGGCCTGGCCATCCTGGAAGACCATCAGGCTGGCAGGCGTGGCCGCATCGTATTGCGCGGGGACATAGACCCAATAGGTGTGCTGCGTGCCCGGAAAGATATTGCATGGCAGGGTGAACGGCCCGCGGATCTCGCCTTTCGGCACGCCTTCCTGGGGCATGGAGTCCGGACCCAAACGGTATTGCGAATTGGGATTGGGTCCTGGCGGCATGGCCGGCGGGCCAGCTCCCCGGCCGGCCTGGGCCGCCGCCGCGCCCGCGGGCGGGGCCTGCTGGACCGAAGCCGGAGACTGCGCGAAGGCTATAAACAACACGCCCGCCACTGCCGCCGCCACGAAAGATACGGTTGTTTTATGCATGGAGAATTTCGCCCTCCCAGGCTAGAGACGTAAGCTCACAGAATCTTATCACCGCTGACGGCACGAACACAAATCGCGTGGGGATTGCCGGGGCCCGCGCCGTTTGGGCCCGCCAGCCTTCTTGCGAACACCAAGAAGGTAGGCCAGGAGGCCCGCCCCACCCGGATGAAGAATCGGGCGGCAAGGCCGGGTCCACTTGAGTATCATGAAGCTATCGAGATTTCAATGCGTTTGGACGGTAAAGTAGCGCTCATCACCGGGGCTTCGGAAGGAATCGGAGCGGCATGCGCGGCGGAGCTGGCGGCTTGCGGCGCCAAGCTGTCACTCACGGCGCGTTCCGAGGAAGGGCTTCGGAAAGCCGGCACCGGCGCGCTGATTACGCCCGGCGACCTGACCTCCGAAGAGACCCGCCGCATCGTGGTGGAGCGCACCCTCGAACGCTTCGGCGCGATCGACGTATTGATCAACAATGCCGGCATCGGAAGCTATCTGCCGTCCTGGTCCGCGCCGCTCGAAGAGGCGCGCCGCCTCATGGAGCTGAATTATTTCGCGCTGCTCGGCATGGCGCAGCTTGTGGCGCCGCACATGCGCGCGCGCCGCAGCGGGGTCATTGTGAACGTGAGTTCCATTGGCGGCAAGGTTACGCTGCCCTGGAGCACGCTGTACAGCGCCACGAAGTACGCCGTGAACGGCCTCACCGAAGGCATGCGCGTGGAGCTTTGGGGCGACGGAGTGCGCACCATGCTGGTGTGTCCGGGGTACGTGCAGACCGGTTTCCAAAAGAATACCCGGTTCGGGCACGCGCCGGATGGCGTCATCAAAGCTCGCCGCTTCGCCATCACCGCTGCCCAGTGCGCCACGGCCATAAGGCGCGGCCTGGAGCGCGATGCACGCACCGTGGTGACGCCGCGCAGCGGATGGATTCTGGTGGCTTTGTCGCGGGTGTTCCCTTCGCTGGTGGAGGCGCGCATGGCGAAGATCAACGGTACCGCATGAATCTCAAGCTCAAACAGACGCCCGGCATTTACCTGGTGGGCTTCATGGGTTCCGGGAAGTCCACCGTGGGACGCCATCTGGCGCGCGGTCTGGGCTGGAGTTTTTTCGATATCGACGCCGAAATCGAGCGGGCCGAGAACATGGCGATTGCGGAGATCTTCGCGGTGCGCGGCGAAGCGGAGTTCCGGCGCATCGAAGCGGAGATGGTTGGCCAGCACGTCCGCTGGATTGCGCACGGCCGACCTGCCGTGGTGGCGCTAGGCGGCGGCGCGTTCGCGATTCCGGCCACGCGCGAGTTGCTGCGGGAAAACGGCGTCACGGTGTGGCTCGATTGCGCGTTCGAAACGGTGGCGCGCCGGGTGGCGCAGGACCCCAGCAGGCCCCTGGCGCAGGATCCCGAGCAGTTTCAGGCGCTGTACCTGGCGCGCCGCGACATCTACAGTCTGGCCGACGTGCGCATTCCGGTAGCGGAGGAGGACGCCGAGGCCGTGGTGGAGGCGCTTCTGGCCCACCCAATGCTAAGATGACCGACACGACGCAGAGCGGCCACGCACGGTCCCTACGCAAACACGCCCTTTCGATTTTCCGCGCCGCGCTCGCCGCGGCCGATCCGGCGGCTGCCGTGGTGCGCCGTCTGGAGCGACTGGACTCGTCGCGTTTCAAGAACATTTACGTGATCGGCGCGGGCAAGGCCGCCGCATCCATGGCGCGGGCCGCGGAGCGGGTGTTGGGGAGCCGCATCACGGCTGGATGTGTCAATGTCAAAGACGGCCACACGGCGAAGCTGCGGCGCATTGAGCAGAACGAATGCGGCCATCCTGTGCCGGACGAGCGCGGCGTGGCCGGCGCGCGGCGCATCGCGGAGATCGCCGGCGCGGCGCGGAAAGACGACCTGATCCTCTGTTTGATTTCGGGCGGCGCGTCGGCGCTGCTTCCCTTCCCGGCCGAACCCGTCACGCTGGAGGAAAAGCGGGAGGTCACGCGCCTGCTGCTTAATTCGGGCGCGGATATTCACGAAATCAACACGGTCCGCAAACACATCTCGAAGATCAAGGGCGGCCAATTGGCGCGCCTGGCCGCGCCTGCCACGGTGGAATCCCTGCTGCTTTCGGACGTGATCGGCGACGCACTCGATGCGATCGGCTCCGGACCCACGGCGCCGGACCAATCTACGTTCACGGATGCCGGCGACGTTCTTTACCGCTATGGCCTGATGGATCGCGTGCCGGAATCCGTCAGCGAGCGCATGGCGCGCGGAGCCTTAGGCGAGATTGCCGATACCCCCAAGCCGGGAGATCCTCTGTTCCGGCGCGTGCGGAATACCATTGTGGGCAACAACCGTCTGGCGCTCGAAGCCGCCGCGCGACGCGCCCGCGAACTGGGCTTTCGGACGCTGGTGCTGGCCAGCGAAGTAGAGGGCGAGACCCGCGAGATCGCACGCATGCACGCAGCCATTGCGAAAGAGATGGTGGGCGCCGGCCGGCCCGTGAAGCCGCCTGCCTGCGTAATCACGGGCGGCGAAACCACCGTGACCATCCGCGGCGGCGGGTTAGGGGGAAGGAACCAGGAATTCGCGCTGGCCGCCGCTCTGGATATCGCCGGCCTAACGGACGTCCTGATATTCTCCGCCGGGACCGACGGCACGGATGGCCCCACCGACGCAGCCGGCGCTTTCGCCGATGGCGCCACGCTCAGCCGCAAACCCGATGCCCGCCGTCACCTGGACGAGAACGATTCGTACCATTACTTCGAAGCGCTGGGCGACCTGGTGGTGACTGGACCCACTGGCGGCAATGTGATGGACGTGCGGATGATTCTGGTGGGAGCCGCAAGATAAGCGTCTTGCAGGCGGTTCGCGTCCACACAAGGCAGAAGGCAGGCCCGAAGAAGACAGGCCAGGAGGCCCGTCCCACCGGCGTGATGGACGTGCGGCTTATTCTGGTGGGTTTGCCGCATCCATAGCGCGCGCGCCGGCCCAAAGCACGGCCGCCAGGGCAAGCGAGAAGGCGGGAATCACGTACATCGCCTGGCGCAGGCCCAGGGCGCGCGCGGCTTCCGTAATCGCCCCCGAACCGGCCGTGGCGCGGGCAAAATGGTCGCTCAAGCCGCCCGTCACGAGCGGCCCGAACGAGGCGCCGCAGAGGTACATCGCCATGAAGTAGGTTCCCATGGCCGCGCCGCGAAGGCCCGGGGCCACGAGGTCTTGCATGGCCGCATAGACCAGGCCGTAATAGCTTTGGAGCAGGCCATAGGCGGCCATGATGAGCGGAATGGCGAGAGCGGCGCGGCCGGCCGGCAGCCGGATGGCGCAGAAAGCCAATGGAGCGGCCAGCAGCGCGGCGCCGCCCGCCAGCGACATTCTGCCGCGTCCGCGACGGTCCGAAACGCGGTCGCCAAAGAACCCTGCCGCCAGCGCCCCCAGTATCCCGGCGACGCCGGAGCCGATGCCCGTCCAGAACCCCGCCCGCGCCACCGAGAGCCCATGGAAGCGGGTGAGAAACGCAGGGAGGAAAGTGGAGAAGCTGTAAAGCACGAAATTCACGACGGCTCCGGAGGCCACGATCCACCAGAAGGCGGGAAGCTTGAGCAGGGGCCAGGGGCCGGAAGACGGGGGCCGGGGTGCTTGCTGTTCCCCGGCCCCCGGCCCCTGGCCCCTGGCCCCTGGTTCCCGTAGGCACATCAGCGCCGGTACCAACGCTGCTGCCGGCAGGGCCGCCAGCGCCAGCGCGACCCTCCAGCCGTGGGCCTGCGCCACCGGTCCGGTCACCGCGAAGCTGAGCATCCCGCCTACAGGCACAGCCATCATGAACCATGCCATCGCACGGGCGCGCCGGCCGGGGGGAACCACATCGCCAATCCAACTGGTCGCCGCGGGAGCGCAGACGGCCTCGCCGATCCCCACGCCCAGGCGGGTCGTCAACAACATGCCGTAGCTCACCGCCAGCCCGCCCAGGCCGGTCAGCCCGGCCCAAACGGCGGTCCCGATGGCAAGCAGCCGCTTGCGGCTCCACGTGTCGGCCAGTCGCCCCAGCGGGACTCCCGCCACGGCGTAGAGCACCGTGAAGACGGTAGTAAGCGCGCCCAGTTGCGTGTCGGAGAGGTGGAACTCGCGCCGCAGCGGCTCGGTAACCGCGCCCAAAGCCTGGCGGTCGTAGAAGTTGAGAACGTTGACCAGGAACAGAACGACGAGCGGGGGCCAGCGTCTTCGAACCCCCGCTTCGTCTTCCACTTACAGCTCAGTCCCCTTAGGCTTCTCCGGCCGCTCGGGTTTCTCCGGCTGCTCAGGCTTCTCGGGCCGCTCGGGTTGTTCGATCTGGCTTGGAGAGCTGCCCTCCTTGCGCACGGAGATCCAGCCACGGTCGGTGGTCAGACGGATTCTGGGCCCGTCGCCCTCCTTCCCCGTGAGCGTCGCGGTGCGGCCGTTGACTTCCTTTAGGATCGGCGGCCCGAAATCGTTGATAGCGTCGCCGGTTTCGGCCGTTGCCTGAAGGTTGAAGGTCGCCTTTGGCGGCAGCACCAAATCGATCTTGCCGTTCGCCGAACGCGCATCGATGGAGGGCATTGGCGTGCGGCCCGGCGTCAATTCGATGTCGCCCTGCTCCGTCTGCAAGTCCATCGACACGGTGAATTGCTCCACCTTGACGTCGCGCGCGCCGGTCACCAAACGAACCGGTCCTACGATGTCCTTGGCGGAGAACTGACCCAGATCCATACTGATCCGGCCCGGCGCCGCCTGCAAATGCACTTCGGTATTGCGCGTCCCCTCGTATTGCAGGGGCTTGGCCAGGTTCTTGAAGTCCAGCGTGCCGCGATACTCTCCGGTGACGGTCACCTGGCCGCCGACGTTTTCGAAATCGATATCCGAGCCGTTGCCTTGCAGTTCGATGCTGCCCTGGACCCCGGAAGCGCGGATCAGTTCGCTACGGCCGATTTCCAGGCGGGCGTTGCCTCCCACGCCAGACAGGCGTACATCGCCCCGGTCCGAGGTGAGATCCACGTCGCCCGTCACGTCGGAGATTTCAAAATCGCCCGTTCCGGCGCGCGCTTCGACCGACATACCGCGCGGAATGGCCACCTCCAGGTCGTCGGAAGCGCGCTGATTGTCAGGCGCCCGCTCCTGGTTCGTGCGCACCAGCAGGTGATCGCCCTCCTGCACGATTTCCACCGGCGTAACATCGTGAGTGCGATCCGCTTCCTGCCGGGCATAGGACCGTATGGTCTCCTGCCCGGTGACTTCCACGGTCTGCGTATCGCCGCCCGTCACTTTGATGTTGCCGCGGGGGTTCTCAAGGACGATGCGCTTCATACCCGCAGCCGGAGCGCTGGCCGTAATCGGGTAGTCGAATTGCTGGCCCCAGATATCCACCCCGTTGCCGATGAAGTTCAGTCCGTTCCGGTGCGCCTGCCATACGCCGGAGCCTATCAGGCAGATGAAAACGATCAGCACTACTTCGCCGCCGCTCAGGCCGGAGCGGTACCCCTGACGGCTCCAAACCAGCACTTCCACCAGCCGCAACAGGCCCCAGGCAATCAGAATGAACGGCCAATACAGCGACACCAGATCCCATATCTGCGTTTCCGGATGCAGGTTCCTCCACAGGAAAAAGCCTCCGACGATGAGCAGCAGCAGCGGTCCGGTCAAGGAACGGCGTCTCATTGCGGCCCTCCTTGCCCGAGATCGGCCTGCCTGGGCGGAGCGCTGGTTCCGAAGCCGCCTTTGGCGGTCGCCGATGGAGCCGCGTCACTGGGGGGGCTTCCGGCCGGCGCCTCGGTGTACGGGCTTTGGCGGTAGCTGCCCGGCGGCTGCGTAAAGCCGGTGGGCGGGGGCGGCGCGGCTGGAGGTTCGGGCGCCTGCGGCGGGATCGGAGTAGCCGTACTGCGTCCCACCAGCGTCAAGAAACCGAACACAATCAGAATCACGGGCCACGTCTTATCGAATCCGTAGGGCGTGAAGTTATTAACGGCAAACAGCACGCCTATGGTAATCAGCGTGAGGGGACCGCGGACCGCATGAGCCAGGGAATCGCACTGACCGCGCATGGCGCGTCTCCTGTCGCGCGCCTCATGGCGCAACCGGCGGCGTTCGTCGCGATCGCTGTAGATGTCGCTATTGCCGTTCATGGCCCATCTCCTTCGGCGCGGGGTCCACGGCGGTGAAGCGGTTATAAAGGAGCCAGGCCCCGGTCACGATCAGCAGCACCGGCCAGTAGCGCGCCACATAGTAGAAATCGAGGATGTCCAGGGTGTGCAGCAAGAGTACGATCCCCAGCAGGATGAGCACAACTCCCACCACCGGGAACCGTCCCCGCGCGCGAAAATCGACCAGGCTTGAGTACTCGTCCACGTACTCGCCGGCGCGGCGCTTGACTGCCGTGTGATAGGCTTCAAACGCCATGTAGAAGATCCAGGCGGTCAGCATCATGCCGAATATCACGTCCAAACCGTGGAGGTTGGAATCGAGGATGCTGCACAGGATTCCAAAAACCACCGCATGGACGATTCCCTTGGCATACTGGCCGTTGTAAATGGCGCCCACGCCGGGAATCCAGCCGAGGGCAAACGCCAGCCCGGGTGATACGTCCGTGACGTAAGACGCGGGCCGCGCGCCGGGCTGTGCGCGTGGGCCCGCCGACGGGGGAGGCGCGGACGCCGATGCCGGAGCAGGAGCGTGCTCCGCGCAGAACACCGTCCCGTAAGCGTCGCGGCGGCATTCATCGCAAATCGGCTTGCCGCAGGTGCGGCAGTAAGCCGTTGCCGGTAATTCAGGATGGTTCTGGCAGTTCATACGTTCCCCCTTTTATCGTGTTTCCCCTGGCGATCTTGAAGGCGATGGCCCTTCGGGCGCGGGATTCGAACCCGAAGGCGACCTTACCGGCAGCTTCCGCCCGTCCGTGTTTGCGCCGGGGTTATCCTGGCCGGCGGCGGGCCGCTCGACATCTTCCTGTTCCTGTTGGCTCTGCCACTGGTGCAGCGTGGATTGAATCTCGTACACGAACTTCAAGTTCTGGTAGAATTTCACCGTGCGTCCCCAGGCGTAGGCGCCGCGGTCCTCGAGCGTCGCCCAGATTCTGGCAGGCCTCAGATCGCTCGCCCTCAATGGCGCCGGTCCGACCGACCGCCACAACATCGCCAGCGACAAGATGGTCATCGCCATACCCATGGCGAACCTTGGTTGCAAGATGGGCGTCAGCGCGACGGTCATCCACTTGCGCCAAACCGCCGGCTTCGCCTTGCCGGCATTCCACGGTCCTTCGAACAGAATGCGCGTGATCAGTTCCGGAGGCGGCTCGACAACCTCCGCGCGGCCTATGAAATCCACCGCCGCGGCGCAATCGCGCGCCAACTCGGCGCAGGCCGGACATTCCGCGAGGTGGCGCTCCAACTCGGCCTTTTGCTCCGGCGCGAGCGTTCCGTCCACGTATTCGCAGATCGCGATTTCGGATTCCGCGCAGTTCATACAGCCAACTTCTGCTTGCGCAACAGCCGCGCCAACTCCACGCGGCCGCGGTTGATTCGAGACTTCACCGTTCCTTCGGGGATCGCAAGCGCCTGGGCGATCTCCCGGTACTCCATTTCCTGCAAGTCGCGCAGGATCACCGCCTCGCGCAGGTCCGGCGAGAGCTTCTGAAGGGTAGCCTGCAGAATCTCGCTGGCTTCCCTGCCCGCCACCATGTGGTCCGGACGCACCGAAGCTGCCGGGCCGGCATCGGCCATCATGGGAAGCTGCTCCTCGATGGAATCCGTGACCCGCTCCTGACGAGTTCGGCGATAGTGATCGATCAAAAGGTTACGCGTCACCCTGGTCAGCCACGTGGCGAATGAGCCTTCGGCCGCGCGGAACGTGCGCAAGGTCCGGAATACGCGCAGGTACACTTCCTGGGTCAGGTCCTGGGCTTCCGGCCCGTTTCCGGTGAAGCGGTAGCACAAACCGTAAACCTGCCGGCTATGCAGCCGCACAAGGTCTTCCCAGGCGGTTTCATCGCCGCCCAGGCACCTGGCTATCAAGCTGTGGTCGGAGTCCAAGCTACGTTCTACCAGATTCCGCGGCCCTGGAACACCCGCCATGGGAAATCCGGGCGCGCTGCCAACCGCGGATTGCAGGATGTCTAAAGCTAATATCGCGGTGGCCATCTCGCCTCGTTCCTCAAACTGGAAAAACGAGGCTTTATCATGATAGGTTCAATCTTTCGGTTATGCCACTGTTTTTGCGGCATTTCCGGCGAAGGCGAGAGCAAATGAAGTGTCCGTTCTGCAGTCACCTCCACGACCGGGTAGTGGATTCTCGCGAAAGCAAGGAAGGCGGCTCCGTACGCCGCCGGCGGGAGTGCCTCAAGTGCGAGCGCCGGTTCACCACCTACGAGCGCATCGACGAAGTTCCCTACATGGCGATCAAGAAAGACGGACGGCGCGAAAAGTTCGATCGCCAGAAGGTCCTCGGCGGTCTGCTGAAGGCCTGCGAGAAGCGTCCGGTCGGGATGGGCAAGCTTGAGGAACTGGTCAATACGGTCGAAGGCAAGGTGAGCGACTCGCCGGATCGCGAGATATCTACTGCGGATATCGGAGAATACCTCATGTCACGTCTCAAGGATCTCGACAAGATTGCATACGTAAGATTCGCATCGGTTTACCGGGATTTCCAGGACGAGCAAGCTTTCTTCGATGAACTGAAGACCCTCATGCGGCAGAAGCAGGGGCCTGGCTAGGGGCCGAATCAGGGGCCAGGGGCCGGGGGCCGGGGAAGAGGGGGCCGAGTTAGGGGCCGTGGGCCAGGGGCCGGGGGAGAGGGGGCCAGGACAGGGCACCGCCGGTAGAGACCGGCGGCGGTACACACGAAGGACTGCTCCCTTGGCCCCGGCCCCTAGCCCCTGATTCGTTCCCCCGGCCCCTGATTTACATGTAACCGAAACACTGTCAAGGCATCTTAAAATATGAGGGTACCTTTTGGGACGAAGGGTGTTATTATCAGACGAACACCAAACCCCGAATGCAGGCTATCTTTTTCGACAGTTGGGGGCGGACCAGCAAGTCGAACATTTTTCATGTAAATACCCCGTTTTCCATGACATCGATGTAGTGCGTCGCGTGTCCGTAACGGGAGGTGAGTCTTAGTGGACCAGTTCGAAGATCATTTTCTAGCCGACACTCCAGACACTTTGGGCTTGAACTTCGAGGACGAAGCCAAGTTCTTCGACCCGGAGGCTGCCCATGAGGCGGACTTCCTTCACCCGGCGCCGGTGGAGGAGTCCATCTACACGGACGACCCGGTCCGCGTGTATCTGCGCGAGATGGGCGCCGTCCCGCTGCTTACCCGCGAGGGCGAAGTGGATTTGGCGCGCCGCATGGAGCGCGGTAAGTTGCGGATGCAAAAGGCCATTAGCCGCTCGGCCGTGGTGCAGCACGTAGTCGTCGAATTGACCGAGCAGTTGAAAAAAGGCGCCGTCGAACTGGAAAGCGTCGCGGATTTGGGCGACGTCGAAGAAGGCACGCCGGACGACGTTAAAGTGCGGACCGACGCCGCCGACCACTTCAACAACGTGGCCGTGCTGTACAAGAAGCTCCAGCAACTGGAAGACCGGGTTGCGGCCACTCCGCCGGCCAACAAGAAACCGCGCAAGCGGCTGATGCTTAAGTTGAGCCGGGCCAAGGTAGAGACCTCCATGGCGATCCGGCGGGTTCCGTTCAGGATCAACAAATGGAAGGAGTTCACGCGCGAAATCGAGCGCGCCGTGGACGAAATCAACCACCTCGACACCGAGATTAAGAAGCTTGAGGCGCGCGGCAACGTTGCCCTACAGCCCCGCCTGCGGGAGCTCAAACGCGACTTGAAGAAGCGCGAATCGGCGGCCAGCGCTACTCTGCCCGAGTTGCGCCATACCCTGACCGTGATCCAACACGGCGAAAAGGAGGCCGAGCGGGCCAAGAAAGACCTGGTGGAGGCCAATCTCCGCCTGGTAGTTTCGGTCGCCAAGAAATACGTCAACCGCGGGCTTCACCTGCTCGACCTGATCCAAGAGGGCAATATCGGCCTGATGCGCGCGGCGGACAAGTTCGAATACCGCCGCGGCTACAAGTTTTCCACCTATGCCACCTGGTGGATCCGCCAAGCCATTACCCGCGCTATCGCCGACCAGTCCCGTACGATTCGCATTCCCGTTCACATGAACGAGAGCATGAATAAGTTCCTGCGAGCCACTCGTGAACTGGAGAAGGAACTGGGCCGTACTCCCACGAACGACGAAATTGGACGGCGCATGGAAATCCCCGTCGAGAAGGTCCAGAAGCTGAAGACCATCTCGCGCGATCCGGTGTCGCTGGAAACGCCCGTGGGCCGCGATGGCGAATCGGCGCTTGGCGACCTGATCGAAGACCGCTGGGTGGGATCGCCGGTCGATGCCGTGATCGAATCCAACGTGCGCGACGAAACCGCGGGCATTCTCAAGACGCTCTCCCCCAAGGAAGAGAAAGTCATCCGCATGAGGTTCGGCATTGGGTGTGAGCGGGAGCACACGCTGGAGGAGATCGGGCAGGAGTTCGACGTCACCCGCGAGCGCATCCGCCAGATCGAAGCCAAGGCCCTGCGGCAGTTACGCGCCCCGGAACGCGCCCGCCGCCTGCGTGCGCTGATGGCCGCCCGGTAACGGGATATTGCGTCCGTCCCCTTTTTGTGCCATCTATTAGGCATGCACTGGAGAGGGACACTGTCCGTTTCACTTGTCGTCATAGCCGCCGCTCTGGCGTTCTCCGCCGCGGTGGTTCCCAATCTACCGCCGCCGTTCGCCACGCCGTCGGTAACCAACAACCCGCGCGTCATCCCCAAACCCGCCGATGCCCGGCTCAACGTGCCGCCCGGCTTTCAGGTGGAAGAATACGCCGAGGGGTTTCAGGTTCCACGCTTCATGATTCTGGGGCCGTCGAATGAGGTGATTCTCGCCGATTCCGCCAACCCCCCGAACGGAACCGTCTATGTTCTGCAAGGCAAGAGCCAGAAGAAGCTGATCGAAGGCCTCGCCCAGCCGTATGGCTTGGCCCTGTTGGACGGCTATCTGTACGTCGGCCAACCGGAATCCGTCACGCGCTACAAGTACGACGCCAAAGCCATGACCGCCGGGCCGGGCCAGGAAGTGGCCTCTTTGAAGGGGATCGGGACGCACCACTGGACGCGCAGCCTGCTCTTCGACCGGCAAGGCCGGAAGCTCTACGTCGGCGTCGGCTCCGGCTCCAACAATTCGCTCGGCGAAGATCCCCGCCGGGCGGCCATCAACCGCTACAACCCGGATGGCACGGACCATGAGATCTTCGCCTCCGGAACGCGCAATCCCATCGGCCTGAGGTGGTATCCCGGAACCGACACCCTGTGGGCGGCCGTTCAGGAACGCGACACCCTGGGCGACGACCTGGTACCCGACTTCTTCACGCACGTGCAGCAAGGCGGATTCTACGGCTGGCCGTACGCTTATATCGGGCCGCACGAAGACCCCATGAACAAAGGCAAGGCGCCGGCGGGTTTGCTGGACAAGACCATCGTTCCGGACGTGCTGCTGGGTTCCCACGTGGCGGTTCTGGACTTCGTCTTCTACACCGGCACGCAGTTCCCGCAGGAGTATCGCGGCGGCGCTTTCCTGGCTTTTCACGGGTCCTGGAACCGCTCCAAACGAGTGGGCCAGTCGATCGGGTTCATCCCGTTCAAGAATGGCGCGCCCGCGGGTCCATTGCGCGAGGTTCTAACCGGCTGGATGCTCTCGCCCGACCAGCGTGAAGTGTGGGGCCGCCCGGTGGGCTTGCTCCAATTGCCCGACGGCAGTCTGTTGATCTCCGACGACGGCGGCAAGAAACTCTGGCACTTGAGCTACAAGGGCGCCTGAGGTCGGCCTACGCGGATCCGGCTGACTTACTGGCGCGCTTCTTGGGCGCTTCTTCTGCGCTCTCTTCACCCACGCTGGCGGCTGCCGCGGCGACGGGCTTGCGCTTCTCGGCCAGGCTCCGCTTGAGCGCTTCCATGATATCGATCACCGGGGCCACGTGCGCGGCGGGCGTGGCCACTACGCTGCGGCCCTCCACTTTAGCGTCAATCAGCTTGCGCAGGCTGTCGCGGAACCCGTCGTGGAACTTCTCCGGCTCGAAATCCGCCTCGAGCGACGCGATCAGCATCTTGGCCATTTCGAGTTCCTTGTCCTTCACCAGGCTGGTGTCGGTACGGAACTCGTCCACCTGGCGGATCTCGTCCTGGTAGTACATGGTGTGGGAGAGGATACCTTTGGCGCCGGGCCGCATCACGATAATGTGCTCGCGGTTATGCATGGCTACCTTGGCGATGGCATAGAGCTTGGATTCCCGCAGCGCCTGGAACAACAGCGCGTAGGGCTTCTCGCCGCCTTCGTCCGGGGCCACGTAGTAGGAGCTTTCCAGGTAGATGGGGTCCACCTGATCGGCCTTGACGAATTCCAGGATCTCCATCACTTTGGCCGTCTTAGGCGCCACTTTGCGGATGTCTTCGTCGTCGATCTCCACGTAATGGTCTTTTTCGTACTCGTAGCCTTTGATAAGCTCGCTGCGCGGAACCGGCTTGTCTTCCGCCTGGCAGAAAGTCACTTGCTTGATTCGAGAGTGATCGTCCTTGTGCAACAGGTTGAAGCCGATGGTCTCGCTGCGCGCGGCGCTGAAGAGACGAACCGGGAACGAAACCAAGCCGAACGTCAGGTGGCCTTTCCAAACACTGGCAGCCATGAATGTTCCCCCCTCGCGGTTCCTAATTTACTACAATCGCAAATAAGATGTAAATAGAGGAGGGACAAACGCTTATGCCGCTCGAAGAATACTCCGCCAAGCGCAAGTTCGAGAACACCCCCGAGCCTCCTCCGGGCGGCGAGAGCGGGGCGCCGGGCAATTACTTCTGCGTACAGCGGCACGACGCCACGCGGCTGCATTACGATTTCCGGCTGGAAATCGACGGCGTGCTCAAGTCGTGGGCCGTGCCGAAGGGGCCGACTCTCGACCCAACGGCGCGCCACTTCGCGGCGCACGTGGAAGACCACCCCGTGGAGTACGGCAGTTTCGAGGGCAACATTCCGGCGGGCAATTACGGAGCCGGCAGCGTGATGCTGTGGGACCGCGGCGTGTTCGATCTGTTGGGCGACGCAAGCGGCGCCGAGCAAATGGCGCGCGGCGATTTGAAATTCCGCCTGCACGGCGACAAACTTAACGGCGATTTCGCGCTGGTGCGGATGAAGGTCCGCGGCAAGGGTAACGAGTGGCTCATCATCAAGAAGCGAGACGAGTTCGCCGCCCCCGGATGGGATGTGGAGAGCCATGCGAACAGCGTACTTTCCGGACGCACCCAGGAGGAGATTGCGCACAACCTGCCGGCGCGGAAGGCCAAACGGCAGACCGCCGGCGCAGTAGACCGGGTTTGGGAAAGCCGGCCGGCGCGCAGGGCAGCGGCGGCGGGGCAGACCTCGGAACCGGAGGCGCAGGCGGAGCGGCCAGCCCAACCTCGTAAAAAAAAAGTAGCATCGACCCGGCAACGCTGAAGGGCGCGCGCAAGGCCGCCATGCCGGCGGTCATCGAACCCATGAAGGCGACCCTGGCGGACCATCCCCCGCTCGGCGACGACTGGCTCTTCGAGATCAAGTGGGACGGCGTACGCGCCATTGCCTACGTGGAAAACGAGGAAGTGCGCCTGGTATCGCGCAACGGACTGCGCTGCGAACGGCAGTACCCGGAGCTTGCGGCAATCCCTCACCAAGTGGCCGCGCGTCAGGCGGTGCTCGATGGCGAGATCGCGGTGCTTGACCGGAAGGGCGCCTCGCGGTTCCATTTGATCCAGCCGCGCATCGCCAACAACGACCCTAATACCGTGGCGCACCTGGTGCGATCCACGCCGGTGGTCTACTTTGTGTTCGACGCGCTCTACGTGGATGGCTACGATCTGCGCGGCGTCGCGCTCGAGGAACGCCGGAAGGTTCTCGAAGCGTTGGTCACGCCGGGGCCGTCGCTGCGCATTTCGGAGGTCTTTCCAGGCGGGGGCGAGGATCTGCTGGAGGCCGCGCGCGCGCACGATCTGGAGGGCATCGTGGGCAAGCGGGCGTCGAGCGTTTACGAATCCCGGCGCAGCCGTGAGTGGGCGAAGATCAAGATTGCCAACGAGCAGGAGTTCGCCATCGGCGGATTCACCGAACCCCAAGGCAGCCGCGATTACTTCGGAGCGCTGGTTCTGGGCGTGTATGAAGACGGAAAGCTGCGCTGGGCCGGCAATGTGGGGACGGGCTTCGACCAGAAATTGCTGGCCGGCGTTTACGAGCGTCTGAAGCCGCTGGTGACGGAGGAATGCCCGTTCACCGAGCGGCCCAAGCCGGATCGCGGCATGACCTGGGTGAAGCCCGAACTGGCGTGCCAGGTGAAATACGCCGAGTGGACCCAGGACAACCATCTGCGCGCGCCGGTTTTCGTGGGCTTGCGGAACGATGTGGCGCCAGGAAAGGTAGTGCGCGAAACCGTCGAATTGCTGCCGGATGACGCCAAGGAGACCGCGATGGAGATCGACGGCCACCGGTTGAAGTTCACCAATCTCGGCAAAGTGTTCTATCCCGATGAGGGCTATACCAAGCGGGACGTTCTGAACTACTACGCCGGCGTGGCGGACCTGATCCTGCCGCATTTGAGGGATCGCCCGCTTTCGCTCAAACGCTATCCCGACGGAATCGGCAAGGAGTATTTCTTCCAGAAGGACGTGGCCGGGAAATTCGAGCCGTGGGTGCGGACGGAAAAGATCGACTCCGAGCACGCCGGCCGGCCCATCACCTACGCCTTTGCGCAAGACCGCGCCAGCCTGCTCTACCTGGTGAACCTGGGCTGCATCGACCAGAACCCCTGGATGAGCCGCTCGCCCACGCTCGAAAACCCCGATTTCGTATTGATCGATCTCGATCCTCACGAGTGTCCGTTCGACCGGATCGTGGATGCGGCGCTGCGGGTGAAGCGCACGCTCGACCGCATCGGCCTCGCGGGTTACCCCAAGACCACCGGCGGGGACGGCATGCACATTTACATCCCGGTAAAGCCCGTCTACACGTACGAGGAAACGCGCACGTTCGCGGAGTTGATCGCGCGGCTGGTGGTTGCGGAGCAGCCCGATCTGTTTACCACGCCTCGGGCGGTGGCGCAGCGCGAGAAAGGGCGCGTGTATTTCGATTATCTGCAGAACGGGTATTCCAAGACGATCTCCGCGCCGTATGTGTTGCGCGCGTATCCCGGCGCTCCCGTGGCGACGCCGCTCGAATGGAGCGAAGTGCAGCACGGATTGCTGCCCGGCCAGTTCCACATCGGCAATGCGCGCGAACGGTTTGCGGAAAAGGGGGATCTTTTCGAGGGAGTATTGGCGAAGCCGCAACGGATTGAGGAGGCGCTGGCGAAGCTGGAAAAGTTGTTCAGGTGAGGGGTCGGCAGGCCCCCCGCGCACCGCATGAACTTTCCAACAACCCCGTTTTTTTGCGACTACGGCCTGTTTCCGCGCAAATCGCTCAGTTCAGGAGCCTGTCGGAGATAGCGATCTCTCGGCCTTGCGACCACCATTCGTCGTTGAGCATGATCGGCAGAGCCACAGCATGTCGGCACAGAATGTTTCTCTCCGGCAGGCTCTCAAGCTGATCCATTTTGCCCAGGCAGATGCGACCGGGTGTTCAGCAATAGCACATCCACTCGTATGAATCCGGGTCAAACTCGTACGGGAACCCGCCAGGGCACTCGTTATCGTCGTTTGCGCAAACAGCGTAGCAGTAGGTGGGGTCGTGAACGCTGCCATCGCAACACGTTTCACAGTCCTCAAGTTGCTCGATGTAGCAGAAACCATTGTCGGCGTGCACTGTCTTCTGAGCGAGTGGTAGCAGACAAGCCAAGGCCAATGGGGCCAAATGGATCATCCGCAGTGGAAATCGTCTCGGATTGTTCATGATCGTTAACCTCCGCGACGCGAAAGTAGCGAAAATCATGAGCCTTTACTTCGCCCACCCAAGCGTCTCAGCCAGGGTACCCCCAATACCAGTGGAGGGTGCGCTGTGGTTGCCGCATCTACAGCGAATTACTTCCTACGGGACCGGCGCCCATTACGCACCTCAGCTTTCGCCGATTGGCGCCTCAGCCGACTGGCCCGGTGCCAACGACCCGTCTTCAAGGGACCGCGCGCCCGCCGCCGCTGCGTGAGTGCCAAAGCCGACATCAACCGCCGATATTAGCTCTCTATCTAAACCGTCGTCAACGGACCTATTCTGCGCGCACTCTGGCTCAGCTCCAGGGACCTTTAGCCAGAGGTCAGGCATTGGTTGCTTAATCGGTGACGTCGCAGATTCTGCAAGTGCCGCAACAGCGGCAAGTGTCTGCGCCTTTCCTCCTGTATACTGACACTTCTGACTCTACGAATCATCGGGGGTGGTCGGTGAAACTCGAGCGCGTCGCTAACGTAGTCGTAATAGTCACTTGCCTCTGTATAATAGTCCGTCTCGCCGTCGGTACCTACCCGAGGAAGGCTGCGCCACCTGTAGCTTACAGAGCAGGTGAGAAAATAGCCGACACGAAGGATCTCGGGTTGCGGACCGCCAAGAAGACGCTGATCATATTCGAGAATAGCAAATGCCCCTTCTGCCGCCAGAGCATGCCGTTTTACGCCCGCGCTATTGAAGTTGCTCATAAGTATGAAGTGCGAGTCGTTGCCCTGACCTCTGAGGACACCCGCGTCAACGCGTTGTTTTTGCAGTCCCAAGGCGTCCTACCCAATGCCGTAGTGGCACTAAAGGACAACAGCTTGAAAGTTCATGGTACGCCGACGCTAATTCTAGCTAGACAAGACGGGAAGGTTGCAATGTCATGGCTGGGCAAGTTGACGCCTGAGCACGAGGCGCAGGTGATGAAGGAAATGGGCCAAGGCCTAGCTGCCGACTAAGAATTAAAAAGAGCCAAAGCCCGGAAATCATTTGACAAGGAAGGCTGTCGAATAGTATTGTAGATTGAACCATCCCAGCCGATCAATGGAAGGGGGGCATTAGGAGGTTCCTCATGGTCCCGCGGAAGCTTCTAACGACCGAGCACCTTGCGGCGCTGCTGTCAGTATCGCAGCGGACAGTGTGCTTGTGGGCGGAATGCGGTACGCTCCCCGCGATCAAGATCGGGAAACAGTGGCGGTTTTGCGAGAACGAGATAGAGTCTTGGCTGACACTTCGTAAGGACAGAGTTGAGCCGCCGAGGATCTTCGAGAGGCCAGGAGCCGCCTTCCGAGGACCATCTATAAAAAGTGGTTCCCATTAGGTATTGCCGAGCTTTTTGCAGGCCTGCGCAGGAATTCGACGAATTGGCCTTGGGCACTTTCGGCAAGGACCCGCTGTTTGGTAGATAGACACCGTCGGCGCAATGGCGGCAAACTTGGCGGGTCTACGGGGTTCGTAAACACGGAGAACCGGTATTTCTCGACCATTGTTACCCCCGCCCATAACATGGGGGCCGCAGCAATCGCGAACTCGCTCAGTAATGCCCGTTCGGGCTCTCATGACATCGCTATACGTTCCCTGTCGGTGGGGGCTTGCCGATGTTTCGCGGCTGGTACTGAGGCCGCGTGTCGCGTATGCAGCGACGCCGGACAGTGAGGAATGACAACCGGATCGGTTCGCTGAGTGTAGGGCCTCGGTGGTGGCTCCGGGCCCCGTACTTCCCGGCGGGCCGTATTTTGAGCCAGTATCATTAGGCAGGATTAACATACGGAGTGCCCATGCGCCTGACAGGTATTTGCAGCATCGCCGTTTTCGCCTCCGGCCTAGCGAATTCGGCCCAGGGGCCGACATTCGACGCCGCATCGGTAAAGCTCAGCACCGAAAGGCCGCTATCATATACGACAACGGGCGGGCCAGGCACGAACGACCCGGGACGATTTCATGCGCCGCGCATTGCCATGTCCGCCCTGCTGGCCAGAGCTTTTGATGTGGGTACGGATCAGATCGCGGGACCCGCATGGCTCCGAGGCGTTGTTTCCATTAACTACTACGCCATCGATGCGACCATGCCTTCCGATACGACCAAAGAGCAGTTCCAGAAGATGCTCCAGAACCTGCTGGCTGAACGATTTCATCTAGTATGGCACCGCGAAAGCCGGACCTTCCCCGGCTACGCGCTAATTGTGGACAAAGGTGGACCAAAGGTCAAGGAAGCGCCCCCGAACAAGGATGCAATACCAGACACGACTCCCGAACCACGAACTATGGCGAGCACTCCCCGCGGCGATGATGGCTTCCCCGACGTTCCTGGCCCGCACACGATCACTATGGGCGATTCTAGTGGCCAGACACGGGTGAAGTATCAGGAACGTACGATGGGGGAGTTCGCATCGAGCCTCGGATTCATAATCGCCAGGTCTCAAGGCAGGGGCTTACTCGATAACTCTCCCCAGCCACGGGTGGTTGATGAGACGGGCCTTGCCGGCAAGTACACGTTTATCCTGGAATACTACAACGCGGCCGCGGGAGACGCAAACGCATCGCTGCTGGCCCGCCCTGAATCTCAGCCCGGCAGCGGGCCGCTGCCATCCGTAGGGGAATCTGGCGGCGGTGGTCTGGACGTTTTTACCGCCATTCGAAAACAACTGGGGCTCCGGCTTGAGAAGAAGGCGGACGTGCCGCTGGGCATGATTGTAGTTGAGAACGTCGATAAAGTTCCGACTTCAAACTGACGACGACTTGGAGCATTTCGGGGAGCATTTCGGGAGCATTTCGGGGGCATTTCGGGAGCATTTCGAGCATTTCGGGGACGAGCATTTCGGGGAGCATTTCGGGAGCATTTCGGGGACGGGCTACGAAACCCCCAATAATCACGAGGGGCGACCAGCATAAAGCGGGAGCAGCCCTTGTGGCCGATATGTGGCTTATGAGAAAGTGGCCCCGAGGGACGCCGGTCGACGACTAACGGCGTGGCAGCAGAGTTGTCGCCTTGGCGCAGTCGCCCCCGGTTGTGAACCTCCCGAAGGAACTCGCAGCCGCAGCGCCTCAGATGGCGAATCAGGTCGATCTGCTTCATGCCGCCGGCAGCACAAAGCTCTCACGGATCACAGGGGCGCCCTCCACGGATTGCCTGGACATCTCGCGATTCGCGTCCAGCACCAGGGCGACCGCCTCATGCAGGTTCTCCCGAGCCTCTGCAAGGGTTGCGCCTTGCGTGTTGGCCCCGGGCAACTCCTCAACGAACCCGATGTAACCCTCGGGCACTTGCATGAACACAGCGGTCAGTTCCATGGCGCGCTCCACAACAATTATCGCACTTATAGCTTACCGGGCCCCCACGGCCAGTCCCTTGCGCCATACCGAATAGAGTTGCTCGCGCTCCTCCGCGCCAAGGGGCGTAGGATTCGGGCTGGGCTGGTCCTCCAGACAGTGGTTGTTGAGGTAGCAATCGAGCGTCTGGCGCAGCGCCTGCCTGCCGCGATGAAGACGGGTCTTCACCACGTCGATGTTCAGGTCCAGGATTTGAGCCGTTTCCTCGGTGGAAAGCTCTTCGATATCGCGGAGCAGAACCACGGCCCGGTAGATGGGGGGAAGCTCCACAATCACGCGGTCGAGCACGGCGCGCAGTTCCGCGCGGAGGTATTCGGCGTCGGGAGGCCGTTCGTCGCCCGCCGGCTCGGCGCCGGGAGGCAAATCCTCGACGGAAAGCTCGCGGGCCGGCGCGAAAACGCTCTTGCGGCGCTGCATGAGGCAGGCGTTCTTGGCGATGCGGAAGATCCAGGAGCGTACGCGCTCCGGTTCGCGCAGCCCGTCGAAGTGCTCGAAGGCGTTCAGCAGCGTTTCCTGCGCCACCTCCTCGGCATCCTCCGGCCGGCCGCACATCAGCCAACTGTAATGGAAAACCTTGGAGCGGAAGTGCTCGACGAAGCGTTCGAAAGCCAGCGGCTCACCAGCCAGCACGGCGCGTGCAAGCGCGGTTTCGTCTTCCCTGTCCACGTCCCGATTGTAACTTGCTTACGCCAGGGCGCCTGCGTGCACCACCGTCTCGATAGCCGGAGCGTTGATCAAGGTGTTGTGGACCAGACAGGCTTTGACGGCGCGCAGGACCCCCTCTTCGTGCCGGGGATCGAGGGCCGGGACAAGCACTTCAATGCGGAATGACCCCAGCCGCGCCGGCTGCTTGGCCTTTTCCGCGGAAACTTTGATTTCCAGGCCCTCGGCGGGCAAACCGCGCGTCTTGAGGTATTGCGCGGCGTAGAAACCGGCGCAGGTTCCGAGCGAAACCAGGAGGAATTCCGGCGGCGTCATGCCGCCATCCGAGCCGCCATTCTCCAGTGGCTGGTCGCACAGCACGCGGTGGCCGCGCGCGCTGGCTTCGAACTTGACGTGATCCAGGTACTGAACGCTGACTTCCATATCCAAACGTAAAGATGCAATCGGCGGGCGGAAGTGACAGGGCGTGGTAAGGTTGCATTGGTGACCAGGGAAGAGTTCGGCGAACTCATAAGGAAGCGGGAGGCGGAGGGCGGAACGGCCGTTCTCGACATCGGCTGCGGTCTGAGGCGGGCGGAGAGCGGCGCAATCGGCATGGATTGGTCGCCGGAATCCGGCGCTGAGGCTATTTGCGACGTGAACCGCTATCCGTGGCCGCTTCCGGATTCAGCGTTCGGGCGCGTGCATATGTCCCACATTATCGAGCACTTGGACGACATTGTGCGCGGGATGAAAGAGGTACACCGCGTGTCGAAGAACGGGGCAGCCGTCTTCGTGACCACGCCCCACTTCAGCTCGCATAATTCCTATACCGACCCCACCCACCGGCACCACCTGGCCGCCGCCACCTTTGAGTACTTCACGGACCGCCGTTTTGAGACGTTCGTCGGCCCGCAATGCGGTTTCGCGCTGGAAGAGGTGTCGCTTACCTTCGGCGGCAACCTCCTGCTCGACAACCTCGGAAGGGCGATTTCGGGTCTGTCGGTCAAGTGGTACGAACGGCATTGCGCCTGGGTTTTCCCCGCCCTGGATATACGGGCGCGCTTGCGAGTGATAAAGTAGAAGCGCGGTTCGGAGGTGGCTGTTCTTGACTTTCCCGACCGCTGTAATTTATTCTGACGGTTCGCTTTGGCCGCTTTTTGTATGGGGGAAGACACGCGCCACGCTTCGGACACCGTCGAGCGGTTCCTGGATTCGACACTGGACAGCGTGGATAGCGCTGAGGAACTGACCGTCGGAGCTGCCAGGCGCGCGGGATTCGACGACGACGATCTGATGAAAATCGGGATGGCGGTGCGCGAGTCCATGGTGAACGCCGTGGTGCATGGCAACCGGTACAACGCGAACAAGAGGGTCAGGTTGTCCGTGAGCAGGAATTCCGGGCGCTTCACGGTGCGGATCGCCGACGAAGGCGAGGGGTTCGAATTCGACCATCTTCCCGACCCTTTGGCGCCCGAAAATCTCATGAACACGTCGGGCCGCGGCATTTTTCTGATCCGGTCCTTCATGGACGAGTTTCAGATCCGGCGTCTGGATCCCGGCGGAACGGAAGTAACTTTGGTCAAGTACATGGTGTCCAAGTAGATTGTTGGCTTCGGCCAGGAGGCATATTTAGTGAGCGTAAAGTTGAATGTTCGGCAAGTAGGCGACGTCACCGTGGTGGACGTGGCGGGTCGCATCACCCTGGGCGAGGGTTCGAGCGCCTTGCGCGATGCGATTCGCGACCTGGTGGGCAAGGGTCAGAAAAAGATCCTGCTCAACCTGGGCGACGTATCCTATATCGACAGCTCCGGCATCGGCGAGCTGGTTTCCGGGTTCACCTCCGTCACCAACAGCGGCGGTACGTTGAAACTCCTCAACCTTACCAAGCGCGTGCAGGATCTGTTGCAGATTACGAAGCTCTACACGGTCTTCGACGTGCACGACAGCGAGGTATCCGCTATCCGAAGCTTCAAATAGGTTTTTGGTAGCGCCGCCGCTCTTTGCCGGCGGCGCTACTCCTAGCCTCCGCCGACAAACTGCACGATTTCCAGGCGCGCGCCGGCGCGCAGAGAAGTCGCGTCCCAATGGGGTTGCTTCACGATGAGGCGGTCCAATTCCACGGCCACGCGCGCCGGGTCGATTCGCAGGTCGTGCAGGAGGCCGAGGATCGTCTGCCCGTCGGGGACCGTACGATCTTCTCCATTGACCACGATATGAATGAACATGTTTGGTTGACACCCCTAATTTGCAACCATTATAGTCAAGGTTGAGCCTTCACATCCCAGGAATCGATGCCTGAAACCTACACCGAAGTGTATTTTCCCGTCCTGGTGCAGGCGGCGTTCGCCATGGCTCTGGCGGCCGCCCTGCTTACCGTGTCGTACTTACTGGGCAAGCGGGTTTCCAGCCGGGTCAAGGACCAGCCGTATGAATCGGGCATCCTTCCCACCGGCGATGCGCGCCAGCGCTTCAGCGTTAAGTTCTACCTGGTGGGCATGCTTTTCATCCTGTTCGATATCGAAGCTATTTTTCTCTTTCCCTGGGTAGTGATCTTTCGCGAGCCTGGGATGGCCAAGCTCGCCTTTGTCGAGATGCTGGTATTTGTCGTCTTGATCCTCTCCGGTTTCTTTTACATTTGGAAGAAGGGCGCGCTGGACTGGTCGGAAACAGGCCGGTCGCGGCGCAAAGGGTAACGCATGGCCATGCCGGACGGCGCTTTGCCAGATCGCCCCTTAGCCGCCGCGCTCGCCGCCTTTGACAGCGCCGCCGTTGTGGGCGGCAAGTTCGACCGCGGCGAACTCACCCTGGAGATCGATCCAGCCAGGATCGCGAGCGTCTGCGGCTTCCTCAAACACGACCGGAATTTCGTCCGCTTGAGCACGGTTACGGCGGTCGATCGCTATCCCGCCGAGCCGCGCTTCGAGGTGGTCTACCACCTGCAATCCATCGAGCGCAACGAGCGGGTGCGGCTGAAGTGCCGCCTGGGCGGAGGGCAGCCTGAAATCGACTCCGTCACTTCGGTCTGGCGCTCAGCGGACTGGTATGAGCGGGAGGTCTTCGACCTGTTCGGCATCCGCTTCGCCGGCCATCCCGATTTGAGGCGCATTCTGCTGCCGGACGACTGGGAGGGCTACCCGCTGCGCAAGGACTATCCCAAGACGGGGCAGAGGGTGTAAGCCATGGGCGACGCCGGCGTTCCTGGAATCACGGTACTCGAGGATGAGCAGACGGCATCCGGGCCGCGCCGCATGGTCCTCAACATTGGGCCGCAGCACCCGTCCACGCACGGCGTCCTGCGCCTGGCGGTGGAACTGGATGGCGAGACCATCGTCAAGTGCCGGCCGGAAATCGGCTATTTGCACACCGGCATCGAGAAGGAGTGCGAGGCCAAGACCTACCAGCAGGTAGTCACTCTCACCGACCGGGTGGACTATCTGGCGCCGCTTTCCATGAACCTGGGCTACTGCCTGGCCGTGGAAAAGCTGCTGGGCCTGGAGATCCCGCCGCAGGCGCAATGGATGCGCGTCATGCTCACGGAATTGACGCGTCTCAACAGCCACCTGGTTTGGCTGGGCACGCACGCCATGGATATCGGGGCCATGAGCGTGTTCCTCTACTGCTTCCGCGAGCGCGAGGACATTCTGCGCATCTTCGAAATGTTCTCCGGCCAGCGCATGATGACCAGCTATTTTCGCGTTGGCGGGCTGGCGCTCGAACCGCCGCGCGGCTGGAATCAGCGGATCAAGGCCTTCATCGACGGCTTCCCGTCCAAGGTGGACGAGTACGAGAACCTGCTGACCAACAACCGCATCTGGACCGGCCGCACGCGCGGCGTTGGTTATTTTTCCCTGGAAGATATGCTCGATCTGGGCGTCACCGGGCCGATGCTGCGGGCCGCCGGATTGAAGACGGACGCGCGCAAGGACGAGCCGTACAGCAGCTACGAAAAGTTCGATTTCGAGGTCCCCACGCGCACGGAAAGCGACGTCTACGCGCGTTACCTGGTACGCGTGGAGGAAATGCGGCAGAGCACGCGCATCGTCCGGCAGGCGATGGACGGCATGCCCTCGGGCGATTGGAAGGCGGTGGACCAGCACGTGGTTCTGCCGGATCGCGAGAAGATGAAGACCCAGATGGAGGCTCTCATCTACCATTTCAAGATTGTGACTGAAGGCTTCCGTGTGCCCGAGGGTGAAGTCTACCAAGCCATCGAATCGCCGCGCGGTGAATTAGGATTTTACGTCGTGAGCGATGGCACGGCCAAACCCTACCGCGTTCACATGCGCACGCCCAGCTTCGGCAATCTGCAAGGTACGTCTAAAATGGTGGAGGGCGGGCTGATCGCCGACTTGATCGCCTCCATCGGCAGCATGGATTTTGTTCTAGGGGATACGGACAGGTAATCCTTCACCGAGACATGACTTTCTCTCCACAACTGGAAGCCAGGTTCGAAAAGCTCCTGAAAAGCTATCCGCCGGGACGGCAGCGCTCGGCGTTGGTTCCGATGCTGCTCTACGCGCAGGACGAGGTCGGCTCGATTACCGACGAGTTGATCGACGAGGTAGCCGCGCGCGTCGGCGTCACCGCCTTGCAGGTCAATGAGGTGCTCTCCTACTATTCCATGCTGCATCGCAAGCCGCTGGGCAAGTACCACGTGCAGGTCTGCACCAACATCAGTTGTCTGCTCAACGATGGCGACAAGCTCTGGGAGCACGTCTGCAAGAAGCTCGGCATCGGGCACAAGGAAGTTACCGCCGACGGGCAAATCTCCATCGAAGAGGTCGAGTGCATGGGCGCGTGCTCGTGGGCGCCGGCCATTCAGGTGAACTACGATTTCCACCATTTCGTGACGCCCGGCAAGCTGGACGAGATTCTGGACGGCCTGAAGGAAAAGCCATAGCGCATGTTGTACAACGAACCCAGTCCGCTCGAAACCAAGGTGCTCTCGCGCCGCTTCGGCCTGCAGAATTCCGCGTCGCTCGATACTTACCTCGCCACCGAGGGCTACCGGGCGTTCATGAAGGCCGCGGGCATGAAGCCCGACGAGATCATCAATGAGGTGAAGGCATCCAATCTGCGCGGCCGCGGCGGCGCGGGCTTTCCCACAGGCATGAAGTGGAGCTTCGTGCCGCGCACGTCGCCCAAGCCGAAATACATCGTGGTGAATGCCGACGAGAGCGAGCCGGGCACGTGCAAGGACCGCGTGTTGATCGAGAACGACCCGCACCAGTTAATCGAAGGCGTGCTCATCGCCGGTCTGGCGGTAGACTCGCACGCCGGCTATATCTACGTGCGCGGCGAGTATCGCTACCTGATCGAGATCCTGGAAAAGGCTATCGCCGAGGCATACGCCAAAGGCTGGCTCGGAAAGAACATCCAGGGCACGGGCTTCGATTTCGATCTGTACACGCACAGCGGCGCGGGCGCTTACGAATGCGGTGAGGAATCGGCGCTGCTCGAATCGCTCGAAGGCAAGCGCGGAATCCCGCGGATTCGTCCGCCCTTTCCCGCGGTGGCGGGCGCCTTCCAGTGCCCAACCGTTCTCAACAATGTGGAGACGTATTGCGCCGTGCCGGCCATCCTGCGCGACGGCGGCGCCGCCTTTGCCGCGTTGGGGGTGCCCAAGGCCGGCGGCACCAAGATGACCTGCCTAACCGGTAACATCAACAAGCCCGGCGTCTACGAGCTGCGGCTGGGCTTCCCGGTGATGCAGATGATCGAAGAGGTGGGCGGCGGCGTCCGCGGAGGCCGCAAGCTCAAGGCCATGATTCCGGGAGGCTCTTCGTGTCCCGTGCTGACGGCGGCGGAATGCGAAGGCGCCACCATGGACTACGACTCCATCGGCGCGCGGAAGAGCATGTTGGGTTCGGGCGGCGTCATCGTCATGGACGATCAGACCTGCATGGTGAAAGCCGCGCTGCGCATCATGCGATTCTATGCCCACGAAAGCTGCGGCTGGTGCATCCCGTGCCGCGAAGGCACCACCTGGCTGAAAAAGATCCTGGTGCGGTTCCATGAAGGCGGCGGGACGCGAAGCGATATCGGGCTGATCGGCGACATCTCCAAGAACATGCTGGGCCGGACGTTTTGCCCGCTTGGCGATGCGGCGGCCATGCCCACCATCTCCATCGTCGAAAAGTTCCGCGAGGAGTTCGAGGCGCACCTCGACGGCAAGCCGTGCCCCTTCGAACATGTGGATCATATGGTGATGGCATGAAAAGCGGGGGCCGGGAGTCGGGGGCCAGGGAAGCACGAGTGTTTTCCGTGGAGTTAGGTTTTCCCTGGCCCCGGCCCCTGGCCCCCAACAACGGGTTCTGAATGGCTGATCTGGTAAATCTCACGATCGATGGCCGGCCGCTGCAGGCGAAGCCGGGGACGCTTGTCATCGAGGCCGCCAAAGCCGCCGGCATTGAAGTTCCGGCGTTCTGCTATTACGAAGGCCTCACCTTGCAGGCGGCCTGCCGCATGTGCCTGGTGGAAGTGGAGAAGATGCCCAAGCTGATGACGGCTTGCACCCTCACCGTTTCCGAAGGCATGGTGGTGCGCACCGACACCCCTCAAGTCCATTCCGCCCGCAAGTACATGCTGGAGTTCCTGCTCACCAACCATCCGCTGGATTGCCCGGTGTGCGACAAGGGCGGCGAGTGTGAATTGCAGGACATGACCTTCCGCTACGGCGTAGGCGAGAGCCGCTTCACGGATGAGAAGGTCCACACGCCGGAGAAACAGTTTTCGCCCGTGGTTTTCTTCGACGCTCCCCGCTGCATCCTGTGCTACCGCTGCGTGCGCATCTGCGACGAGGGCATGGGCGTCAAGGCGCTGGGCGTGATCAATCGGGGCGTGGTTTCGGAAATCGCTCCCAACAAGGGCGACCATCTGGAGTGCGACGAATGCGGCGCCTGCATTGACATTTGCCCGGTGGGCGCGCTCACCAGCGGCATCTACCGCTACCAGACGCGCCCCTGGGAAATGACTCACGTGGGCGCCATCTGCACCCACTGCGCCGACGGTTGCAAGACCACCCTGGGCACGCGCAACGACCGCATTCTCCGCGGCAACAACCGCGACCGCTCCGGCATTAACGGTGAGTTCCTCTGCATCAAGGGGCGCTACGCATTCGATTTCTACGATCACGCCGAGCGCTTGCAGGCGCCGCTCGCGCGCATCGATGGCAAGCTCACGGAAGTTTCCTGGTCGCAGGCTTTACAAACCGTAGCGCGAAAGTTCAATGAGACGCTCGCCGCTGCCGGCAGCTTCGGGGTGATCGGCTCGAACCATACTACCAACGAGGAAAATTTCTACCTCCGGAAATTCGCGCGCCAGGTTCTCAAGACCGGCAACATCGACCACCACCGCACCGGCGACGTCCTCACTCTGCTCGATGCGCTGAGCGGTAAGCAGGGCAAGCTGGCGACGGTGGCGGACCTCTACCAGACGAAGGCCGTCCTGATTCTAGGCGCCGATCTGGCCATCGAACACCCCCTGCTCTCCTTCCAGATTCGCGCTAACTACCGTCACCATCAGGCGCATGTTTACGCCGTGACGCGGGGCGCCGTTCGCGAGGATAAGTACGCCGCGGCTGCAATCCGCGCCGCCTCGCCGGCCGAATACTTCGCCGCCATTGACAACCTGCGGGACAGACTGCGCGCCGAGCCGGACCTGGTAATTGTGTTCGACGATTCCGTCAAAGGCGCGGACCTTCGCAAGCTGGTGGATATCGGCGAGACCTTGGGCATCCCCGTCAAATACATCTGCCTGCTGGATTACTCCAATTCGCGCGGCGCCGTCGATATGGGCCTGATCCCGGAAGCCTCCGGCCTCTCGGTCGACGGGATGCTGGACGCGGATCTCGACGTCCTCTGGGTCGTCGGCGCGAATCCGTTCAAGAAGCGTGACGGCAAAGGCCGTTTCCTGGTCGTTCAGGACATGTTCCTCACCGAAACCGCGCAGCACGCGGACGTGGTTTTGCCGGCCGCCTCGGCTTATGAAAAAGATGGCACGGTCACCAACGTAACCGGCGAGGTGCAGCGCCTGCGGCGGGCCGTGAATGTGATGGGGGCCAAGACAGACCTGGAAATCATGGGGTTCATCGCCCGGGAAATGGGCGTGGCGGCGGCGCTCGGCCCGTGGGTCCCGAATGCCGTCTTCGAGGAAATCCGCGCCAACGTGCGCGGATACGATATTCCGCTTGCCGCTCTCGCCACTGGCGGCGCGGCGCAGTCCATGCCGGTAAATGGGCCTATCCCGATGGAGATACGGCCTGAGCTGACGCGTTCGGACCACAACGGGTTGTTCGCGTCGGGAACGTTGGGGCGGTATTCTAAGGTACTGAGCTCCGTTCTGGAAGGTCGCTTGAGCCGCTAAATGGACTCATTCATCGTCGTCAGCCTGATCAAAACGGTGGTGGTCTTTGCCGTGCTCCTGACCACCCTGGCTTATCTGCAATGGGTGGAGCGCAAGGTCATCGCGCACATCCAGGTGCGCCCGGGGCCTTACGTGGTCGGCCCGCACGGGTTGTTGCAGCCGCTGGCCGACGTCGTTAAGCTCCTCACCAAGGAGGACGTCAGGCCGCCCTTCGTGCACAAGGCGCTATACCTGGCGGCGCCGTTCATGGCCATGACCATGGCGCTTCTTTCCATTTGCGTGATTCCGTTCGGCCCGGCCATCCGCGTGGGCCCCATAACTACGTGGATGCAGCTTACCGACCTCAATATCGGCGTGCTGTTCGTGCTGGCGGTTTCCTCGATGGGGGTTTACGGCGTGGCCTTCGCGGGCTGGGCCTCCAACAACAAGTACGCGCTCTTGGGCGGCCTGCGCAGCTCCGCGCAGATGATCAGCTACGAACTGCCCATGTCCATCGCCATCGCCTCCCCGCTCTTGCTTTCCAATACCCTGAGCCTGCGTGCGCTGGTGGAGAGCCAGGCAGGCAGCTTCTGGCATTGGAACGTCCTGCACGGACCGTTCCCGCAGATTTTCGCATTCGTCATTTTTCTGATCTCCGCCTTCGCGGAGACCAACCGCATCCCGTTCGATCTGCCGGAGGCCGAAAATGAGCTGGTGGCCGGCTACCACACCGAGTACAGCAGCATGAAGTTCGCCTCCTTCTTCATGGCGGAGTATTCCAACATGATCACGGTGAGTTGCATGGCCGTGCTGCTGTTCCTGGGCGGCTGGATGGCGCCGTGGCCCGTGCGCTACGGCTCCAGCTTTACCCCTGTGGTGGTTTTCGCGTTCGCCGGCCTGATCGCCCTGTATCACGGATTTCACCCGGCGCGGCGCCGCGACAGCTACACCCTGCCCGCCGCGGGGCTCGTCTTCCTGGCGATCGCGGCAATATTCCTGCTGCCTATGGTCCAGGCATGGCTGCTGCCGTTGTTCTGGTTCTGCGCCAAGGTTGGCGCGATCCTGTTTGCGTTTATCTGGGTTCGCGGCACGCTGCCGCGCTTCCGATACGACCAGTTGATGGGCTTCACCTGGAAGTTTCTTTTTCCGGCTGCGATGTTGAATCTGCTGGTGACCGGCCTCCTGGTCGCCTGGGTTTCCTGACATGGACCTCGTTCTGTTTCTCGTCTTCGCGCTCTTCGCCGTGGCGTGCGCCATCAACGTGGTGGTGCAGACCCACCCCATCGCCAGCGCCATCTCCTTGATCGGCGTGATGGCGTCGCTCGCCGTGCTCTATCTGCTGCTCGGAGCCGAGTTCATCGCGGCGGCGCAAGTCATCGTTTACGCCGGCGCCGTCATGGTGCTGTTCGTATTCGTGATCATGCTGCTCAACGCCGGCACGGAGTCCAAGACCGGCCGGTCCCTGGTGGCGCAGGCGCTCGGCGTTCCCTCGCTGGTCGCGCTGCTCGGCATCCTGGCGTTCTTCGTGCAGCGCCTGTTCCCGCGCGAGGCCTCTTCGCGTTTCGGAGCCTTCACCGGTGGAAGCGCGAAGGCCGTTGGAAAAGCGCTCTTCACCACGTATTTACTGCCCTTCGAGGCGACTTCGATCCTGATCCTGATCGCCATCGTCGGCGCCATTGTCCTGGCGCACAAGGAGATGGACTAAGATGGCCGCGGTCCCGATTTCCTGGTTCCTGACGCTTAGCGCGGTGCTTTTCGTCACCGGCGCGGCGGGCTTCCTGTTCCGCCGCAACATCATCACGGTATTCATGTCCATTGAACTGATGCTCAACGCCGTGAATTTGAGCTTCGTTACATTCGCCTACCAGTTCAAGAAAGTGGACGGGCACCTCCTGGCGCTGTTCGTGATGGTGGTGGCCGCGGCTGAGGCGGCCGTGGGGCTGGCGATCATCCTGACGGTTTTCAAGCGCCGCCCATCCCTCAATATCGACGAAGTGAATTCGATGAAGAACTAGATGCCGATGCAACTCTGGCTCATACCGATACTCCCGCTCGCCGGCTTCCTGATCAACGGCCTGTTTGGCCGCCGCTTCTCCAAGGGCATCGTCAACGCCATCGCCATCGGCAGCGTGGTTCTCTCCTTCGCCTGGGTAGTGAAGACGCTGTTGGGGGTCGATCTCAGTCACCCTTACTCCGAAAAATATTTTACGTGGATTGAGAGCGGCGCGTTCCGCGTGGACTTCGAGTTTACGGTGGACAAGCTCACCGCGGTGATGCTGTTGATTGTGACCGGCGTCGGCGCGCTCATCCATATTTATTCGGTCGGCTACATGGCGCATGAAGGAGGCTACTACCGGTTCTTCGCCTACTTGAACCTCTTCATGTTCTTCATGCTGACACTGGTTCTGGCTGCCAATTACCTGGTCCTTTTCGTCGGGTGGGAGGGCGTGGGGCTGTGCAGCTATCTGCTGATCGGCTTCTACTTCGATAAGAAGTACTGCACGGACGCCGGAAACAAGGCGTTCATCGTGAACCGCATCGGCGATTTTGGATTCTCGCTGGGGTTGTTTTACATCGTCACGCATTTCGGATCGCTCGATTTCCAAACGGTATTCGCGCAGGCCGCGGCCAAGCCCGAAAGCGTACTCACCGTGATCGGCCTGCTGCTCATGGTGGGCGCCTGCGGCAAATCCGCGCAGCTTCCGCTGTATGTCTGGCTGCCCGACGCCATGGCCGGCCCAACGCCTGTCTCCGCGCTGATTCACGCCGCCACCATGGTCACGGCTGGCGTCTACATGACCGCGCGCTCGTGGCCCATCCTCACGCACGCCCCGGCGGCCATGCAAGTAATCGCCGTCATCGGCGTCGCCACCGCTTTCTTCGCGGCCACCATCGGCCTCGCGCAGAACGATATCAAGAAGGTTTTCGCCTACTCCACGGTTTCCCAACTCGGCTACATGTTCATTGGCGTGGGCTGCGGCGCGTTTTCGGCGGGCATTTATCACCTGATGACGCACGCGTTCTTCAAGGCGCTGCTCTTCCTCGGATCGGGCAGCGTGATCCACGCGCTCTCGGGCGAGCAGGATATGCGCAACATGGGCGGTCTGCGCAAGAAGGTCCCCTGGACGTACATGACCATGATGGGCGCCGCCATCGCCATCGCTGGCATCCCGCCGTTCGCCGGTTTCTTCAGCAAGGACGCAATCCTGCTGGCGGCCTATGCGCAGTCGCCGTGGATCTACTGGGTGGGCACCATCACCGCCGGCATGACCGCGTTCTACGTGTTCCGCGCCATGTTCCTGACCTTCTTCGGCGAATACCGCGGGCAGGGGCATCCGCACGAATCCTCTCCGGTGATGCTGGTTCCGCTGGCCATTCTCGCCCTTCTTTCCATCTGCGGCGGCTTCCTGTTTCGCATCCCCGAGTTTCTCGCCTCGGTGTTCCAGCAGCCGGAAGTCCCGGAGAATACCGTGCTGATGGTCATCTCTACGCTGGCCGGAGTGACCGGCATCGCCGTCGCCTGGCTCATGTACATCGCCAAGCCCGGCATGGCCGATGCGTTCGCGGGCAGCGTCAAAGGGCTGTACACGCTGGTCTACAACAAGTACTTCATGGATGAAATTTACGCCGCGACGGTGGTCAATCCAGTAGTGAACGGTTCCCGCGAAGTGCTCTGGAAGGGCGTGGACGTGGGCGTAATCGATGGCGCCGCCAATGGCGTGGGCGACAGCGCACGCGAAATCGGCGGCGTGCTGCGTCTCTTCCAGTCGGGCGATATTCGCAGCTACGCCACCTGGGTGTTGTTCGGCTCGGTGATTGTGATTGTCGCCGTGTCGCTGGCCGGAGGCATCCGGTGAACCTGCTGACCGTGGTCCTCCTGCTGCCGCTAGCCGGCTTCCTCATCGCATTGTGCATCCCGCGGTCCTCGCCGCAAGCCAGCCGGGTTTGGGCTCTGCTGCTCTCGCTCGCCACGTTCGCCGCTTCGCTCGGCCTGCTGGCGTGGTTTGACCGCGGCCTGGCGGGCGCGCAGTTCACCGTGGATCTCCCGTGGGTCTCCACACCCGATATCCACTTCCACATCGCTGCCGATGGCGTGAGCCTCTGGCTGGCGCTGCTTGCGACGTTCCTGACTCCCATTTGCGTGTTGATTTCCTGGCGCCACATTCAAAAAAGCGTCAAGGAGTTCTACGCCTTTCTGCTGCTGCTTGAATTCGGACTGGTCGGGGTGTTCATCGCGCAGGATCTGTTCCTGTTCTACGTCTTCTGGGAAGTATCGCTGGTCCCCATGTACTTCCTGATCGGCATTTGGGGCCACGAGCGCCGCATCTACGCCGCAGTGAAGTTTTTCCTGTTCACCATGGCCGGCTCGGTCCTGATGCTGGTGGGGATTATTTATCTCTACAACCGCGCGCAGACCTTCAGCTATCCCGCCATCGTCGATATGCTCGCGAGCGGCAGGCTGGCGTTCCGGCCCGGCGAAGAGATGCTGCTCTTCCTCGCGTTTTTCGTGGCCTTCGCCATCAAGGTGCCGTTGTTCCCGTTGCACACCTGGCTGCCCGACGCCCACGTGGAAGCGCCCACGGCGGGTTCCATCATGCTCGCCTCCGTCATGCTGAAGATGGGCACGTTTGGAATCCTGCATTACTGCGTCCCGCTGTTCCCCGCCGCGGCGCGATCCTGCGCCCCCTGGATCGCGGTCCTGGCGATTATCGGAATCGTCTACGGCGCCCTGGTGGCCATGGTTCAGCCCAATATGAAGAAGCTGGTGGCGTACTCCTCGGTGAGCCACCTCGGCTTCGTCGTACTCGGCATCTTCTCATTCACGCAACTTGGCATGGATGGCGCGGTTTACCAGATGCTCAACCACGGCATCACCACCGGCGCCCTGTTCGCCATCGTCGGCCTGCTTTACGAGCGGCGGCACTCGCTCGAGATTAAAGACTTTGGCGGCGTGGCGACGGTAGCGCCGTGGCTCTCCACCGTCTTCCTGGTCACCACGCTGGCCAGCATCGGCCTGCCCCTGCTGAACAATTTCGTTGGCGAGTTCCTGGTGCTGCAAGGCGCGGCCATCGCCAACTTCAAATGGGCCATCTGGGCCGCCCTCGGCGCGATTCTTTCCGCCTGCTACATGCTTTGGCTGTACCAGCGCGTGTTCTACGGCGAGGCCGGCGCCGAAGTTCGCTCGCATGTGCCAGACCTCAGCCTGCGCGAGTGGGCGGCCGTGGTCCCGCTCATCGTCATGATGGTCTGGATGGGCGTCTACTCGCAGTCCTTCCTGCCGCCGGTTGGCAAGACCACCGCGCAGATCTTGGAACAGAGCCAAATCAACGTGCCCTTCCGGGTAAGCGCGCCCGGTCGGGAAAGGTTCTTTGACGCGGAGACGCAGAGACGCGGAGAACAGATCGAACCCTCAGATTTAAAGTCGTTTCCCTCCGTGTCTCCGCGTCTCCGCGTCAAAGACGCACTGGAGGTCGCCAATGCCCATTGACCTCATGCCCAGCGCGTCCGACCTGATTCGCATCCTCCCGGAGATCGTCCTCACCGTCATGGGGACGCTTCTCATGCTGCTCGACCCGTTGCTTCACAAGCGCTCCTCGAACGCCTTCGGGCATCTTAGCCTGCTTGCCTTGGCCGCGGCGCTCGGCGCGACCGTCTATGCCTACGCCTACGAAGGCACCGCGTTCGGCGGCATGATTGTGGTAGATGGTTTCGCAACGTTCTTTCGCGCGCTGGTGATTCTGGTGGGCATTCTCACCGTCCTTTCGTCCTACGGCTTTCTGCGCCGCCAGGACGCCGCAACCAGCGAGTACCACGCGCTGCTGCTCTTCTCCATCGCCGGGCAGTCGATGATGGCGGCGTCCGGCAATCTGATCGTCGTCTTCATTGCCCTGGAGATCTCCTCCATCTCCAGCTACGTACTCACCGGCTATCTCCGCGACGACCCGCGGTCCAACGAGGCCGCCTTAAAGTACTTCCTCTTGGGATCTTTCGCCACCGCATTTTTCCTCTACGGAGTCGCATTGATCTACGGTTCCACCGGCACAATTGACCTGCTGGCTGTGCGCGCAGCGGCGACCGGCCAGTCCGGGCCTATCGCGGCGCCACTGTTCCTGGGTTTGGCGGCGGCGATGCTATTCGTGGGGCTGGGGTTCAAGGTGTCCGCCGCGCCGTTCCAGATCTGGGCGCCGGACGTCTACCAGGGCGCGCCTACGCCGGTCACCGCGTTCCTTTCGACCGGCCCCAAAGCCGCGGCCTTCGCCGTGTTTCTGCGCATCTTCATGACCGCGTTCGAACCCGGCGGCGGCGGATGGGAGCCGCTCGTGTGGTGTTCCGCGCTAGCCTCCATGACCATCGGCAACTTCGCGGCCCTGCGGCAAACCAACGTCAAGCGGATGCTGGCCTACAGTTCCATCGCCCACGCCGGTTACGTGCTGGTGGCGCTGACGGCGCGCTCCGCAGTGGGCGTCTCGGCGGTCATGTTCTATCTGGCCGCTTACGCGTTCATGAACATCGGGGCGTTCGCCGTCGTGGGCCATCTCTCCGGAAAGGGCGAGCGCTACCAGGACATCGAAGACCTCGCCGGCCTCGGCCAGAAGCAGCCGCTGACGGCCGCGCTATTCACCATCTTCCTGCTCTCCCTGATCGGCGTCCCGCTCACCGGCGGCTTCTTCGGCAAGTTCTACATCTTCAAAGCCGCTCTCGAATCCCACCTGGTCTGGCTGTCCGTGCTGGGCCTGCTGAACAGCGCCGTTGCCGCCTACTACTACCTGCGCATCCTGGTGATGATGTACTTCCGCGAACCCAGCCAGGCCGTAAACGAAGTGGAACCGCTAGCGCCCGGCCTGCGGACCGCGCTCCTCATATCGGCGGCGGGCACGTTGTTCCTGGGAATCTTCCCCAACTGGGTCCTGGACTTCGCCGGTCAATCGTCGACGCTGGTCAAATAGCTGTCCGTAGCGCAGCCTTTCAGGCGGCGATGCCCGCATTCCTGCGGGCATTCCTCCTCTCCAACCAGCCGCATTAGATAACCGGGTCCGATTCCATGGTTTGAGAGTATAATCGCTTCTGAGCGGATCGGAGGCGTTTCGTGCGCGTATTCAGGGTTTGCGTCAGCTTAGCGGCCGTCTTGACTGCGTTTGGCGGCTCCGTTTGCCAAGCGCAATCCCCTGCCCCGCCTTCCACGGCCCCGGCGTTTGAAGTAGCGTCGGTTAAAGTGACGCCGCTGCCGACGAATGGGTCCTTCTCCATCGGATCTCATTTCAGCGCAAATGGGTTCGAAGCATGGCACATCACAATGCGGCAGTGCATTCAGGCCGCATACGATATACGCGAAGGCTGGATCATAGGGCCTGCCTGGATTACCTCGGATTCGGCGAGGTATTCCATTACCGCCAAGGCATCGGCTGCTGCGCCACAGAGCACACTCAGGCTCATGCTCCAACGCCTATTGGCGGAGCGGTTCGGATTGAAAGTCCACACGGAACTACAGGAGCAGCCGGTCTATGCTTTGGTCGTGGGGAAGAGCGGGATCAAGCTCAAACCGGTGGAATACGAAGGCGCCGATAGAGATTCGGGCTTCCACCCAGTGAACACGGGCCTCGAAGTGAAACACACGTCCATGGCGGTGCTTGCGAAGATCATGTCGTCGCCGCCGTTCCTGGACCGGCCCGTTATCGACTTGACCGGTGTGGAAGGACTCTTCGATTTCCAGCTTCGTTATGCCACAAGGGGTTTTATGCCGGTGCTCGATCCGCCGGAAGATATCAGCGAACCGACGATATTCGCCGCCTTTGAGGATATCGGGCTGAAGTTGGAGCCTCGCAAAGCGCCGGTCGAATGCCTGGTCATCGATCGGGCGATGCAGGTCCCGACTGAAAACTGACCGCGCCGTCCCTCTACCGGATCAAATGCGCCGCCAGGAAAGCCCCGGAATACGCCAGCACGCTCATATATCCGAACTGAAGCGCCGGCCACTTCCACCCGCCCGTTTCGCGCCGCACCACGGCTATCGTAGAGATGCACTGCATGGCAAATGCGAAAAAGATCAGCAGCGCCACCGCGCCGCCCGACGTCAGATCGTGATGGATGGCGGACTGCAAGTCGCCCCCCTGCGTCTCCGGATCCATGCCGTAAATCGCTCCCAGCGTCCCGATGATGGTCTCGCGCGCCGCCAGCGACGTAATCAGTCCGACTCCGATCTTCCAGTTGAAGCCCAGCGGCTTGATGACCGGCTCAATGGCGTGGCCGATCTGCCCCGCAAAGCTGTGCTCTATCGCCGGCGCGCGCCCGCCCTGCGTCGGCACGTGCGCCATCACCCACAGGATCACCATGACCAGCAGAATCACCGTACCCGCGCGGCGCAGAAAAACCTTCGAGCGGTCCAGCAGCCGCAGGCCTAGCGATTGCACCGTCGGCCAACGGTAAGACGGCATCTCCATCAGGAACTGCGTGCTGCCGCTCTTCAGGATGGAAGATTTCAGCGCTCTTGCCGTGGCCACCGCCGCCAGGAATCCGAGCGCGTACAGGCCCAGCAGCGCCGCGGCGCGCGAGCTAAACACGCCCAACAGCCGTCGCTCGGGAAGGAACGCGGCGATAATCAACGTGTAAACCTGCAGGCGCGCCGGGCAGGTCATGAACGGCGCGATCAGAATGGTCGCAGTGCGGTCGCGCTTGTTCTCGATGGTGCGCGTCGACAAAATGGCCGGTACCGCGCAGGCATGAGCCGAAAGCAGCGGAATGAACGACTTGCCCTGCAGCCCTACCCTAGCCATGGTGCGGTCGGCAATCAAAGCCGCGCGCGCCAGATAGCCGGAATCTTCCAGGATGCCGATAAACAGAAACAGCAGCAACACCTGCGGCAGAAAGACCACCACCGACCCCACGCCCTTCCATACCCCGTCGATTAGCAGCGAGCGGAACAGCGAAGGCGGCAGCGTGGCCATAATCCAGGCCCCGGACACGTCGAACAGCCAGTGCACGCCGTTCATCAGTGGGACCGCCGCCGTAAACAGGGTCTGGAAGACCGCCAGCACCACCACCGCGAACACCACCGGGCCGGCCACCGGGTGCAGAAAGACCGAATCCAGGCGGCGCGTCCACTGGGGCGGAGCAGGAGCCTGGTAGCTCGCTTGCTTGCCTACGCGCCCCGCCCACTCGCGGCACTTGGGCACGTCCTGCAGGACCGGCAACTCCATCGGCGCCGGCTTGGCAAGAGCCCCCGCCATGAAATCGAACACCTCATCGATGCCTTCGCCCTGCCGCGCGCTCACCAGGGCCACCGGGGCGCCCAGTTGCGCGGAGAGTGCCTCCCGGTCCACATGCCCGTCGCGGTTGCGCAAGTCGTCCGCCATGTTGAGGACGATCAGTGTGGGAACGCCCAGCGACAGGATCGGCGCCGCGAGCATCAGGTGGCGCGCCAGATTCGTCGAATCGAGCACCAGCAGGATCGCTTCGGGCTTGGGCGTGTCCGCCCGCTTGCCGGTAAGGACGTCGTATGCCACCTGCTCGTCTTCCGAGCGCGGCGACATGCTGTAAATCCCCGGCAGGTCGATAAGGCTTACGCCCCGGCCATCCGGCAGCTCGGCTACGCCCGTATGCTGTTCCACGGTTACGCCGGGGAAGTTGGCTACCCTCTGGCGAAGGCCCGTGAGACGATTGAAGAGGGTGGACTTGCCGGAGTTGGGCGGGCCGACTAACGCGACGGTTTTGGGGGTCGCGCCCGGCGTGGCCGCGGGGCGGGGCAATTCAAGGACGGAGGTCTCGCAGCCGTGGCAACTGCCGCAAACACTCACCGGATCCTCGCATCGGCCGCAACGCTGGACCCCCCATCGGGCCGCGTCTTCATACGCCTCGCGGTTTCGCGGCGCAGTGCGATTTCCGATCCATCCACCTGGAACACGCGGGGATCGCCGCCGGGAGCGCTGTACCCCGCGGTAATGCGTGCGCCAGGCAGAAATCCCAGTTCCATCAGGCGCCGGGCTTCGTCGCCGGGCAGGTCGATCCGGTCCAGAATGGCAGCGTCGCCCCGTCGCAAATCGACCAGCGTCGCGGAGGCGCCGTCCCGTTGGTTGTTGCCACTCAGTTGCAACATAGTTCCAGTATGCGGAAGTCCGAAATGATTGTCAAGGGTCCGGCGCCGAACGCCGCGAATTCCCCCGCCGGCGGCCGCGGGACCGCCCGCAAACGCTCCATACCAAAGGATACCAGGATGTCCGCACCTTTCACCGTCCGCAAAATGCGTTGGGCGGACCTCGACCGGATCCTCGAAATCGAACGCGCCAGTTTCGGCGCCGACGCCTATGATCGCAAACTGTTTGCAGATTGTCTCCACACCCCGGAGGATCTTTTTCTGACCGCCGGGCGAGGCCGGAAGGTCTGGGGGTATCTGATGGGGTGCAGTCGTGGGAGACGGGCGGAACTGGTCTCTATCGCGGTGGATCCGGCGGCGCGCGGCGAAGGAGCGGCTTCCGCCCTGATCGAGAGCGCCCTGCGGCGGTGGAAGCGGCGCCGCATCGAGCGAGTTTCCCTGACGGTCAAGACGTCCAACCGCCAAGCCGAGACATGTTACCTGAAGTACGGATTTCGCAGGGTGCGCCGCGTTTGCCGCTACTACGAGGACGGTTCGGATGGCTGGCGGATGGCGCGGAACATGTAATGCCCCGCCCCCAGGCGCCGGCCCCTGCTACGCTGGTGAGAGATGCCCGAACCCGAGGGGACTCTCGACCTCCAAAACCTTCAAAGTTCCCTGTTCCTCGAAACGCCGGAGGAGACTTACGCGCGCGTGTTCCGCGAGTTGAAGCCGCGCACGCCCATTCCGCAGTTGCAGGTGGAGTTCTGCCGTTTCGCCAATGCGGACAGTTTCATCCGTCTGGAAAACGGGAAGCTTTGCGTGCGCATTTCCGACCTGCTGGAGGGCGCGCCCGCGCCGATAGTAGAGGCGCTGGCGCACATTCTGCTGGGCAAGCTCTACCGCAAGCCCATTCCCCGCGTCTATTCCCACCGCTACAGGCTGTACCTGAACCGCCGCGATGTGAGGCTCCAGGCTCAACTGGTGCGGCAGATACGCGGGCGCAAGTTCATTTCCGGACCTCGAGGGGAGAATCACGACCTCGAGGAGATATTCGAGCGTCTGAACCGTCAATTCTTCAACGGTTTAATGGGGAGACCTTTGTTAGGCTGGAGTCGCGGCGCTTCGCGCGCCATGCTGGGGCATTTCGATCCCTCGCACAATGCCATTATTATCAGCCGCATTTTCGACCGGCCGTTTACACCGCCGGCCGCCCTGGAGTACGTCATGTTCCACGAAATGCTGCACCTGCGTTATCCCGTCGAGCACCGCGGCTTGCGCCGCAGGGTCCACACGCGGGAATTTCGCGAGGCGGAGAAAGCGTTCCCGGGGTTGAAAGAAGCCAAAGAAGCGCTGAAGCGGCTATGAACGGTGGGTAGGCTGAAATTCTGAAAGCCGGTTGTTTCCCGGCGCAGCTTATGGCCGGAGTGGGCGGAGTTCGCCGGGGATCAGGCCCCCATGGCCGCGGGAGCCAGGCTCTTCAGTTCGACACGCATGGCATCGAAACTCTTGACCAGGTCGGAGACATCCACGCCGCTAAAGCCCCAGCGAAAAAAAACCAGGCGCATCTTCACCACGGCCACGCCCAGAGCAAACGACACCTGGTGCTGCACGAGTACCGAGGCGAGGTCGGGCCGGTCGAACTGCGATTGCAACATCAGGAGCTTTACCGCTGTGCAGACGCGCCGGAAGTCGGCTTCCAGGCCGCGCAGGTAATCCCGGAAAACCTGGCAACGTTGCGCGCGAAGTTTAGCTTCCATTCCTCGAGAGAACCCCGGCTGGGCGCGCAGAAACTCAAGATCGCGCTCGTCAAGCAGGCGGAGCATTGGCTTGTAACGTTCCACTGAAAGTTCCGCGATCCAATGCGGGTCGAGCGGTAGCTCACTCCCAGCCGACACCACCTTGCGGACCATCACGAATAGCGCCACCAGCAGCCCCACGACTGCCAGTATCGAGACGGTGATCACGTCCATAGCTTGTCCACTTCTTGCTTCAAACCTAATATTACGGGAGCATTAAGGGGAATGCAAGAGGTTTAGGGCGATATTGAGGATAATTAGTACTGAATTAACCGAGGATAATAGTCTTAATTTAACTAAAGTTAACGCCTTATTTCCGCGCGGTTCTTAACAGCGCGGCGTTCATCGAATCCAACTGCGAAAGGATTCGCCCCTCTTGCTCCGCGCCGATCCACGGCTGTTTGATGCGAACTTCCTCTCCGTCCCTGGTCAGCAGGAAAAACCACGCCAAAACGCATACGCAGGACATCGCCGTCATGCCGGCATTCAACTCGTCGATATTCTTGAGGCCGAAAACGCTATGCAGAACCAGGCGCAGCGCTTCGCTCAGAAAAAACACCGAGTAGATCACCGCGTGGACCACCACGTTCCGGCACAGCGGCACGGCATACCAGCTCAACAGGAACATCATGAAAAGCAAGAAGATAACCAGGCTGCAATCGATGCCGCGCTCGCCCGCTTGGGAATAGGCTACGAACTTCGAATCTTGTGGCATTTGCGGCGTGATGTGCGGCAGCAGGGTCAGCACGGAAATCGTTACGGAAATCGCAATTCCCACGTACATCGCCCACTGGCCCACAGTGTAGAAACCCTTGTGCCTTTCAAGAATCAGCCGGTAGAGCTCGAAAACCATTCTAATGTAGAGGAACCATGCCACTGGCTGGATAGCTACCCAGATGTAGAAATACAAATAGGAGTCTAAGCTCAGGAAAGTCAGTGCAACAAAACAAGGGATGTGAATAATCAGGTAGGCAAAGAAAGCAGGGTACTTTCGGTATAGCCCTATTTTCAATAGCTTAAGCGCCGTCAGCCCAGTCCCAACGATGGACACGTAAGGGAGATACGACATTAGCGCGTCGCCATGCATAGACTAACCGCGCAGGCAAGTCTAGCACCCGGCGTCGCCCAGCGCTATGATAACCAACCGCAACTACCGCACGAACGGGCAGGGGTTGCAGCTTGGGATCGGCCCTTCGGCGCGGCTGGCAGTCGATGAGGCCAAGAACGAAAAAGCGATCAGAGCGAAAAGTACGATCTTCTTCATGGATAGTATCTCCCTGCTTACCAAAGATAGGTAACCTGGTAAGCTTAGTACTATACTAGGTCCGATGGTACTGGCATTAGGAGAACCTACGTAACATTTTCCAAATCCGGAACAACTCCCTAAGGCGAAACGGCACGGAAAGTACACCGAAATGTACCAAACGCGTCAGTGACTTCGGGTGCGGCCGGGCTCAAAGCACGGCAGCGTGTTCCACGGATTCGCGGCGAGTCCGGGCCTGTGGGGTGAATGTAAGGTAGGTACCAGCCGGTCCGGCCCATGGACCGGCGGCCGTGCCGTCAGTGGTCGGAAGGCTTGGTTCGAACGGAACCGGGCCCCTGAGGCCGCTTGGCCCAGTCCCAGATCGTAACCGCCCCGACCACCTGCCCTACCAAGTCGATATCCATGGGATACCGGTAGACCGATGGCTTCCGTAGGGATGAAGGATGCGGCAGAACCACCAGCCGGTCGCCTGTGAGGTCGCACCACCCGCAAACATAGCCTTCGCGGTGTGAGAAGAAGTAGATGGGCCGTTCCATCTCGTTCGTCCAGTCCGGCGATGCGATGCGCGCCGTGTCGTCGATCAGGACCAGCGATCCCGGATGCAAAATCGGGTACATCGACCGGTCGGCCAGGCCAATCATCCCATAGCGGTGGCGCCGCGGGTCGGAACCCTCCAGGAAGCGGAAGGACGTGCTTCCCCAGTTGCGCATCATCTGGCTCAGAAGGATCGTCTTGCTCGGGTCGATTTCAAAATCGGCCGGACGCAGCTCGCCAGTCCCGTGAACGCGCCGCTTGAACTGAAACGGATGGGTCTCCGCCAGTCCCGTTCGCAAGGCCACCGACTCCAATTGATCCAGTGGAGCGCCGTACCAGGCCAGCACCTCGTCGAAATCCACCCGGTAGATTGCGCAAAGCGCGTAGAGCCGGTAAATCGACGGCGCGGTGCCCTTGTTCTCGATGTCCGCCAGACGGCTCAGCGCGATCGCAAACTCGGCGTTGCCGAAGTGCTCCGCGATTTTCTGGCTGGCTTCCCCTACCTCGCGATACGTCAGCTTCAGGCGTTCGCGAGTTCGCTTGAGCTTCAGCCCCGCACGCTCCATGGTATGATCCTCGCAGCAGTACGTTAGCCGGCCAGCCCCGGCTTTTGGAAGATCGACATGTTGCCGAAAGGTCATTGTATCCCGCAACGCAGATATTTGCACCTTTTTGTTCTGAAATCGGAACACGGCTGCTTTGCCGGCTGGACGCGAGCCAAGGAGATGCGTTGAGAATCGTCGTGGGGGTCTCTGGCGCCAGCGGCGCAATCTATGGATTGCGCCTGTTGGAACGTCTGCGGGGGCATCCATCCGCTGTGGAAATTCACCTCATCCTCTCCCGCGCCGGCGAGAAGACTCTATTCCTCGAGACGGGGAAGACCGCGGCGGACGTCAGAAAGATGTCCGACTACTGGTATCCCCAAGAGGATATCGGCTGCCGCCTGGCCAGCGGTTCTTATCCGACCGACGCCATGGTGATCGCCCCCTGTTCCATCCATACTATGTCCGCCATCGCCCAGGGAATTAGCTCCAACCTCATGGTACGCGCGGCCGACGTTGCCTTGAAGGAAAGACGGAAGCTGATTCTACTCGTTCGGGAATCGCCTTTCCATTTGGGACATTTGAAAAATATGACCACGCTGGCCGAAATAGGCGCCATAATCGCCCCTCCAATTCCCGGTTTTTATAACAACCCCAAGACCGTCGATGATATCGTCGACCAAAGCCTAGACCGCGTACTGGACTTGATCGGATTGCCGGATCCGTCGATCCGCCGGTGGGAAGGAGGCCCGCGATGAGCGCCCAACGCAAACGTCCGGCGCCCGCTGCCTTTCAGGGGGAGCGCGGCGCTTTCAGCGAAGAAGCCGCCCGCATCCTGCTGGGCCCCGGCGTTCCGGTGTTGCCCTGCGTACGATTTGAAGACCTGTTCCTATCCCTCAAGAGCGGGCGCGCCGCGGCGGCCATTGTGCCCATCGAGAACACCCTGGCCGGCTCCGTTCACGAGAATTACGACCACCTGCTGAATTTCGATTTCCCCATTGTGGCCGAAACCAACGTGCGCATCGTGCACAATTTAATCGCTTTAAAAGGCGTTCCGTTTTCAAGGGTGAAGCGCGTTTTTTCGCATCCGGTGGCGCTCAATCAATGTCTGAATTTCTTCACCCGCAACCCGGGCATTGAACGCATTCCTTTTTATGACACCGCCGGCAGCGTCAAGATGCTGGTGGAAGAGCAACTTACGGATGCGGCAGGGATTGCGTCCTCGGTGGCCGCGGACATCTACGGCGCCCGAATTCTTCGTAAATCGATTGAAGACGACCGCCAGAATTTTACCCGCTTTTTCCTTCTGCGCACCCCCGACTTCGCACGCCGCCATCCAGTTCCCCCCGCCGCGCATGCGCACTGGAAGACCTCCTTGGTCTTCAGCACCCGCAACACGCCCGGCTCGCTTTTCCGTGCCCTGAGCGCCTTCGCGCTCCGCGATCTGAACCTGGCCAAGATCGAATCGCGGCCCTTACGAGGAAAGCCCTGGGAGTATCTCTTTTACGTGGACGTCCTTGGCCGCGTGGACACTCCCAGCGCTCGCAATGCGCTCAACCATCTCGCTGAATCGGCCGACTTTGTGCGCGTTCTCGGCTGTTACCCCAAAGGCGCCTAACCAACCCGGCAGCGCTTCCGGGGATGGCCGTCGGCCGGTGTTACAATCGTCCATATTGATGTCGGTGGAGAGAGGTTTCATGCGTCCGTGTTTCGCCGCGATTCTCGCTTTGGCCGTTTCGTCTTGCGCATTTGGCCAGACCTATACCGCAACTACGATTGCCGGCACGTTCGGGTCGCCAGGCTATAGCGGCGATAACGGGTTCGCCAACGCCGCCCAGCTCAACTTCCCCTGGGCCGTCACCGTCGATGCCTCAGGCAACGTGTACATCGCCGATTCCTATAACAATGTCATCCGCGAGGTTACGGTGTCGAACGGGGCCATCATCACCCTGGTGGGAGACGGAACGGCGGGCTACAGCGGCGATGGCGGCGCTGCCGTTCTCGCCACGTTAAACGATCCCGCCGGCGTGGCCATAGATTCCGCCGGCAACCTCTACATCTCCGACTGTTTTAACGAGCGCATCCGCGTGTACTTCTTCGGGGGAGTCAGCACCCTGGCGGGAAATGGGACGGGCGCCTATAGCGGCGATGGGGGACCTGCCGCTAACGCCCAGTTGTTCAGTCCCGAAGGCCTCGCCGTGGATTCCGCCGGCAATCTGTATATCGCTGACTCCCAGAACTTTCGCGTCCGCAAGATCTCGACGAAGGGCGTCATCACCACCGTGGCGGGAAACGGAACGCCGGGGTATAGCGGCGACAACGGCCCGGCCACCAGCGCCCAGTTGAGGGCCGTGTACAGCGTGGCCGTAGATTCCGCCGGTAACCTATACATCGCCGACACCGATAACAATGTGATCCGCAAGGTCTCGAACGGGGTCATCACCACGGTGGTGGGAACCGGGACCAGAGGCTACAGCGGCGACAACGGCCCCGCTGTCAGCGCCCGGATGTACGGACCCACCAGCGTGGCCGTGGATTCCGCCGGCAACCTCTACATCGCCGACCTATTCAACAACGCCGTCCGCAAGGTCTCGAATGGGGTGATCTCGACCATCGCGGGCAGTGGAGGCGGCTTGACCGGAGGCGGTCCGGTTAACGGCATCCTGTTAAACTCCGCCCAAGGCGTCGCCGTGGATGCCTATGGGAACGTTTACATCGCCGATACCGATAACCAACGCGTACTGGAGTTGACTCCCCCCTCGCCGTCGATTACCAGCCTGGTCCCGAGTTCGGCCTATGAGTCCGGCCAATCCTTTACGCTGACGGTGAACGGAACGGGTTTCCTCGCCGGAGCGTCGGTCAAGTGGAACGGCACGGCGCTAGCCACGACGCTTGTGAGCGGGACGCAATTGACGGCCACCGTGCCAGCCAATCTGCTTAACTCGCTCGGGTCGGCCACCATTACGGAAGTGAATCCGGGCGGAGCGGCGTCGAATGCGCTCTCCTTCAGCATCGGCATCCCGCCTCTGACCGTCACCGCTTCGTCCTTGCCCGCCGGCACGGTTGGAACGGCTTACCTGCAAACACTTTCGGCCACAGGTGGAACCCCTCCGTACCACAACTGGGTTCTCAGTTCGGGATCGCTGCCTCCGGGTCTCACACTCGACGGAAACGCCGGAACCCTCGCCGGCGTGCCTACCTCAGCCGCGGGCAGCCCGTACGCCTTCGGCGTCATGGTCAAGGACAGCGCGGGCGTCGTTTCGACCGGGAGTTTTTCCATCTCCATCAACCAGCCTGCCGCGTTGACGATTACGACCGCATCGCCGCTGCCGGCCGGAACCGTTGGCGTCCCCTACCCCCAAACAGCCATCGTCGCCACCGGCGGGACTCCGCCGTACACGAACTGGGCCATCTCCACCGGCAGCCTCCCTCCGGGGCTGTCGTTGACGTCCAGCGGTGGCGTGGGAATTATCAGCGGCACGCCGACAGCAGCCGGCGCCGCCTTCACGGTCCAGGTCACCGACTCCGCCAATGCCACCGCGATGAAGCAATTCAACCTCACCATCAATCCGGCCGGCACGGCGAGCGTGTACGCAGGCGGCATCGTGAATTCCGCCAGCTACGCCGGAGGCGGCGTGTCCCCAGGTGAAGTCGTCACGATTTTCGGTTCGGGACTGGGTCCCAACGCGCTGGCCGGCATGCAAGTGAACAACGGCAGCGTCGCGACGACTCTGGCCAACGTGAAGGTGATGTTCGATGGCTTCGCGGCGCCGCTGGTGTATGCGGAGTCTGACCAGGTGGCCGCGGTGGTCCCCTACGAAGTCGCCGGCGAAACCTCGACCAAGGTACAGGTGTTCTACCAGAGCCAGAACTCGAATGTCCTTACCGTTCCCGTGGTGGCGGCGGCTCCGGGCATTTTCACTCTCAATTATTCCGGGACTGGACCGGGAACGGTTCTGAACCAGGATGGAACGGTCAACTCCGCGGCCAATCCGGCGGCGGGTGGATCTTCCGTTTATGTGTACGCCACCGGCGAGGGGCAAACGAGCCCTGCGGGCGTCGATGGCCAGTTGGATGGATCGCCCGCTCCTATGCCGGTCCAGGCCGTGACGGCCACCATCGGCGGAGTGAGTGCCACAGTTATGTCCGCGGGAGGCGTGACGGGCTCCGTGCCGGGGATTCTGGAAGTGGTTTTGCAAGTGCCGCCAACCACGCCGGCAACGAATGCGGCGCCGGTCCTGCTGAATATCGGCGGGGCCACCAGCCAGGCGGGCGTGACCATCGCTGTCAAAGCCCCGGCTCGGTAACGACGCCGGAGCGCGAAAGCAACCGCTCTCTTACTTACGTTCGCGGCTCTGTCATCCAGGCGTTTGCGATCACCGCGACCGCGGCCATCGCGGCGGTTTCCGCGCGCAGCACCAGCGGGCCTAGCGAGGCAGGAAGCCAACCGGCCGCCGCAGCGGCTTCTCGTTCCGCCGCGGTCCAGCCGCCTTCGGGTCCAGTCAGCAGCGCCACCCGATCCGTGGCAGCCCTATTCGAGGGCAGCAGCCGCAATAGCGGGGGCGCTACGCTTTCCTCCAGGAAATACCGGCAGTCGGCCTCCACCGCCAGCGACTGCTTGAAGTCTGTGGCCGCCGCGACCTCCGGAGCGGACACGCGCCGCGCCTGCTGGCTGCTTTCGCGCGCGATGCGCTCCCAACGCTCGCGCCGCTTGCGGGAGGCTTCAAGCAGGCCTTTCTCAACCCTCGCCGTTTCCACCGGAAGGATGCGTTCGACGCCCAGTTCCGTGGCCTTCTCAACCATCCACTCGAAGCGGTCGAACTTGACCAGCGCGGCGCACAAGGCGATGTGCACGGGCAGTGCGGGCGAATCCACCGGCGCCACCACGCGAAAGACCACGCGGTCCCGGTGCGCCTCCTCGATTTCGGCCAGATAGGCCTGGCGGCTATCGGAAATCTCGTACTGCCAACCCGCCTCGGCGCGCAGCACGCGCGTCAGATGCAGGGCGTCGTCGCCGCGCAATTCCGCCGCGCCGCCATGGATGGCGTCTACAAAGAACCGTCGCCGGGACAAGCAACCATTCTAGCCGCTTTGCCCGCAAGGGTAGGCGTGAAGATAAGCCCGATTCCGACCCGTGGCGCAAGCCGCCAGGCTTGCAGAGTCGGCTGTCGAGCCGACTTTTTCGAAGGCCGAGACGACTCTCGGCTCTGCAAGGCGTGGCCGCACGCTCCACCCTGCGCTGGAAATCGGGCGTACCTTAATGCCTATATGCAAGGGCAAAGGACGCCCCGGTTTTCCGCGCCTCGGCGGTGGAGCGCCTTTTGCCGCGCGTTAGAATGGCTTCGTGATTCATCGTTACATTCTTCATAACAACGACATTTGCGAGGCCTCCGAACGAATCCTTTCTCCTGGGCAGATCGGGTTGCTTAGCGGGTGGGGCGTGTTCAGCACTCTGCGCGTGGCCGAAGGCGTACTCTTCGCGTTCGAGCGCCACTGGGCGCGCATTACGCGGGACGCGGCCGCGTTCCACGTGCCGATCCCCGACAATCCGGAACGTCTTCGCCGCAGGCTGTTGGATCTGGTCGCCGCCAACCAGGCCTACAACTCCACCTTGCGCCTGGTCGTCGTCCGCAATGGGCGCGGAATGTGGGCCGGGCCTTCGACGGGGGCGGCGTTTGATGTTATCGCCCTCACGACCGATTCCAAACAGTGGGGCGATGGCGTGAAACTGTCCTACGTGGAGCAGGCGCGCCATGCGGCTTGCCCGTTCGCCGGGAACAAGGTCTTGTCGTGGGCCATGAACCTCACCTGGTTGGAATCTGCGCAGGCCCGCGGCTTCGATGAGGTCATCCTGCTCAACGAACGCGGCGAGGTGGCCGAATGCACTTCCGCCAACATCTTCGTTACCAAGGGGGACCAGGTGTGGACGCCGCCACTGAGCTCGGGTTGCCTTCCGGGAATCACGCGGCAGGTGGTGCTGGAGGAAACCAGCTCGTCCGGCGTGCGCGTCGTCGAGAAACCGCTGACCCCGGCGGAGCTGGAATCGTCCGACGAGGCTTTCATCACCTCCACCACCCGCAATCTGCTGCCTGTGCTACAGATCGGGGACCGCAAAATGGGCCGCGCCGATGAAGCGCGCCAAGCCTTGCAGAAGGCGTTTTCGGAGTATGTTGAGCGGTATATCGCCGAGCACCAGGAAGTGGCGGCGTAGGCGGGGCGCAAAAAAAATGGTTCCAAGTGATCTAAGTCCCAGCCTTGCCCACTGCCGGCATACACGGCATTGAACACCGCAACTGGAAGCGCCGGACGCTTCGCCTCTCGGCTCCCCAACCGCCGGTTTCTCCGACGACTGGATCGATGCCTCAAAGCGCGCCGCGACTTTCTTCCACCTGGAGCCGGTCGCTCGTAACGGCCTTTCCCTCACCCGCAACGACTCTCGCTCTCACGAGGTCCGTTCCGGGGTCAAAGGTCCCGGCCTGCTACTTCGCTTCTCCGCTCACCGCTTCCTGCGCCCGTTCGGCTCAGACCTTAGCTACCGGTCCCAGTTTGCCCCGGTCCCGGCTGCCTCAATCGATCCTCGCCCGTTGCGCCGCCCACGGCTCGCGCGCCTGACTGCGCCTCCCGCTTCCGCTCCCCTTCAGGATTCTTAGGTCCCTCCGGATCAATGCGTCCGCGGGAATTGCCGCCCGCCGGCCCGCCTTCCAATCCGCCCGATCTCCGTTCGCTCCCCGCAGCCAGTTCTATTTCTAGGTTCGGCTACGGATCAACGTTCCCGGTCCGCTACGTTTCGGAGGCTTGCTGTTCCTCAAACCTCTTGGAACCTTCATCAATATGCGCCAAAACGAATCCCGCGTCAAATTGTTTTCGATCCGTAATTCCACTTTTCCTCAACTTTTAACTGCGTTGTTTTCCCTCAGCTTACGGGGTTAAGGGCGTGAATCTATTGTGGATAAAACAACGCGTGCGGGGGCTGTTTCAGGGGACCAGCTTCAGAATCATGCCGTTGTTGGTGGCCAGCCACAAGGCATCTTCGCCGGCGCCCCCTAAGAAGACCCGGTTCGCGGTGGCGCGGTAATCCATGGCGGTCGGGGTCCATGTCGTAAGATCCCGACTCATCAGAACCTTCGCCTTTTGGGGCACTACGTTGCGCAGCTTGCTGGCGATTTCGATTCCCGCCAGGTAGTACGCGCCGCCCGGCGTTACCCAAACGTCGCTGATGAAGAAGTGCTCGTCATGGTAGACGATCTGGTTCTTCCCGGAGGGCCACTCGATTCGAAACACCTCGCTGGGGTATTGAAACGACTGGTCATGCTCGATCAACCCAAGCCCAAAGTGCGGAGGGCTGAACCGCGACCGGGTGATCTCCCCGAACATTGAGCTGGAATCGGCCTTCCATGTCTTTCCGCCATCGAAGGTCTGAAGCGTGAGAGAAAGGTGTGGAGTCTCGCGCGCGCCGACGGCCGTAGCCGGTTCGAGCCAGTCCGGAAGCCGCTCGCGCCGCATCGGTTCATTCGCGCCGGTGATCAGGCCCGCCTGCGGGTTGGCAAAAGCGATCCAACTGTAGGCGCTGTATAGGGGATTGCCCGGTTGGCTGGCCGCCGCCGCTACGGGAGTCCAATGCTGCGCGCCGTCGTGCGTTTCAAGAACCGTTCGATTGGTACATGCGGCCCACCCTGTAGTCTCGTCGGCGAAGTACACCCGCAGCGCCTCCGCCTGGGAGGCAAGCTTCGGCAGCTTGGTCCAACCTTTCCCTGCGTCGCCGGTCCGCCAGAGGCCCTTTTCCGTCACCATCCAGCCGAGGTTCTCGTTCAGAAAAAACAGCGAGAAGGGTTCCTCCTTCAATGGCGTCAACTGCCAGTGCGCGCCTGCGTCGGAGGTGACCACAGCCACCGGCTTGCGGCTGGTCGCCTCCTCGACGACGCCCACCGCCACGCAATGGGTTGCGGACGGGCATTGCAGATCGTTGACGATGAGGTCGGATTTCATCTGGTCGTACAGATATTGCATTTGCCAGCGCTGTGCGCCAAGGGGCGCCACGCAGACCGCCATTGCGAACAGCGTGAGAATGGACCGGACCAATCGTGAAGTCACGAGTCCTATTGTTTCACTGGAACCGGCCTCGTGGGAAGGGCCAGTTCCGCCGGCCCACCCGAGCCGGGCGCGGCGGACGCCATGCGCGCCAGGACCAGGACGCATCCCATCTGCTCTCCGACCGTGGTGATGCCTTCCATTTCGTCGCCGGTATGCTGATGCGGCAGGCGGTGCTGCAAGTTGATCACGCCTACCACGCGATTGCGCGCGATGAGAGGGGCCGAAAGGAACGCTTCGAACTTGTCTTCGGGGAGCTCGCCAAAGGACTTGAAACGCGCGTCCTTATACGCCTCGCGCGAAATGGCCAGCAACCGGCGCTCGCGCGCTACCCAGCCGGTGAGGCCCTCGGTGAGCCGCAGGCGAACCTTGCCGATGGCGGTCGGGTGCGGCGTGTTGGCCGCGCATAGCACCAGTTCGTCGTTCTCCAAGAGATAGACCAGACAGGAATCGCACTGCGTGAACTCGACCACCAGCGACACAATCCCCTTCAATACGTCCTGGAAGCTCAGCTCCCGCACCATCAGCCGGCTGACTTTCTGGAAGAGGCGCAACTGTTCCTCGGTCTTTTGCAGGCGCAATTCGAGATCCCTGAGCTTCGGCACAACCTCATTATAGACGTCCGCACAAACCGGTGACGGGCGGCAGTTGGGCCACCTGCGCCAATCGCCTACAATCAAGGAATCCGATGGAGAGAAGCAAGGACGTCCCCCTGGTTTCGTGGAGCGCACCGCAGTGCCCGTTCGAAATTCACTACTTGCCGAGGGTGCTCGACGACATTCGCCTGGCGGCGGTCGACGCCTTTTTCCTGGCGCCGCATGGCGGAGTTGAGATCGGCGGCATCCTGGTGGGAGATCTTGAGAGGAAGCGGCTCCGGATTACCGGGTACGCCCCCGTCGAGTGCGAGCACGCCCGCGGACCGTCCTTCACGCTCTCCGATCGCGACCGGGAGCGACTGGCGGAGGTATTGGGACGCCTGGGCACGCAGGGCCGCCGGGCGGTGGGGTGGTACCACTCCCACACGCGCAGCGAGATTCTGTTTTCCGACGCGGACCGCGAGATTCATCAGCGGTTTTTCCCCGAAGCGTGGCAGGCGGCTCTAGTGCTGCGGCCGCACGCATTCCAACCCACCAGGGCGGGCTTCTTCTTCCGGGAGGCTGACGGCTCGGTTCACGGAGAAGCCTCATACGGGGAATTCGTGCTGGAGCCGCTGCCGCCGCGGTCGGGGGAGGTGGTTGACGATGAGGCGCCAGCCCCTGCACCATCGCCCGAAGCGCCGGCTATCGCCGAGCCGCCGCACCCGGAGACGCAGGGTAAGCCTGGGGGGCGCCGGCGGGGGATCCTGCTGACGATGGTCGCGTGCCTGGCCGCCATCCTGCTGGCGTACGTCTTTTGGCTGCGAGTGGATCTGCAAACGCAAACCGAACGCGCCGATCGAGCCGAGAAATCGCTCACGGACGCGCGCAGCCAACTCAAGACGGAGCAGGAGAAGCACGGCGCCAGCACGGACGCCGACTGGTAGGGAACATATGCCCACGCAGCCCAAGACGTTTCTGACGCCGGAGCAATACCTTGAAATCGAGCGGAAAGCCGAATACAAGAGCGAGTATTTCGAAGGCGAAATGTTCGCCATGGCCGGGGCGCGCGAAGCCCATAACCTGATCGTGATGAACGTTGGCGCCGAGCTTCACACGCAGCTCCGTTCCGGGCCCTGCCGCGTTTATCCCAGCGATATGCGGGTTAGCGTGAGCGCCACCGGCCTCTATACCTATCCCGACATCGTCGTGGCGTGCTAGGCTCCGAGGTTCCTGGACGGGGAGCGCGATACGCTACTCAACCCGACGCTGATCGTCGAGGTCCTCTCTCCATCGACCGAAGCGTACGACCGCGGCCGGAAATTCGGACACTATCGCTCCATCGAGTCCCTGGCCGAATATCTGATGGTCTCCTCCGAGCGCATCGACGCGGAGTTGTTCACGCGCCAAACCGATGGCGGCTGGCTACTGACTGCGGCCGCCGACTTGAAGGACACCATCCAACTCTCCGCAACCGGATGCCGGCTGGCGCTCGCCGATCTCTACGCGAAAGTGGAGTTCGCATAGCTTACGGCTTCCGCTCGGCCGCGCCCCGCACCATGGCCTGGAAATGGGGGTAGGTTTCCGGCCCGTTTCCCTGCATCCACTTGATGAAAGCGTTCCCCACGATCTCCAGGTTGTGGTAATAGTGCGGGTTCTTGTTGAACGCGCGCATCTGCGGAACCACCTCACGCACGCGCTCCCAGACGAACAGCAGCTCGCCGCCGCTTTGGAAAAGGAGCTCCTGGTTCAACACCCCGGATGTCACGAATGACGCCACCATTTCCCAATAGCTGGTCACCATCCGCATGTACGCGTTCTCCTGCGAGCCGGGAGGCGCGAGGCGCTGCAACTCCTCCAGGGAAGAAGGCGCGAAGTTGGCGGTGAACCACGCGCGCGCCTGGCGCAGCTTCTCCTCGCGCCGCAGCTCGTAGAGCCGGAGAATCAGATTGGCGTCGTCGTAAGTCGATTGAATGGGCATTGAGACGATTATATCGAGGTTGCGGCCCGGCGTTACAATGTCATCGGGACACGCAGGTTCTCATCCATGGGGACGCTGGCTGAGCAGCTCGCCGTTCAGACGCGGGAAGCGGAACTCTACAAACCGCTCGATCGCGGCCGGGTGGAGTGCTTCGCCTGCGGCCACAGATGCCCCATTTCGCCGGGCTTCGCGGGCGTCTGCAAGGTGCGCTTCAATCGCGGAGGAAAGCTTTACGCACCCTACGGCTACGTCAACGCGGCGCATTGCGACCCCATTGAAAAGAAGCCCTTCTTCCACGTCCTGCCGGGGGCGCGGGCCTTCAGTTTCGGCATGTTGGGCTGCGACCTGCATTGCGGCTATTGCCAGAACTGGGTCTCCTCGCAGGCGCTCCGCGATCCCCATTCGACGCTCGATTTCTCTTCGGCCACGCCCGGGGAACTGGTGGATCTGGCTGTGAGGCAGGGCGCGGCGGCCATGGTCGGCACCTACAATGAACCGCTCATCACGGCCGAATGGGCCGTCGCGGTATTCCGCCGGGCAAAGGCTGCCGGTCTGATTACCGGCTTCGTTTCCAACGGAAACGCCACGCCGGAGGTACTCGAATACATCCGCCCCTGGGTGGACCTGTATAAGGTAGACCTCAAGAGTTTCGACGAGCGCCGCTACCGCGAATTGGGTGGGCGCATCGGCCCGATTCTGGAATCCCTGCGCCGCATTCATGAGATGGGATTCTGGCTGGAAGTGGTGACTCTGGTGGTCCCCGGCTTTAACGATTCCGATGCGGAGCTGCGACAAATCGCCGAGTTCCTGGCCGCCATTTCACCTGACATTCCGTGGCACGTGACGGCCTTTCACAAGGATTACAAGATGCTTGGACCGGCGGACACGACGCCCGAAACGCTGGTTCGCGCCGCGGCGGCCGGGCGCGCGGCGGGGCTGCGCTACGTGTACGCGGGCAACCTGCCGGGCTTGGCCGGCCTGGAGGATACGCACTGTCCCGGGTGCGGCGGCGCGCTCATCGAAAGGCGCGGGTTTCGCGTTTTGCGTAACCGGCTGGGTGCGGCTGGCAAGTGCCCCGATTGCGGCTACGCCATACCGGGCATTTGGGTTGGTCCATGAGCGCCGTTCATGCTTCGCCGTTCAGCGGCTCGTGGTATCCGGAGAGCGCTCCCGAGCTGCGCAGCCTGTTGGAGGATCTGTTCGAGCGTTCACGGCGGCGCGCGCCATTTCTGTTCCCGGAGGGCCTTGGATTCGTGGTGCCGCACGCCGGCCCGGCTTATTCGGGAACCGTCGCCGCGGCGGCGTATCGCGCCATCGGGCAGCAGGCGCCGGACCGCGTGGTGCTGCTTGCCTTTCCGCATAAGGGCGGGCTAAAAGGCGTGGCCGCGCCCGATGTGGCGGCCATCTCAACGCCCCTTGGCGAAGTGGCGATCGACCCCGGCTTCGGCGGGTTTCGAAGCATTGCGGAGGAGGCCGTCTGCGACCATTCCTTCGAGATCCAGTTGCCTTTCCTGCAATGGGCGGCGCCACATGCCCGCGTCACTCCGCTCTACGTGGGCCGCATGGACGGCGCGGAACGAATGGCGGCCGCCTGCGCGCTGGCCAAGCTGTGGCGGCCGGGCGTAGTGTTCGTGGCCTCCTCGGATTTCACACATTATGGACCCAGTTTCGGATTCACGCCGTTTCCGCCGGAGCGCGCCGGAGGGCGATTGCGCGACCTGGATTTCGAGTGCATCGAAGCCGCGGCCTCGCTCGATTCCACGCATTTCCTGGGTGCCCTGGAGAAGAACCACGCTACCGTCTGCGGTACGGCGCCCATCGCGCTGCTGCTTGACGCGCTGCGGCTGGTCAACGCCGGCGTGTACCAAGCCACTCTGGACTACCAGACTTCGGGCGAGTTGACGGAGGACTATCGCCACTCGGTGAGCTACGCCGCGCTGGGCTATTTCCCCCGTTCCGCTTTCGATCTGAACGCGGCCGACCGTGACGCCCTGCTCGATAGCGCACGGGAAACCCTGCGGTGCTTGCGCGAAACCCGCGAATCCCGAGCTTTCCCCGCGCTCCACGGCTCGGCGGCTCTTTCGGCGAAGCGGGGCGTTTTCGTAAGCTTGCATCGCGGCAGGGAACTACTCGGCTGCGTGGGTAAAACCGAGGGCCGCGCTCCGCTCTCGGAGGAAGTTGCGAACCTGACCTTGTCGGCGGCGCTGGAGGATCCGCGCTTCCGCCCCGCGGCTTCGGCGGAGGGTCCCATCGATATCGAAATCTCCGTGCTCACCCCGTTCCGGCGCATCCGCAAGGCCGAGGAATGCATTGTCGGGCAGCACGGCCTGTTCCTTAAACTGGGCGGCCGCGCAGGTTTGCTGCTGCCCCAGGTGGCCACGGAGCTCGGCTGGACCAACGGAGAATTCCTCGAAGCCGTGGCGCGCAAGAGCATGTTAGGCCCGCGCGCATGGCGCGACCCGCAGGCGCGCCTTTACGTCTTCGAAGCGCAAGTAATCCGGTAGCGCACCACAGATCCAGGCTTATCCTGGCGGTCCAGATGAACACAGGTGAACACAGATAAGAAGGAACCAATATGGGAAACAGCTTTGGCGCGGACATTCTGATTCAGTCGGAAGATCCAAAGAGCGCGGCGCAGTTTTACGTCGAGCATCTCGGGTTTGAGGTCACGGACGATAACCCGAAGATGATGGCCCTGCATGGCCCGCGAATCAACTTGTTCATCGAGCCAGGGCCGGCGCTGGGGCCGGTTTTGGAAGTTACGGTGGCCAGCGTCGGGGAAGCCAAGGTCCGTCTGATGAAGCATGGGTGCGAGATTGTCAAGGACGAGCCGGATTTTCCGCGATGCTACGTCAAAGATCCGTTTGGCTTGATTTACAACCTGACTAGCTGAAACCAGGTCTGAAATCGGTTACGCTGGTCTTCCATGAAGCTGTCTTTCCGCCTTTTCGCGGCCGTCGTTGCGCTGTGTTTTTCCGCGAACGTCACGAACGCGGACGAGGGATTGAACCCCAAGGTCCGCGACATTGTGGATGCGGTTTCGGAGGCGCGCATCCAGGCCACCATCGAGAAGCTGGCGTCCTTCGGCACGCGCAACACCATGTCCGCGCAGGACGACCCGGCCCGCGGCGTGGGCGCGGCCCGCCAATGGATTTTCGACGAGCTCAAGAGTTACAGCCCGCGCCTGGTGGTGCGCTTCGACAAGTGGAAGGTGAAGAAACAGGGGCAGCGCATCTTCAGAGACGTGGACCTGTGGAATGTGGTGGCCGTGCTGCCGGGCAAGACCATGCCGGAGACCGAGGTCTGGGTGACGGGGCACTACGATTCCCTTAATCTGGGCGCGCCCGCCGGCCCATCCACGGACGAACCGCCGGCGGCGGCGGGCGAAAGGCCGACGCAATCGACCTGGGAGAAGAATACGGACCTGCCGGCGCCCGGCGCGTGCGACGACGGCAGCGGGACGGCGGCGGTCATGGAATTGGCGCGCATCATGAGCCAGTACGAGTTCGATAAGACGCTGGTGTTTGTAGCCTTCGCGGGCGAGGAGCAGGGCCTTTTCGGCAGCACGCTTGAAGCGGCCAAGGCCAAGAAGGAGGCGGCGGCCATTGAGGCCGTGCTGAATAACGACATCATCGGCAGCGAGAGCGGCGGCGACGGCCGAGTGGGGAACACCGCGGTGAGCGTGTACACGGACGAAACGATGGATTCGCCATCGCAGCAGTTGGGACGCTTTATTCATGAGATGGGTGAGCGCTACGTGCCGTCCATGAAGGTCAACATGTACTTCATGCAGGACCGGCTGGGGCGCGGCGGAGACCATTCGCCGTTTCAGTTGGAGGGGTACGCGGCGGTGCGCTTTTCTTCGCCGTTTGAGAATTACACGAACCAGCACAGCGCTACGGACACGCTGGCGAACATGTCCGTGCCGCTTACGGCTCGCATCGCCAAAGTGAATGCGGCGGCGGCGGCCAGCCTGGCGCTGGCGCCCAAGTCGCCCCTGGTGACGGCCGCGCCGCGCGCCGCGGCGGCGAACGCGGCGCCGCCCAATCCGCCGCCCGCCAACGCGCCGCCGCGAGTTCCCACGCCCACCATTTCGCGCGGCGCATCCCGATACGATGCGATGCTGCGCTGGCGCTACACGGGTCCGGATGCGGGCCTGAAGGGATTCGCCATTGTGGTTCGGCCCACCACCTCGGCCTACTGGGAGCAGGAAATCTTCGTGGGCAAGGTGACGGAGTACACGCTGAAGGGCGTCTCCATCGACGACGCGCGCTTCGGCGTCAAAGCCATCGGCGCGGATGGTTCGGAGAGCCTGGTTACGCCTTACGTGTACCCCGCGCGCCGCAAGACCGAAATCCAGGTCGTGGAATGAGGCTGGGCGCGTCCGTCAGGCCTAAGGCGTCAGATGAGCGGCGGCGTGGGCTTTCCGAAGGCGCAGGTAGAGGACGCGGAAGAGCGCCAGCGCGGGCACCGAGAGAAATGTGCCCGCCACGCCCGCCACCTCGGCCCCCGCGAACACGCCGAACAATACCAGCAGCGGGTGCAGTTGCACGCCGCGACCCATCAGGTGCGGTGACAGGATGTAGTCCTGCAGCATCCGGAAGGCGATGATGAAGATGACCACGGTCAGCGGATGGGTGCCGGAGATCGCGGCGACCAATGCGATCGTGATGCCGCCCACGGCCGGTCCCAACATGGGAATCACCTCGAGCACCGCTGCGAACGCGGCCAGCAAGAGGCCGTAAGGCATGCCCACTATGGCAAAGAAGATGCTAAACATGGTGAACGCCGCCAGCGAAAGCCCCACCAGGGCGCGAATGTAGTGGGCCAGCAGGGCGTCCATGTCGGCCATCACGTCGTCCAGCAAAGCCCGGCGCGGGCCTTCTTCCAAGGCGTCGAGCAAATGGCGCCGCATGAGATGCCCGTCCTTCAGGAAGAAAAACGCCAAGACCGGGATAATTACCACGTAGATCAAGCTGCTGGCTACCGCCAGGAATTGGGCGCCGGCTTGGGGCAAGGCGGAGATCAGGTCGGTGGCTCGCCTGGAAATCTCCAACTGGGCCTTGTCGACCAGTTGGACCTCGTATCCGCCCAGGGTCGTGGGCGCGTCCATCTTCGCCTTTCTCCATACTGCGACGTCGCCCGGCAGATGGTCGGCGAGTTGCTTGGTCTGATCGAAGACGCGCGTGCCAACCTGAATGCCGGCAAACACCACCACGCCGACGAAAATCACGTATGCCAACGCCAGCGCCGGCGTGCGCGTGCCGGTGGGAAGGAAGCGGTTCAGCAGATCCACCAGCGGCGTCAGCAGGTACGCGAACAGCACCGCCAGTACGAACACGAACAACGTCACGCGGACCAGGTAGACCAAATAGAGCAGCAGCCCTATAAGCGCCACGGTCCAGGCGGCGCGCGCTGCGCTGCGGTCGATTCCGAGCATGGGGCGGGGACAATCCTCCGCTCCAATTCTAAAACACAAAAACAGTTTCGGCCACAGATGAACACAGATAAACACAGATAAGAAACACCAAAGGCCTTAAGTGTTTCTGTCTTATCTGTGTTCATCTGTGTTCATCTGTGGCCATTACGTTTTTTTCCGGGGTCTTCTCGATTTTCACCCTCGCAATGCGGTTGCGGTCCATTTCCAGAACCGTGTAGCGGCGGCCCTCGAACTCGGCGGAGTCGCCCGCGGTTGGGATCTTGCCGAGCCGGAAAAGCAGGAAGCCCGCCAGCGTCTCGAATCCGCCGCCGCCGGCGATTTCGATGCCGTACTCGCTCTCGAGGTCGCGAATCCGCGTGGTCCCGTCCAATTCCAGATCGCCGGCGATGGCGGGGCGTGGCATCTTCTCGTCATGCTCGTCTTCGATGCGGCCCACCAACTGTTCAAGCACATCCTCCACCGTCAGCATTCCCACGATGGTGCCGAATTCATCTACCACCATGGCCATGTGCGAGCGCCCCTGCCGGAACTCCTCAAGCATCTGCGAGAGCGGCTTGGTTTCCGGAACCACCAGATGGGGACGCAGCAGGCGGGCGACGCGGAAGGCGCGGCTGGGGCGTCCCGAGCGTATGGCCTGGCGGCGCTCTTCCCACACCGGGAGGAGATCCTTATAGTGCAGGATGCCGGCGATCTTCTCCGGCGCGCCTTCGTAGACCGGCAGGCGCGAATGCTGCGTGGCGATCATCGTCCGCAGCACCTCGTCGAGCGTGGCGACGGAACCGATGGAGACGATGTCGTTGCGCGGCGTCATGACTTCCCGCACCGAAATCGCGCCCAGGTCCAGAACGCGGTGGATGATGTCCTCCTGCATTTCGGGCAGGTAACCCAGGCCGCGGCTGGAGCTGACGATGAGCTTCAATTCCTCGGCCGAATGGCCGCCGCCGCGCTGCGCCATGCCCTTGAGCCGCAGCGCGCGCACGATGGCGCCGGCCGAGCGTTCGATCACCACCACGAAAGGGATGGAGACGCGATAAAACACCAACAGCGCGGGCGCTGCGAGAGCCGCAAGCCGGTCAGCTTTCGCCATGGCCAGGTTCTTGGGCGCCACTTCGCCGAGCACCACGTGAAAATAACCGATGATGAGGAACGCCAGCACGAAAGCGGCGCCGTGCAACAAATCGGCTGTGGCGGCAGTGGTGGCGGGGCGAAAGAAACCGGTAAGGATCCGGTAGAGCGGGTCCTCGCCCGCCCAGCCCAAACCCAAACTGGCCATCGTCACGCCTACCTGGGTTACGGAGAGCAAACGGCCCGGATTGGCCAGCAGGCTGAGCGCCGCGCGCGCGCCGGCTTGTCCATCCCCCGCCATCTGGCGCAGGCGCGAGGGCCGCACCGAGAGCAGCGACACTTCCGCCGCGGCGAAGAAACCGTTCACCGCGATCAACCCGACCACCAGGAGCAGTCGAAATGAGAAATAGCTCACAGTCCGAAGACTATTCTACTCAAGAATCCCTAACGGAATGTCGCGCGGCGCGTCGATCCAATAAGCAACCAACCAATCTTGGGGCGTCACCCGCGGTTTTGGGATGCGCGCCCCGCTTTTTTCGCCGGAAGAACCGTCCCTCGCGCGGTGTGCTAAAGATGGTAGGCAGTTAAGCCTATGATCGACCGCCGCACCCTTCTCAAAGCCGGCTTGGCCGCAATGCCATTGGCCGCTTCGCCCGATGCGCCCGCGCAAAGTCCGGCGCCGTCCGAGCTTCCCTGGCAGCGGCGAATCCGCCGCGTCGGCCAGTTGAACATGACGGAACACGACCCGGTTGCCCTGAACGTGGAGGAATGGGCGGATTATTGGGCCAGCCTGAAAGTGGACGCGGTGCTGGTTAGCGTCACCGGAATCCTGGCGTTCTACCAGACCAAAGTGCCCTACCACCGCAAGGGCAAGTTCCTCGGCGACCGCGACTTTTTCGGCGAGTGCTGCGCGGCGGCCAAGAAGCGCGGCATCCACGTGATCGCGCGTATGAGCCCGGACCTGAACTGGGAAGACGCCACGCAGGCTCACCCCGAGTGGTTCCAGCGCAACGCGCAGGGGGCGCTCGAACGCCACAACGAAGACCCGCGCCTCTTCCGTACGTGCATGTTCAGCACCTATATGACCGATTACATCCCGGCCATCATGCGCGAAATCAATTCGCTTTACCCCGTGGACGGCCACTTCACCAATGCCTGGCCGCCATTGGGCGCCATGCCGGTGTGCTATTGCGAGCAGTGCAAGAAGCTGCCGCGCTCCGGCACGCCCGCCTACTGGGACGAGTTCAACGACCGCGTGATGTACCTCTGGGGTCTCTACGATTCCATCGCCAAAGAGAAGAATCCCGCCGGCTTTTATTTCGCGAACCTTGGCGGCGGCGTGCGTTCCGGCCCGAATCTGAAGCAGCTCGGCGAGCGGTGCGAATGGTTCCAGTGCGATAACCAGGGCCGTGGCGGCGATGAGACGCCCATATGGGGATGCGCCCTGCAAGGCCGCGTCTGCAACGCCGTGCAGAAGGGCAAGATGAGCACCAACGTGACGGCCGCGTGGTCCACCGGCGCGCCGCGCTGGCGCAACATTCACAAATCGACCGCGGAAGGGCAGATGTGGATGAATGAGACCCTGGCCAGCGGCATGGTTCCGTACCATCACTGGGTCGGCGCGGAGAACGGGATGGGCGAGGACCGCCGCTGGATGGAGCCCGGACGCCAGTACTTCCAGTGGACCGCGAAACACGACCGCCATTTCACCAACAAGCGCTCCATCGCCAATCTTGGCGTGGTGATGGGCCAGCGGACGCACCTGTTCTACACGCCTGCGCGCGGGGCCACCACCCAGCAATACCTGGACGGCATGTACTACGCGCTGCTCGAAGGCCGCTTTCTGTTCGACTTCGTCCACGAGGACAACCTTGCGCCGGAGGACCTGAAGAAATACTCGGCCCTGATCCTGCCGAACATTGCGCTGCTCAGCGATCAACAGTGCCGGCAACTGCGCGCTTACGTGGATACCGGCGGATCGCTGCTGGCGACGTTCGAAACCAGCATGTACAACGAGCGCAACGAGCGCCGCGCGGATTTCGGCCTTGCAGACGTTTTCGGCATCCACAAGGCGGGCGAGGTGCAGGGCACCACCGGCAATGCGTACTATGCGCGCATCGAAAAGCCGCACGCGATCCTCGACGGCTTCAGCAACACGCACTGGCTTCCCGGCGCCGAGTACCGCTTGCCCGTGGCCGCGGTGGATAGCCCGGTGCTCACCGTGATTCCCGGCTTCGTGGCGTATCCTCCGGAGTTGTCCTATCCGCTTCAACCGACCACCAACGAGCCGGCTGTGGTCCTGCGCGAAAAGGGCAAGAGCCGGCTGGCCTGGTTCCCTGGCGATATCGAACGCACCATGTGGCGGACCGGCCACACCGACCTCAGCCGCCTTCTGCGCAACTCCATCGGCTGGGTGGCGGGCGCGGACGCGCCGGTTTCGGTGGAGGGCGACGGCGTCATTGAAGCCTTCGCCTGGGAAACCGAAGCCGGATACGGGGTCCACATTCTGAACTACACGAATCCCACGATGCACAAGGGTTGGATTCGCGACTTCTACCCAATCGGCGCACAGAAGGTGAGGATGAAGCTGCCCGCCGGGGCGCGCGTGGCTCGCGTGGAATTGCTGAGGGCCGAAACCAACGTCCCGTTCCGCGTGACCGGCGGCTCCATCGAATTCACCGTGCCCAGGGTTCTCGACTACGAAGTGGGCGCCATCGTGACCGCGTAGCGTTAGGTGGGGCAGGCGATTCGCCTGCCGCTTCTTGATTCCGGTCACGCCGCCTAGCGGCTTCGCCCTTTTGGCATAAACTTCAGCGCCGCCGAGTTCATGCAATAGCGCAAATGCGTGGGAGGGGGACCGTCGTCGAATACGTGCCCCAGATGCGCGTTGCACCGGCTGCATCTCACTTCTGTCCTGGTCATCCCGTCGGAGTTGTCGACCAACTGGTGGACATTCTCCTCCGCGATGGGCTGCCAGAAACTGGGCCAGCCCGTGCCGGAATCGAACTTCGTCTTGGAATCGAACAGAACCGTACCGCAGCACACGCAAGCGTACAGGCCATCCGCGTGGGATTCGGCATACTCGCCGGTGAACGGCTGCTCCGTGCCGGATTGACGGGTCACCTCGAATTGTTCCGGAGTGAGCTGGTCATGCCATTCGGTGAGCGGCTTCTGGACCCTTTCCACTTCGGCCACGCCCGTGCGCTTCCCGTACGAATCGAATTCCGCGATCCGTACCGTTTGCTTCGGGTCGGCCGCCATCGCGCCCACCGCGCCTGCGCCCATGAGGTAAAGGAACCGCCGCCGCGGCAGCCGGTCCGAACCAAGAAACGTCATCGCCTTCCCCTCCCTTGCTCTCTTTGATTGCATTGTACCGCCGTCTTTCCGGTATACTCTGAAATCAAGGGTGATGCTATGACTTCTTTCGCCGCTTTCCAAATCGCCGCCGGATTTCTGCTATTGGCTCTCTCGGCCTCCGCCAAACCTCCGATTCCCGCGCCGTCCGCCGACGCGCCGCTGGCCAAACAGCCGGGGAAAGAGACCGCCGTCTTCGCCGGGGGGTGCTTCTGGGGCGTGCAGTCCGTGTTCGAAAGGGTGAAGGGCGTCATCGCTACCACTGCCGGCTACTCGGGCGGAACGGCCGCCACGGCGACGTACGACCAGGTCACCACGGAGACCACGGGGCACGCCGAATCGGTCGAAGTGGTTTTCGATCCGTCGCGCATCACCTACGGACAACTGCTGCGGATTTACTTCTCGGTGGCGCACGATCCCACGCAATTGAACCGCCAGGGGCCGGATGTCGGAATCTCTTACCGCTCGGCGATCTTCTATGCGACCGACGAGCAGCACCGCCTGGCCAGCGCCTATATCAAGCAACTCGATGCGGCCAAGGTCTTCGGCGCACCAATTGTGACCGAAGTCACGCCGCTCAAAGCGTTCTACCGCGCCGAGGACTACCACCAGGACTACGCCTACTACAACCCCAACAACCCATACATCGAAGTCTGCGACCGGCCTAAGATCGAAGCGCTGAAGGAGCAATTCCCGGATCTGTTCGTGGATTATCGCCCAGCCAAGAAAAAGTAGCCGCGCCACGCGACGCGCTTCCGACAGCGCCCAATCCGAGCCACCCGCTACAATGCTTGCATGTTAACCAAGCGAGAGCGCTGGATTCTGGCGCTGCTGGTGGTTTCGGCTTTCATCAACTATATCGACCGCACCACGCTCTCGGTTGGCGCCGCCTCCATTCAGAAGGAACTGCGGCTTTCCGATTACCAGCTTGGGCTGCTTCTCTCAGCGTTCTTCTGGACCTATGCCGCGTGCCAGCTTTTCGCGCTGGCGGGATGGCTTGTGGACCGCTTCCACGTGGGCTGGGTTTACGCGGCCGGTTTCCTGCTCTGGTCGGCGGCCACGGCCGGCACGGGCATGAGCCGCGGTTTCGCGCCGCTGTTCGGTTTGAGGCTGCTTCTGGGCGTCGGCGAATCCGTGGCGTACCCGGCGTACGCGCGCATTCTGGCCACGTTTCCGGAGCGCCGGCGCGGGCTGGCGAATGCCGCCATCGATGCGGGAACCAGGACCGGCCCCGCCGTTGGCACCCTTTTGGGCGGCCTGCTGATGGCCCGGTTCGGATGGCGCATTTTCTTCCTGGCGCTCGGGCTCGGCAGCATGCTTTGGCTGGTTGCGTGGGTCCGCTCGATGCCGGGGGGTCAGGCAGGCTCCGGGCGCATTTTCCGCGGGCTGGCGTCCTCCCTCTTCCTGCAGGAAGACCGGGCCGGCGCTACGAAGGAGGAAGAGGGCCATGCTCCTTCGGTGCTGGATATCCTGCGCCAGCGCTCCGCCTGGTTCACCTTCCTGGGCCTGTTTTGCGGCAACTACTTCTGGTATTTCCTGATCACCTGGCTGCCGGCCTATCTGCAAAAAGAACGCCACTTCCCCGCCCCCAAAATGGCCATTGCCGGCTCGGCGGCGTTCTTCACCGCGGCGGCTTCAAGCGTGATCTGCGGATGGCTCTCCGACCGGTGGATTGCCGCCGGCGCCACTCCCACGCGCGCGCGTAAGACCTTCTGCGGCACGGGGCTTGCGCTGGCGACGATCATTGTGCCCGTTGCAGTGGTCCGCAGCGACGGCGCGGCGATGGCGTTCCTCATGCTGGCCTGCGCCTTTATCGGGATGTGGAGTTCCAACCTGTGGGCCATCACCCAGACTCTCGCCGGCCCGCGCGCCGCTGGAAAGTGGTGCGCTATCCAGAACGGCGTGGGAAATCTGGCCGGGGTGGCCGCGCCCTGGTTCACCGGCTGGGTATTGGACCGCACCGGCCAGTTCTATTTCGCCTTCCTGGTGGCCGCGCTGGTGGCGCTTTCTGGGTCCGCGATTACCATATTCGGCATCGGCCCGGTGGTGCAGGTGAAGTTTCGCAAGCGCCCTGAATTTTGCGAGCCGCGTGCGTGAGAGAGCGGTTGTCAGCCCGCGCCCGATAACCCGCTGTTAAAATCAGACTATCCACATGCCCATTGAGACGCGGCCCGCGGGCGCGCGGCAGTTCTTTTCCCGGCACGGCACGCTCTCCAAATGGCACCCGAACTATGAGTATCGTGAGGGACAGGTGGAGATGGCCGAAGCCGTGGAGGCGGCCTTCGCCGAAAAGCGCCACCTGATTGTGGAGGCCGGCACCGGTACCGGCAAGACGCTCGCGTATCTGGTCCCTGCGCTGCTCTCCGGCAAGCGCATCGTAGTCTCCACCGGCACCAAGAACTTGCAGGAGCAGCTCTTCTTCAAGGATGTTCCATTCCTTCAGAAGCACTTTCCGCGCCCCCTCAAAGTCAGTTACATGAAGGGCCGCAACAACTACGCCTGCCGGCAGAAAATCTACGATGCCGAGAAGGAGCCTGTCCTTACCGGCCTGGAAGAAGTCGCCGATTTCCAGATTATCCGCGGGTGGGAAAAAACCACCGAGTTCGGCGACCGCGCCGAAATCAAGCGGCTGCCTGAAAACAGCACCGCGTGGGCCAAGCTCGATGCCCGCGGCGACATGTGCTCCGGCCAGAAGTGCGCCAACTTCGAACGCTGCTTCCTGACGCTGATGCACCAGCGCGCGCAGGATAGCGACGTCGTGATTGTCAATCACCACCTGTTCTTCGCCGACCTGGCGCTGCGCGACGAGTCCCACGAGGGCGGCGTCCTCCCCGAATATCACGCCGTGGTGTTCGACGAAGCCCATGAGATTGAGGACGTCGCCGGGCAATACTTCGGCGTGTCGGTCAGCAACTATCAGGTGCAGGATCTGCGGCGCGATATTACCGCCGTCGGCCGCGCGAAGAAGTTCGGCACGCCGGAACTCGACCGCGTCCTCAATCGCCTGGAGGAGTTGACCGTCCAGTTTTTCGGGCTGTTCGGCGAGGGCGACCGCCGCGCCTCGTTCCAGGGCCGCGACGCCTTCCGCGAGGAGAATGAAGAGATCTACTCCGGCCTGCTGACCGCGCTCGAACTGACCGGCTCCCACCTCAAGCTTCTGCAGAACCCGCCCGACGAGGTTGTGCCGTTAATGCGCCGCACGCTGGAGCTGGGTCAGGGCCTGCACTTCGTGATGGAAAGCGACGAAGAGGAGTTCGTCTATTGGGTAGAAAGGCGGGGACGGGGCTGTTTCCTGCAGGCCACCCCTATCGACGTTTCGGGCCTCCTCGCCGAGCGCCTTTTCAACCGCGTGGACACCATCGTGCTCACTTCCGCGACGCTGGCGGTGGCCGGCGGATTCGATTTCGTCCGCGCGCGCCTCGGCGTGGCGAATGCGCGCACGCTGATTGTTCCCGGCCATTTCGATTACCAGAAGCAGGCGCTCCTCTACGTGCCGCAGCACCTGCCCGAGCCGCGCAGTCCGGCGTTCGTCAAGGCCGCGTCGGAGGAGATCATGCGCATTCTGCGGGCCAGCCGGGGCCGGGCGTTCGTCCTGTTCACCAGCCACCAGCAGATGCGCATGGTGCACGACAAGGTATCGTTCGAGATCGAATATCCCACGTTGCTTCAGGGCACGGCGCCGCGCAGCGCCCTGCTCGACGAGTTCCGCACGACGCCCAACTGCGTGCTTTTCGCCACCTCCTCCTTCTGGCAGGGCGTGGACGTGCCGGGCGAGCAGTTGAGCTGCGTTATCATAGATAAACTGCCGTTCGCAGTGCCGAGCGACCCGGTGGTCAACGCGCGCATTGAGAGCATACGGGCGGCGGGGGGAAATCCGTTTTACGATTACCAGATTCCACGGGCGGCCATCGCGCTCAAGCAGGGTTTTGGGCGGCTCATCCGCGGCAAGCCGGACCGCGGCGTTCTGGTTTTGCTGGATAACCGCATTACCAAGCAGCGTTACGGCCAGGTTTTTTTCGACAGCCTGCCGCTTTACGGATTCACCACCGAGCTAGAGGACGTGGAGAAGTTTTTCGATGTTTGAAGTCACCATTGAAGAGAGTTTCGCCGCCGGTCACGCCCTGCGGAATTACCACGGCCGGTGTGAAAACGTGCATGGCCACAACTACCGCTGCCATGTCACGATCGAGGGGGACCGGCTCGACGACATCGGCCTGCTGGTGGATTTCGTGGCGCTGAAAAAGATCGTCCACGCGGTGCTCGACCGCATGGACCACCAGTGGCTCAACGACCTTCCGCCCTTCGACGCCATCAACCCCTCGGCCGAAAACATGGCCAAGCACATCTACGACCAGGTCGCCGAAGGCTTCAAGGACAAACCCGAGGTGCGAGTTAGTTCGATCCGGCTGTGGGAGACGGACCTGGCCAGCGTTACGTACCGGCCGTAGGCATCCGGGGACCTTGCGGCGTCATTGCTCTCCCCTTCATAGGTATGCTTCGATAGACACGAGAGACGCTTGTGGATTCACCAGAGCTGTTGCCGCGACGAAACCGTTCCCGGAATTCGTCTCCTTTGAGTTCCTGCTCGAGCAGATCTGCGAGTGGCTTTGCGATACCCTGGAGCGCCGGCGGTCGGATACGCTATCAACCTTCATCGCGCAGCGGAGCAACGAGGCGATCCGCGAGCACGACATTTGGATGCCGCTGTTCCACACATATTCCTCGAAGGAGTTCTCGATTGGCGACGTCGCGTTTCGAACCTTTACGCGGGACATCATGGATGAGTGGTGGGACCGAAGACCCGCACGCGTCCGCGAAGATCCCGTTGGTTCAGCCGCGCTCAACAAGAGGAGATCTGAGCTTCAGGCACGGCTCGCGGCGTGCGTGCGGGGCCGCGCGGAAGAACACAGAGCTGTTGAGATCGCACGCGCAAAGGCCGAGAACGCAACCGCTCTTTTGCGCTTTCTCTCGCCTGCGAACCTCAATTCGCGGCTCACGAGTTTCTGCACACCGACGGCCTCGGGATTAGTCCCGCAGGTCACGGCGGTCTTCATGGATAATGGGCACATCGACCGGATAAGCCGAAGCGTGCCTGATCGGCGCGAAACCGATTGGCTCCTGGATGACAGCATCCGGTTGCGCCCCGGAGTACTGGATAATCTCAGCCGCTTGGCGTCAGATATCTCCACCGAATTTTGCCGCGCGCTATACGACGCCCTCATTCTCTATTCCAGGCAGACGCTCGCTGTCGAAGTCTCCGACAAGCTCGTCTTCACCTTGTCGGCATTGGAATCGATGCTGCTGCGGGACGGCAACGAGCCGATCCAGAAGAACCTCGGCGAGCGGATGGCGTTTCTCATCGGCGAATCATCTCAGGCACGGAAGGATATCGTCAAAGACGTCGAGGCTGTCTACCGAATCCGTTCAGCCTTTGTTCATCACGGCCAAACCGCACGTCACGTCGAGACAGTCGACCGGTTCCTCATTAGTGCCTGGACGACCTTTTCCCGGCTCATGGACCTGTCGGTCAGATACAAGGCTAAAAGCCGCTCTGATTGGCGCGCTGGAAGATCTCAAAATGTCGTGAACGTCGCCTTACGGGGGCCGTTCCTTTGTTTTTCAGCTCCGGCCCCATCACCGGCCCCCGTATTCCCCCGGAACCAGCAGCGTCAAAGCATCCGGCGCCACGCTCACCTCGGCCGGCAGATAGCCGGCCAGTTCCCCGTCGATCTGAATGAATACACGGCGGTCCCCATTGCAGGAAAGCGTCGCGCCGGCGGTCCGCAGCATCTTCACGCCTTTCATACCCTGTAGCCGCCGCACCGCCAACCCGGCCAGGTACTTCACGTAGCTGGCGTACGACTGGCCTTCGAAGAGCACCATCTCAAACCGGTTCTCGAGGAGCGTTACCTCGCGGGCGATTTCGAAATCTCCTCCGTAATTCCGCACCTTGCTCAACAGCGCGAAGGAGCATTCGTATCGCTGGCCGTCGGCATCCACCCGGATCTGAGGCAGACTGCGGCCAAGCAGACTCCAGCCGGCCACCCAGTAGGCGAACTTGCCGGCGCGCGCCTTTAGCGGCAGGCTCACGTGGTTAACGATGTGAGCATCCAGGCCGATGCCGGCCATTAACAGGAAATGGCGCGAAACGCCGTCGCCGCACGTCAGGCGGCCCAGCGAGATACGGCGCGGCCGGCATTCCTCCAGGCGCTCGGCCGCGCGATCGAGGCGCGACCCCAGCTTCAGCTCCATGGCCAGCACGTTGGCCGTGCCGCCGGGGAGGATGCCCAGCGGAACCTGGGAGAATGCCATCCCTTCGGCGGTTTCGTTGATGGTGCCGTCTCCGCCGGCCACCACCACCAGGTCCGCCCCGCGGCCAATGTGTTCGCGCGCAATGGCGCCCGCCGCTCCGGGCCCGGTGGTCGGGGCGACCGTGACGTGGTGGCCGTTGCTCTTGAGGATTTCCACGACCCGCCCGACAAGCGCGCCGCCTTTTCGTCTGAACCTGCCGGCAAAGGGATTGTAAATTAGGACAGTATTCCGGTAGGCTGTGATGGTGTGTTCTCCATGTTACTGGTTAAATTATAGTTGAGAGCGCCATGAAAGATCCCGCTGCCGAGATTGAAAACCTTCGCCAAGAGCTGCGCCGGCACGAACACCTGTATTATGTTTTGGACCGTCCTGAGATCACGGACGCCGAATACGACGCCCTGATGCGCCAGTTGCGGGGCCTGGAGGAGCGCTTCCCCGAGCTGGCCGCGCCGGATTCGCCCACCCAGCGCGTTGGCGGCAAACCGCGCGAGGGCTTCGTCAAGGTCCGGCACAGCTCCCCCATGCTGAGCCTGGATAACGCCCTGAACGAAGGCGAGTTGCGCGATTTCGACCGCCGCGTTCGCGAATTGCTGGGCGGCGCGTCTTACCGTTACGTGGCCGAGCTGAAACTGGACGGCCTTTCGATGGCGGCGCATTACCGCGGCGGCCAGTTCGTACAGGCCGTGACGCGCGGCGACGGAACCGTGGGCGAAGACGTCACCGAGAATGCCCGCACCATCCGTTCCCTGCCGCTGCGCGTCCCCGCCGGGATCGAGTCGTTCGAGACGCGCGGCGAAGCGATCATGTACCGGCGCGCGTTCGAGCGGCTCAACGCCGAGCGCGAAGAGCGTGGACTGGCGCGCTTCGCCAATCCGCGCAACGCGGCCGCGGGATCGTTGCGCGTGCTCGAACCGCAGATCACCGCTAACCGGCGCCTCGATTACTTCGCGTACCTCTTGCTGGCCGGCGGGAAGACGGCGCACGAAAGCCACTGGGAAACGCTTGAGGACCTTGTACGCATGGGCTTCAAGGTGAATCCCAACCGCAAGCTGTGCGCGAACGTGGAGGAGGCTCTGGCGTTCTGCGCCGAATGGGAGGCCCGGCGCGATCAACTTCCCTATGAAATCGATGGCGTGGTCTTAAAGGTGGACTCGGTGGCGCAGCAGCGCGCGCTGGCGTCCACCGCCAAGGCCCCGCGTTGGGCCATCGCCTTCAAGTACGCCGCCAGGCAGGCGGTCACCTCGGTGGAAGATATCGAACTGCAGGTGGGCCGCACGGGCGCGCTGACACCCGTCGCGCGGCTGAGGCCGGTGGAAGTGGGCGGCGTCAAGGTGGCCAATGCCACGCTGCACAACGAGGACGAAATCGAGCGCCTCGGCTTGCAGATCGGCGACGACGTGGTGATCGAACGTTCGGGCGACGTCATCCCCAAGGTGGTCCGCGTCAGCGCGCAGGGGTCCTATCGCAGGCAGTTCCACATGCCCTCGCAATGCCCGGTCTGCGGGGGAGCGGTGGTGCGCGAGGAAGGCGAAGCCGCCAGCCGCTGCATCAATACCAACTGCCCCAAGCGGCTCAAGGAGTCCGTGCTGCACTTCGCCGCGCGCGGCGTCATGAACATCGACGGCATGGGCGAGGCGTTGGTGGATCAACTGGTGGACAAGGGCATGGTCGCCAGCGTGGCGGACATTTACGATCTCACCGCGGAGAAGCTGCTTTCGCTAGAGCGCATGGGCCCGAAATCCGCCGCCAATATTTTGCGTAACATCGAAAACTCGAAGACAAATCCGTTGCCGCGCGTGCTTTCGGCCCTGGGAATCCGCTTCGTCGGCGAGCGAACGGCGGAGCTTCTGGCGGAGGAGTTCGGGGCCATGGATGCAATCTCCGGGGCCAGCGTGGAGGAGCTGCAGGGCGCCCCCGAAGTGGGCCCGAAAGTTGCCGAGAGCGTGTTCCGTTTCTTTCGCGAACCGCGCAACCAGGAGTTGGTGGAGCGGCTACGCGCCGCCGGGTTGCGTTTCCTGCACGAATCCGGGCGTACCCGCGGCGGCGCCCTCAACGGGTTGACGTTCGTCCTGACCGGAACTCTGCCCACCCTCTCGCGCGAGGAGGCCAAGCAGTTGATCGAAATCGCGGGCGGCAAAGTCACCGGTTCCGTCAGCAAGAAGACCAACTACGTGGTGGCCGGCGAGGACTCCGGCTCCAAACTCGCCAAGGCGCGCTCACTGGGAGTGCAGGTCTTTACCGAACAGCAGTTGCTAGAACTGATCAAGCTAGGTTAGGTGGGGCGGGCCTCCTGGCCGGCCCTGGGTCGGGGGCGTTTGCGGAAACGAAGCCAAATTCGGGGTCGCGAAACGAAGCCAAATCGGGTGTGCACCAAACGAAGCCAATTTGACTGGGAACGACTTGCCGGGGGATTTGGACGCAGTTCGGCTGCAGGGATATATCGAGGTGGGGATTTCGTCGGCGAGGCGGCTTGAGTATTGAGTAGATTGTTCTGAGATTGCCGAATAACTGGTAAATGTGAGATGCGGGTTGCCCCGCACCCACGGTGCTTTTGGAACCGGTTCCAAGGTCTCCCGAACATCCGGGAGTCCAGTACCGCCGTGAAACTACGCTTCGTGGCCACGAAGAAGATTCAAGACTCACGCGGGTTGGGCGTAAGCCTCTACTCCGATTTCAGGGTAGCAGGAGGGGTGGCGGCCGCCGATGGCGAAGCGGGTACCGCACCCTCCGAAAGCGCTGAAAAGACGGGGGTGAAATATATTTCGAATCGTGGTGACTGGGTCGAGCTTGCCGGGACGGCGCGCCGGCAAGCGCGTCTGCGGGCGGCCTATCATGCCTATAGAGTCTCCGCTGGCTTGCCCCCGGAGAGCAATGGGGCGACGGCATTGTGGAGAGCGTCGGCCACGATTTGGTGGCCCCGCCGGTTTAAGTGGATATCGCCGTCGATGTACGCAGGCTGAAGCTGGTTCGCCTCAAGCAGCGTCGTCGTCAGATCGAGCGTCCGGAATCCATCGTTCGCGGCCGCCTCCGCCATGGCGTCCTGCAGGGCGAATCGCTTCTTTTGACCATGAACCGGAATGTACATGACAAGAAAGTCCGCGCCTGCAGGCCGACAGATTCTATGCATCTCGATTAAGAACCGTTTAAACAGTTCTTGTTGGTCGACGGTATTGAGTTTTGGCGCCGGCTGCCAGCCGGCGCCTCGGGAAAGTTTGCGATGGCGATCGAGAACGATACCGGAAAGATAGCTCCAGTTGGACCATTTATAAAGCAGGGACGCCTGGGGCGGATGATATTGAAGATTCCCATTGTTCAAAGTGAAATAACACTTGGGAAGACCAATCGAGTTGTCCCAGGAATCGAAGGTGATGACAAAATCGTTTTCGTAGACTGCCAGAACGACGAGGTTGGGGCGATACTTGATGCCTTCAGACTGCAGATAAAGATACTCCTGGTCCGTGCTGTATGCCGGCACCCCCATATTGATGACCTGCAAGCCTGGAGCGGAACCCTCCAGGCGCTTTGAGAAAGTTTCCGCTGCCTCGACTCCGCCGAGACCGAAAGTTTGCGAATCGCCAATAACCACGATGCGAAAAAGATCCCCTGGCCTCTCGTACGAATATTCTCTGTCGCGCAGTCCGCGTGAGTTGGTTGTGATGGTGTAGGGCTGCCGGTCATGGAGGGCCCGCTTCGTAACGTTTGGCAGCAGTCTCCAGCCCCGGATGGCGTCAAACGCCATGGTGCGGGTATTACCGCTTAGCCGGGCTAGTACAGTTGCTCCGATCTCAACTGCGATCAAGCCGAGGATCAGACTGCCAAGACATAGTGCGCAGTTTTGGGCTGTCCGCTTACTCCAGATTGACATAACCACCTATCCCCGATATCGTCATGAAGACTAAGATCGCCCGAAGTTAAACTGACTCGCCTTCGGCGCCAGCATGGGGCATTATACACCCAACCGATGGTCCCATGGCGGTTGACTGGCGGCCGTTGGCTGGCGGCCGGAACGGGCGGGACCGCAGCGCCGCAGAGTCGCCGCGGGCTGGGAAGGTCCGGAGAGGCGAACGTCTGCGTGGTGAACGTCCCGCGTTCCTGAGCGTGGTAAGCTCTTCAGCATGACAACAATCGGTTGTCTGCTCTCTTCGTGGTCCCCAACCTGGATTACTTCCCGCCTGGTCTCCAACCAGTTCGGCATCGAGTGGCGGGCCGGGCGCCTCTGGACCGTGACCGGGACCGGGAAGGTCACGCGGGAGTTCGGTGGAAGGTAGCTGCGAATGGCAAGAAGGGTTACCACCGGCAGTCGGGAGGTCAGGCCCCCGGCTGTCCTTTCCGGGTTGGGGACGGCCGTCGGATTTCGCTCCGAGTTTCTCGATTTCGATCGTGGGATTCACGTTGGGAATCTCGATGAGAACGAGCGCATCACCCGCATCCTGAAACTGGCATTGGAGGCCCGGTATGGGCAGCCATTCGTCACGGAACGCTGGGGGCGGGGCGTCTACTGGCAGTGGATCGGCTACCTGCCGCGAGCCAATCGGGCGGCCAAGCCCATCTCCGCGAATGTGAGCTTCGGCTGCTCGAAGTTCTTCCTCACCGTGGACACCGCCGAGCGGCTGTTCAAATGCGGCATGCAGGTGGAACGCGGGTATGTGAGGGCCCCCCGCGAGTTTCGCGCCTGCCAGTTGCGTTCGGATTGGGACTGGCACCGCTTGGTGGATGGGCTCAAGCCCGGCAGCGCGCTGGAACGGGAACTGGAGCGGCTGGTGCTTCGCGGAGGGTTCATGGTGCGCGCCGGCGGCTGGGAGGACCTGCCTTCCGATTTCGCACGCGCCGGATACCCCGGCGTTCTGAAGGTTCGCCAGGCGCTCGAAGCCGCGCCCAAGAGCCACTGGGCCGGGTTCCAGATCTACTACCCGATGCGGGAGAGCGAGGTGAGCGGCGCGACGGGACTGGACCTGGTGGAATCGATGCTGGCTGTGTTCCGCGAAGTGACCCCTGCGATAAATCTCTGCATGCAGATCCAGTTGGCGGAGCACACACGATGACATACAACGCGGAAAGATGCGTATGTGCGCATCGGAGGCGCCAAAATGTGTAGGAACATCAAAATCCTCTTCAACTTCGATCCGCCGGTGACGCCCGAAGAAGTTCGAGATGCGTCGCTCCAGTTCGTGAGAAAAATCAGCGGGTTCAGCAAGCCGTCAAGGGCAAACGAGGGCCCATTTCTGGCCGCCGTCGATGAAATTGCCGAGGTTGCGACGCGCCTTCTCCGTTCGCTCGAAACCAACGCTCCGCCAAAGAACCGGGAACAAGAGGCTGCCAAAGCGAAGAGCCGCGCGGCTGAGCGATTCGGTGGCTGAGCGCCCCGTCTCCTACACTGAAAAGGGGGTGGAGTTGTGAGCGACGGCCGCGAGGAGCGCGAAGAGCTTGAGAAACGGCGCGAGCAGGAGGCGCGAGAGAATCGCGAGGACTGGATCGACCACGGCGATGTAGATGAGTGGGAGCCTGAGCGGGTTGACTCCTAGCATTCCGCCGATGCGTGCCCAAGACGAACCGGCGGCGAAATCTTCACGCGCGGCTTTTCGGTACCCCGGGTTCCGGCTCTACATGGCAGCCCGGTTTCTGACGGCCGCCTGTTCGGAAATGCAGGCGGTCGCGGTTGTCTGGCAGGTCTACGGAATGAGGCATCGCCCGCTGGACCTGGGCCTCGTAGGATTGGCGCAGTTTCTGCCGGGCATCCTCCTATTCCTCGTGGTCGGGCACGTAGCCGACCGGCTCCCCAGAAACCGCATTCTACAAGCGTGCTACGCGGCGTTTTCCTGCTGCTCCCTGCTTCTGCTCCTGTTCGCGGTTCAGGGAATTCACAGCGTTTACCCGATCTATGCCGCCCTGCTGATGAATGGATCCGTGCGCGCTTTTAACATGCCAACGGGGCAGGCGTTTCTTCCCATGCTCGTACCTGAAGAGCATTTCCCCAATGCCGTGGCCTGGAGCGCTTCGATTTTTCAGGTGGCCGTGATCCTCGGCCCGGCCGCCGGCGGCGCGCTATATGCATGGACTGGCAGCCCGGCGCCGGTCTACGGCTGCGCTGCGGCAGCCTATCTCGTCGCGCTTGCGTTTGCGATCGCGATCCGCGTAGAGCCACGCCAACAGCAGCGGAAAGCGGCGCCGGCGACGGCGGTACTGGATGGTCTTCGTTACGTCTGGCGCAACAAGCTTCTCCTTGGCGCCATTTCGCTGGACCTCTTCGCGGTGCTGCTGGGAGGCGCGGTGGCCCTGCTTCCGGTCTTCGCCCAGGACATCCTCCGAATTGGCGCGGCGGGCCTGGGAGTATTGCGCAGCGCGCCGGCGGTTGGCGCCGTAGCCATGGCCATTCTCGTGGCCCATTGGCCTCTGCGAAAGAATGCCGGCACGGCTATGCTGTGGTGCGTCGCCGGATTCGGCTTGTGTACCATCGTGTTCGGACTATCCCGGAACCTGATTCTCTCGCTTGCCGCGCTGGCGCTCACCGGGGCGCTGGACATGGTGAGCATGATCGTAAGGCAAACCATGGTGCAACTCGCTACGCCCGACGATATGCGCGGCCGGGTCAGCGCGGTGAACATGATATTCGTTGGCGCTTCAAACGAGGTGGGGCAGTTCGAGTCCGGCCTCACGGCGCAATGGTTCGGCGCCGCCCCATCGGTGATTCTCGGGGGCGTTGGGACAATTCTGGTTGTCGCACTCTGGGCGTGGTTGTTTCCCGCCCTCCGGCGCGCCCAATCCGGACCGGCGTCCTGACCGAGCCGCGAACGTCAGAGAGCGGTTGCCTTGCAGCCGTAGCCTTAGCAGGCTGCTGAAAAAGGCATATGAACCGGCCGATTTTGGGCATTTTGCCCAAAAATCAAACGGGCGCGCCATTTGCAATCAACGCGTTACGGGCTTCGATTTTGGGCATTTTGCCCAAATCGCATCCGAATAGAGCGTGCGCCTTCAGATTCCCGCGGCGGTTTTCTTCCCGGCCGGTGGGGCCTTCTTCGGCTGGGGGCGCGGCGGCGGGTCTCCCATCTTCTGTAGGATGATCCCGGTTTGGGCGCGCAGCGTTTCGTACATGGCGTCGGGTGGATCGAGGAGCTTCATGACGCGGTGGTAGAGGGCTCGGGCGTCTTCGGTGTGATCTTCGTCCACCTGCTCAGCGGCCTCGGCTGCCAACCCGTTGGCCAGGAAGTAAGTGCGAATCACGTTGGCCCGGTCGGAGGATTCCATTGCGCGATCGAATTTCTTCGCGGCCGCGTAGAAGATGGCCATTTTGTCGAGCGTGATGGCGATCATGGGGTGGTCAGCGCCAGCCGAGGCGATCCATAGCGCCAGCAGCCTTTGATAAATCGGTTCAGCCACATCGAACTTGTTCTGGTGGAAGCAGGCGCTCGCAAGACCATCGAGCGTTGCAAGGAGGTCGGTGTCCTGCTTCCCATAGAGGGTTTCCCGAATCGCCAGCGCATGACGGTAGGTGGCCTCGGCTTTTTCATCGTCGTGCAACGCGGTCTGGATGCCGCCCAGACGGTCAAGGATGGGCAGCAGGGCAACGTCGAGCGAGCCGGACAGCCTGGTGCGGATTCCGAGAGCTACGTCGAGGATGGCGGCGGCGTCGACGGGTTTTTTCTGGTCCATGAGGACCTGGGCCATGAGCGAGTAGTCGTCGGCCACGGGCGCGCTGTCGTAACCGTGGACGCGGACGTGCGGGACGAGGATGGACGGGAAGACCTGAAACGCCTGGTCGAACTGCTTCGCCCCACGGAGGAGCGACACGGAAACCAGCAGGTCGTCCGCAATCCTGGGATCGTCCGGACCGGACATGCTTTTACGCCAGTCGATGGCCAGTTGGAGATACTTGCCGGCATCGGCGAACTCTCCGGCCGCGGCGCGAACCGACGTGAGGCGCTTGAGAACGTCGTAGCGCGCGGGGTTTTCCGGCGGCGTCTGTTGCAGAAGGTCCCAGGCCGCCGCAAGCGACTGCCGGGCAGCTTCATAGTCGCCGTGCAAGTAGCTGGCATCGGCGTTGCGGATGAGCGTGGGAGCGTCGAGCGGCGGCTGTTCCTGGCCGTGAAGTGGACCCGCGCAGGCAAGAACCATCAGACCGGCAACCGAAGCGCAGACGAAAGAGTGCATGAACGACTTATAGTGCTAATTCCTTAGCATGTCAAGGGAGGAGCGGCGCTTCGGTTTACGCATGGCATGAGGTGTGAGGCGCCATCCTGAATGTAACCCTGGAGCCGACTGTCTTGCCGGCGCAGCAGCTATAGCCCTGATTTGTCCCGTCCACCATCATTTTGGAGTAAAGTGCGGATATGTTCGAGCGCTACACCGAAAAGGCCCGGCGAACCATCTTCTTCGCCCGTTATGAGGCCAGCCAGTTCGGCCGCCCGTATATTGAAACGGAGCATCTCCTGCTCGGCCTGCTCCGCGAAGATAAAGAGCTGGCCAACAAGTTTCTGGCATCCGATAGCGCGTTTGAAGCCATCCGCCATTCCATCGAGCAGCGAGGTACGGCGGGCCGCAAGGTCTCAACGTCGGTAGACCTGCCGCTCAGCTACGAATGCAAGCGAGCGCTGGCATACGGGGCCGAGGAAGCCGAACGCTCGAAGCACAAACATATCGGCACGGCTCATCTCCTACTCGGTCTGCTTCGCGAGGAGAAATCCTTCGCCGCCCAACTGCTACGCGAACAAGGCCTCACCCTGGACGTGGCACGGCAACTGGCGCAGGAATCGGAACCTCCGCAGGTTCAACCTGCCTCCATCGCCGGTCTCGACCAGTGGCTCGCTGAGCGTGGAGCGCCGGGCGGCGCCTGGACCGTCAAGCGAAATCTCTTCGCGAACCGGATAACCCATTTCGCCATTTACGCAAACGATCCACAACCACCGCCGCGAGTACCGCTGCTGTGCATCGAAGTCATCCGCGACGACCGTTTCGTGGAGGTGCAGGAACGCTGCGACGGTTACATCGTCGAAGGCATTGCCCAGGTATGGCTTTTGGAGCCTGCTCTTAAGCGCGCCTACACCGTCACCAAGACCGATGGGCTGCGCGAGTTCAAGGGCGAAATCCTCCAAATCGCAGACCCGCCGCTCGAAATGAATCTGAGGAGGATCTTCGATTAGCGCCGCGGGCGTACTAAGATACTCCCATGGTCCGTGCAGCGCTACTAGTGGCCTGTCTCTGAGAAACTATTAGCATGGTGGCGGCATCTAATGTGATATGCCATTCGCAGCTGAGGCGATCACATTGACAGGGGAGGAGCGGGCCGAATTGGAGCAAATGACC
>Ga0181520_10000232_pt1 | contig 120644 bp, 88 predicted proteins | sample PEATcosm2014_Bin_29_FD_132451 | JGI IMG/M metagenome (GOLD analysis project Ga0181520, IMG submission 132451) | Peatland microbial communities from MTU Mesocosm Facility, Houghton, MI, USA - PEATcosm2014_Bin02_30_metaG | ecosystem: Environmental > Terrestrial > Soil > Wetlands > Peat | place... | reverse complement strand
TTGCTCCACTTCGACAAGCCACTTCCGGCTTGTCCCGGCCTTCTTAGCCAAGGCAGCTTGATCCATCCCGAGCTTGGTTCGGCGCTCCCGGATGAAAGCCCCCAAATCGGTAGCGGTTCGGATACGCATCCTGCACACCTCCACTCTTATATATCGAAAGAGTAACCGAACGGTGACAGTTTGTAAAGAGAGTGAACGGTGACATTTACACGAGAGAGCAAGCGGTTACACGACAATATGAAGGCGCGTCAGGAAATCGAAGTCTGCGCCGGTAACCTTCTGAGTATAGACATCCATCCTCACACTTTTTGACCACCACGAAAGTTGAGTCCGCTATATCAGCAGCCGGTAGTCGTACGGCGCAGACCCGAAATGGGTCAAGTAGCGTCCAACGCGGGCGATAGCACTAGCTGAATCAAGGCTTGCAGGTAACCTGGAGTAGTAGTCGAAGTGATTCCAATTCATCTTCGACAAGCCAAGAATCTCTGTTGCTACCAGATCAAGATCGGAATCCCCCCGGTAACGCCTGATAAGAAGCGGGGCGGGAATGCGGCGCTTCCCTTGGTAGTACTTGAAGCCTTGCTTCTGTACGCTGGGTGCATGTCCATGGACCCAGAGGAGGGCCGTATCATCACTGAGAACGATAGCAGCCCCACGCGGCATCGGAAATTTATCGATGGCGGGTTTGGCCCCTTGCATTCTTGAGGCAAGAAAGCGAATTGATTCTTCTGTATTGATTTCAATTAACTCAACGTTTGCAACCCCTTCAAGTCCCTGGGAAAGGCCATCTTGTTCGTCCTTAGTGAAGTGGGTACGTTTATGAATCACGACTCGCTTCGGGAGACGCATTCTCGCATCGAAGAAAAGTTGCCGGATCGTCTCGCCAGTCCTTCTAGCATCGTCCAAAGACATGTAGGGATTGCGGCCACGAATTATAGGGTGCTCTATCCTGCCCAACCGAAACTGCAATCCTTCGCCGCGCGCGCTGTAGATATGGCTGCAACCCAATAGAATCTGATTTCCCGAGGAAGCCTGTGAGTCGATGCTGTATCCTATCCCCACAAAGGCGCTGCCATCGTCTAAACAATCGATCCGCCACGGCGTTCTCATCGCCTTAGCGTAAAGTGCAAGTGAAAGCCACCACTTCAATCTGCAACTTGGGGTAGGAACGACCTTGACCTGGCGGAGAAATTGGGTGCTCTGACCATTCCTCGCAGCATATGCTTTCACGTAATCATGAAGATTGAAATGCTCTCCAGCCTCCTCGACTACTTCGTATGGGGCCCAATCAGTCGGAACAAAAACGAACGAAATTGCAGATGGGTTGAGGCTTCGAATCCTATCCAAAGACGCACAGATAGCTCTGGCGATCTGCTTCGCACACTGCAACGGGCTACCAGACAAGCTAGCTGCGAAGACCTGCCACGTCGCCTCACCAGGCCGAGCATGAACAAGGGGAAGAGAAAAGCCAGCAGCAAAACCGGGAAATGGTTGTAAGTAGTCAAGCTCGGTACTATTTGGATCGCTTCTCTCGCTTAACTGGCAAAGGAAGCGTTCTAAGTTACGCGCGTGATCTGCGGGACAAATGGCCGCCACTTCCGCCGTCGTCGAAAGGCCACTACTCGTCACAGAATAGTCCCATGGGCGGTTCTGTACTAAACCCTTAAGCGGATTTGCGTCTTTTGCTTCACCTTGGCCAGATTTCGAGCTAAAGATGAGCTTGGCATCTTCAACGACAAAACCGCCAAAGGTGGAAAAACGCTGCCACTCAGCGCTTAGAGGTAGTTGCTTTGGTTGAAATAGTCCTGCATAAAGTGGAGTCTTTCCGATGAAGAAATGCTGGCCACCGAAGTCCGGAATCTCAACGTTAGTAATGCGAGATGTCCAACGTTTCAGGTCAGCGTCAAACACGTCGTTGTGCTGATAGCCGTAAATGGCATTGCGCAGTACCTTTGTCGCATCTTCTCCTGCTATCTCACCGCTTGCTTGCTTAGCAACTATATCTGGTGATAGCAATACATATATCTTCCCTTTCAGGATCGCTAAACGAAGTGATAACGCCCTATGAATAGAAAAACTCTGCCGATCAAAAGGCCTGGTCTCATGCGAACTTGGTTCCCACACTCTGCGTCCGTCTGTTTCCAACAGGCAACATTTTGCGACATCGTGGACAAGCGCCCGACGCATCAGGGATTGAATCTTGGTATCCTGGGTGAGTTCTTCGATTGAAATGGCGAGAGCGACTGGAGCAGCCAACATCGAAGACCCCAAGGCAGATTTTATGTCTGCAATCGAAGTCAACATTAAGCCACCGGTTGGAGTTGACACCCAAGCCCCCAAGACGTGCTTCATCTCGCCGTCAAGCCACTTCCGAGACGTTACTCCCGGAGGAAATCTCAACTCTGCCTTGATTACGTCCTTCGGGATTGTCAGCGGATAAGCGTTGCTTTTGACGAGGGTGGAGGCTGGCTCAGGACGGGGTATAAACTGCCCCTTGCGCACTGATTCTTTGCTGGCGGCCGCAAGAATATGTTTCGCGCGCGTTAAATCAGTATCTCCCAAAATACGCAACGCAATCCGTTCCATGAGATCGTCGAATCCACTTGATGGAACATAGAAAGCCTCGCGACCCGATGCAATAGCTGCATCCAAAAGGCCCTGAACCTCTTGCGATGGTCCCGATTGCATACCGCACCAATATAGGCGGCCTGCACGCGATCCGACGTAAGCATCCTTTAGCGCAGACATCAGTGAAATATCCCGTCCACTGTATCCAATGACGAGGAGATCGTGGTCACAGAGATCGGCAACTAGTTCTTTACGTAGCTCAGTTTCCTGTAACTTTAGTTCACCCGTTGTATTCTTCAACTCGTCATACCTGTAGTCGCCATGCAGCGAAACTACGCGCAGATCGCCGGACGTCGGTACTAAAGCGATACGATGCTGGCTGTCGATCCCGACTTCAAGGCAGGAAACCCCTTCTGCGGCACAGGCCCTCGCGGGTAGCCCATCGAAGTTTGTTGTCCATAATGTACGAATCATACCAACTTGTGCGAGTAGCGGGAGCAGACGATAACCGATGAACGGCACGGCTCCACGGACGTAGTTCTGAAAGTAGCTTCGTCTATCGGTTGACGTGGGAAAGCATGCCTGCGCATAGACTGAATATTCAGATGGGCTGAAGTTTGGCGGGTATCCTCCTCTCTTGTCAAGCCAGTTCTGAATGCGTCTTTTCGTTCCAGCAAGCGATATTTCTCCCACGGACTCGCGGAGTGCCGGATTATTAGTGGCGAAAATATCTTGTTTCCATTCCCAGATACAGCGCTCTGCCGAAGGCATCCCCGATGAAATGGAAGCTCCGGCTCCTAAGAGCAAACTGATCGATTTGCCACGATTCACTGCAAGAGAGCGTATTAGCGCGTCAAGTTCGAGTTGTGACGGTTGGGAATTCATTCTTAAACAATATTATCAACCCAGCTTGTATCTCTTGTATTTTCTTATCGTTTGAAGGGTCAAAGCTCGGGCTGATGGCGTCTATATGGCGGGACATACATCCCGCCCATGCTCAATGGAAGGGTTCTCGGCTGATGCAGAATCCTCGCCCGTTCAAAAATCCCTTGGTTCGCTGTAGTGGAATTTCCCAGAATCTTCCGCTTCCCAAGGACGCTGGGGAGGGCACGGTTAGCGGTGTGACAACCGGAGGGCACGGGTGGTTGCGCAGCAAACGCCGGGTGCAACGCAGCCTCGCTGGCGGTCTTTATTGCCGCTGGGCCTCACTCAAAATATTTTGCTTTCGGAGAGCGCCGGTGGCGGCGGGGCCGGGCTTTTCCTCCATGCACAAATTTATTTTTGGCCAACAGCCACCAAAACAGCCACTCGCCAAAAATAAAAATGGCAGCCGATTTGGCTGCCGCGTATATTGTTGATTTTATTGGTGTTTTGGCTCCTCAGGTAGGACTCGAACCTACAACCCTTCGGTTAACAGCCGAATGCTCTGCCATTGAGCTACTGAGGAGTGTCGTGCGTGCAACGATCCTTAACCAAATTACCAGACCGGGGGGCACTCGTCAAAATCCCGGCGAGAAAAAACTCCGCCAACCCGCCTGGGCCGGCGAGAATGCCCTATTTGGGGCCGCCCGTCCCATCCTGGAACCGGCTCCGCAGGCGCACAAGCCCCGCAAACGATACCATGGAAGAAGATCTGTTTGCGGGTGAGATGCAGGCTGTCCCTGTTTTCGCCTCGTTGGCGCAGTCCGGTGCGCTCTTCTCCGCTCCTGCTGCCGCCCCGTGCCGCCTGCGGACACAACCCAAGGAGTTCTTCTTCCAAATGAAATTGACCCTGCCCGCGGGTTCCTTCCGCGCTTATCTCTTCGACTGCGACGGCACCATTGTCGACTCCATGCCGCTGCACTACATCGCCTGGAAGCAGGCCCTGGCGGAGTGGAACTGCCCCTTCGCCGAGGATTTGTTCTACTCCTGGGGCGGCCGCCCGGTAACCGCGATCATCTCTTCCCTGAACGAGATGAACGGCCTTTCCATGCCCGTCGAAGCCGTCGCCAAGCGCAAGGAAGGTCTCTATTACGAGCAGCTTGTGCATCTTCAGGCGATTCCCGAGGTGATCGAGCACATCGATGCGCGTTTCGGCGAAATTCCCTTTGCCGTGGTCTCGGGCAGCCGCCGCAACTCGGTGGTCGGTTCGCTCTCACGCTTGAATCTGCTGGACAAATTCGCCACCCTGGTCTGCGCTGAGGACTACAAAAACGGCAAGCCCGCCCCAGACGGCTTTCTGCTGGCCGCCGAGCGGCTGGGCGTCGCGCCCCAGGACTGCCTGGTCTTTGAAGACACCGACCTGGGCATCGAGGCGGCCACCGCCGCCGGCATGGCCTCGGTGCTGGTGCCTCCGCCCTGCGACCGGCGCTAAGGAACCGCCGGGAGTTTCCTCAATACAGCAGCACCGCCAGCCGGTAGACGGTGAATTGCCCTTCCACATCCTGCGGAGGGCAACTGCCCACAGCGGCCTGGCGGTAGTGGCCGGAGGCGATCTTGGCCGCCAGTTCCTGCGGCAGTTGGGTCAGTTCGTTTCCCTGCCAGCGGAAGACCAGACCCGGTTGGGCGCCCGTCAGCGCCGGCCAGCCACGATCCAACGCGCAGGCGGCGCGGGCATCGGTGGGATCTTTGAGCAATTCGATTCCCCGCGCCCGGATCAGCCCCGCCACCTGCGCCTCGACCTGCGCCGCAGTCAGAACCGGAACGCCGCGGGTATAGTCGGCCACGGCATAAAGCACGCCCCTTGCCGCCACCACGGCGATTCCCACGCGATCGATTTCAGCATTGAGCAAGTTGGCGCGGTGGCCGGGCGACTCCATCCAGGCTTGATGGATGCTCGCGGCCGATGCGCCCACCGCGACGTTCTCTTCGATCAGGCTGAAGTGCGCCCCGGCATCTCCGGCACGCGCGGTCAGATCCGGCTCGCCGCCGTAGCGATGGGCGATGGGGCCCTCGGCGGCCATGCGCTGGCAATGCTGCAGAGCGGCCGTGGCCAGCGCCGGGTCCCAAACTAGCGTTCCCAGTCCCTGCGCGCGCCGCGTCTGATTGGCTAGAGCGACCATCTCCTGCGCCGGCTGCGTTTGCGCCGCGGCCAGGGGCGCGGTCTGGGCATTCAGAAGAACGATGCACACCAGCAGCATCGCACCAAGAGTGTAGCCGATTCGCGTGAGTCGCATGAGCCATTATCGACCCGGCAAGACGCCTATGCACTAAAGTAGAACCATGCGTTTCGAACTCTTTCTGGCGGCGCGGTACCTGCGGGCCAAGCGGCGGCAGGCGGTGGTGGGGGTGGTCACCGTCATCTCCGTTGCCGGAGTGGCTGCCGGAGTGGCGGCGCTGATTATCGCCCTGGCCATTACTAACGGCATGAGACGCGATTTGCAAGACCGCCTGTTGGGCGCCTCGGCGCATGTGGACCTGATGCGCATCGAGGCCGACGGCATCCGCGACTGGCAGCCGCTGATCGAGCACCTGCGCCGCGTCCCCCATGTGACGGCGGCGGCGCCCGGCATCTACGGCCAAGTATTGGTCTCGCGCGGCCCGCGTGCCGGATTCGCGCTCATCAAGGGCATCCTTCCCGCCCAGGAGCGCACCGTCAGCAATATCCTCGATTCCATCACCTCCGGGTCGGCCCAGGAACTTGCTCCGCTTGCGGCATATCCCACCGACGCCAAGACCGAACGCAATGCTCCCTTCCCGCCTCTGGTGCTGGGCAAGGACATCGCCGAGCAGATCGGCGCCCAGGTCGGCGACAGCGTACTGGTCACCAGTCCACAGGGAGAACTGACCCCGCTGGGTCTGGCCCCCAAGTATCAGCGTTTCCGCGTGGTGGGAATCTTCCATTCGGGCTTTTATCAGTACGACGCCGCCTGGGCCTTTTTGCGTCTGGCCGACGCGCAGCGCCTCTTCACCGAGCCCGACCTGCTCTCGGTAATCAGCTTCAAAGTCGACGACCTGGACGACGCTCCGCGAATCGGCCAGGCCATCGAGAGGGCCGCCGGCCCCGGCTACATGACCAGCAACTGGATGGAGCAGAACCGCGAGCTCTTCCGCGCCCTTAAATTAGAGCAGGTGGTCACCTTCATCGTGATTGCGCTGATTGTGACCGTGGCCGCGCTGAATATTCTGATCGCCCTGACCATGATGGTGATGGAGAAGACGCGGGACATCGCGGTTTTGATGAGCTTCGGCGTCGAACCCGGCCAGGTGCGCCGCATTTTTCTGCTGCAAGGGACGCTGATCAGCCTGATCGGCACCGCGCTGGGTTTGATTCTGGGCTATTTGGCGGCCTGGGCCGGCGGACACTACCACTTTATTCACCTCTCCGCCGAGGTCTACTCGATCGATACCCTGCCCTTTGCCCCGCGTCCTCTGGACGGGCTGATCGTGGCCGCTGTCTCCATCGGAGTCTCGCTGCTGGCCACGCTCTATCCCTCCTCGGCAGCCTCCCGCGTGCTGCCCGCCGAGGCGCTGCGCTACGAGTAGTGAGTGCTCTGAATCGAACCTTGACAGGCGCGCTCGATATATCACACGATATATATCAATCGAGGTCGACGCCATGGCCATTCTTGAAAAAGCCAAAGTCTTCATGAGCGGGCGCAGCCAGGCTGTCCGCATCCCTGCCGAGTATCGATTTTCCAGTAAGGATGTCTACATCCGCCGCGATCCGCGCAACGGAGATCTGATTCTCTCCCAAGCGCCCACCGATTTGCAGGCCATCTTCGCCGCGCTCGATGAGGCTGGCGTCCCCGGCGATTTCCTCTCGGCCGAGGAGCGCGCTCAGCAAGATCCGCAAGTGAGGTCCGAGCTGTGACGCCTCTCTTTATGCTCGACACCAACATGGTCAGCTACATCGTCAAAGGGCGGTCGGCAATGGCTCGGCGGCAAATGATCGAGTCGCAAACCGGCGCGGTGGTGTGCATTTCATCGATCACCGAGGCCGAAATACACTATGGGCTGTGCAAACGGCCCGAGGCGACCGCGCTGCGAGAGCGCATGGGGTGGTTTCTGGCGTCTCTGCGGGTTCTTCCCTGGGGCCGGGAAGAGGCCGTGGCCTACGGATCGATCCGCGCCAAATTGGAGACAGTGGGCAAGTCCATCAAGGATATGGATCTGCTCATCGCGGCCCATGCTGTTGCCGCTCAGGCCACGCTGGTCAGCAACGATTCTGCGTTTCGGCAGATTGAAGGCCAACCGATTGTGAATTGGGCGACCGATCTGCCAGCAAACTGAGGAGAGTTCACCCGCCTCGCCACTGGGCGTTTCAGCACAAAGTTGTTCCCTCGTTCCCTGTTCCCTTGTTCCCTGTTCCTTCACTCTTTCGGCCGGGGCCAGCGGGCGACGACGGTGGTGCCGATGCCGCCGCGGGGACGGAAGACGCCTTTGATCTCAGCCCACACCGGGTCGGTGGCTTTGACCACGTCTTCCAGCACCTGATTGACGATATTCTCCTGAAAAATCCCCAGATTGCGGTAGCAAAAGAGATATTCTTTTAGAGATTTCAGCTCCAGGCAGCGTTCTCTGGGCATATAGCGGATGGTCAGCAGGCCGAAGTCGGGCAGGCCGGTCTTGGGGCAGACCGAGGTAAGCTCCGGATCGTCGATCAGGATCTCGTAGCCGGGAAACTGATTCTGCCAGGTTTCAATGGCGGGAAAGGCAAAGTCCAGGCCCGCTTGGGCGTGTTTGTCGGTGTAGCGCGAGGGTGAATCCATGCTTCCATTGTACGAGCCGGGACATTTGCCGTCCAAATGCCCTCCAGCGGCTTTTTTATGCGCCATCCTGTAAAGTCTGAGAGTCTTATATACTGACTCAGGTTAATTGAATGACGAACGATCGAAAGCAAATCATCCGGCTCTGGTTTTATCGCAGTTCGGCCATCCTGCTGGTTCTGGTGTTTTTTACGGTCCGGGCCCTGACCAGGGATCGTTTGCAGGTGCGCGTAGCCAAGGCCGTCCGCACCGAGCTGATCAATACGGTTCCCACCAACGGCCGAGTCGAGCCCGAGGTGAACTACGAGGTGCATAGTCCCCTCTCCACCACGGTCAAGGCGCTCTATGTGCAGCCGGGCGACCAGGTCGCGGCTGGCAAGCTGCTGATGCAACTGGACGACATGCAGGCCAGAGCCAAAGTGGCCAGCGCCGAGAGCGGCGTCAAGGCCGCCCAGGCAGCCGTCGAGGCTGCCACGCACAATGGAACCCTGCAGGAGCGCCAACAGGCCGCAGCGGATCTGGCCCGTCTTCGTTCCGAGCGCGATCAGGCTCGCCGCGACTTGGAGGCGCTGAGCAAGCTTCATGCCAGCGGAGCGGCTTCTGCCAACGAGGTTGCGGGTGCGCAGCAGCGGCTGGATTCCTCTGAAGCCAGTCTGCACGCCGCCGAAGAGAGCGCCAAAAACCACTACTCCAATGCCGAGATTGCCCGTGCGCAGGCCTCTCTGGCCGAGGCCGAGGCCAATCTGGCCGCCGCCCGCGAGATTCTGGCGCAGACCGTCGTGCGCGCCCCCGCCGCAGGCACCATCTACACCCTCAACGGAGGCCCCACGGAGTTTGTGGAACAGGGCAAGCTGCTGATTCAACTGGCCGATCTGCATCATGTTCGGGTGCGCGCCTACTTCGACGAGCCGGAGATCGGGCGGTTGGCCATTGGGCAGAAGATTCTGATCACGTGGAATGCCAAGCCACGACACTTTTGGCACGGCCACATCGTGCGCGTTCCCGTCTCGGTCATCATTTACGGCACACGCAACGTGGGCGAGGTGCTGGTCGAGATCGACGATGCCGACGGTTCTCTCTTGCCCGATACCAATGTGACCGTCACGGCAACCACCTCCACAGAGCCGAACACGCTGGCCGTACCCCGCGAAGCACTCTACTCCGAGGCCGGCAAGTATTTCGTCTACAAGGTCGTCAACAATACACTGCAACGTACGCCCGTCACCATTGGGACCAGCAATTTGACCCAAGTGGCGATTACCTCCGGATTGAACGACGGGGACCAGGTTTCCACGGGAACAGCTACCGGAGCACCGCTGCAAGAGGGCGTTCCCATCAAGGTTGTACCGTGAGAGTTTTGCTGGCCGCCATCCTGGCGAGCGCCGCGGTGCTGATGGCGCCGGGGCAGACGCCCCTGCCGGAGCACAAAGCGCTCTTGGCCCAGGCCAGAGCCGCCCTGCAGGCCGGCGAAGCAGACCGGGCGTTGGCCCTGCTGACGCCTCTGACGGCAAGCACGGGACGCTCCATTGAGCAGCGCGAGTTGGCCGAGGCGCACAATCTGGCTTGCCGGGTCTTTCTCACTCTGGAACGCTGGGACCGGGCGGCAGCGGAATGCGAGCAGGCCGTAAGATACGACGGCGTTGATTCGAACGATCATCTTTGGCTGGGCCGTGCGTTGGGCGAACGGGCGCAGCGGGCTTCCTTTTTGAATGCCTACTCGCTGGGCAAACGAGTGCGCATGGAGTTTGAAGAAGCGGCTCGCCTCGATCCCCGCAATGCCGAAGCGTTGGCCGATTTGGGCGATTTCTATGTGCAGGCGCCCGGTATCGTGGGCGGCGGCACGGCCAAAGCCGAGAGCGTGGCGGCACAGTTGGACCGCCTCGATCCGGCCCGAGCCATCGAATTGCGCGCCAAGATCGCCGAGCAGCGCAAGGACTACGGCACGGCGGAGCGAGAGATCAAGCAGGCGGTCGCGGTAGGCGCACATCCCGCCTTTCAATGGGTGGGCCTGGCCGGCTACTTCCGCCGCCGGGAGCGCTGGGCAGAGATGGAGTCGGCGGTGCAAAGCGCCGCTCGCGCCGCCGAACGCGACCGCAGCGCATGTGTGGCCCTCTTTGGCGGAGCGGAGATTCTGCTGCACACGGACCGCGATGCGGCGTTGGCGGCCAAAATGATCGAGGGCTATCTAGCCAGCCCGGTCAAGAGCGAAGAGGCGCCGGCCTTTGTGGCCCACCTCGAACTGGCCCGCCTGAAGGATCGATTGGGCGACCCCGCTGCGGCACAGCGGGAACGGAACGCCGCCCAGGCTTTGGCGCACGACTACAGAATGACTCAGGATTCAAGGCATTGATTGAGAACGTACCAGTGAAGACTGCATACAATTCGCGCGATTTCTTTATCCGCCTGCTGGCGGCGTGGGCGCTGCTCGTCTCACCGGCGCTGCTGGCGGCGCAGGTCTCGCTGTCCACGGTCGTCGATCTGGCTCAGCGCAACTCCAGCCAGGTCAAGATCGCAGAAGCCAATCTTCGCAAGGCCGAGGCATCGCTGGCCGAGAGCAAAGATCCCCTTCTGCCCAGCTTGGTTGTCAGTTCCGGCCTGCCTGCTTTTCCCTCGGTCGGTTTTACCGGCGGCGTGCCCTCGCTCATCACCGCCAATGTTCAGGCGCAGATCTTCAGCATGCCTCAGAAGCAATACATCGGAGCCGCCCGGTTTGGGTTGAAGGCCGCCCAGTTGAGCTTGCGAGACGCTCGGGAAGAGAGCGCACTGGAATCGGCAACCGCCTATCTGGAGCTTGAGACGGTCGGCCGGGAGCTGGAAGCCATCCAGCAGCAGCAGACCTACGCTGCCCGGCTGGTCGAGATTGCGCAGCAGCGTGCCGAGGCCGGCGTCGATCCCCTCGCCGATCTGCTCCAGGCGCGACTGACTGCTGCCCCACTGAAGCTCAACCGCATTCACCAGGAGGCGCGCGCAGCTACGCTCTCCAAGCAGTTGGCGGTGCTGACCGGCCTGCCCGACGGCGCTATCCAGATTGACCGCGCCAGCATCCCCGAGATTCCGCAGATACGCGGTGAACTCCCGCCCCGTACTCTGGCTGGCATTGAAGCCTCACAGGTGCTGGCCGATTCCCGCCAGAAGGCCGCTCGCGGCGATTCCATGTCCCTGCTTCTGCCCGAACTGACCTTCAACCTCCAATACGTGCGCACCACACAGTTGCTCAACGATGCCAATGCTTACTTCAAAATCCCTCTGCCGATCAACAACATCGTTTCTGGATTCTCCATCCAGATTCCTTTCTTTGACTGGTACCATCGGGATAAGGCCCGCGAGTCGGCCGCCGACGCTCTGCGCGCCAAGGCAGAGGCCGAACAGGCGCAGCGGCAGAACGAAGTTCAGATCGCACAGTTGACCGGAAGCCTGCGCGAACTCGATACTCTCAGTGAGATCGCCAGCCTCAAGCAAGAGATTGCCGTCCAGCAACTCGCCGCCGTGCAAGCGCAACTGGAATCGGGCAACGGCGCCACTGGACCCGCCGCGCCGCCGCAGCTCTCTCCCAAGGCCGAGCAACTGGCGCGCATTCAAGAACGGCAGAAGTTCGTTGAGGCCCTCGACGCCGGCCTCGATTTGAGCAAGACCCGCCTCAACCTGCTGCGTGCCCTGGGCCATATGGAAGATTGGCTGCACGAACTGCACGCGAACGCAAAGTAGATCGAAAGACCAACAGTTCGGGCTGAAAGTCGCCGGAATGGTAAAATTGTGGGGATGCCTATGCCTTTGAAGACGCTTTTCCTGAACCCTCCCTCGTTCGAGAATTTTGACGGCGGCGCCAGTTCCCGCTGGCCGGCTACGCGCGAGATTGAATCCTATTGGTACCCGGTGTGGCTGACCTATCCGGCCGGTCTGCTGGAGGGCTCGCGGGTGCTCGACGCCTCGCCGCACCACGTCTCCGCCGAAGAAACCATCAAGATCTGCAAGGACTACGAGTTCCTCGTGCTCTTCACCTCGACCATGGGCTGGGAGAGCGATCAGCGCCTGGCCGAAGCCATCAAGGCGGCCCACCCGGCCCTCAAGATCGCCTTCGTCGGCCCGCCCGTCACCACCGACCCGGAACGCGCCCTGAACGAGTGCTCGGCGCTGGAGTTCATCTGCCGCCGCGAGTTCGACTTTTCCGTGGTCGAGTACGCGCAGGGAAAGCCTCTCAACGAGATCCTCGGCGTCAGCTACAGGCTCGATGGCAAGATCGTTCACAATGCCGACCGCCCGCAGATCGAGAACCTCGACGCCATGCCCTGGGCCACCAAGGTCTACAAGCGCGATCTGGACGTAACCCGCTATAGCGTGCCTTTCCTGCTGCATCCCTTCGTCGCTCTTTACAGCTCGCGCGGCTGTCCGGCGCAGTGCACCTTCTGCCTCTGGCCGCAGACCCTCAGCGGCCACGCCTGGCGCAAACGATCCACGGACGATGTGGCCGCGGAGATGGCCTGGGCCAAAGAGAACTTCCCCGAGGTCAAGGAGTTTTTCTTCGACGACGACACCTTTAACATCCAAAAGGTTCGCACCATCGAGCTCTGCGCCAAGCTCAAGCCACTCAACCTGACCTGGAGCTGCACCTCGCGCGTCACCACCGATCGCGATACCCTCAAGGCCATGAAGGAAGCCGGCTGCCGGCTGCTCATTGTGGGCTTCGAGAGCGGCGATCCGCAGATCCTCAAGAACATCAAGAAGGGCGCCACCGTCGAGCGCGCGCGGGACTTTGCCAGAGACTGCCACGATCTCGGCCTGAGCGTCCACGGGGACTTTGTCCTCGGCCTGCCCGGCGAAACCAAGGAGTCGATCCGCAACACCATCGAATTCGCTAAAAAGCTCGATTGCGAAACCATCCAGGTCTCCATCGCCCACGCACTGCCCGGCACCGAGTTGTACGACTACGTCAAGGCCAACGGCTTCATGGTCAATTCCACAGCCATGAGCGATCAGGGCGGCCACCAGATGGCGCACATCGAATACCCCGGCCTGCCCGCCGACTACGTCATGGAGATGGTGCACCGCTTCTACGACGAGTACTACTTCCGCCCCAAGGCCGCCCTCCGCGTCGTTTGGAAGGCCATCGTCAACCGCGACGTGCCGCGTCTCTACGAGGAGGCCAAGTCCTTCCTCAAGCTGCGCGCGCAACGCAACAAGATGGTCAAGGAAACGCGCAACAAACAAGCCGCCGTAGCCGCAGCCAAGGCTTGAGTTGTTGGCGCCTGGTTCGCAGAGATGGAGGGCGGCGCAATGCGTTTGCCCTCCATCTTGTTTCGACCCAAAGGACTGCGATCCGTCCTGTAAACGAAGCGCAGTTCGCATAGAATCTCCTTGTGAGCACCTCGACGTGTTCCAGCGGGTGATGGCGGGGATGATCTTCCGCACCACTTCGCCGCCATCGGGCCAACTCGCTGACTTGCTCTCCCCGCGAAGCGGTGGCTGATTTGCTGTACCTATTTCTAACCTTTTCGCATCCTCTCAGTCTTGTTCAGAGGGAGCGATTGCAGCGAGTCGAAGGACCTGAAACTTTACTCCAGAAAATGGATCCAGAAAACGCTTATGGCGCATCATCGCTTATCCCCGCACCAATACCTGATCCTGGCCTTTGTCTCGGTCAGCGCGCCCTTGGGTGACGCCTGCCTCTCGCGCGGCATGACCCATCTGCCGCCCATCTCGCTGGCCCATCCCTCCTGGCTGATCGCCGCGGTCTTCACGCCCTGGATCGCGCTGGGCATCGCGCTGCTGATCGGCTTCTTCGCCAGCTATCTCACCGCGCTCTCCTGGGCCGACCTAACCTACGTGCTGCCGGCCACGGCCTTCGGCAACATGATCGTTGAACTCCTGGCGCGCTTCGCGCTGCATGAGGCCATCAGTTGGCAGCGCTGGCTGGGCGTGGTGCTCATCACCATCGGCGTAGGATTTGTGGCCCATGGGCCGTCGTTGACGGAAAGGCCTGCGCTATTGCAAGGCGCGGAAAAAGAGCTGGAAGCCCCTTCGTTTGCGCAATCGCTGGAAGCCGCCGCTCAGCTTGAAGAGGAGACTACGCGATGATGAACTCCGCTCCCACTCCCGGCTTCTGGGCCGCCACGGCCATGATCGCGGCCATCGTGCTGGCCTCTTCCACCGGCGAAGTGCTCACCGCCGCGGCTATGAAGTCCATCGGCGACCTCGACGAGATTCGCGCGCACAGCGGCATGAAGGGCGCCATCCGCGCCGTCGTCACCTGCCCGCTCTTCTTTGCCGGAGTCGGTTTTCTGGCGCTGGCCTTCTTCTCCTTGCTCTTCGCCCTGAACCACATGAACCTGAGCCTGGTGGCTCCGGCCTCGGCCTCGCTGACGCTGGTCGCCAACGCCATCCTGGCAAAATTCTTCCTTCACGAGAATGTCGACAAGCGCCGCTGGACCGCGATGATATTGGTTTGCATCGGCGTCTACTTCCTGGCGCATTGAAAGAAGACACAATGTAAGAATTTTATTTTGTAGACTTCCGTTTTTCTTGAGGACGAAAGACATTTTTTCTGATATCCGACAGCATTTCTACCCCCGAAAATGCTTCAAAGGAGAGATAAGATACGAGAAACGAAACAATCAAAGTTGAAATCGCTTTCGAACAAAGACCAATAGGCCAGAACCAAATTCCAAATATCACAAATGGTGTCGCTGAGATACATCCAAGTTCGAACTTCAGGCGCAGAACAAAAGTATGGATATACTTATGTGCAATTAGTCGCTCAGAGTCGCTGCTCTTCAGATAATCGTACCAATCCTCCCATGAGGAGTTCTTCGCCAGATCGAAAAAGATCAGTTCCAATCTTGCACCGATGTCCTCAAGAACCAACCCTATAAATGTCGCGACCGTTATAAACACTAAACCTACTTCAATTTGATTAGCTTGAACAAATGCGGCGTTGCTTGGATAAATCCACAAAATCGCAATCGCGCCCGGAGTCAGAGCCAGCATGCCAGGTAATAGAAGTGTTGCCAAAGGCCAGAAGAAGTCGGAACTAAATGCGCTAAAAAAATCCTTCATTCACTCCCCCAATTAATGAATAATCGATTCGGAAAAAGAGTATCAATCCTTGGCTAAATCTGTAAAGAACTGATTCTCTTCCTCTGGTTTTTCAAAGGAACCGCATCAACCCCTTCGGCCTCATATCCGCCTCGAAGCACCGCAACGATCCGCCCGCTTCCCTGGCCAGCGCCTCCGCTGCCAGATGCCCCGAGCGCGCCGCGCTCTCCATCGTCGAGGGCCAGCCGGTGGCGCACCAATCTCCGGCCAGAAAGCAGTTGGGCCACGGCGCCGCTGCTTGCGGCCTGGCGCTGTCAATTCCAGGAGCAACACCAAAGGTCGCGCGCATCTCCTTGATCAGCGCAACCTTCACCAGCTTGCCCTCTTTGACCGCCGGGAAGAACTCCGCCAGTTCGCGCAGCGCCAACGCAATCGCATCCTCGCGCTTCAACGCAGCAAAGGACCGCGTGGCGCTGACAACCAGCTCGATGTAGTGGCCGCCGCGCCCGGTTTGCAGCTTCGACTGGTTATACATCCAATGAATCTCGCGGTCCAGCAGCACGGCGTGTTCGAGGTCGGTAATATCCCGATCGAACCACAGATGCACGCTGCACAGCGGCCAATGTTCATGCTGCTCGATCTGGTGGGTTAGCTCGGCAGCACCCCCGGCCAGCGGCATCTCCGGCAACAGCTTGCCCATAGCCTCGAAGGGCAGCGCGATGAGCAGAAAATCGGCAACGAGTTCCCTGCCCCGCGTGTGGATCGTCCACTCTCGGCGCGTCGAATCCCACACCGCTCCATCCATATGCGTATTCAAATGCACACCGCCGCCGCGCTCTTCAAGAAACGCCGGGACCGGCGCGTAAAGCTCACTCAGCGGCAGGGTGCTCATGCCCATCGAGCCGGCTTCGGCAGAGTTCAAAAACAACTCCCGAATCACCTTGGCGGCATAAGCAAATGCAATCGAGTCGATCTCTGCATTGAGCGCGCTGGCGATCACCAGCCGCCAGAAGCGATTCAACGCGCCCTCCGACTGCTTGTGCCGGCGCAGCCACGCGCCCAGGCTCTCCTTCGAATCGGCAGGAACCGGCCGCATCAACGCGCTGAAGGCCCGCGCCAGCGAGAGCTTGTCCTTGAACGAAAACGCGGCGGCAGAGAGCAGCTTGGGCAATCCATGCAAGGGCGCAGGCAGCGAAGAAGGACCAAGTTGCGAACGCCGCCCACCCGGCTCAATCATGGTCATCTCGCTGGTCCAGTGAATCCGATCGGCAACGCCGATGCGCCGATAAAAGCCCATCAGGTTGGTGCAGCAGCCAAAAAGCACGTGCTGGCAGTTATCGATGACCTCATTGACTCCGGGATGCAGATACGACGAGGCCCGCCCGCCCAGATAGCCGCGCCGCTCGATCAACTGCACGGCAAAGCCCGCCTCGGCCAGCGCGCACGCCGCGCTCATGCCGGCCACGCCCGCGCCCACAATGGCGACAGTTTTCTGCGAGTTGTGCGGCGCGCTTTTCAATTCCCTTGGCCTTCTTCGCAATCTCGAACACAACCGCAGATCCTGCGCTGCGCTTAGGATGACACATTCCTTTTAGTTCCCCACCGCAGTGGGCGACGCGCGGGGCATGAGATTGTAGCGCCGGCCTCCCGGCCGGCTGTAGCGTGGACCTCCCGGTCCACGTTGGTTTCGTTTTAGCGCAGAAGCAGCCGCGCCCAACCCATGCGCGCCAGGCCGATGGCCAGAATGCCGACCTTTCGCGCCTTCGACACGCTGAGGCGCTTACTGAAGACGTCGTAATCGGCCTTCTCGATGCGTTCGAGCAAGCCATGGTAGATCGAGACCAGCACCCACAGCGCGGGCCGGCTCTCGCTGTCGATCAAGGGCAGCAGTTGCTCTGATGCCTTGTAGAAGCCCTCGGCGCGCTCTGCTATCGCCTTCAGCAGCGCGCGCTCTTCGGCGCTGGGTGGCGCGCCGGCCTTGCGCTTCAGCAGCGACTCCAGTGAGACGTTGTGCGCCGCCAGATCTTCCAGCGGCAGATAGACGCGGTTACGCTCGGCGTCTTCGGCCACGTCGCGCAAAATGTTGGTCAACTGGAAGGCGATGCCGGTCTTCTCGGCGAATTTCTCGGCGCGAATGTCGGTATAGCCGAAGATGCGGATGCAGACCAGTCCAACCACCGATGCAACCAGGTAGCAGTAGCGATAGAGATCGGCGAAGGTCGCATATGTATCCGGCGCATCGCTGGTAGCTGCATCCAGATCCATGGTCACTCCGGCCACCAGTTCATCCAGTAGCGAAAGCGGAATGGCGAAGCGTTCGACGGCGTCGCGCACGGCCAAAAAGACGAGATTGGAGGTGTCGCCGCCATGGCAGACGCCGCGCCAATCGGCCAGCCAATTGTCCAGATGGCGGCGCCGATCTTCACGCGAGAAACTTTCGTCGTCGGCCAGATCGTCGGCCTTACGCATGAAGGCGTAGATGGCGCAGATGGCGTTGCGCCGCGGCTCGGGCAGAGCCACAAACGCATAATAAAAATTCTTGGCTTCGCGCTTGGCGATGGCCCTGCATGCGGCATAGGCGGCGTTCAGGTGCGGCGCGGATTGGCTTAGGGTCTGGCTCAAGCGGCTTGCCCTCCCAGGCGCAGAAAGGGCAGCATCTTGCCAGCCACGGCGCGCAGAGCCAGCGTCAGTTTGGTTCTCTTGCCGATGGCCGGCCGCGCGCTCAGCACATCGTAATTGCAAAGCTCGACAGCGCGCAGAATCTCCAACCCTCCGCGGCTGAAGAGATCCAGATCGAGCGCCAGATCGCGATTGACGCGCCCGATCAGCGGCAGCCCCGCCGTGAAGAGCGAGCGCGCGTAGCCGACTTCGTACTTCATCAGCGCGCGGAATTGAGGTGTGGCCACACCGGCGGCAATGGTCTCGTCCGTGACGCCGAAGCGCGCCATATCGTTCTGAGGAATGTAGACGCGGCCCTTGAGCCAATCGACGCTGACGTCTTGCCAGAAGTTGGCCAATTGCAGCGCGCTGCAAGTCGCATCGCTCATGCGGAAGTTCTCTTCGCGCACCGCTCTCCCTGGTTCGCCTTCGGGAGCCTCACCGCAGGCGTAGAGCACCAGCCTGCCGACGGGGTTGGCGGAGTAGCGGCAATACTCGAGCACTTCCTTCATCGAAGCAAAGCGCACCGTGCTCTGATCCTGGCGGAAGGCGACCAGCAAGTCCGCGAAGGGCTCCTTGGGAATCGAGCAGGCGCGGATGGTCTCGCCCAGCGCCACAAAGACCGGGTGGCGCACCACGCCCTCGTAGCAGGCGTCCAGTTCCCTCCCCCACAGATCGAGCAGGGCTAATGCAACCTCACGGTCGCCGACCTCGTCGCCCAAATCGTCCGAAACGCGGCAGTAAGCGTAAATGGCGTGGAAGTGCGGCCGCAGCGCCGCGGGCAAAAACCATGAAGCAACATGGAAATTCTCGTAGTGCGACTCCGCCAGTTGCTTGCACCAGGCGCGGGCCTCGCTGAGCGAGGGCGCAACCTCGGGCATTCTGTAGCTGGCCGGCAGTGCGGCCCAGCCACGGGCAATCAACGCAGCGTTGCGCGCATCGTTGGGGGCCAGTTCCGCGTTTTCTTGTGTTGCCGTCATCCTATAAACCTTATCGAGTCTGAGAGACGATCTTCAGTCCCTCAGTCCCTAGTCCCTCAGTCCCTAGTCCCTGATCCCTGTCTTTACGGCACAATCGCCGTCTTGATCTCGTTGCTGCGCTTCATCAGCTTCTCGAAGACGCGATGAAGTTCGAAGAGATGGGCGTGTCCGGTGATGAAGGCCGCGGCCTGAAAGCGGCCCGAAGCGATCAGTTCCAGCGCCTTGCGGCAGATGGCTGGGGTGTGGTGGAAGGTGGCGCGCAGGGTGATGTCGTTATAGTGCAGGCGATTGGTGTCGAGCGAAACATGGGTGCCCACGGCGCAGCCGCCAAAAAAGTTCACGGTCCCGCCCTTGCGCACCAGTTCGACCGCCTCTTGCCAGGCCTCGGGAATGCCCACAGCTTCAATGGCGATGTCCACGCCGCGATTGCCGGGGGTGAGCGCGCGGGTATCGCGAATGGCGGCGCGGATGTTGTCGCCTTGCACCACATGCGCCGCGCCCAACTGGCGAGCCGCTTCCACCTGGCCGGGATGCTTGACGATGGCGATCACCTCGCAGCCATGGAGCGCGGCCACATGCAGAATCATCAATCCCAGCGGGCCGCCGCCGATAACGGCCACGCGGTCGCCGGGGTGGGCGTGCGAGTCCTCAAAGCCATGCACGGCGCAGGCCAGCGGCTCGGTCAGCGCGGCGTGCTCCAGCGGAACATGCTCGGGAACATGCAGCGTATTCTTGGCCACGATGCGCGCCGGAATGCGGATGAACTCGGCATAAGCGCCGTTGTTGAAGAGCAGATCGTCGCAGAGGTTTTCCTGATTGCGCTGGCAGAAGTAGCAGGCGCCGCAGGGAGCGGAATTGAGCGCGACCACGCGGTCGCCGGCGGCAAAGCCCTCGACTCCTTCACCCGCTTCCACCACCGTCCCCGCCAGTTCGTGGCCGAAGAGAGCCGGAGGCACGATCATGCGCGCGTGATAGCCGCGGCGAAAGACCTTCAAATCCGTTCCGCAGGTCAGCGCCGCGCCCACGCGAACAATCAATTCGCCCGCGGCGGCTTGTGGCACCGGCACTTGCTCGATGCGAATATCTTCGCGACCATGGAGGACCGCGGCTGTCATGGTTGTGGCCATCGAGTCCCTCCTATTCCGTCCCGCCATCCGAAGTTGGTAGACCCGTTGCAGCACCGGCGCCGAGAACAGGCTCAATCATAATCTTCATCGAGTCGCCCTGGGGGTTGGAGGCGATATTTACCCCTTCGACTGCCTGCTCCAACGGAAAACGATGCGAGATCAGTTGCGTTAGGTCGAAGCCGTTGCGGTAGCCATGGAAGATCAGATCGGTAACCTCGTCCAGAATCGTGAAAGACGAGGAGTAAGAGCCCAGCAGGGCCTTCTCGTCCATGCACACCGCGCCGGGGTCAATCGTGGCCTCGCCGTGCTGGGTCTGGGCAAAGAGCATCACTTTGCCACCGGGACGAACAGCGTCCATGGCGGTCTTGATCAGAGCGCTGCCGCCCACGGCCAGGATCGATGCATCTGCGCCGCGGCCCTCGGTGACCGCCTTGACGCGGGCCACCACGTCTTCCGTACGTGCGTCGATGGGCTCGTGCAGTCCGAACTTGGCGGCAATCGCGTGGCGCTCGGGATAAAGATCGCTGGTCAGCACGCGGGCTCCGGTGCGCCGCGCCAGCGCCGCCAGCATCAATCCTATGGGACCCTGGCCGATCACCAGCACCGTCTCGTCGGGCGCAAGATTGAGCAGTTTCACGCCCTTCAGCACCGTGTTCACGGGTTCGATGAAGGCCGCCTGCTCAAAGGGAACGCCCGCGGGAATGCGCACCACGCCCCGATTGGCCACGATCCAGTCGCTGACCCGGATGTACTCGGCAAAGCCGCCGCCCGAGGGCTCGTAGCCCGCCGTCGAACCCACCTTTTTATACGTTGGGCACTGCGCAAAGGTCTGCTTGCGGCAGTAGTAGCACGTGCCGCAGGGCACATGATGGAAGACCATCACCCGCTCGCCCACGGCGAAGTTGGTGACGCCCGCGCCCGCCTGCACGATGGTTCCCGCCATCTCGTGGCCGAAGATGCGCGGCGCCGAATGCGAACCGAGATGAATCTTCTTGAGGTCCGTACCACAAATTCCGCAAGTTGCGATCTTCACCAGCAACTCGCCCGCGCCGATCTGGGGCACCGGAACCGTTTCCAGGCGCAGATCGTTGACGCCGCGATAGACCACCGCGCGCATGGTGGAGGGAATTTCACTGGCCAAGTACAGCAGATTTGAGGATTTTTCCATAGTGTTTTTGTCGAACTGTTCCAAACCAAAGTCCTGTTTTGAAGGGGCACGGTTTCAACCGTGCCGCAGAAAGCACATTAACTCTGACCGGCTTGAGCCGCTGAGAAAAACCGAATCAACCATGTATCGTTCCTCAGGGGCTAAAGCCCGGAGTTTTTTGCCTCGCAATCGGCACGACTAAAGTCGTGCCCTGTTACAAAGCAGGTCAAAAAAGCAGTCTTTTTCCTTCTTCCGGCTTATCAAAGGGTACCAGTCAATTCGGCCAGCAATTCGCGAACAGCATCGGCCATGGCCAGCGCCGCCCTCTTGCTATTTTCGCCCATCCGCACCAGCGCCGGCCAGTAACCAGGGTGAAGAAGGGCAAAAACAATCAACTTGCCCAATTGCATCTGGCCATCGGCAGAGAGAAAGCGGTTGAAATCGGGCAGGCGGTCGTTGAAGCCGTCGCTCACCCCTTTGATGCAATGGAATGGAATCTGTCGCATCACGGCCAGGCGGGCAATCGCCGCAGCCTCCATATCGACCAGCGCAGCGGAGTAGGCAGCGGCCAATCGCTGCTTTTCAGCCTCATCGGCGACGCGGGGGCTGGTGATGAGCCAACAACTCTCAGAAATTGCGGTTGTTTCGGAATATGGGTGCCCCACCCTCGCCGCTGTCATCCTGAGCGAGCGCAGCGAGCCGAAGGATCTGCGTTTTGTTCTGTTGCGGCTAGGGTGGGAGAGTATTTCCGCCGCCGAAAACCGCTCCCCGCTGCGCAGATCGATGACGCCCGAGCAGAGATAAGCGCACCCCGGCTCAAAACAAGCATTCAATGCCCCGGCCCAGCCGATGGAGACGACGCAATCGATGGGCCCGAAGCTCTCGGCGGCGGCAAAGGCCCGGGTGGCGCACTCCACGCCCGCTCCGGCGCAGGCGGCGACGATTTCCGTCTCACCAGAGGTGCTCCGCCAAAGATGGAGGATTCCGCGGCGCTCGTACTGCCAGCCTTTGACCAGCGGCTTCAGTTCGCCGGGCAGGGCGGAAATAAGGACGATACGGCTCATACGGGCAGCCCCAAGTATTGGCGCCAATAATCGTAGTTGTCTAAATGGGGATAGGCCTCGAAATGGTCGGGGATCAAACCGATAGTGGATTCAGGAAGCCGCCTGGATGCGAAAATCGTCTCGAACATACTCTCCGTTTCAATAACGGATGTGGGTTTCTCCGCGATGGCGAGAATCTGGTCCAAATCCGCACTTAGTTGTATTGCCCGTTCCATATCGCGCGGCCACGCGCCAACACAATCCCAGCGCGGCCACTTAGGTAACTCAAAACTGGTTAGAATACCCACTACTTCATCGAACACCGCAATACTCATTGGAGAAAGTGCGAAGATTCTTTGATCCTGATCAGGGCTCCACGCCAGAATGTCGAATCTAAAAACGGAAGATCTAGCAGAAGCACATAGAAGACCGCTAGTGATCCCGTCGTACCAGCCCAATGTCAGAATACGATCAAAGACTGATTCCGTCGGAGACGGTAGGGGAAACTGTAAAAAAGAAGCAACGTCCATTTTGGATACCCTTTGATTCGACGATGCGTAGCTGTGCGCCCGGAACCACTCGATGGCGGCGCGCATAGCCATATAGACGAGGGGGAAGAACACCGAACCTCGGGCTACGCGGCTTTGTTAAGCGGCTGAATGGATGGAATCTTCTTCCGCTTTGCTTGCGCGAAATCGTAGTTTGTCTGCATCTCGTACCAGAAACTGGGGCGCGTTCCCAACGCGGCAGAGAGCCGTATGGACATTTCCGCCGAGACACCGCCGTGGCAGTTGAGCACCTTCGATAGCGTGGTGCGCGATACACCGATGTGCTTGGCGACGTGGGTTATATTCATGCCTTCCAAATGGTCGCGGAGAATACGGCCAGGATGCGCCGGATCATACATTTCAGTGGGCATTTCCCCTCCTAGTGGTAATCCCGATAGTCCACAAGAATCGCGTCTTCGTCTTCGAAAGTGAAGGTCATGCGCCAATTCCCGCTCACCCGGACCGACCAGTGTTTTTCCTTGCCTTGCAGCAAGTGCAGTCTCCACGACGTGGGCGCTGCCTTCGCCAATTCATCTTCACCATGTGCGAGGTCGAGGATGGTTAGTTGTTCTTCCAACTTCGCGGCATGATGCGGTTGAATTCCGGCCTTGCTACCTGTCTTGAAGAACTTCTCAAGTCCGGCGTGGCGGAAAGACTTGATCATGCGCCAAGTGTAGCGCTACAGTTTGCAGTTGTCCACGTGTATTCTAGGTGTTCAAGGGCGCGTAACCGTGCGCCCGGAACCACTCTATGGCGGCGCGCATGGCAGGGTAGACGGGAGCGATGTGGAAGTCCAGCTCCTGCTGGGCGCGGGCGCTGGAGGCGTACATCTTTTTGCGGCCCATGCGCACCTCTTCCAGCGTGGCGCGGGGCTCCTTGCCGCGCACGTGGCCGGTGATCCACTCCTCGAAAAAGGCATACGTTGCGGCCACGGCAAAGGGAATCTTTACCGTCGGCGAAGGAATCCCCGTAATCGCCGACATCTTGTCCAGAATCTGCTTCAAGGTCAGGTTTTCGCCACCCAGAATGTAGCGCCGCCCCGGTGTGCCCTTGGTCAATGCAGAGACGTGCGCCCGCGCCACTTCGGCCACATCGACCAGGTTCAGGCCGGTGTCCACATAGGCGGGGAACTTGCCGTTCAAAAAGTCCACAAAGATGCGACCGGTGGGCGTGGGTTTGGCGTCGTTGGGGCCGATGGGGGTGGTGGGATTCAAGACCATCACTTGCTGGCCTGCTTCCGCGGCCTTGATCGCTTCTTGCTCCGCCATGAACTTGGAGCGCTTGTAGTGGCCCACCATATCGCTGAGAGAGACCGGCGTATCTTCGTTGATCACAATGCCATCTGTGCGGAAGTGCATGGTGGCTACGCTCGAGGTGTAAACCACGCGGCGCACTTTGGCCTCGCGAGCCATGCGCAGCAGTTCGCGGGTGCCGTCCACATTGGCGCGGTACATGGCCTGCGGATCGGGAATCCAGAGGCGGTAATCGGCCGCCACGTGGACCACGGCCTCGCACCCTTCCATCCCTGCCCTGAGCGAGTCCGGTTGGGAGAGATCGCCGACGAAGGTTTCGCCCTTCAATCCCTCCAGATGAGCCAGATTGCTGGTCTTGCGGACAAGCAAGCGGAGGTCGGCGCCCTCGGCGGCCAGCGCCCGCGCCACGTGATGGCCGACAAATCCTGTGGAACCGGTAACAAAGATCTTCATATGCGTAAACCGAACCCTACTCATCTTAAACGCCCGGCCGCCGCGAAGACCGATTCTCCGTTCGAGAGCCGAACGGTGTGTGGAAACATCCCATCGGATAATGTATTTTTGCATTACAATGAGGTCAGAACAGAGATGCCGGGGAGGCTTCCATGGCCACATTGACCGTTACCGCTCGGGGGCAAGTCACCTTGCGCAAGGAAGTTTTGCAGCACCTGGGCATCCAACCGGGGGCGAAGATCGAACTGGCTCTACTGCCCGGTGGACGGCTGGAAGCAAGGGCTGCGCGCCCCAAGGGTTCCATCGAGGATTTCATCGGGTGCCTGGCGGGCAAAACGAAAGTAGTCGCAACCATCGAAGAAATCAACGAAGCTGCTGCACGGGGCTGGGCAGGTTTGAAATGAGAACTACGGTAGACACCAATGTATTGGTGCGCTCCATCGTTCGCGACAATCCCCAGCAAGCCGAAAGCGCGGACGCGATTCTGCGGGACGCAAGTTTGATCGCGGTCGGCCTTGCTTGTCTTTGCGAGTTTGCCTGGGTTCTCGACAGCGTCTATGGATTTGACCGTTCGCAGATTGCGATCTCCATCGAAACCCTGTGCCAGGCCGCAAACATCGTCGTAGACCAACCGGCCGTCGACTCTGGACTTGCCGTTCTTCGGGCGGGCGGGGATTTTGCCGACGGCATTATCGCCCATGAAGGAAACTGGCTGGGCGGGGATCTTTTTGTTTCCTTTGACAAGAAGGCTGTCTCGTTGCTGACCCGGCAAGGCCGAAAGGCCCGATTGCTGCCATGAAGCACCTGTGAAAGCCACACCGAGCGTCAAAACGCACGGCGCGACTACCAGAGTTTTTCGCCGGGCGCCACCTTGCATTCCTTCACCGGCTGCGGGCGCTTCTTGTCGAAGTCCGTCTCCCAGCATTCATCCAGCACCGAACAGTAACAAGCGTGAAAAGCGACGTCGTCCGTGTGCATGAGGCGAAAGACCGTGTGAAACAGGTCCATGCCGGCCTTATCCGGATTGATGGTGATGGGATCGATCTCTTCGCGGGCGGGAAGAACGTTTCCGGAGACATTGGAGTAGGAGATGCGCGTGTGCCCGTCCTTTTTGGACTTGAGCAACTCCGCGGCGCAGCAGGCGTTCAAAAAATCGTCTTCCGAAGTATAGAGTTTGTGTTTGTAGCGCACTTCAAACCTGTCGATCACCGCCGGACCGACTCCGCCATTGTAGATGAGCACCCGCATCGTCGACTTGCCCGAAGTATCGCCAATCGAATCGCCAAGGGTCAAGAGCGGCAGGGTGTTGGCCACCACCAGATTCTGGTTCTGGTCCACCATCTTCTCCATGGTCCTGCCGTGCTCGATGGAGACGGCCAGAGAGACCACGGAGATGAACATGGCGCTGACGCCAACGACAATGTCCAGCCAGGGGATACCGCTTCCATGACTATGAGGGCCATGCGCATGGCCCACTTCCGGTATTTGTCCCGGCATATCGTCCTCCGCCGTTGGGATCTGCGGAGACGGCTCAGGGATCTCATCCTTCTCGATGGCGTCGTCCATTCCGCATCTCCGAATACCGCCTCGAATTCAATCAGAAATCAGTCTATCGATTCAGCCTTTAGCGTTTGGGACCAAGTGAACCGCAGATCCATCCCTCAGTCCCTCAGTCTTTTAGTCCCTTAGTCCCTAGTCCCTTAGTCCCTAGTCCTTTCGTCCCTTAATCCAACGCTTCCGGCGTCAGGCCGATATTCGTCTCGCCGGCAGCCTTCTTCTCGTTGTACTTCTTGACCCAATCCTCCCAGTGCTTGCCTGCTGCGCGGTCCTTGCCGGTGAACTCGACGCTGGCGATCTCGGCAAAGCCCACCTTGCGCTTTTCGGACGCCGAGGGAGTGTAGTACTGCACAAAGGACTCGGCCAGCGTGGGCCCGCTCTGGCAGTTGAAGATGAAAGCCTCGATGCGCTCGCCGCTCTTCAGCGTCAGGGTCACATCGCCGCGATAGTCCAGCGCCTTGTCCAAAACCCCGCGCAGGTCTTCGTCGCTGGTCAACTGGGGATTCCAGCCTTCCAGGTTCTCATGCTGCGTGCCCGGAGCAACTTCCAGTGCCTCGACCTCTTGCAGTGTGTATTTATGCACTTCAGCGGTCATGCGCGGGTCTCCTCTAGGGCTTCTTCAACGGGTTGGGCAATCTGCACCAGAGCAGCCGGCGCGTGCGGTGCGGCTTCATCGAGCATTTTCAGCGCGTGCGCGTCGGGATACTTGTTGAAATTCCCCTTGACCATGGCGACAAAGCCCTTCCACGAACCGAATCCATCCATCACCGCGGGCGTCTCGTAGCCGCAACTGACCATGCAGTTGGCGCACTTGGGATTGCCGCTGGCCACGCCATACTCTTCCCACTTGGTGGTCGCCAGCAGTTCCGCGTAGCTCTCCGCATAGCCCTCTTGCAGCAGGTAGCACGGCCTTTGCCAGCCGAAGATGTTAAAGGCCGGCATGCCCCAGGGAACGCATTCGTAGTTGCGGTCGCCCATCAAAAACTCCAGGAACAGCGGCGACATGTTGAACTTCCAGGTCGGTTTGCGGTTCGACAGGATGCTGCGGAAGAGCCTCCGCACCCGGGCGCGGCCCATGAAGTGGGTCTGATCCGGCGCCTTCTCGTAGCTGTAGCCAGGCGAGAGGACGATGCCTTCGACGCCCATGCGCATTACTTCATCGAAGAAGGCGCGCGCGCTGTTGGGATCGGCGCCGTCGAAGAAGGTGGCGTTGGTGGTGACGCGGAAGCCGCGCCTGACCGCCTCTTGAATGCCCGCGACGGCAATGTCGTAGGTGCCCTCGCGGCAGACGGCGAAGTCGTGGTGCTCGCGCAGGCCGTCCAGATGCACACTGAAGGTCAGGTACTTCGACGGCGTGAACTCGGGCAGCCGCCGCTTCAACTCCAGCGCGTTGGTGCACAGGTAGATGTACTTCTTGCGCGCAATGAGGCCATTGACAATCTCCACAATCTGCGGATGCAAGAGCGGCTCGCCGCCGGGAATGGAGACCATGGGCGCGCCGCACTCGTCGATGGCGGCAAAGCACTCCGCGGGGGTGAGCTGCTTTTTCAGGATGTGCGGCGGATACTGCACCTTGCCGCAACCGGCGCAGGCCAGCGAACAGCGGAAGAGCGGTTCGAGCATCAGCACCAGGGGATAGCGCTTCTTGCCCAACAGCTTGTTCTTCAGCACGTAGCTGGACACGGTCCACATCTGGGAGATGGGAATAGCCATTCTTGGATAACCTCCTGCGCACGATACAACAAAACAATCTGCGCATATGCTGCGGGGTCTGAATACCCCAATCAATACTCTCGTCTAATCCCAAAGGCCCGATCAGACAATCGCCGCGCCCCTTCAGGGCGCGCAGATCATTTACTGAGCTTTCCCAGCGTTTCGCCTCGCTTCACGCTGGGCTATTGTCGCTGCGCCCCGCCGGAGGCGCACTTACGAAGCGTGTTCCATGGCCCTTTGGTAGGCGGTCAGCGCCATCAGCGGGAAGTATTGGCGGTAGCCGTGATAGGCCAGATAGAAGACCCTGGGGAATCCTGTCCCGGTGATGATGCTTTGGCGGGTTGCGCCCTCGCCCAGAGATTCGTCCCAGCCGCCCTCGGGCAGTTGGTGGGTGAGCAGCCAGCGCACACCCTTGGCGATGGAGTCGGAGCGGTCGTCGCCGGCCGAGAGCAGGCCCATCAGCGCCCATGCGGTCTGTGAAGGCGTACTCGGCCCCTCGCCGCGAGTGTTGGGATCGTCGTAGCTGCCGCAGGTCTCGCCCCAACCGCCATCGGAATTCTGCACCATACGAATCCACTCCGCGCCTTGCTGCATCTGCGGCTCGTTGCGGTCGAAGCCGATGGCGTCCAGGCCGCGCAGCACCAAAAACGTCCCGTAGATGTAGTTGACGCCCCAGCGCCCGAACCAGCTTCCGTCCGGTTCCTGCTCGCTGAGGATGAACTTGATAGCCTTCTGCACCCGCTTGTCGTCGCGGGTAAAGCCGTAGGTCGCCAGCATCTCCAGGATTCTTCCCGTAATGTCCACCGTCGGCGGATCGAGCATGGCGTTGTGATCGGCAAAGGGGATGTACTGGAAGATCATCTTGGTATTGTCTTTGTCGAAGCTGCCCCAGCCGCCGTTGCGGCACTGCATGGCGAACTCCCAATCGATAGCCCGCTGGGCCACGCTGTGCTGATAGCGCTCGCGGGGGTTATCGACCTTGCTCAGGGCCAGCAGCACCTGGGCGGTGTCATCGGTGTCGGGATAGAACTCGTTATTGAACTCGAAGTACCAGCCGCCGGGTTCGACTCTGGGAACCTTGACCGCCCAATCACCCTTATGGCGGACTTCCTTGGAGAGCATCCAGTCGGCGGCCTTCAACATGCGCGGATCGTGGCGGTCGACGCCGGCCTCGCCCAGGGCGAAGACAGCCTGCGCCGTGTCCCATACCGGCGAGACACAGGGCTGCATGCGGAAGGTCGGCTCGGGCATGAATTCGTTGGCCGGTTCTTCGATGCCCAGCTTCTCGAACTCGTCCCGCGCGCGAATCACCTGGGGATCGTCTTCCGAGTAGCCCAGGCAGCGCAGCGCGATGATGGCGTTGAGCATGGCGGGATAGATGGCGCCCAGGCCGTCGGTCATCTCCAGGCGGTCGAGCATCCACTTCTCGGCGCGCTTGAGGGCCAGTGTGCGCAGCGGGCGAATATGCACCGCCTCGGCCAGGTGGGTGATGCGGTCGAGAACGATGAAGAAGTTGCGCCACGAAAAGAGGCGCTTGCGGTCCCAGCGAAGGCGCAGAATCGCGTTGGCGCGCCCGCCCACGTACAGCTCGTCGATGCCCTGCTCGGAGGGAATCCGCTTGAAGGGCTTGCGCGCGTACATGATGGCCAACGGCACCAGAATCGACCGCGACCACGAGGATATCTCGTAAATGTTGAAGTAGAACCACTTGGGAAAGAGCACGATCTCCGGCGGAATGGCCGGCACGGCGTCGTAGTCGTACTCGCCCAGGGCGCACAGGTACATCTTGGTGAAGGTGTTGCACTCCACCACGCCGCCGTTGGTCAGAATCCACTCGCGGGCCAGGGCCAGCCGCGGTTCATCGGCGCTCAGGCCCATCAGTTTGGCCGAGGAGTAGCACTTGACGCTAAGCGAGATGTTGCCCGGCCCGCCGGGGTAGATGCTCCAACTGCCGTCTTCGTTCTGGTAGCGCATCATCTCGGTGAAGGCGCGCTTGAGCCGGCCAGGGTCGCCTGTCTCCAGCAATGCGTGGAGAAAGATGTAATCGGCCTCGAGCATGGCGTCGGCTTCGAGTTCCCCGCACCAGTACCCCTCGGGATGCTGCTGAGCGAGAAGGAACTCCCGCGAGCGGACGATGGCGGCTTGCACCTCTGCCAGATCCGCGTCCAACCGCCCAAACCTGGGCGCAACGGATTGTGTCTGCCCCTGTTGAGTCTTCATACGTGGGTAATGCCTCTATACTTCCCGGGAAAACCGGCCGCCGCGACCCCTGTTCCCAGCAAAAAACTTCCATTCACGGGCGCAGCAACAGCCCCTATCGGCCTACCGCGATCTGCGTAAAAAACGCGGCGGCCAACTCTCTGTTTGCGATCCGGGTCCGATCCCGGCAACGCCATCGGAACGGCATCCATCCTACCGGAAAGCCGCGCAACTGAACAGCTTTTTTGCAAGCGCGCCTAGGATGCTTTGGCGGCGCTGCCGATGGCCTGTACGATCTCCGGTGGAAGCCCGAAACGAACGTTTTCCGGCATCACTTCCACCTCTTCGACGTTGGAGAAGCCGTTTTGGCGCAGATAGTCCACCACGTCCTCGACCAGCACCTCGGGAGCAGAGGCTCCGGCAGTGACCGCGACAATCTTCACCCCGGCCAGCCACGACGAGTCGATGGCCCTCGAGTTTTCAATCAGATAGCCGATCGTGCCCAGATTGCGCGAGACCTCGACCAGGCGGTTGGAGTTGGAGCTGTTGGTCGAGCCCACCACCAGCACCAGTTCGGCATTGTAGGCCACATTGCGCACCGCTACCTGGCGATTCTCGGTGGCGTAGCAAATGTCCTGCGAGTGCGGGCCGACAATGTTCGGGTACTTTTCTTTGAGTGCGTGGATGATGTCCCGCGCCTCGTCGAGACTGAGAGTGGTCTGGGTCAGATAGGCGACGCGGTTGGGATCGGGGACCGTCAGAGCCTCGACCTCGGCGACATTCGAAACCACCTGGGTGACGTTGGGCGCTTCGCCCAGCGTGCCTTCGATCTCGTCGTGATCGCGGTGGCCGATCAGCACCAGCGAATACCCCTGCTGAGCGAACTTGACCGCTTCGATATGCACTTTGGTCACCAGCGGGCAGGTGGCGTCGATCACCTTGAGGTTGCGGCCCTTGCTGCGCTCGCGCACCGCGGGCGAGACGCCGTGCGCCGAATAGATCACCCGCTGGCCGTCGGGAACGTCGTCGATCTCGTGTACAAAGATCGCTCCCTTTTCCGCCAATTCATTGACAACATAACGGTTATGAACAATTTCGCGGCGCACGTAGATGGGCGCCCCGAAGGTTTCCAGTGCGATCTTGACGATATCGATCGCGCGTACCACGCCGGCACAGAACCCGCGCGGCTTGAGCAACAACACCTTCTTCTGACTTGGGGAAGTCTCGGCGTGGTCTGCATTCGAGTGAGAGTCGAGAGTCGTTGTAGTCACATTGCCCAGTATACCAATGACGGGGATTTGGCGCGCCGGCAAATGAATGAGGCGATCCGCCCGCCGCCCCGCGCCCATTCCCTCGTTCCCTGTTCCCTCGTTCCCTTGTTCCCTTGTTCCCTTGTTCCCTCGTCCTCACCTGGGTCTGACAGCGGCGTTGAGCGCGGCGCCGGCCCACAGGATGGCCTCGGCGCGATAGCGCATGATCTGTTCGCCGTTCAGGTTATAGGTGCGCAGGACGGCGTCGCAGGCGGCCCAGTCTTCGCGCTCCTGCCCCAGCAGCCAGCGCAGCAGAATCCCTTCCCGCGCCGGCCCGCCCAGCAGCGCCTCGCGCGCCTTTTCGCGCAGCGGCAGGGCTTTGACCAGGTTTTCCATGGGTATCCGCAGCATGGCCGGGAACATGCTGACCAGCCCGATCAGATATTGTTCCGAGGAGATCAGTCCGCAGAGGCCGGCCGCCAGTTCGCAAAAGCGTCCGCGCTCGAAGGCCATGCGCAAAACCTCTGCCGGCTGATCGGCGTTGAAATCGCTGGCAATGGCCAGCATGGCGATATTGCGGAAGGTGCGTTCGCCGATCAGCATCAACGCCGCCTGAATCGAAGTAACCTCCTGGCGCATGGCGCACAGCGGCGAATTCACCAGACGCAGCAGCCGATAGGTCAGCGAGGCGTCGCAGGTGACCAACTGGCTCAGGCGCTGCAAGTCGACGGGCTCTGTCTGCACCAGCTCCAAAATCTCCAGATGCACCATGCGGTTGGCCGGAATGCGATGGCTCTCCAGCATCTCCGGATGGCAGAAATAGTACCCCTGAAAGAGCTTGAAACCCTCCGCATAGACAGACCGATACTGCTCCTGGGTTTGGACATTGATGGCGATGGGCGTGGCCGCCTTGCCCGTCAGACTTTGCAGAATCCGCTCCCGTCCCTCGGCATCGACTTTGGCGGCATCCACTTTGACGTAGTCGGCCAGGTCGATCAGCGCCGGCGGATCGCTCTTGCCGGTAAAGCCGTCCAGCGCCAGCCGGTAACCCATCGACTTCAGGGTGCGGCAGTTGCGCATCAAATCTCCGGCCAGATCCGGCTCGGCTTGCAGTTCGATCACCGTCATCCCCGGCGGCAGCAGGTGAATCCATTCTTCGGTCAGGAAATCCGCCGTGCAGTTGACAAAAGCCGGCAGCCCGCCCGCCAGTTGGTCCAATCCGAAGAGCAGCGTGTTGTCCAGCAGCGAGCGGAAGGCCTGCCCACTCTTGGCCAGGTAGACCGTCTCGCACCCGTTCCAGAACAACAATTCGAAGCCCAGCACTTCATCCCGTGCATCCAGAATCGGCTGACGCGCAACGTAGCAAAGATCGCTCGCCGGCGCGATCTGAGAAAGGCTCTGAGATTCCTTCGATTCTGCGTTGGACGCCATGCGGATCACCTCTGTTGGTTATCGTTGCGCGGCCTGCAAACATGAAACTTGCCCGCGAATCGAACAATAGAACATTCCTGGAGAAGTTGTCGAACAAGACCTCCTCCAGCCAGTTCACGGAGCATAGCGAGTCGAAGCATCTGCTTTCCGGATAAAACGGCGACAAAGCCAAGTCTTTCGCCTCGCTTTTCGCCGCGGCCTGCTACGCTGGGACCATCCCGATGCACTTCACTTCTTCCCATTCGGCATTCACGCGGGTCATGGAGCTGGCCTCCCGCAGGCCGGTTCACGCCGCCTTCGCCTGGCTACACGGCAATCCCAAGACCATCCTGGACTGGCAAGTGGCGTTGACCGCCATTCCCGCGCCGCCCTTTGGCGAAGAGGCGCGTTCGGCGTGGCTGGCCGAGCGCTTTGCCGCAATCGGCCTGGCCGAGGTGCGCACCGACAGCATCGGCAACGTCTTCGGCCTGCTGCCCGCCACCCATCTTCCGCCGGAGAGCACCGGGCCCATCGTCGTCCTCTCGGCGCATCTCGACACCGTCTTTCCCATCGAAACCCGGCTCGATCCCCAACTTGACGGCGACCGCATCGAAGCTCCCGGAATCTGCGACAACGGCGCCGGCGTGGCGGGAATGCTGGCCGTGGCCCAGGCGCTCGTCCTGTCCCAGGTGGAACTGCCCGCCCCGCTGCTCTTCCTCGGCAACGTGGGCGAGGAGGGTGAAGGCGATCTGCGCGGCGTTCGCCATCTCTACAATCAGAGCGTGTTGGCCGGGCGCATCGCCGCCCATATCGTTCTCGACGGCGCGGGTGCCGAGTCTGCCGTCACCCGCGGCCTGGGCAGCCGCCGCTTCCGTGTGACCATCTCGGGGCCCGGCGGCCACAGCTTCTCCGATGCGGGAACCCCCAACCCCATCGCCGCCATCTCTGCCGCGCTGGCCGAACTGGCCCGTACGCCGTTGCCTGAAGAGCCGCGCACCACCCTCAATCTCGGCTCCATCCATGGCGGCGCCAGCGTCAATTCCATCCCCGAGAGCGTGCAAGCCGCCATCGACTTCCGCTCCACCAGTCCCGATCAATTGGTGCGCCTTGAAGTAGCTCTGCACCGCGCCGTCGAAGACGCCGTGCTGCGCACCAATGCCCAGGCCACGCGCGGCATGGATCGCCGGCGCGGATCATTGTCCTTCCGCATCGACAAAATCGGCGACCGCCCGGCGGCGCTGCTTCCCCCGGACTCCCCGCTGCTCGATGCGCTGCACGCCGTCGATCGTCATCTGGGCCTGCGCACCGAGATCTTGCTGGGGTCGACCGACGCCAACATCCCTCTCTCGCTGGGCGTTCCGGCGCTCTCCATGGGCGCGGGCGGGGACGGCGGCGGCGCGCACACCCTGGGGGAGTGGTACTCGGCCAAGAACCGGGATCTGGGCCTGCGCCGCGTGCTGCTGCTCACCCTGGCCATGCTGGAGTGGGCCGCCGAAGAGTAAAGACGACTCCGTACGCAATGTCGGCGCGGAAGACAAAATTTTTCATGGGCAAAACTGCGAGCTTGTTGATTTGGCTCTTCAAATAGGTTTCACGCAGCGCTTGCTGATCGAAATAGGTTCAACGAACCTACGCCCAGGGCTCTCCGCAAATCCCCCACCGTGAGGCTCTTCGAAAACGCATTCCCTAGAATCGCTGCAAATCCAATCTGTAGACTCTCTGCAAATCCAATCTGTAGACTCTCTGCAAATCCAATCTGTAAGCGGTACGCAAAACCCGCGCCGTAGGCGCAATGTTGGCTAGCCCAGCGCTTCAGCGCTGGGAAAGCAATCAAATACAATCTCCGGAGTCCCGTAGGGACGGCGCCGCATTCATCCCGGCCTCCATCTGGCTCTTCGTTCGGGATGCGGTGTTTTCGCCCGCGATTCGGCCCCGCAGCCTAGCGCAAAAACAGAAAGCGCGCGGCGTAGAGCCGCATCAGAAGCAGCCCGTAGTCCCAGGCCACCCGCAACCCTGCCTTGCTGGCCCCGCGGAAGCGCAGCCCGAACGCGAAGGGAACCTCTTTGACCGAACGCAGCCGGGCGCGCACCAGGATCTCCAGCAGCAGTTTGAAGCCGCTATTCTGGAAGGCTACTTCTTTCAGGCAATGGGAGCGCAGCATGAAGAAGCCGGACATGGGGTCCTTGGCGCGCAGGCCGCGGTGCTGAATCGGCCAGGTCACGGCGCCGGCGGCGGCGGAGATGAACTTGCGCACCGGGTGCCATGCGCCCAGCTCTCCGCCCGGCGTGTAGCGGCTGCCGATGGCCAGATCGCTTCCCTGGCGGATGGCGGCGAGTAGTTGCGGAAGCAGTTCCGGGGGATGTTGCAAGTCGGCGTCCATGACCCCCAGAATCCCCGCGTCCGTATTCCGCCAGCCATGCAAGATGGCTCCGGAGAGGCCGCGCTGCCCCTTGCGCACCAGCAGGCGAACCCGCGCATCTTCGTTGGCGATGGCTGAGACGACTGCTCCGGTGCCGTCGCGGCTGTCGTCGTCGACGACCAGAATCTCGTAGGGAAACTCGAGCGGATCGAGCACGCCGCGGATCTGCCCCAGCAAACCGCCGATATTCTCGGCCTCATTGAGGGTGGGAATCACCAGCGCCAGCTTTTGCGGCACTTCCTCTTTCATTTCTGCGATCGGCACGCACAGTGCGGCCTCGACGCCTGCCTTCAGGCTGGATGATACGGTCATGCTCGGCTCTTCCCCATCCAAATAGGACTCATCCAGTATAGGCCGAGTTCCCGGAACCAGCCCGCCGACCCGCTTGTGCCGCCAGCCAACCTCCCTGCTTTCAACCGCACTGTCTACCGGCGGCGCGCAGCAATTATCATCGTCAAGGAATCCTCGCTCATGCAGGACCATGCGAGGAGTGGAGGCGCTTCCGTTTGAGGTATCGCGGCATCATTCGAGTCTGTTTACCTGTTCTCTTCTTCTCCGTACTCGGCTTTCTGGTCATGGGCTACCACCCCGGCGCGGAAGACGATGGGATCTATCTGACCGCCATCAAAGCCGATCTGAACCCTTCCCTCTATCCCCACGATGCCGCCTTCTTTCAGTTGCAGTTGCGTACCAGCGTCTTTGACACCTGGATGGCTCACTTCGTGCGCTTCAGCCACCTGCCGCTCGCCTGGGCGGAACTGCTCTGGCAAGCTCTTTCCATCCTGCTGGTCCTCTGGGCTTGCTGGCGCATCGTCTGCCAGCTCTTTACAGAAATCCCCGCCCGCTGGGGAGCGTTGGCCATGGTTGCGGCCATGTTCACCCTCCCCGTGGCCGGGACGGCGCTTTTGATCCTCGATCAACACCTGCACCCCAGGAATCTGGCGACGGCATTGCTGCTCTTTGCCGTCGAGCGCATTCTGGCCGGAAAGCGCTGGCAAGCCGTGCCCCTGGCTGGTTTGGCATTTATGCTCCACCCGCTGATGGGCGCTTTCGGCATTTCTTTTTGCTGCATTCTGACCTTGACCGTGCACGAACCCCTGCGCAAGCAGATGCGGTCCCTGCGCGTGCGCCTGATTCCCCAGGGCGCCAGCCCGGCGCTGGTCTTCCTTCCCTTTGCCTGGGTCCTCGATCCCCCCTCGTCGACCTGGATGCAAGCCATGCAGACCCGCCACTGGCTGCGCGTCTACCAGTGGACCTGGTACGAGTGGCTGGGCGCGATTGCTCCCCTTGTGCTCTTCGGGCTGGTGGCCCGTCTGGCGCGTAAGCGCGGAGAAGACAAACTGGCCCGCTTTGCTCTGGCCATCTTCCTCTATGGATCGATCCAGCAGGTGGCGGCGCTGCTCTTGCTGGCCCCGCCCGCGCCCATCGCCCTCTGTGCTCTGGAGCCGATGCGCTACCTGCACCTGGTCTATCTCTTCCTGGCGCTGGTCGGCGGAGCCTACCTGGGGAAATACGTCCTTCGCGCGCATTTTCTTCGTTGGGCCGCCTTCCTGCTCCTGGCCAATGGCTCCATGCTCTATGCGCAGCGGCAGGTCTTCCCTGGTTCACCGCATCTCGAAATGCCCTTCATGCAACCAGAGAATCCTTGGCTGCAAGCCTTCGCCTGGATTCGCCTCAACACTCCCACCAACGCCTACTTCGCCCTCGATCCCAATTACATGACCGACCCCGGCGAGGACTACCACGGCTTTCGCGCCCTGGCCGAACGCAGCGTCCTGGCCGATGCCGTCAAAGACACCGCCGTAGTCACCAAGATCCCCGAACTCGGCCCGGAGTGGGAACGCGAATTGAAGGCGCAGCAAGGCTGGGAGCACTTCCAGGCGGCCGACTTCGCCCGTCTGAAGGCGGAGTTCGGCGTGGACTGGGTGCTGGTGCGCTATCCACAGCCATCCGGGCTGGACTGCCCCTGGCACAACGGCGAGCTGGCAGTGTGCAGAGTAGGGGTTAGGGACTAGGGGTTAGGGATTGGGGATTAGGCCGGTATGCTGCGATTGGAAAAAGCCGAAAAATCTCTGCTGATTTTTTGGCGAACGACTAACCCCTAACCCCTAATCCCTAACCTCTACTTTGAGATTTGGGGTCTTATCCCCCAGAATGGAATCATCGCCTCTACGCGGCATGGAGACCGGGATATGCTCAACCTGACCCAGCGATTGATCCTTGGCTGCGTGCTGCTCGCGGGAGTGACCCTTGGTTTGGTGGTCGTGGCCCACGGCGCACTGGCTGCCGCCGGTCTTTCTCTGCTGGCCTTCTTCTTTGTAGTGGCGTCTGTGCTGGTCGCCGCCGGCACCATCTACTTCGTGTTGCACCCCATCCACATGCTCTCCAAAGACATCCGCAAGATTGCCGGCGGCAATCTCGATCACCGCGTGGAGTGGAAGAGCCGCGACGACTTCGGCGTCATCGCCATCGAATTGAACCGCATTGCGGTCCGTCTGCGCGATCTGCGCGACTCCGAGGCGGGACGCCGCCAGATGGAGTTCCAGCTCTCCGACGCGGTGCTGCAATCGATCTTCGAGCCCATCATCGTCACCGACGCCAAAGGGCACATCCTCAAGATCAATCAGGCCGCCGCCGAGATCATGGGCGAAGCCGGCAAGGACCGTCTGGCGTTGACCAATACTCCCGGCGGCGACAAGATCCTCAGCGCCATCCGCGACGCCGTCTCCATGCAAAAAGCGGTGGCTGCCGAGGGCGAGGCCGCGCTGCTGCCCATGCGCTTCGGCGCCGAGGAGCGCAGCTACCGATTGCGCACCACCCCCATGCGCGACTCCGAAGGCCGCCTGCTGGGCACCGTCACCACGCTCGAAGACGTAACCAGCCTCAAAGATACCGACCGATTCAAGACCCAGTTTCTGGCCGTGGCCAGCCGCAAGCTGCGCGACCCTCTGCTGCTATTGCGGCGGGGCCTCTACGCGCTGACGCAGGGCTATGCCGGCGATCTGAAACCCTTGCAAACGGAGTTGGCCGTCGCCGCCTGCCAGGAATCGGAGAAGTTGGACGACCTCATGGCCGACCTCATCGAGGTCACCGAACTGGATACAGGCAAACGCGAGTTCAATCTGGAGCGCCTGCGCCCCCTGCCAGCCCTGGGAGAGGCGCGCGACCGTTATTGCGATGAGGCCGCCAACAAACGCATTCGTGTCGAAATACGCGCCTATGCCGATCTCTCCGTGGTGCTGGCCGACCGCCGCGCGCTGCGCTCCATCCTCGACAACTTGCTCTCCAATGCCCTGCGCTACACCCCCGAAGAGGGCGAGATTCTGCTCGCCGCCGAGGAGATCAAGAATTTTGTTCAATTCACCGTGCGCGACACTGGCCGGGGTATTGAAGCCGAACGGCTGAGCACCATCTTCGACCGCTTCAACGCCTTCAGCGAAAGCGGCTCGGGACTGGGCCTCTCGCTGGTGCGCCGCCTGGTCGAGTCGCTGGGCGGGCAGATCGCCGTCGAGAGCCGCCTGGGCCACGGCACGACCTTTCGCTTTTCCCTGCCCGTGGCCGCGGCCGAGGCCGTCCACCATCCCGTGGAGGTGGGCTGATGCCTGAAATCGTCCTGGAACGCCAGCCTGACGCCGCCAAGCTGCGCATCTACGTCGGCGCCGCGCCCGGCGTGGGCAAAACCTACCACATGCTCAACGACGCCCACATGATGATGCACCAGTTGGGCATCGACGTGGTCATCGGCCTGGTCGAGTCGCACGGCCGCAAGGAGACCGAGGCCCGCGTCCGCGACCTCGAAGTGATTCCCCAGCGCGTGATTCCCTACCGCGGCGTCAACCTCAAGGAGATGGATCTGGACGCCATCCTGGCCCGCCACCCGCACACCGTGGTGGTCGACGAACTGGCCCACACCAACGTCCCCGGCTGCCGCAACAACAAGCGCTATGAAGACGTGCTGGAACTGCTCGACGCCGGCATCAACGTCCTGACCGCCGTCAACATTCAGCACCTCGAGACCCTCAACGACGCCGTCAACCGCTCTGCCAACACCGTCATCCGCGAGACCGTTCCCGACAATTTCTTCAAGCGCGCCGACGAAGTAGTCAATGTGGACGTCACCGTCGACGAACTGCGCTCCCGCTTGCGCCAGGGCAAGATCTACGCTCAGGAGAAGGTCGAGCTCTCGCTGGCCAACTTTTTCCGCAAGGGCAATCTGAACCTGTTGCGCGAGCTGGCCCTGCGCACTACCGCCGAACAGGTCAGCAGCCGCGCCTCCGAATACCGCCGCAACCAGGGGCTGGAACAGGCCCCCATCCCGGAGAAGGTGATGGTCTGCCTCAGCACCCGGCCCGGTACCGAACGCCTGCTGCGCGTCGGCTCCCGCATCGCCGGCCGCCTGGCCAGCAACTGGTACGCCGTCTACGTCACTCCCCCCGACGACAAGGGCCACAGCGATCCCGAGGCCTTCCACCGCATCGAAGAATACCAGCGCATGGCCCGCGACCTGGGCGCCAAGGTCGTCCTGCTTACCGACCGCAACGTCTCCGACGCCCTCATCCGCTTTGCCCAGCAGGAGAACATCAGCCACGTGATCTTCGGCCAGACCGTCCGCTCGCGCTGGGACATCTTCCTGCACGGCTCGGTTCTCAACCGCTTCCTCTCCGAAGTGCGCGATGTGACGGTGCAAGTGGTCCCCATGCACCTCGCCCCCAAGGGCCAGCGCAAGACGGCGGTGTGAAGAACTAGGGGTCAGGGGTCAGGGGTCAGGGGTCAGGGGTCAGGGGTCAGGGGTCAGGGGGCAGGGGTCAGGGGTCAGGGGTCAGTCGAGGAGTATCTCAATTTTGCCGATTGGCTTGTCAAGAGATCTCTGGCGCAATCCGATACCGAAAATAGTTGAATTTGTCCCCACAAAGCCGGCTGTGTCCCCGGTCTCAATTGCACTTTCTCTATTTCACTCAGATGAGGGTGCCCTCGGTCCCTCGCATTTGGGGACCGGGGCGTTCCTCAACCAAGTAGTAGTCATTACCCGATTCGGTATCTCGTTCTTTGGCGGTGGAACGGGATGATGAAAAACACACGTCAGATACACAAACGGCTGGTTCCGTCATAGTGGTGTCCTCTGAATCGTACCGTCATCCCGTCGAGCTTTTTGCTTACCCACCCTCGCTAGAAAAGAGCGAGGATGGGGCACCCTCACATCGTTGGCGTACCAAGAATGGGAACCCGGCAGATCGTGTGCGATGAGAGCGCTTTTTGTTGTCCATGCGCACACAGTATCGCGGCACGCAAAAAAACGTAACGGCGTCCAGAACCGCCAAGTAAATATGTTTTTCGCGCCCTGTGGATTTTTTAGGGCCGATTGGGGAGTGGACCTGCACAGCAACGCTCATATCCAAAATCGTTGAGCTACGCTCAACGGTATCGATGAGCCAAAAGCGCGTCAAGATCAGGAGAACGGGGAGGCGAAAAATTCTCAACTATTTTTTTAGCGGCGTCGATGCTCTGAGCACGTTCCCCTAGAGGAACCTTCGGTTCCTCCGCAGCAACCATCCTATGGGTGGTGTGTCCCTATACTCCCGGTGCAGAGCACCGCGCCCTTCCGCTGGTCGTGCCGATGCTGCCGATGGAAGCCACTGAAGCAGCAAGCCGCCCCGGAAGGCGGCCTGCGGTAGAACAGCATGTTACGCTATGGAACCTGATAGACGGCCAACTGAGAGTCCAGAAGAACGGCTAAGCGCTTCCCGTCACGAGACAGCGCGTAAGCATAAACTTGCGTACTCAAGGGCACCTTCACTGTCAGCAGAGCCGTACCGGTATGCATGTCCAGAAGCACGATGTCCCGGCCAACGAACTTGCCAGACATGTCGAGCGATGGATGCCTGCCTTTCGCCTCGATCAGTTCCTCTACTACGCGCAGGGACTGAGGGGATACGACAGGACTGCTGCCGTCCAGGATACCCCGGTCGATATAGGCATCCTTGGGCGGTTTATAGGCTGCCGATGAGACGTTGCCTTCACCGGTAATCTCCAGCGGGCTATCGCCCTTCATGCTCGTGTAAATGATGTGCCCATCACCCAGCAGGTTATAGCGTGTGCATTCCAGCGTCGTCCATGGCGCATTCTTGCCCGTCTTCACGTCCATTCGAGTGAACTGCGTTTGATAGCATCCCTTCGTCTGCACTGTGATCGGAAAGACTACCGATTCATCGCCGAAAAGAACAGACTTCCGGTTTACGCCCTCCGGAAGATTGAACGCTTTCAACACTTGCAAACTTCCATTCTTAAGAACATGGATGCTGTTGTCTCGTGAACGGGTGTAGATCAAGGAGCGATCCGGCGAAAACGCCGTCTCTGTCTGCATTCCTGTCGGATATTGCGCCGTTGCCTTGCAATGGGCATCATAGGTAATCACCTTGTCCGCCGCATCGAGAGTAAAACCGTCTGTGCGCTGAGCAAACAGCCTCAGATATTCCCATTGCATCGCTTCGGTACTGCATTCAGAGAGCACACTGCCGGTCTGCGACAAGTGCAAAACCTTCCCCTTATAGCCAGAGGATTGATCGCGGGTTTGAAGTGCCTTCGACGCCTCTGTAGGAAAGGCAACCCACAGTGAACCGTCGTCTGAAAAGTCCATCGTCTGTGGAAGCGATGAGCCATTCAAGACCCCTCGATCCACATGCCATCCGTGGCTCTGCAAATCAAGCCGAAAGGCTTCTTGACGACTTTGTCCCGAACAATTCATAGCACCAACGAATAGACAGTAGAAAACCACTTTGCTTATCTTCATTGATTGACACCTGAGTAAGAAAATGCAAAGTTCGGCCCCATCAGATGTCCATATCCAACGTCAACGATTGCGTGAAGCAACGTTCCAACGGGGAATTTTGCTCCGTTGAAGTGGTCAACATGCAGCGCGTCGTTGTCATGATGCAAGGAAGTGCTGAAGCCCAAACGATGTGTGAGCGGAGTCAGGCCGCCATGAGCGCCCGTATCTCCATCCGTTTCACCCAGCGCCTTGTTGAGCGACCTCTGGAATGCAGTATCGGACTTGTCATTGTGGTTGATTGAGAATTCGTAGTTGCCGCCGACAAGCTTTCCATCAGAGTCAATGTGATCTGCGGCATCATCGGTGCCAAGTAGCTTGTTGACGCGGTTCACGACGAGATTGTACTGATGCTGTTCCGCAGCAGCATTTGGATTGGTCGTCTCAGTTGAAGTTGCATTCTGCTGTTGGGCCAGATAATTACCAGCTGTTTGCCAAAATAAGTCTCCCTGAGGATCGTATTTGCCTGCACTTGGAGCAAATGCCTGTCAGATATCCATACTGGATTGTGTGCAAAAAGAAGAGCCTGATAATTGGGGCTGTTGGTCCGCGAGATTAACATGCCCATCGACATCGATTCCCGTATTCGGATTGTTGTTGACATAGGCGTAAAGGTTCAGGGTCTGCGGATCGCCAAACGTTGCGTAAGGAACCGCCGTAGGCGCTCCGGCCCAATCCGGCGTCATGAATCTTCCAAGATTAGACGAGAGGTATCTGGCTCCAAAGTAATCCAGTCCCGACTCCGTGTCTCGTTCTTTGCCGGTGAAACGGGATGCCGTAAAACACACGTCAGATGCACAAACGGCAGGTTCCGTCATAGGCACGTCCTCTGCATCGTACTGGCATCCCCGATCCCCAAAAGAGAGGGACCGGGGACACCCTCATCATGGTTTGAAGAAATCGCCGGAATCGGGGCCACCCACTTCGCCCTGATCCCTGATCCCTGACCACTGACCCCTGCTTTTACGGCACTGTGAAAGGTCGTATCCCATCCGACGGGAACAGCCCCGTAGGTCCGGCGACCGTCGAGGGTTGGGCGCGGAAGAGGAAGCGCACCGAGAAGCCGGTCGAGATCCCCGAGTAGTTGCGCGAGTTGTTGGCGCTCAGGAATCCTCCCACAAACCAGTGCGGACTGATCTGGTAAGCTGCCTGACCGCGCAGGTCGTAGTTGGGGCCGACGCTGGTCTTGGCCGGCAGTGCGGCGTTGTTGGTGCCGACCTCCAGGGCGTTATCGACGGCCAGGGGCCACAGCGGCGTCTTGTCCTCCTGGAAGGCCTGCACCCCCAGGCTGCCCAGAATCGTATAGTGCCAGTGCGTACCGGAGTGGCCCACCCAGGTAATGGGCGCGTTGCCCAGGAAGTAAGCCTGCGGGCTGAAGTAGCCGCCCATGCCATGGGTGAAGGCGTCTTCGTTGTGGCTGTAGTGCATGGCGAAGAAGTTGACGCCGATGCTCAGGTTGCCGTATTCCGGCGAGGTGAGGATGCGCCAATAAGCGCCTCCCGAGCCTTCTACCCGCATATTGGATTCGACCTGGTAGCCGCCCAGATACTGACCGCCGCCGGCGATGTAGAAGCCGGATTGGGCGTCGCCATGTGCATACTGCACATTGCCCTGGTTGGCGACGACGCCGCCCCAGATCTGCCCCTGATTGCCCAGCGTGTCACCCGATGGGTCACGCAGGCCACCGTAGGAGAGTTGCGAGTCCCTGACCGAATCGCGATTGAAGGTGAAGGTGAAGGGACCGTTGCCCGGCTTCCAGTACAGGCGCGCCGTCTCCGTCGCCACCAGGAAGCCCGTCGGTGTGTAGCCGCCGGCGATGGCGAAGTTCTTGAAGGCCAGTTGGATCTCGCCGCCCAACCCGGCAGCGTTCTGCTGCGCCGGCGGGTTCGATACGCCCGTAGTGCTGGGAACGAGGGTGCCGATCGGCTCGGGAATCGAAACCAGCGTGGTGCCCGCCGTGGTCTGCTCCTGCACCGTCAGCAGGGCGCTGCCGTCGGCCTGTCCCGAGTCCAGAAAGACCGGCTTGGCGACGATGGTCAGCCGTCCGCTATACCCCAGCGGCAGGGATGCCTCGAAGGGCGCTTCCAGCGCCGCCAGTTGATCGTAGCCCAGGTTGCCGCTGCGGTAGTTCAGCACGCCCGAGCCGCCCAGCCAGCCGCTGTAGCTGCTCTCGATGGAGTGCAACTGCATCTCCGCTTCGTCGCGGGGGCTGAGGTCGCGTTTGTCGCGCTGCACCCGCACCCAGGGTCCGCGCAGAGGTGGCAGCTCGCGCTGCTGCAACTCTTCGTCGCTGAGCCCTTGGGTAGTCGAGGGAGCGGGCGCGCCGGGCAAATCGGTGACTTCGATCTGCTGCGGGGGCGCTGTCACCGGGGCCGACTCCAGCGTGGGCTGGGGAGCATTCTGCTGCGCCGCTGTGGCCGCCTGAGCCGCTTTCTTCTTGTGCTTCCTGGTGACAGGAGTCAACTCGTTTTGATTCTGCGCGGGCTTGGCCGCAGCCGGCTTGGGCTTCCCTGAAGGTTGTTGAGGCGTTTGCGGCGGCGGGGTCTGTTGCGGCTGTTGAGGCTGCTGCGGAGGCGTGGAATAGGCGCCGCTGGCTGCTTCCTGGGCCGACGGCGTGTACTGCGCCATGGTGTACTGGACCGCTGTCGAGGGTGTCGAAGGCTGGCCGGGAGCAGCAACGCTCCTGACCTGGGGCGGCGGCAGAGCGTCGATAGATGCTGCCGAGCCGCGCGTCAGTTGGCTGTCGGTTTGTTCGGCAAAAAGTGCCTGCGCCCGCGCCGCGACCGGATCCATGGGCTGCGAGGAGATGCGCAACCCCTGCGCCGAACTGGAATCCACGGAGTCATTCGTCCCCGTTGCACTGCCGCTGTGTGCAGTCTGTAGTTGCGCCGGACGCGTTGCACTCTGCTCGATGAAGGTGGGCTGCGCCGATCCCTGTATCTGCGGAGTGCGGGGAGGATAGGTGGGCGCGGCTGCGGAGGCGGAGGCGGCAGGCGCCCGCGTCGGAGCCATTTGGGAATACGCCGAAGGAGCCAGCGGGGCTGGCGCCGGCAGCGGCGCCACGCGTTGCGGGAAGCGGCTGTCGGGGGCCAGAAGCCGTTTCAACTCGCCCGGCAAAGGAGTTGGGCGGTTGCTATGGACGCCGGTGTTGCCCGTTGGGCTGTCGTACTTCTGCATCGACGCGCCGGGAGGCATGGCGGCGATGGCTGCGCGCCAGTAATCGGAGGCCCGCAGGCTGTTTCCCCGCGCCTGCTCGAAGCGCGCCGCTACCGCCAGCACGCCGGGGTCGGAGGGGTAACGCGCCAGCGCCTGCCGCAGCCAGATCTCCGCCTGGGGCAGATCGTTGGCGGCGATGGCCGCCGCAACCGCTCCCTGCATGTTGTCCGCGGTCGCCGCTTGCATCGGAGCGGCCTTGAAGATGGCCATCGCCTCGCCGGTTAGGCCCAGCCGGATATAGCCGCCGGCCACCGCCATGCGCACGTTGGGATTGTCGGGATACTCGCTGAGTGCAGCGTCCAGAATGCGGATGGCGCGCGCACCGTTGCCCCTGTCCAGTTCGTCCAGAGCGCGGCGGGCGCTCCAGTCGCCCCAGATGGCTTCTGTCTGCTGGCGCTGCGCAGCGGTCAGATCGCGGCGCGCGTCCAGACTCTCCAGTGCGGTGTACAAGCCGCTCTCGTTGCCGGTCCTGTAGAGCAGCCAGGCGTTTTGCAACGCAATGGCGGCGGGCGGAACGGCGTGGCGCAGCAGGTAATAATTCTGCACCCTGGTCATGTATTCGTTGGCGCGGGCGGTATCGCCGGTCAATGCGTAGATGCCGGCTTCGGCCTGCTCGAACTCGACGTCCGCTTCCAGTTGGCGGCGAATGTCGGCGGGAATCTGGCCGATCTGCTGCTGTGCCTCGGCGGTCTTGTTGCCCGCGAGCAGAGAGAAGATCAGCCCCTTCCAGGCGTCGCTGGCCAGGGAGTGGCCGGGCTGCGCGGCTACCTGTGCGGGCAGTTCGTTCGCCGGCGTCATCTCCTGGGCCAGCAGCGCATCCGGTTCGCCAGGCTGCGCCGGAATGCTGGCGGGAGCGGCAATCTTCTGGTCAGCCTGCGGCACGTGCATCGATCCCTGATAGTTCAACGAGGACTGCCGGGAAGATCTGCCGCTCGCCGGCTGTTTCTGTACCGAGGGGGCGGCTTGCGCGGGCCCAGCTTGATTGTCCGCCGCGGTCCAGGGCTCGGCCTGCTGCGCCGTGGGCTGGGCTGCGTTCACTGGCGCGGGCGGCAGGGCGGGAGCATTGGCCCAGTCTGCCTGTTGCGCCGGCTGCTGGGCCGCTTGCGACTGGCCCAGCACTACCGGAGCCGTAAGGTAGGGATCGGCGCCATAGGCGGGCAGTGGCGGCGCCTTGGCGACCCGCGCAAAGGGCTCGTAGTTGGGATCGAGGATGCGTTCCAGATCGGCCGGCGTCGAGGCCTTGCGCACCCGGTCGTCCTGCTCGGGATAGACCATCTCGTGCGCCAGCCGGTTGGCGGCGGAAGGTTTGGGCATGACCGCCAGCGAGGCGCGGTAGTAATCGGCGGCGCGCTGGCTGTCTCCCCGCGCCTGTTCGTAGCGGGCGGCCAGTTGCAGAATGGCGGGATCGCGGGGATAGCGTTCCATCGCCTGGCGCAGCCAGGTCTCGGCCTGATTGCGGTCGTTGGCGGCCAGCGCCGCGCCTACCGCGCTCTGGAAATCCCCCGCGGTGGCGTCTTGCATGGGAAGGACCTTGAAAAGCGCCAGCGCTTCCTTCGCTCGTCCAACCCGCACGTACCCCCCGGCGACGGCCTTGCGCACGGTCAGGTTGTCGGGGAAAGCGGCGTTGGCGGCTTCCAAAATGTCAACTGCGCGCTGCACGTTGCCGTTGTCCATGGCCACGCCGGCCCGGCGCACCGCCCAACTCGCCCAGATGGTCTGGATCGTCTCGCGCTGCGGCACGGTCAGGTCTTTGTGCGCCCCCAGTCGCATCAGGGCGTTATAGAGGCCGCGATCGTTCTTGGTGTTGTAGAGCAGCCAGGCCATCTGAATCTGAACATTGGCGGGCGCATCGGTTTTGAGCGCGGTGTAGTGCGCCTGCACCCGGTTCATGGTCTCGATGGCGTGCTGCGTATCGCCGCTGGCGGCGTAGGCGCTGGCCTCGTCCTGCACAAAATCGATGTCGTTTTCCAGTTGCCTGCGCACCGCAACCGGCATTTGCGCAATCTCCTGGAGCGCCTCGGCGGTGTGATTGGTCGAAAGCATGCTCGCAATCAGGCCTTTCCACGCCTCCGCGCTGTCGGGATGGGCGCTCAGCACCTGGCGATAAAGCGCATAGGCCTGTGCGGTATCGTTGCGCTGCAGGTAAATGGCCGCGAGTTGCAATTGCAGCGCCGTGCTGGGCTGCCCGCCGGCTTCGATTTGCAGCTTGATGGACCGCTCCAGCAAGCCCTGCGCAACTTCAAACTGGTTGGCCTGCTGGTAAATGCCGCCCAGCATGTTGAGGAAGCCGGAATCGCCGATGGCCGCCTCGTAGACCGCCGGCGGCATCCGTTCCACGTCGGCGATGGCCTGGGTGTCCTGGCCAGTCTGATGATGAGCGCCGATCAGCCCCTCCCAGGCGGAGACGTTGTTCATATCCTCGTCCAGGATCTGGGTATACATCTCGACCGCCTGCGGGTAGCGCTTGGCTTCCATCAGGATGCCGGCATATTGCAACCGGGTGTCGGCCTTGAGGGTGCTGCCGCTGTCTGGGAAAGGCAACGAAAGCGCCATCACCAGGGTGCGGCGCGCATCCTCATTGCGATTCAAAGCCTGATAGAGGATGGCAAGAGTGCGCAGATACTCGGGGTCTTTGGCGAGGGCTGTCTTCACCCCGGCGGGAAAACGCGCCGTGATGGCCAGCGCCTTCTGGTTCTGATTCTCGCGCGCATAGGATAGGAAGAGCCCGCGCCAGGCGTCGACCGAACCAGGCTGAATCTTGACCAACTGCTCGTAGATTCCGGTGGTGGCGGAGTTCTGCTGCTGCTTGACCAGCAAGCCGGCCAGGCCCGTCAGGGCCTCCGGGCTTTGCGGACGCATCTCCAGAGCGGCCTTGTACTTCTCCATGGCCAAATCCAACTGGTTTTCGTCCACAGCCTGCGTGGCCTCGCCCATGGTGTACCAGAAGCGCGAAGTGGCCAGGGCCGTCTCCACGGTGCGGTCCTTGAAGCCGCTCTGCTCGGCCTGGGTCAGATAGCTGATGGCGCCGCCGAAGTTGTTCTCCTGCATGCGCAGGAAGCCCATGCCGGCCAGTACGCGGCCATTGTCCGGCTCTTTGTCCAGCAGGGCCATGAAGCGCGTCTCCGCCTCTTCGATGCGATGGGCGTTGAGCGCGGCAAAGGCGGCGCGCTCCTCCGGTGTACGGGCGATGCCGGAGTTCATCTGCGCCAGTTTGGCCTCGTCTACATGCAGATGTTTGGCGATCTCCTGGTCCTGGGGATGGTCTTTGAGATAGCTGCGCAGTTGACCCGCTGAGGAAGGGTTGGTCGCATCCCAGATCAGCGCCTGGCGCAGACCGGCTTCGGCATTGGCGTCCTTGGGGTGTTCGCGAAGAATGCGAATCCCCTCGGCGCGGGTGCGCGCTTCATAGGTGAGCATGACGCCCAGTTCGATCACAAAGCGTGTGTCGCCGGGGTTGCGTTGCGCCAGCGCGCGCATAGCCTGGATAGCCTGCTCCTTGCCCGTGTTGGTGCCGTAGAGAGTCTGATAATAGGCCAGCGCAATATCCCCATCCGGGGGACGATCGCCAAACAATTCGCGGTAGACGCGCATGGCGTCGTCGAGCTTGCCTTGCTTGGCCAGTTCGCCTGCCTGGCGCAGACGGTCGCTTTCCACGCGGGTGCTGGTCATCTGTGCGATCTTGGCGATATTCGGGTCGTTGGGATTGGCCCGGCGCAATTGATCCAGGGCTTCGGCGGCCTTGTCCGTCGAGCCGATCATCTTATAGTCGCGGGCGACCCCGGCCAGCGCTTCGGTATTCTTGGGGTCGGAGAGAAGAATCTGCTGCCAAAGCTGAATGGCCATGTCGGGCCGTCCCCGCGCCTCCAGGGCTTGAGCCTTCTCGACCAGAACCTTGCGGGTGCCTTCGGGCGTGGCGACGGTGGGCTTCTTTTGCGCATACCCCGCCTGCAGCGCCATCGTCAGACACAGGCATACAATCCATAATCTTCCTTTACCCCGGCAAACAACGCTCATCCGCGTGTCCATTCCACTTTCATTTCCCCGCCCCGGCCAAAGCCAAATCTGCCTTCCAGAAATCCCGAAGCAAACAGGGCAAGGTTCTGATCGTAATACGCCTGATCCTTACCATACAATCCCGTGTCGGCATTCTTCTGTGCGCTGAGACGAATCATCTGCCTGGCCGTCGACTTCTCCTGATGAGGATAGGACCGCAGATAAGGCAGAAGCGCCGCCGAAAACCCGACAGGTCCATCTTGCGCCTCGGGAATCCCCGCGTCACTTACCTTTTCGGGGGGAGCATCATGATTGGCAAGATAGACGCTCATGGCTGGCACTGCGCCCAACACCGTGGTCCGCATGACTTGGTTCTCATCCAGCATACCCGCCCAGAGATAAACGCGGATGGCGTCGTAGCTTCCCTGCGGGGTTTCCGCCGCCTTTCCATCGACAGCGGGGTGGGCCGGCGCAGGATAGAACCCGTCGCCGGGCAGATACTCGACCCAATCCATCGCATAACCGTGCACCGCGCTCTCTTGCAGCAGGCGGGGGATATTGAGTGCGATCTTCTGCCAGGGCCCGGCGGGATCGACCACCGCCAGCCGCTCGAAGAGAAACAGCGGCAGATAACTCGGGTTCAGCGTCCACGACTTGAGCGTGGCCGTGCGGTCGTGCTCGAAGCCAACCGCGCCGGGCAGCATCATCAACCCGAAGCCGGGCAGATCGGTGACCTCCTGCTTGGCGATCATGTCCATCATCGCCCGGCCCAGGCTGGTGTACATGGGAACACCCCACAAACGGCCGGCCTCCACCAGCGTATAGGCCATCCAGACGTCGGCGTCCGCGGCGGAGTTGCTATCGAGCGCTGTCCAGACGCCCGCCTTGTTCTTGCCCCACTGCCATCCCGGCAGATGGGTATGCAAATCACCGGCCGCCATATTGGCCTGGGTCCAGGTCAGCACCCGGTCGAAGGTCGTGCGGTCGTTGTCGGCCAGGGCGAAGAACATCGCATAGGCCTGCCCCTCTGAAGTAGTGGCGTCGGCAGCATGAGGATCGATCACCCGGCCCTGCGCATCGATGAAGTGCGCGGAATAGCTGTTCCAAAGCATCCAGGGACCCTGTTTGCATCCCCCGCTGACTGCCAGCAGGGGCAGAAGCAGCAGCAGGAGCACTGGGCGGGCAATGCAGGTTCTGGAAAAACCCATCGCGTTTCAATCTCCTCAAGGCGCAGGAACGGCCGGGTAGCGGAGCGATCCAAAGGAGGAACATGCCGCCGGACAGCCTGAGATTCGACTCTCGCAAGAAGCATCTGTCATCCGGGTCTGCCAGCGCAAACATCCTAGAGAAGAAGGGCCGGGAGAAATGCCCCGGCCCCCGCTCAAATCAATCTTCCATTCCCCGCAGACGCGCTCGCGCTCTTCCGCGCAGCCACTGTCGCATCCAGTTCGCCAGCAAGAAGGACAATACAACCGCCACCAGCGCCACCAGCCAGGGATAGGGCATCATCCACAGCCGCAGCCTGGTCCACCAGGGCAAGACACCCACATTGTAGACCTGGGCGCCGACGCGGAAAGAGTCGAAGTGCGCGCCGTGCAACACCGCCACCGAGCCGGAGATGTCGCTGGCCTGCTGCACCGTGATAAACGACGACATGAACGGCTCGAAGATGCTCGCATCCCGGAAGTGGATGGCCACCACGCTATGTACCTGGTCGGGAGAAAAAGGTGACTTGATCCCCTCGATCACCGCGTCGGGGGTGCCGCTAGCCACCAGATCGCCGCTCTCCGCGTGTTCGTTGGAGCGCAGCTTCCACCAGGCATGATGCAAGACCGGGGCAAAGAAGCCCTCCGTATCGCGAATGCGAATCTGTCCGCTTTGCAACGTAACCGGCAAAACGTTGGTCAGTTTCTCAAAGGCGGGCTGATCGTCGCCGGTGCCCAGGATGAGGAAGTCGGTTGCAGAGTCCTGCCGCAGAGCTTCGGGGCCGGCCACGGTCACCCGCAGGGCGGGAAATCCGGTCTGCCGGCTGAAGTGGCCCATCAGCGTGACAAAGGTCTCAATCTCCTGCACGGTAGGCGTGGGCGGCAAAACCACAGTGGTCTGGTTCAGGTCGGCAAAGTGGGTGAAGGGGAATCCGGCGTTGGCGAAGGTCTCCAGGTTGGGCAGCGGCGCGTAGTGCGGATAGCCGCGCAGATCGATGTAGCTGTCGCGCAGGATGGCCCCCTGCATATTGATCGGCGTGGTATCTTGGCAGCCCCCCTTCTTCAGCAACTGAAAGGTGAAATCGAAGGAGAGAGAATTGGAAAAGGGGCGCAGGTTGACCACCGGAATGGCCACCTCGACCTCCGACCTCTTCGAAACATCCTGCCCCGGAATCAGCGGCACCGACGCCAAAAAGGCGTTGTTGACGCGGATCTGCAAGCTGGAGATGGGGCCGATGGGAATCGAGTTGTAGCGGTAAACCAGCTTCAACACGGCGTTGGGCCGGTCCGCGTAGAAGATGTTGGGGGGAATGCGAAAGTAGACGCTCAAGGGCGCCGAGCCGTCGCCCTGCAACTGTTCCGCGGTGGCGTAATCCCACAGTGGGATGGTCTGGTCGGTGCGCGCCCAGCGTGGCGCTGTGTCCAGCTCCTGTTTATCCGGCAGCCTGAAGTTGCTGTCCAGAGTGATCTGCGCCCCTTGCAGCATATCGGTGTGTTCGGCCACCGCCTGTGCGGCTACGATCAACTGATCGGCGTCCTTGCCCACCAGCACCAGGATCTTGCCGTAGGGGTCGTTGGGATTGGTGCGCATGGCCACGGTGGCTTCCGAGACTTCGGGGATGTTGAGCCCCGGCGGCAGGCCGGCGGCGGATTCGGCTACCACGATCGCATTGCCCTGCGGAAGTGCCCCAATGTGAACCGGGAAGCGCACCGGGCGATTCTCCGAGATCATGCCGAAGTAGCTGGTCACGATGCCCGCCGCCTGTATCGCCTTCAACGACGGCGCGGAGGCGAAGATCACCGGAATGCTCAGCGGCTGAATCACCGCCGGGTCCAGAAAGGGCATGGGCAACTGCTTCAGGTCGTCGGCCAGCGGCAGCAGGTCGCCCTGAATATCCAGCGAAGTATTGAGATCGACCCGCGACCAGAGCGTGGTATTGGCCGGGTCCTCGCAGACCATGGTGTAGTGGCCGATAAACTGCAACGTCAACGCGTTGTTGTGCACCAGCAGTTCGGGTGGGATGGGAAACTCGCCCTCGGCAATTTGGCTGCTCGATCCACCCAGCACTCCCGGCGTGGGCTGAATCGTGGCAAAGAGCGTTCCGTTGAGAATCACCTTGATATGGCTGAGCTGGGGCAGAAGGCTGGGTGAAAAGGCGTAATAGAGGTGGATCTTGGCCGTGCGGGCCACGTGCGTCTGGGGCAGCGTGAAAAAGATCGTATGGCTGCTGTCGATGCCGTGCAGTTCGATCCGCGGTGAACCGGCGTCTTTAAGGGTGAAAGTATCGCGGAACTGGCCGGGAGGAACCGGCGCATTCTTGTCCGGAGCGCCCGCTTGCAGCGCGCCGGCAAAGCCCTGGACCTGCGCTTCAAGTCTTCCCCCGCCCATCAGCAGAGCGGCCGCGAAAAGGGCAGTGGCGACGGCCTTCTTGGCGCGCTTGGGAGACTCGAGCCGGTCCTTGCCGGTAAGCAGACTCTGGAAGGTGGTCAGCAACCCATGCATCGAGATCTGGAAGATGCGGCTCAGGCTGCGCAAGACATTGTCGCTCTCGCGGGACTCGCCCCAGCCAAGCCATGAATCCGCTCGGGAATATAGAACCATGGTCAACACTTCCTGTTCGGCAATGGTTAGATTTTCAAACTGCACGCGCAAAACCGCGCCCTCCGCCGAAATCACGCTCGAGGGAAGATCGGTAGCCACGGCAGGCAGCGGAAACCCCAGACGGATCGAGGAACCGGGGGGCACGTCCACGTCTTCACCGAAGCGGATGCTGGTGCCGCCCGAGGACATATCTATCGTCTCACCGGGAATGAGTCTTCCGTCGGGCAATTTGGCCATCACCGGGGTGACGATGTTGATCCGCACCGTACTGCGCAACTGCCGCAGTTCCCGCGCCACTGCCGTGGTGACCCCCAGGATGACGATGTTAAAGCAGCACCAGATGACGTTCATCACCACCGTGCCCGGCCGGTCGCGGTCCAGCCAGAAGAAGCGCGGAATGGCCACCAAAAGGCCGGCAAAGTTGAACAACAGCAGAATCAGAAAGGGCTGCGCGATTCGCGTGTCGAAGAAGGTCCGCTTCACCAGTCCGCCCTTGGCCGTCACGTTGAACTTGCCCAACTTGGGGTTAATGAGGGCCATCATGGTTGGCAAAAGTATGTAGGGCGAGAGTACCGTCTCGTAGATCTCATTCCAGAAGGAATGGCGATGGTCGCCTTGAATCCTCGAGTTGGTCACGTTGCTCAGGGTCAGGTGGGGCAGCGCGTAGGCCAGCACCGCCGCCCAGTAGCCGGGCACGTTGGTGTGGTTCAGCAGCAGATAGATCAGCGGCGCGCTGAGGAAGATCAGCCGCGGCACCGCATAGAGAAAGTGCATCATGGCGTTGAAGTAGCACAAGCGTTGCGGCAGCTTCAGGCCGGGGGCAAAGAGCGGATTGTCGATGCGCAGAATCTGAATCATGCCGCGCGCCCAGCGAATGCGCTGCCCCACGTGTGCCGAGAGCCGCTCGGTGGCCAGTCCGGCCGCCTGGGGAATGTTGATGTAGGCCGTGTTCCAGCCGTTGATCTGCATGCGCAGCGAGGTGTGCGCATCTTCGGTGACGGTTTCGACGGCGATGCCCCCGATCTCGTCCAGGGTGCTGCGGCGCAATACCGCGCAGGAACCGCAGAAGAAGGTCGCATTCCAGAAATCGTTTCCGTCCTGAACCACGCCGTAAAAGAGCTCGCCCTCGTTGGGAATCAGTCGAAACTGGCCGAGATTGCGCTCGAAGGGATCGGGCGAATAGAAGTGGTGAGGCGTTTGCAGCATGGCCAACTTGCGGTCGCGTTGAAACCAGCCCATCGTCATCTGCAAGAAGCTGCGCGTGGGCACGTGGTCGCAGTCGAAGATGGCCACGAAGGGCGAATTCATGCTCTTCAGCGCGGTGTTGATGTTGCCCGCCTTGGCATGTTTGTTGTCCGGGCGCGTCTTGTAGCCGATGCCGGCCTCGAAGGCGAATTGCTCAAACTCCTTGCGCCGCCCGTCGTCCAGCAGGTAGATATGCAACTTGTCCGCCGGCCAGTCCATGTTGAGCGCGCCCAGCGCGGTGAAGCGCACCACCTCCAGCGGCTCGTTATAGCTGGGAATCAGCACATCGACGTGCGGCCATTCCTCGGAGTTCTCGGGCAGCGCCACCGGGGCCCGGCGCAGCGGCCAGATGGTCTGAAAATAACCCAGAAAAAGAATGAAAAAGGCATACACCTCGGCCAGCAGAAGGCAGCCGATAAAGAACGCATCCAGCGCCCCCCAGTGGTTGGCCGGGTCCTGAAAGAAGTTGACCGTCTGCGTGATCCTCCAATAGCCGTAGCGGAAGGTGCAGAACATGGACATCAGCATCAGCGTCAGCGTGACCAGATACGAGTCGGAGCTGCGCGCAATGGCCAGCGCCATCAGCAGCGTCAGCAGGCCGCAAACCGCCTGCTGCGGCCAGGTCAACGGAAGCACGGCCAGAAAATAAAAAACGGACGCCATCAGCAGCAGCAAAAGAGCACGAAAGAGCTTGGTAAAGAAGTTTCCTCCCGCGCCTATCTCCTGCCAGATGCTGGTTGCCGTCATCGTTCACTCCAGCGCACGCCGCGATAGCTGCTGCTGGCGGGCGCCGCCAAATTCTTGAGCCATCCGGCCAGGGAGCCGAAATCTTCGGTCGCCGTCGAGTTAGGAGCGTAATCCATCACCGTCATTCCCTCCGCCAGGGCCTCGCTCACCGCCGCGGAACGGCGCACCGCGAGTGGCAGCAGACGCTCGCCCAATTGCTCGCGCAGCACCTCCCGGACATCGAGATGCAGCGGCAGCGTGGCGTCAAACTGATTCAGTACATAATACGGGACGACGGTAGCCCCGGCCGCGCCGCTGTTGTGGTGGAAGAAGGCGTCGATCGAGCTGACGCTGACCACCGAGTTCATATCCGGAACCACCGGCACCAGCACCGTGGGCGCCATGCGCAACACCCGCCGCGTCGTTGCGCCGGAGGCCGTAGCCAGATCCACAATCACCCGGCTCACCCCATAGGAGTAGCGCGAGATCTGCTGTGTCAGCATCTCCTGAGGAGCGTTTTCCGGGCCCAGCGTCTCGATATCCAGCGTCAGCATCTGCAAGGGAGCATCGCCGCTCTCTCCCGGAGGGCTGAAGGTGCGCAGCACGCCGGGGCGCTGATCGCGGGCGCCAAAGTAAAAGGGCAGCAATCCGTAGGCCGCCGTATCCACCAGCAGTACACGTTCGCCGCGCGCCGAGAGCGCCCGCCCCAGTGTAGCCACCAGGCTGGTCTTGCCCACCCCGCCGGCCAGTGAAAAGACCGCGACCACGGGAGCGCGTGAAGCCATCGGCGCCGGAGCCGTCTCCGTCGAGGAGGCAGAATTCTCAAAGATCCCCTTCAACGCGAACCAGCGCGAGGTCAAACGATCCCGCGATCCCTGCAAGGTGTCCTCGGGCGCCGGCGAAACCGGCGGTCCGCCGGGCAGATCCCCATTCTCCTCCACCAGCCAGGCGGGACGCCCCGTGCGCTCCGCCGGATCTTCCTGAAATACCCCGGCGCGCTGCTGCAGTGCGGTCTCTTCCCGCTCCGCCGTCATGGGCAAACGCCCCGGCGCGGGCCGGTAACCCGGTTGCCCGGATGGATTCTCGGTAGTAGTCTCCGGCTGCCGATAGCCAGCCGCCCCAGGGGGAGTGAATCGAGCCGAATTCATAGCGGGCAATCCTGCCGTGCGATCCAACACCGGCTGTTGCGAAGCGCGCTGCCGCGCTGCTTCCATTGCCATTTGCTGCGCCAGTTGTTGCTGGGCGATCTGAGCGGCCTGTTGCGCCAACTCTGCCTGATGCTGGGCCAACTCTGCCTGACGCTGCGCCTCGGCAGCCTCCATTGCGCGCTGCGCTTCGACGGCCTTGTGCGTCTCCGCCTCCTGGCGAGAACGATTGCGCTCTTCCTCGATCGCATCCTGGACGCGTTGCCGCGCCTTCTCCCTCGTCAAAGCTCGCGAAGCAGAAAAATCGCGATACTTGGCGCCATGAAGATTGGCCCAGGAGTAAAGCGTCGCCACATCTTCCGGAGTCTCGTTTTGGTCAGCCAGCGCCCTGCGATCTGTCATTGTTCACCCAATATCTTCTCATGCCTGCTTTGGATCAATGGCTCCTACGACTTGCAAACCCACCAAAGGTAGAAAACCATCTCCGCGCGAAGCTGCTCCGAGCCATTCTCCAAAACTGCTGGAGGTAGTCTCAGAACATACCTTTTGCAGCATGAAAGCAATACCACTTTCCTGTCATACTCCGGGACATTCTCAGCGCCACGCTGTCTCTGCAAGAGACATTTCCATCCTTTCCCTCGCCCCTCTGTGGCATCCTTTTTAGAAATTAGATAACTATAGTACCCATGAATACGTGACCCATCGCACGAGAGGAAGAGTACTTCTCGGAAGGGGGAACTTATTGGTAACTGCGAACAAAACACAGCTCCCCGCCTTGCCGGCCAGATCGACTTCCCCATCGGAGCAGCAACGGCGGGATAAGGAGGATCGGCCCGCGCCGGCATCATTCCCATCCGCGGAGAGCCGCTCAGAGATTTTCTTCGGCGGCGCGTAGAAAAAGCTCGGTAGTCGCTATGCTGTAGACATACCGGGCCAGATGCGCCTCGTCGGCAACTACGGTCAATTCAACCGGGCCCCCATGAGATTCCGAAAGAACCGCCATGTCCAAGTTGAAGCCCACCCTTCTCATTGCCGACGACAGCTCGACGAACATCGAGTTGCTGGATGCGGTGCTGGGCTCCGACTATGAGATCCTCTTTGCCACCACCGGCGTCGAGGCGGTCGAATTGGCGATCTCCGAAACCCCCGACCTCGTGCTGCTCGATGTGATGATGCCAGAGATGGATGGCTTCGAGACCTGCACTCAATTAAAGGCCGACCGCCGCACCGCCGAGATTCCCGTCATCTTTGTCACCGCCCTGAACCGCGAAGCGGAAGAAGCCCGCGGCCTGGAGGTGGGCGCCATCGATTTCATCTCCAAGCCCTTCAGTCCGGCCGTCATCCGCGCCCGTGTGCGCAACCACCTGGAATTGAAGCGGCAGCGGGACATCCTGCGTGGGCTGAGCTTTCTCGATGGCTTGACCGGCCTGGCCAACCGCCGCCGTCTGGATCAGTTCCTCGATCAGGAGTGGCGGCGCAGCCTGCGCAGCCAGTCCCCGCTCTCGCTCATCCTGATGGATATCGACTATTTCAAGGACTTCAACGACGCCGCCGGGCACCTGGCCGGCGACGACTGCCTGCGCAAGATCGCCCAAACGCTGGAATCCAGTATTCATCGCGCCGGCGACCTGATCGCCCGCTATGGCGGCGAGGAGTTCGTTTGTGTGTTGCCGGAGACCGCCCAGGATGGCGCGCTGGCGGTGGCGACCAAGGTTCAGAGCTTGATGGCCGCCCTGGCGCTGCCCCATCCCCGTTCCGCCGGCGGGCCTTTCCTCACCCTCTCACTGGGCGTGGCCACCCACATCGTCTCCCCCGGAGAGAACGCCGAGAGCCTGCTGAAGGCCGCGGATCTGGCCATGTACAAGGCCAAGGCGGCCGGGCGCAACCGCATCGTCGTCTGGGAGGAAAGCTGGAGCTCGCTGGCGCCGGCCTCAGCTCTCTAGAAGGAATCGCCGGAGGTAGGTTCATCCCGAGGTCGGGTTGAGGCCGTGCTCCTTGGTTAACTCGGCCAGAATCCGCAGGGCGCTCTCAAAATCCAGCCTGCGCACCGCCGCTTCCAGACGCTCGACGGTAGGCTCCGGCCCCAGCTTGCGGCGCAGCGCTTCGGCGGTGGTACGCGCCAACAGGCTTTTGCGCTGCAAGAGCCGGAAGAGATCCGCAGCCAAGGCTTGCGCCCCGCGCCCGTCCATCTCTGCAGGCGCCTTGGCGGCGGGATTGGAGCGCGCCGCCGGCAGATCCTTCAGTAGCGACCCGGCCAGCCGCGCGACGCTCTGGGCTGCCTGCACCCAATCCTTGCCCCCGGCCACAGCCTCATTCAAATCCGAGGCGGCGCGGCGCAGTTCGCTCGCCGGAATGAAACCGGTCATCCCCTTCAGGCTATGGGCGGCGCGCCCGGCCAGAGCGCGGTCCTGGGAGGTCAACGCCTGGCGTAGCGATTGCTCGCATTGGATCAAATCCCGTTCCAGCGCTTCCAGCAGCAGATCGACCTTGCGCCCATCGCCTTTAAAACGCGTCAGCAGCGTGGCCCGATCCAGCACCTCGGCCTTCGCGGCCAGACTGGGGCCCACGGGGCGAACCGGCACCGTAGAAAGCCAGCGCTTCAGTCGCCGCACCAGTTCGTCGGGGTCGAAAGGTTTGGAGAGATGATCGTTCATGCCGGCGGCAAAGCAGCGCTGCCGTTCCGTCTTCATCGCCTGTGCGGTCATGGCGATGATGGGCATCTCTTTCCCCGCCTTGCGGATGATCTCGGTGGCCTCCAGTCCGTCCATCTCCGGCATCTGCACATCCATGAGGATCAAGTCGAATTCCGCACCCGGAGCCAGCACCTTGTCCACCGCTTCGTTGCCGTTGCCCGCGGTAACCACCTGAAATCCGGCTTCTTCCAACATCTCCACCGCTACCATGCGGTTGGTTTCGTTGTCCTCGGCCAGCAGGATGCGGTAGGACGCCGGCGCCGCATCTCGTGCCGGCCGCGCCGCCGGAGTGGAAGCGCCGTGTGCATTCCGCCGCTCCAGCACCTCAACCACCGTATCCAGCAGCAAAGAGGCGCTGACGGGTTTGAGAAGTATCCCGTCCATGTGCTCCTCGTCGGCCCGGTGGTGAATCTCCTCGCCGCCAAAGGCCGTCACCAGCACCAGGGCGGGCTTGTGCACAATCCGCTGATCCGCGCGCATGCGTCGCGCCGCCTCCAGTCCGTCCATCTTCGGCATCCGCCAGTCCAGCAGCACGATCTCGTAAGGCGCACCCTTGCGCTCCTGGCGGACCACTTCCGCGATGGCGCTGGCGCCGGTGCCGCAAATCACGGCCGTCAGTCCCAAGCCCTTCAGCAGGCTGGCGACAATCTTGCCCGCATCCGCTTCGTCGTCCACCACCAGGATTTTGCGTCCGTACAGTTCCGAGGGCAGCGCCAGCTCTTCGCCGCGGGGCGCTGCCGCCGCTGGAATAGCCATCGTCAGCTCGAAGCTGAACCTGCTTCCCTTCCCCGGTTCGCTCTCCACAGCGATGGAGCCTCCCATCAGCTCCACCAGGCGTTTGCTGATGGTCAGACCCAGTCCACTGCCGCCAAAGCGCCTTGTCGTGGACGCGTCGGCCTGGCTGAAGGATTGAAAGAGTCGCGGCAGCGCCGCGGCGGAGATGCCGATGCCCGTGTCGCGCACCTCGAAGCGAAGCCGCGCCCGCGCCTGCTCCCGCTCCAGCACCTCCACAATCAGCGAAACCGCCCCGCGCTCGGTGAATTTAACCGCGTTGGATGCCAGATTGAGCAATACCTGGTTCAGCCGCAGCGAATCCCCCAGCACTTCGCCGGGAATCGCCGCCGGCAGATTCGTCAACAGTTCCAGCCCCTTCTCGTGCGCCTTCTCCGCCAGAATGCTGGTCACCTGATCGACCACCTGGCGCAGGTTGATGGGCGCTTCCTCGATCTCCAACTTATCCGCCTCGATCTTGGAGAGGTCGAGGATGTCGTTGAGCAAACTCAGCAGGCTGCGCGAGGCGCTCTGAATGCGGGTGAGGTAATCCTGCTGCCGCGCGCTGAGATCGGTCTTGAGCGCCAGATGGCTCAGCCCCATGATGGCGTTCATCGGCGTGCGGATCTCATGGCTCATGTTGGCCAGAAAGTCGCTTTTGGCGCGGTTGGCCTCCTCGGCCTGGCGGGTGCGCTGCTCCAGATCGAAATTGAGCCGCTCCAGCAAGGTCTGCGCCTCCTGCAATTCGCTCACATCCGAGGCCACCACAAAAAAACCCGCATTCTCGCCCGCCGAGCGATCTGGCGCGTAGCATCCCCACAGCGTTCCGATGCTCCCATCGGGCTTGCACACCGTGCGCTTGTAAATCTCGGTATGCCCGGCCAGCGCGCTTTGAATTCGAGCCTCATTCTCCAGATAGGCCTCTTCACTCATAAAATCGCGCAGGTCCTTGCCCACCATCTGCTCCTGCGTCTGGCCAAACCACTCCAAATATTTTCGATTGGCAAAGGTGCAGTGCAGCCTTCTGTCCCAATGAGCGACAATGCCCGGCATGGCTTCCGAGACAGTGCGCAAGAATTGTTCGCTCTCGACGACTTTTTGCTCGGCCTGCTTGCGGGCGGTAACATCGACCATCATTTTGAGGACGCTGTGCACCGTTCCCTGCGCATCGCGGATGGGCGTGATCGCCACCAACGCCCAGAGAACCGTTCCGTCCTTGCGCAGAAAGCGCTTCTCGATCAGCGCAGACTGGGCGTCGGTGTTCAGCAGCCCAGCCAGCAAGGTCTTGGACTTCTCCCAATCCTCGGGATGCAGCGTCTCTTGCGTACTGAGTGCGAGCATCTCATCCCGGTTGTAGCCGAGATCGTTGGCCAGTGTGGGATTCACTTCCAGGTAGCGGCCCTCCAGATCCGTCACCGCGATGCCCACTCCAGCATTCTCGAAGATGGCCCTCATGCGCGCCTGGTTGGCCTGAATCTCCGCTTCCGCGGCCTTGCGCTCGGTGATGTCGCGGGCCGTGCTCAGAATCAGGTGCCTGCCGTCAATCTCGATCCACCGCGAATGGATCTCGACGGGAAAGCTGCTGCCGTTTTTGCGCACATGGCGGGTCTCGAAGGTCACCTTCCCCTCTCGCTCCAGCTCCGTGTGCACCGCGCCGACAATATCCCCAACCTCCGGCGGATTGATCTTCGCCGGGCCTATGGACAGCAGTTCTTCCCTTGAATACCCCAGTTGATCCAGGGCAATCTGATTGAACTCGATGAAGTTGCCCTTCGGTTCGAGAACAAAGATGGCGTCCGCCATGCCCTCGAAGAGCTCGCGATACTGAAGATCGCTCTGCCGCTGCAGGGCGGCGGCGCGCCGCCGCATCCAGGTGCGGACCCCTAAAAGCACAGCTACCAAAAAAACCAGCTCTACCACAAACATGCCCAGCGTCCGCAACCACAGTGGACGGTAGATCTCCGCCGTATCCTCTTTCGCGATCAGCATCCAAGGCGTTCCGGGCACCAGCCTGCCCGCGCCCAGTACCGCGACACCCCGGTAGTCCACGCCCTCCAGCAGCCCCTGCTTGCCCGACGCCGCCTGCACCGCCAGCTTTTCCCGCGCTGTCATGGGCACGCTGAAACGCAACGCCATCCCCTTGCGGTGACGCAGTTCATTGAGAAACCACACCCGGTCGCCGCGCCGCTCCGCGATCAACGTCTCCGCCGTGTCGCTGGGAATGGGCCACTGCTGAAGAAATGGATAGAGAACGGTATTGGGGTCGAGGCGCAACAGAAGCAACGCCACGATGTGGCTGGCGCCACTCGGCTCCACGGCGATCATGGGCGCCGCCAGATCCAGCGTGACCGGATCGCCGGCAAGGTCTTCGTCCCGTGAAAAGGAGGTCAACACCGGCGTTCCCGTCCGCAGAGCCGCGGCCATGGCTGACCGGTCCTCTGAGGAGAGTGCGGAATCCCCCTCGCCGGTCGAGAGCAGCGGCGCGCCGTCGGGCCGCAGAAGCACGATGTTTCGATAGCGGTTGTCTTGTTGCACCACCCGCAAGCGCAGCAGCATCTCCGCCCGATACGCGGGGTCGATGCGCCCGCTTTCAACCCACGCGTCTACACGCCGGGCAGTAATTGTCCCGTGGGTCAAAGCCAGGGCGATAGACTTCTGTGATTCGAGCAGCGACTCAATCTGCTCCACCTTCAGATCCGCCACCATGGATACCTGCTCCAGGGCGTTGGCGCGAACGATCCTCTTCTGGGTGGCGTACGATCCCCAGGCCGCCGCCAGCAGCGCGGCCCCGATCAGCACAGCGACCCAGCGGGAAGTACTCCCGTTCATCGTGGATGGGGCGGAGGACTCCATACGCATGGGAAACGGCTCCGGGAACCTGAAACGGCTGTCGCCCACACTTCCAGAACAGCTCGATAGGGCCATTATCGTATCGGAAGACCTCTATCTTTATGTCATTCCGGGATAATTCCCCACTCCTCGTCCCAAAGCAGGCCGAGCCTCGGCGTCGCACCGATTGGTAACCAGGGACGATTCCCTGTCTGTCACGGAATTCAACTGAAATGGCTGCCCCCGGTGTCGCTGTTGAGACCCGGGGGATGGTTCCACACGATCACGGTACAGAGGTGGAAATGCACGAATGACCGACCCGGTTCAGCGGGACCAAATCCCCTCGGCCATGCGAAGGACCCTCAGCCCCGCGCCGCATATCCCATGCCCGCCAATACGCCGCGCATGTAGGCGATGCTGGCGATCACTCCCGGCAAGGGATCGTCCCCGTGCACCTCGTACTCCAGATCGACAAACCCCTGATAGCCGATGGCCATGAGCGCTGCAAAGATCTCCTTTACCGGCATGATCCCCTCGCCCACCGCCACCTGGCTCTCCTTGCTGCTGAAGCTGGTCAGATCCTTCATGTGGATGTTGTAGAGCCGCGGCCCCACCGCATGGATGGCCTGGACCACGTCCGCCCCGGCGCGCGCCGCGTGGCCCAGGTCGATGCAGCAGCCGATGCGCGGATCGATCCCTTCGAGCGACTTCAACACGTCCAGCGGCGAGGGCCACAGCTTGTCTTCGGGTCCATGATTGTGTATGGCGATGCGGATGTCGTACTCGCGGACCAGGCGCTCCAGCCGCGGCAGCATCTCCGGAGTGGGATCGCCGGCCACAATCACCCCAATACCCGCTCGCTTGCAGTACTCGAACTTGGTACGCATCCCGTCATCGTCGTTTTTGGCAAAGTAAATGGCTCCGGCAGCGTGCAGCCGGATGCCGGAAGCGGCGTATTCAGAGAGCGCCTTGGCCTCCTCGGCGGGATCGGCGGGTAGATGATCCTTCACATCCTTGACGTTGAGATCGTGAATGCCCACCTGCTTGAGAAACGGAATCATCTGCGCGCGCGTGAAGTTGCGAAAGGTGTAGCTGGCCACGCCCAGCCGCACCGGCGAGGGCTTGGCGGGCGATGGAACCGTCTGCGCCAGCACAGGAACTGCCTGAGGCGCTGCGCAGGCCGCGGCCAGCAGTGCGCCGCCCTGAAGAATGGTGCGTCGAGTCAAACCTTGCTTCATGAGAACGAACTCCTTGATAGCTCTGATCCGGTACCCAAAAAGGCAAATCGGAAGGTGGATGCGGGTGCCTCCGGTCTCGATTTTGAGACCGGGGAGATGAAAAGCCACGCGATCGGATTGCTTGTACCGCGACCGCATGAATTGGGCAGTCCCGGGATTGTAGCGCTGGCCTCCCGGCCGGCTGTAGTGCGGGCGTTCTCGCCGGGTGCCCCACCCTCGGCGCGTTCTTGTTTTTGCGCCTAGGGTGGGATCGGATCAGTCCATCCGCTAAAGGTGCGGCGCCCAGCCCTTTTCGTACTCCCGCTCCCACATCTTCATGGCTTCATCATCGTTTTGGATCTGCCCGTTGCGGTCGTCGAGCGTCAGCTCCCGGTTGACCTCCCAGGCGATGTTGGAGAGTTGCAGCATGGTCACCGCCACGTTGCCCACCGCTACCGGCGAACGCAGTTTTTCGCCCTTGCGCATGGCCGCGATGAAGTTGCCAAAGTGCGCGTCGGTCATGGAATCCCGCCCCGTCAGATCGGCTGTCGAAGTAGCCTTGCCGGTGTGAAATTCGCCCGTCTTGACGCCCTTCAGATCGAAGACCTCGTAGCCGTCGCGATCCACCACCACTGTGCCCGTGGTGCCCAGAACAGCCGTTCCGCGGTCGCGATTGTAGAGCTTCATGCCCTGGCAGCTTTGCCCTTCCCAGCTGATCATCCGGTCTTCATAGGTGAAGTTGGTCACCAGCGTGTCGTAAAACTCCCAATCGTCCTTGAAGTGGTATCTGCCGCCCGCAGCCGTCACCCGTTGCGGGAAATCGACGCCCAGCGCCCAACGGGCGACATCGATTTCATGGGAGCCGTTGTTGAGGCTCTCGCCGGTGCCGTAGGTACGCAGCCAGTGCCAGTTGTAGGGGTGGATGTTGTCCTTGTAGGGCCGCCGCGGCGCCGGCCCCTGCCACAAATCCCAATCGAGTTGCGCGGGCACGGGGACCACCTTGCCCGTGCCCATGGACTTGCGCGTGTTGCAATACCAGGTGCGGGCGAAATAGGCCCTGCCGATCAGGCCGTTGTGGATCTTGTCCACCACCTCGATGGTGTGCTGCGAGGAGCGCTGCTGCGATCCCATCTGCGCCAGCTTGCCATATTTACGCTGCACCTCGACCAGCAGCGCGCCCTCGGCAGGATTGTGGCTGCACGGCTTCTCGACGTACACATGCTTGCCCGCCTGCAAGGCGGCGATGGCCATGGGCGCGTGCCAGTGATCGGGAGTGGCGATGCTGACTGCGTCCACGTCGCGCTGGGCCAGCACCTGGCGAAAATCCCGGTCCATCGCCGGCGCGTAGCCCAGATCCCGCTCGGCGGCCGCGCCGAACTTCTTCAGGATCTCGCTGTCCACATCGCAAACATGCGTCACGCGCGCCGTGTCTGCATTTGCCTTCAGCGCCGACAAATGCGCATAGCCGCGTCCGTTCAGGCCGATGATCGCAAAGTTGACGCGATCGTTCGCGCCCAGAATCTGCCCGTAGCTTTTAACGGTCGAACTCAGCGCCAATCCGGCCGCGCCCACCGCGAGTGTGTCGATAAATTCCCTGCGAGTGACCATCTTCTCTCCATTTCAACGATTGAGACCAAGGTTGTTGAACCAGTGCGCCAGTCTCCGCCTCTTGCTCAGCACAAGGTCTCCCGCGAAATGTGCGCAAACGCTCCATTTTGCAGTTGAGACCCATTCCGGGGCGGTCTTTTGATTGGCGTCATTGTACCAACGCGAGGGGACGCTTGCCGATGACGGGCAACCGCCGCAATCGTTGTGTCAAGCTCTTGCAGGTCATGGCGTGATTTTCCAGCATTACCATAAAACCTCCGGCATGGACATCGCCGGAGGTTAATTGAATGTTTCGTAAATCTTTTAGTATGTTTTGGTTGCCCCTCAGGGATTCGAACCCCGATATGCTGCTCCAGAGGCAGCTGTCCTACCGTTGAACGAAGGGGCAACAAGGCCCGTTGGGCCGTTTGCAGCCGTTGGTCAAGAGCTGAGAAACGTTTCCGGCTCTCAAAACCAACTTGTTCATCATAAGGGGGACTCCCCGCTGCGGTCAAACCGGCGGCTCCTGAGTCCGGTTCTGCTCCTTCACGCGGCGGCCTCGCTGGATGGGCCCTACCGGAGAGGAATTCACTTTCCGGAAAGGATCGTCGTGTAAAATCGGGCTGGGAATGGAACTGATCCTGAATCTCGCCTGGGCGTTGCTGGCGGTCGTGTTGGTGCGACTGTGGGGAACCCATGCCCGGCGCGAGGGCGCCAAACTAGGGACGCAGTTTGCCGCCCTGGCCATGCTGCTCCTGATCCTTTTTCCGGTCATCTCTGTGACCGACGATCTGCTGGCCGCGCAGAACCCCGCCGAGGTCGAATCCTCCTTGCGCCGCGATGACGGCGCGGTGCAACCCCACTCCATCCTTCCCGTGGTGGCCGCGCTGCCGCCGATTTTCTTTGCCCAGCCGGGTTTTGCTTCGCTGCGCATCGCCGCGCCGGGCTACTCCGCGGTTCCCACCGTAAAATCCCCCGCACTGCAATCGGTTCAGAACCGTCCCCCGCCTGTCGCCTGATTCCGCGCTTTCATCCGTCTATCTCATTGGGCCACTTTTCCTACCCAAATCGCCGTGCGAATTTCGGTGTAAAGGTCGTGTATGAATCAATTTTCCCCTTCTCTGTCTCGAGCGGCAGTGGCGGCGCTGCTGGTTTTGACGCCTGCCCTTGGTTTGGCTCAGACCGGCGCCGCTCCGCAGTCCGGTCCGGTTGCCCCCGCAAGCCTGAATCTGACCTGGGAGCAGGTCAAGAATCGCTTTGAAGCCGCCAACCCCGCCCTGCGCGCCGACGCCCTCGGCGTGGACGAGATGAAGGCCGCCGAAGTCACCGCCTTCTTGCGCCCCAACCCCACCGCTGGCCTCTCCTCCGACGGCCTGCAAATCGTGCCCCATAGCGCCCCCGGACAGGGTACGCACTGGCAGCCTTTGACCGGAACGCAGTTGGTCCCCAGCGTAGCCTATCTGCACGAGCGCGAGCACAAGCGCGAGCTGCGACTGCAAAGCGCCAAACAAGGCACACAAATCGCCGACTCCGAACACCAGGACCTTAAGCGGAATCTCGAATTTACTCTGCGCACGGCCTTTGTCGAGACCCTCCAGGACAAGGCTGTACTCAAGCTGGCCCAGGACGATCTGGAGTACTACGACAAGATCATCGCCATCAGCCGCAACCGCTTCAAGGCCGGCGACATCGCCCAGATCGATTTGGACCGCATCGAGCTCTTACGGGTGCAATATGAAACCGAAATCCAGACCGCCCTGGTGAACCTGCGCACCGCCAAGATTCAGCTTTTACAACTGCTCAATGACCGCACTCCGGTGGAGCAGTTCGACGTCAACGGGGAGTTCGACTTCTCCGATGTTCTGCAACCGCTCGATGACTTCCGCAAGGCGGCATTGGATGCGCGTCCCGATCTGCGCGCCGCGCTGGAGTCCATCGAGCAGGCGCAGACCAATCACAAGCTGGCCATCGCAAACGGCTCCGCCGATCCCACCTGGAGCGTCTGGTATTCCTATAACCCGGCCTTCAACAATCCCTATGGCAAAGACACATTGGGCGCCAGTGTTAACCTGCCCCTGCGCATCTTCGATCGCAACCAGGGCGAGAAGCAGCGCACCCAGATCGACATCGACCGCAACCGCCAGCTCAGCGACGCCGCCCGCGCCCAGGTCTTCAGCGATGTGGACTCAGCCTATGCGCAAGTCGAAAGCAATCTGGCCCTGCTCGCACCCTACAAGGCGCAATACAGGGCGCAAGCGCTCCGCGTGCGCGAGACCGTGACTTATTCCTATCAGCACGGCGGCGCATCGTTGATCGACTTCCTCAACGCGCAGAGCGAATGCCGCCAGGTTCAACTGGCTTACCTGCAACTGATCGGTTCCTATCTAACCGCCGCCGGACAACTGAATCTGGCCGTGGGACGCGAGGTTTTGCAATAATGACGACTCTATCGATGAAGCAATCTCTGACTCTTTCGTTGGCGCTGGGCGCGGCGCTCGTACCCTCGACCGGCTGCAAGGACAAGGCGCAAGCCGAAGTGAATACCTCCACGCCGCCGGTGATTCAAGTGGCCGACATGAACCTCATCACCATCGATCCCAAGGACGCGGCCAAGTTCCCCCTCAACACCGCCGGGCAGATCGAAAGCACCAGTGAATTGACGGCTACCGGTTCGGTGCTGCCCGACATCGCTCGCGAGGTCCCGGTCATCTCCATGGCCAACGGCCGCGTGGTCGACATCAAGGCCCGCCTCGACGACAACGTCAAGAAGGGCCAGTTGCTGCTGCAAGTGCAGAGCCCCGATGTAACCGCGGCCTTCGATACTTACCTCAAGGCCGCCAACGACGAGCAGATGGCGCACAGGGCCTATGACCGCGCCGACGATCTGTACAAGCATGGAGCCATCTCCAAGGCGCAATGGGAGCAGGCAGAGGACGGCGCCAAGGACGCAGCGGCCGACCTCCACGCCGCCGAAGAGCAGTTGAAGACCCTGGGCGTGGACCCCAAGCACCCCAGCAGTGTGCTGCCCGTCTACGCGCCCATTGGCGGCGTGATCGTAGCGCAGAATGTAACTCAGTCCGCTGCCGCCGGCGTCTCGCTCTCCGGCTCGGCCACGGCCTTCACCATCGCTGACCTTTCCACCGTGTGGATCGTCGCCGATGTCTTTGAGAACGACATTCCCAAGCTGCAACTCGGCCAGCAGGCGAAGATCAAAATCAACGCTTACCCCGACCGCCCTCTGAGCGGCCGCATCAGCGACATCGGCCCCATCCTCGATCCCACCATCCGCACCGCCAAAGTGCGCATCGAAGTGGCCAATCCGGGATTCCTCAAGCTGGGCATGTTCGCCACCGTCACCTTCACCGGCAAGAACAAGGAGACGCACGCCGTGGTGCCCGCCGAAGCGGTGCTGCACCTGCACGATCGCGATTGGGTCTTTCTGCCCGCGGGCGCAAATCAGTTCAAGCGCAGCGAAGTCCGCGCCGGCCGCATGATCGACGGCAATCGCCAGGAGATTCTCTCCGGCCTCGCCCCCGGCCAGCAGGTCGCGGCCAACGCACTGCTGCTTGAAACCGCGGGGAACCAGTAATGATCAAGGCTCTCGTAGACTTCGCGCTCAAGAACCGCTGGCTGGTCCTCGGCGGTGTGGTGGTGCTCTCCGCATGGGGCGTCATCAGCTTTCGCAACCTGCCCGTCGAGGCCTATCCCGACGTGGCCAACAACTATGTGCAGATCATCACTCAATGGCCGGGCCGTTCGGCGGAAGAGATCGAGCGCCAGGTTACGGTGCCGGTCGAGATTCAGATGGCCGGCATTCCCCACCTGGTCCATCTGCGTTCCACAACGCTGGCCGGCTTGTCCAGCTTGATGCTGATCTTCGATGACAACTCCACCAGCGACGTCAATCGCGAGCACGTGCTCGAGCGCTTGAGCCAGGTCAATCTGCCCAACAACCTCGTTCCGCAGATGGGCACCGACTGGAGCCCCGTCGGCCAGATCTATTGGTACACCGTCGAGAGCACCAACCCTGCCTACGACGTGATGGAGAAGAAAGGCCTCGAAGATTGGAGCCTGGAGAAAGCCTTCAAGGGTGTCGAGGGCGTCGTCGATGTGTCGAGCTTTGGCGGACCGACCAAGGAGTACCAGATCAAGCTGGACCCCGAGAAGCTGATCTCCTATGGCTTGTCCATTGCCCAGGTCGAGCAGCAGATCTCCAATAACAACACCAACGGCGGGGGCAGCTTCATCGAGCAGGGCGCACAGCAGATCAACGTGCAATCCGCCGGCCTCTACACCAGCGTGCAAGACATCGAGAACACCGTCGTCAAGACCGCCAACGGCGCGGCCATCAAGATCAAAGACATCGGCGAGGTCGCGCAGGGACCGAAGATCCGCCTGGGCCAGATTGGCAAGGCCATCCATCGCGAAGACGGCGTGATTGTCGATAATCCCGATACGGTTGAGGGAATCGTGCTGCTGCAAAAGGGCGACGATAGCGACCCCGTGCTCGAGGGCATTCATCGCAAGGTCGACGATCTCAACAAGCACATCCTGCCCAAGGGAGTGAAGATCGTTCCCTTCCTCGATCGCTCCGATCTGGTCAAATTCACCGTCAGTACGGTGGAAGACAATCTGACCGCGGGCATGATTCTGGTCTCCATCATTCTTTTTGCCTTCCTGGGCAATGTGCGCGGCGCAATCATTGTGGCGCTGACCATTCCTTTCGCGCTGATGTTCGCCTCCATCTGCCTCGACCTGAGCCATATTCCCGCCAACCTGCTATCGCTGGGTGCGCTGGACTTCGGCATGTTGGTCGACGGCTCCGTAGTCATGATCGAGAACATGGTGCGCCATCTCGGCAACAAGGAAGACCCGCGCACCCCGCTGCAAAAGATTCGCGACGCCGCGCACGAAGTGCTGCGCCCGGTCTTCTTTGCCCGCGGCATCATCATCACCGCTTACCTGCCCATCTTTACTCTGCAAGCCGTCGAAGGCCGCCTCTTCAAGCCCATGGCCTGGACGGTGAGCTTCGCCCTGCTGGGCGCCTTGCTCTTCGCCATCGTGGTGGCCCCGGTGATGGCCATTCTGGTCTTCCGCAACGGCGCCAAGGAGTGGGAGAATCCCATTCTCATCTGGCTCACGCGCCACTACCGCACCTCGGTGCGCGCCGCCATCCTGCATCGCTATATCACGGTCGGCATCGCCACCGTGCTTTTCGCGATTGCCGTTTATCTCACCATGGGCGGCCCCATCGGCTCGGAGTTCCTGCCTCATCTCGACGAAGGCTCCATCTGGGTGCGCGGCACGCTTCCGCCCAGCGAAGGCCCCACCGCTTCCATCGACTTCACCAACAAGGCGCGCGTGGTCATGGCCAGCTTTCCTGAAGTCACAGAAGTTATCAGCCAGACCGGACGCCCCGACGACGGCACCGACACCGCCGGCTTCTTTAACACCGAATACTTCGTCGATCTCAAGCAGAAGAAGCAGTGGCGTCCCGAGTTCCATCAGGACAAGGAAGCGCTGATCGCCGCCATCGACGCCAAGCTCTCCGCCTTCCCCGGCGTCATCTGGAACTACTCCCAACCCATCAGCGACAACATGGAAGAGGCCGTCAGCGGCGTCAAGGGCGAATTGGCCGTCAAGCTCTACGGCGACGACCTGCGCACTCTGGAGAAGCGCGCCGAGGAGATTCAGGCGCAGATGGCGCAGGTCAAGGGCATCGAAGATCTGGGCATCTTCCGCATCGTTGGCCAGCCCAACCTCAACTTCACTGTGGACCGCTCCGCCGCTGCTCGATGGGGCATCAACGTGGCCGATATTCAGGACGCTCTGCAGACCGCGGCTGGAGCCAACGCTCTTACCCAGGTGCAGCAGGGCGAGGCGCGCTACGATGTGACCCTGCGCTATCAGCAGCCCTGGCGCGATACCCGCGAGGCCATCGAGGATGTACGTCTGCTGGCCCCCTCCGGCGAGCGCGTCTCGCTGGCCCAGCTCACCAAAGTCACGACCGACGACGGCGCCGAGCAGATCAATCGCGAGGGCGGCCAGCGCTACATCGCCATCAAGTATTCGGTGCGCGGACGCGACCTCGGCTCCACAGTCGAAGAGGCCATCGCCAAAGTCGAACACAACGTCAAGCTGCCCGCCGGCTATCATCTCGAATGGGCCGGCGAATACGAGAGCCAGAAGCGCGCCAATGCACGCATGGCCATCGTGGTGCCGGTGACGGTGCTGGCCATCTTCCTCCTGCTCTACACCATGTTCCGCTCCTACAAGTGGGCCATACTGATTCTGCTCTCGGTGCTGATGGCCTCCATCGGCGGCCCATTGGCGCTCTTTCTCACCCACACCAACTTCTCTGTCTCCTCGGCGGTCGGCTTCCTGGCGCTCTTCGGCGTCTCGGTGCAGACCGGCGTCATCATGATCGAGTTCATCAACCAGCTTCGCGCCCATCGCAAGGGCTTGGAGCAATCCGACGAAGAGCACATCGTTGAAGCAGCCGTCGAAGGCGCGGTGCTGCGTCTGCGGCCCATCATGATGACCATGCTGGTGGCCACGCTGGGCCTGTTGCCGGCGGCGCTCTCGCACGCCATCGGCTCCGACTCGCAGCGCCCCTTCGCCATCGTCATCGTGGGCGGCCTCATCGCCAACCTCATCATCGGCGTCTTCCTGCTGCCCACCCTCTACGTTTGGATGGCCGGCAACGACGACGTCCTGCCCGCCGTCGAATCCACCGAGGAATTCTAAGAGCAGGGATCTGGGATCAGGGATCAGTCGTCAGAGATCGGTTGTGCTGAATGCACCGCTGGTCTCTGATCTCTGATTTCTAACTTCCGGTCCCTATTCCCTTGTTCCCTTGTTCCCTTGTACCTGTGGAATTCTTGCCCCTAATTTTCTTAAAAAATCCCAATTCTGCATCGCCCCCGCAGGTTTTTGCAGGAATCGGAATTCCGGACTCCCTTATCCACACAATCCCTTCTTTCCCTCGTTGACCCTGCCGGGAAGGCTCCGTAGAGTCTGTAATCGGGGGTAAATATTCCCTCTTCAGGCGGCTTTGCGCCCGCCGTGCAGGATTGCACACGTTGTGGTGCAAAGAGTTGCGCACAGTTCCCAATCACCCGGAGAAATCATGCTGAAACTGAAAAAGATCCACATTCTCGGCTTCAAGAGCTTCTGTGACCGCACCGAGTTGACCGTGCGCGGCACCGGAATGGCCGTGGTGGTGGGACCGAACGGGTGCGGCAAGTCCAACATTCTCGACGGCGTCAGTTGGGTGCTGGGGGAGCAGAGCGCCAAATCTCTGCGCGGCGGCAATATGCAGGACGTGATCTTTGCCGGCACCCGTGAACGCAAGGCGCTGGGCATGGCTGAGGTCACCCTGACCATGGTCGATCCCGAGGCTTATGAAGGCCCCATTCCCGTCGAGCCGGAGGTGATGGTCGATCACGACGACCCCGCCGATTGGGACGAGGACGAAGTCCGCCGCCAGCGCGCCGCCGAGGCCGACGAGATCATCGCCAACGAGCAGCCCGGTCAGTTGCTTGATGAAGACGCTCCCGAGGGCTCCGCCTCGCTGCAGTTGGTAACTCCCACTACGCCGATGATCTCGACCGATGGCTCAGCCGCACCTCAAGTGCCCCAGCCCGTCGTCCTCAAGATTCGCCGCCGCAAGTTCCAGCGCACTCCACAGAAGGGCGAGATCGTCATTACCCGGCGTCTCTTCCGCACCGGCGAGAGCGAATACCTGCTCAATGGCAAGCTCTGCCGCCTCCGCGATATTCAGGACATCTTCATGGGCACCGGCCTGGGCCCGGAGAGCTACGCCATCATCGGCCAGGAGCGCATCGGGCAGTTGCTCAGTTCCAAGCCCCACGATCGCCGCGCCATCATCGAAGAGGCCGCCGGCATTACCCGCTTCAAGACCAAGAAGCGTCTTGCCGAGCTGCGTCTCGAAAGCGCCAAGCAGAATCTGGCCCGTGTCGACGACATCTTTGAAGAAGTCACGCGGCAGATGAACAGCCTCAAACGCCAGGCCTCGAAGGCCGAGCGCTTCGGCTCCGTTCGCGACGAGCTACGCGCCAAGCTGCGCGTGGTGCTGGCCAGCCGCATGGCGCAGATGGACGCGACCCAGGCCCGCCTGGATGCGGAGATCGCCGCCCTCACCGCGCAGATCAACGGTTCGGCCACGCAGATCGAGGAGCAGGAGGCCAGCCAGCACCAGATCACCGAGCGCGGCTACGACCTCGATCGCCAGGGCCAGGAGGCGCAAGCCACCGCCAACACCGCCGCCGTCGAGTTGGAGCGGGCCAAGGCGCGGGTGCGGGGCAACTTCGAGCGCGTCGGCGAGTTGGAGGTGCGCATCGCCGCCGCCGCCGCCGAGTTGGAGTCCACCCGCGTGCAGTTCGCCGGTTTGGAAGAGGAGCGCGCCCAGCAGAAATCCTTCCTCGACTCCGCCGCCTGCGAAGCGCGCGAGTTTCGCCTCAAAGTCGAGGCCAGCCAGCAGGAGGCGCGTCAGGCCGCCGACGAGGTCTTCAGCGCCGAGCGGCAGATGGAGGCCGATCGCCGCCACGTCATGCACCTGCTCACCCTGGCCGGCAACGCCCGCAACCACACCGCGCAGAGCGAAGAGAGCCTGGCGGCGCTGGAGCGCGAGTCCGAGCGGCTTGAAACCGAGATCGCCCAGGCCCGCAACGAGCAGGAGACCCTGGGCGTTCTCAAGGACGAAGCCCGTCTGCGCTACCAATCGGCCTCCGAGGCCCTGCAGCGCCTGGAGAGCGAGATCGCCGCGCTGCGCAGCGGCTTGCAAGCTCGGCGCGCAGAAGAAAACGCCCTGCGTGGGCGCACCAACCAGTTGCGCAGCGAGCACGCCACCGTCAGCGGCCGGCACAACTCGCTGGAGGCGCTGATCCGCAACCACAGCTACTCCACCGACACGGTGCGCCGCTTGCTCAAGCCCGGCGCATTGGGCGCCGACATGACGACGGTCGGCACGCTGGCCGACTTTCTCGAAGTCAGCGGCGCCGCCGAGGGCATTGCCGACGAGTTCCTGCGCGAAGAGCTGAACTATGTTGTAGTCGAGAGCTGGAAGGCCGCCGAGCAGGGCGTCCGTGTGTTGAAGACCGGCGTCGATGGCCGCGCCACCTTCCTGATTCACTCCTGCGCGGAGGGCGAACGTTTTTCAGAGAGCAACTACAGCATCGATGCTCCCGGCCTCACCCCGCTGCGCGCCTCCATCAAGGTGCTGAACGGCTTTGGCCGCTCACTCGAAGCGATGCTGCCCAAGCTGCGCGACAGCTACATCGTCGACGACTCCGCGCAAGCGCAAAACCTGGCCGGCCAGTATCCCTTCGCTTACTTCCTCACTCCCGAGGGCGAGTGCTTCCACAACCTCACGGTGACCGGCGGCAAGCCGGCCAGCGAAGGCCCGTTGGCTCTCAAGCGCGATCTGCGCGAAACCGAAAAGCGGCTGGCCGGGATCGACGCCAAACTGGCCGAGGCCGAAGTGGAAGCCGCCGAACTCACCCGCACCATCGAAGAGCTGACCGCGCAGCTTGAAGCCAGCGGTGAAGAGCGCCGCCAGGCCGAGCGCGACACCGCCGACCAGAGCGCCGCCCTCAAGCAGATGGAGGGCGAAGCCCAGCGTGTCGAGCGCCGCCTGCAAGAGTGGGCCGTGCAGGCCGCCCGCAACAAGGATGCGCGCGAGGCCAAAGTCGCCGCCATTGCCCAGAAGCGCGAAGAGACCCTGCGCCTCGAAGCCCAACACGCCGCCGCAGAAGCCGGGCTGGACGAGCAGCAGGCGCAGTTGAATCTTCTGCGCCAGAAGCGCGAAGGCTTGCAGCAGGAAGCGGCGCAGAGCACCGCCGAGTTGGCCGGTCTGGAAGAGCGCCGCCGCGGCGCAGAATCCGCCTTCCACCGCATCGAGCGCCTTCATGCCGATCTGGAGCGCCGCATCCAGACCATCGAACAGCAATCCGCCGCTGCCACCGCCGAGCGTGAGCAGCGTACCCAGGAGAGCGAGGGACTGGCCCAGCGCGAGACCGAGCTGGCCGCCGTGCGTGCCGAGGCTCTGGCCCTGGCGCAGACTTCGGCAACCCAGGCCCAGGCGCTGCGTCAGCAACTTGCGGCCATGGAGGCGCAGTTGAAATCCGGCCGCACCGCGCTCGACGAAATGCGCGAGAGCCGCGCCACACGCGCCACGGAAGTGGCCAAGCTGCGCGCCGACCTCGAGCACTTGGAAGCAAGCTGCCTAGCAGAGGTCAATCTCGACGCCTCCGTGCTGCGCGCCGATGCAACCATCGCTCACATCGACGGCGAGTTGCTGGCCGCCGAGGACGAAGCCTGCCGCACCCTGCGCCAGCGCCTCGAACAGATGGGCCCGGTCAACATGATGGCTCTAGACGAGTACAAGGAGACCGCCGACCGGCACAGCTTCCTTGAAGCCCAGCGCACCGACCTGACCGAATCCATCGAGAACACTCAAAACACCATCAAAGAGATCGATCGGATCTCGCGCACCAAATTCGACGAGGCCTTTGCCCGCATCAACGAGAACTTCGCCCAGGTCTTCACCCGCCTCTTCCATGGCGGCCAGGCCTTCCTGCGCCTCACCGACGCGGAGAATCAGGCGGAGAGCGGCTTGGAGATTGTGGCCTCGCCCCCCGGCAAGAAACTGCAGAATGTGTTGCTGCTCTCGGGCGGCGAGAAGGCGCTGACGGCGTTGGCGCTGCTGGTCGGCATCTTCCAGTTCCAACCCAGCCCCTTCTGCGTGCTCGACGAAGTCGATGCGGCGCTGGACGAGACCAACGTCGGCCGTCTGGCCGATCTGCTCAACTCGCTCAGCAAAGAGACGCAGTTCCTCATCGTCACCCACTCCAAGCGAATGATGCACTCCGCCGACATGATTTACGGCGTCACCATGCAGGAGCCCGGCGTCAGCCGCGTGGTCAGCGTCAAACTGGGCCACGAGTTGCAGCGCGCCACGGCGTAGTTTACGGATACAATGATTCCACGGGGTCGCTATGGCAAAACTCGAAGGATTCAGAATACGTAATTTTCGCTCATTGAAAGACATTTCGATGGGACAATTATGGAGAGACTGGAACACGGTTCCCAAGCCTGAGCCGCTTACCCCAATGACGGCAGTCATTGGCAAGAATGGCGCAGGAAAGAGTACTCTTTTCGATGCTTTCGGATTCTTGGCGGATTGTCTTAAAGTGGGCGTTGAAGAAGCCTGTGACTCACCAGGCAGGGGAGGTTTTCCCCGTATTCATTCGCAAGGGCAGAGTGGCCCTATTGAATTTGAAATCTATTACCGAGAAGAACTAAAAGCTCGCCCAATCACATATGAACTCGCCATCGACAACGATGCAAGTGGGCGTCCATATGTGTTACGAGAGCGCCTTCGGCAGCGTGGCAAGGGACAGAAACATGGGAGGCCATTCTCTTTTCTCATCATTGAAGACGGGCGGGGCGTTGCTTGGAAGGGTGAATCAAAGGGGCAGGATCTCAATGCCGAAAAAGAAGACTTTAGCGTTCATTCCCTTTTGACGAGGATTCAGGAAGGCAAAGATGAGGAAGAAGAAATCCGTGAAACGGAGATCGTAGAACTTGAGGATAAACGAAAATTAGGTATTGCGACTTTGGGTTCATTGAAGCAGCATCCACGCATTTCAGCTTTTAGGAGATTTGTTGAAGGATGGTATCTGAGTTACTTTTCTCCTGATGCTGCTCGCGGTCTTCCTCACGCGGGGCCACAAAGACACCTGAACAGTTATGGGGATAATCTTGGAAATGTCGTTCAATTCATGGAACGAGATCATCCTAAGAAATTTCAACTGATTCTTGATCGAATAGCAAAAAAAATCCCGGGAATAGGGAGGATAGACACCCTCAAGACCGACGACCAGCGGCTCCTCCTGCGGTTTAACGAAAGCGGGTTTGTGGACCCCTTTTACGCTCAGCAGATGTCTGATGGGACCATGAAGGTATTCGCTTATCTTCTTTTGCTTGAAGACCCTGACCCGCCGCCATTTCTTTGTATTGAAGAGCCTGAGAATGGCCTCTACCACAGGCTGCTGGAGCCGTTGGCTAAGGAGTTCCGTGCACAAACCGAGAGGAAACCAAGCTCTCAAGTGTTTATTACTACGCACCAGCCTTATCTTGTAGACGCTCTTGAGCCGAACGAGGTATGGGTCCTTGAAAAGGGCATTGATGGCTTTTCCAAGATTCGACGGGCAAGCGACGACCCAGTAGTCCAGAGTATGGTCGACGAGGGATTGCCTCTTGGAGGGCTGTGGTTCAGCGACTATCTTGAGGGAAAGCAAACCCATGCACTTTGAAATCCTCGTCGAAGATGTGTCGGGCAAGCGAACCCTGGAGAACCTTGTCCCAAGGATCGTTGGCCCAAATCATACATGGAAGGTCGTTTCATATAAAGGCATTGGGAATATCCCGAGAAATCTAGACGCCAAGACCGACCCCGCGAAACGAATCCTACTACAAGAGCTCCCCCGTTTGCTCCGGGGATACGGAAGAGCCTATTTATCTGACCCCCGCGATTACGCAGTGATTTTGGTGTGCGATCTTGATGATCGTTGCTTAAAGGAATTTCGGGCGGAATTGTTAAAGGTCTTGAATAATTGCGATCCACAGCCGACCACTCGCTTTTGCATCGCCGTGGAAGAGGGTGAGGCTTGGCTTCTGGGAGACATCGAGGCGGTCATACGAGCCTATCCGAGAGCCAAAACAGGCGCACTCACCAATTACATTCATGATTCAATATGCGGAACATGGGAAGTGCTTGCAGACGCGCTCCATGCGGGTGGGGCAAAGGCGCTGAAAGAAAAAGGCTGGCAAACAATTGGCGCAATGAAATCGACTTGGGCGGAGAGTATCGCACCGATCATAGATGTGGAGAACAACAGATCTCCTAGCTTTCAGTACTTCTGTTCTAAGCTTCGTGAACTTGCGGAGCACGAATAGGCGAGAAAACTATTTCTTCCCGTCAATTCAAATACCTGAAACGGAACTATTTTCAGACAAAAATACACCCCCGAAGGAATCCGTCGCTTCGGAGGCGCTTGTGTCTGACCAAGTTAAACGGGTACCAGTAGCTGGCGCTGGAGGTCGGTAGCGCCCAGCTACTGGTGATCCCTGCACAAACGAAGCACGCTGCGGCTTCCCCTTTCCACGGCAGCTTCGTGTCGCCCGGCTCTAAGAGGGCTTTCTTGCGCGCCCTCCGAACCATGTTGACATTCTGGAGTGTCTACTATGCGCCGGGTGCGTTCCGTGACGGCGGTCACAGGGGCTTGAAGTCCCTCTCCAGGCACAACTTGAGGGAAAACGATACACAATCCCGCTTTCCCGCTTCGCACCAAACCCGCGACAATTCTTCCTGTGGAGAAAGATTGACAAACTCGCTCGCGCGCCGGAAAATTGGGGTTCGACTCCCTCCGAGGTTAGGCCTTCCCATGCCAGCTCTTTTATCGACGAATCTAGGCGCTCTCCCCCTGCTTGGCCGGGGCAAGGTGCGCGATCTGTATGCGGTTTCCCATGCCGGAGAAGAGGCTTTGCTGCTGGTCGCCACCGACCGCATCTCCGCCTTCGACCATGTACTGGCCACGGGAATTCCCGGCAAGGGCAAGGTCCTCACCCAGATCTCCCTCTTTTGGTTCGACCTGCTCAGCGATCTCGTTCCCAATCACCTCATCGCATCGGAGGTAAAGGATTTTCCCGCCCAGTTGCAGCCCTACGCCGAGCAGCTCGAAGGCCGCTCCATGCTGGTCAAGCGGGCCAAGATGTTCCCCGTCGAGTGCGTGGTGCGCGGCTATCTCACCGGATCGGGCTGGAAGGAATATCTGGCTGGCGGCACGGTCTGCGGCATTCCCTTGCCGGCCGGCCTGCTGGACGGATCGCGCCTGCCCGAGCCTCTCTTCACCCCCTCGACCAAGGGCGAGCAGGGCGAGCACGACGAGAACATCGGCTTCGAGACGGTGGCCGCCGCGGTGGGCGCCGAAGACGCCGCCGAATTGCGCCGCCTGACCCTGGCCATCTACAACAAAGCCGCTGCCCACGCCGAATCTCGCGGCCTGATCCTGGCCGACACAAAATTTGAGTTCGGCAGAACAGAAGAAGGGATTATTCTTGCCGATGAGGTTCTTACGCCGGATTCTTCGCGCTTCTGGGAGGGTTCGTCGTGGAAGCCGGGGGGCGCGCAGCCCTCGTTCGACAAACAGTTCGTGCGTGATTATCTTGAATCCATCCATTGGAACAAGCAGGCCCCGGCGCCCGCCCTTCCCGATGAGGTGGTCGAGCGTACGCAAGCCAAATACCTTGAAGCCTTCCGCCGCCTTACAGGGCGGGAACTCTGATAACGAACGGAGCGTGCGATGACGTTCGTCGACTGGGCCATCGTTCTGGTGATGTTCGGTTCCGTGATCGGTGGTCTGACCCAGGGATTTCTTCGTTCCGTCTGCTCGTTGGGCGGACTGCTGCTGGGGCTGTTCCTGGCGGCCTGGAACTATGCCCGTCTGGCGGCGTTGTTTTTGCCCATGATGCGCTTGCCGGCGGTGGCCAATACGGTAGCTTTTCTGGTGATTGCGCTCTTGGTGATGGCCATAGCGGATATGCTGGGAAGGTTGCTCTCCAAGACCGTGCACCAGATCGGGTTGGGCTGTATCGACCGGCTGGCGGGCGCGGCCTTTGGATTTTTTCAGGGAATGCTGATGGTCACCCTGGTGATTTTGGTGACCGTGGCGTTTTTCCCGCAGGCCCGCTGGTTGACGGAAGGCCGCTTGCCTCACCTGTTTTTCGGCGCATGCCACGTGAGTACCCATATGAGTCCCGAGGATTTGGCCGAGCGCGTCCGGCAGGGACTAAAGACGCTGGAAGAGGAATCGCCCCGCTGGCTGCATCCGGGGGCCGAGGTTTGATCGCAGCAATAGCGCCCGCGCGCACGACGATGAAGAGCCAATAGAGCAAGAGGTGAGTGTGAGACGAGAACTGGACAGCCTGGTGACGCAAATGCATTCCAGCGGCGTGCCCTACGAGAGCGCCGTGCGCGAGTTCAAAAAGCAGTATCTGCGCGAGGTTCTGGTGGCCAACCGGGGAAATCAGTGCAAGGCCGCCGAAGAGTTGGGGATGCACCGCAACACCCTGAGCCGCACCATGGCCGAGTTGGGCCTCGAACTGGCCGAGGTGCGCGCCGGCCTCAAGCGTCCGGTGCGCAGCGAACGTCCTGTATTCAGCGCCATTCGCCAGGGCTACCGGCTGGGCTGACGGCGCCTCTCAAAATCATGCGGACAACCTCACAGAATCACGATGCGCGCATCCAGATTCGCCCCGGATTCCAATGGGACGAACAGGACGCCTATCTCTTCGACATCGACGGCACCCTGCTGCGCGACCCCGACCGCGTTCATTTCCATTCCTTTGCCTCCAGCATTCGCCAGGTGACGGGATGGGAGGTCCCGATGGCCGGGGTGGCGATTCACGGCAGCACCGATACGATGATCTTGCACGACGCCTTCCACCAGGCCGGCTTGACCGCCGAGCAGGTTGAGCCGCAGTATGAAGCGATTCTCGAAGCCATGCGCCAGACCGTCGCCGCCTCGCGTGAGGAAATGACCTTGCTGCTGATGCCCAGCGTTCATGAGACGTTGCGGCATCTGGCGGAGAAGGGCGCTCATTTGGGCGTGGCCAGCGGCAATCTGGAGGCCATCGGCTGGCTTAAGCTGGAGGTTGCCGGTCTGCGCCAGTGGTTCGACTTTGGCGGCTACAGCGACCGTTTCCCTGTCCGTCACGAACTGATCGGCGACGCCGCCCGTCAAGCACGTCTGCTGGCCGGGGAGCAGGCCACGGTCTGCGTGGTCGGCGACACTCCGCGCGACATTCAGGCGGCTCACGCCAACGCCCTGCCGGTGATTGCCGTCGCCACCGGGCACTACGATTTCGATACGCTTCTTGAATGCGGTCCCGAGATGTGCGCCTCCTCGCTGGCCGATCTGCTGGCGCACACGCAGGCGGTGCAGTGAGATTGACCTCCCATCCTGAACCCGGCGCATCCCTCCCTCGCGGAGGACGGAGATTCTTTTGCCGCGCCTGCTTGGTCGCTTTGCTGCTGGCCAGCGCAGCAGCGCTCTTGCCAGGCCAATCCGCCAGCCCCGCTGCGCAGGACACGACCACGGTTGTGCAAATGGCGGGCAAGCAAGCCGCGCCGCCCAGCAACCATGATCGCCGCCGCGCCGCCAAGCTCTTCCTGCAAGCCGCCAAGCTCTTTCAGGCCGAGCGTTTTGAAGAGGCCATGCGCATCTATGCCCGGGCAGCCAAGCTGGACCCCTCCAATCGCGACTATCCGCTGGCCGTGGAAGTGGCCCGCAATCATGCCGTCACCGCGCTGATTCAGGCCGCCGTCAAGCAGCGCACGCGCGGCGACGCGGCAGCCGCCCGCGCCACGCTGGCTCATGCGCGCGAACTCAATCCCCACAGCGAGCAAGTCGCCACCCACCTTCAGGAACTGGGCGGCGACGCTGTTCAAGGCCTCTTCCAGCCCCTGTATGCGCAGCAGGCCGACAGCATCGGCACGGCCCTCGAGTTGACCCACACCGCCGGCGTTCATACCTTCCATTTCAATCTTGGAATGCACGAAGTCATCCAGCAGGTCTTTAAAGCCTGGGGCCTCGAAGCCACCATCGACGATAGCATCCGCTTTGACACCATTCACTTTGATTTGGACGACGCCACCTTTACCCAGGCCACGCGCACCCTCGGCCTGGTCACCGAATCCTTCTACGTGCAATTGGATGCGCATCGCGTCCTGGTGGCCCGCGACACCCACGAGAATCGTCTGCGCTATGAGCGCCAGGATGAGGAGACTGTCTACTTCTCCGGGGTGACCAAAGAGGAGCTGGGCGATCTGGCCAAACTGGCCAAGGATGTCTTCAACGTGCAGCAGTCGGAGGTGGACACCGAGCAGAACAGCATCACCCTGCGCGGCCACACCAGCGACCTGAACGCATTCAACACCACCGTGCGCGGACTGATCGGCGGCCGCAATCAGGTCATGCTCGACGTGCGCATGATCCAGGTGGCGCACACCACCTCTCGCAATACCGGCGCACAACTGCCGCAGACCTTTACCGCCTACAATCTGTACACCGAAGAGCAGTCCATTCTGAATGCCAACCAGGCCCTGGTGCAGCAGATTATCGCTTCCGGACTGGCCTCGGCCAACGATCCGCTGGCCATCCTGGGAATTTTAGCCGCCTCCGGCCAGATCTCCAGTTCCCTGTTCTCGAACGGCATTGCCACCTTTGGCGGCGGCATTACATCGTCTGCTCTGGCGCCCGGCTCAGATCAGCTCAATCTCACCCTCAACTCCTCCGACACGCGGGCGCTGGACCAGGTGCAACTGCGCCTGGGAGACGGCGAAGAGGGCCGCGTCCGTCTAGGCGAACGCTATCCGATTCAGACCTCTTCCTATTCCAGCGCTTACGGCAACGCCGCCAGCACCATTGCCGGGCTTACCGGGGCGGGAAGTTCCAGCAACCTCAGTTCGCTCCTTTCCTCGCTCACCAGCAGCGCTGCCGCCACTCCCATGATCGAGTACCAGGACATCGGCCTGACCCTCAAGGCAACGCCCAAGATCATGCGCGATGGCGATGTGGCGCTCACCCTGGACCTGAAGATCGACGCTCTGGAGGGAAGCTCCGTCAATAACGTTCCCATTCTCGACAATCGCGCCTACTCCGGTGTGATCACTCTCAAAGAGGGTGAAGGCGTGGTGGTGGCGCAGGAACTGGACAAGACACAAAGCCGCGCCATCACCGGAACGCCCGGCATCAGCGAGATCCCCGGTCTCAACAGCCTCACCGGCAACGATACCCAGAAAAACTACGCAACCCTGCTGATCGTCATGACGCCTCACGTACTGCGCACCACGCAGAGGGCGGGACATTCGCCGATGATGCGCGTCGAGCCCTCGCAGCAAAGCCGCTGACCCGATCAATGGGGTTAGAGGAACTCGTTCCCCACCAGCTTCGCCCAACCGCGGGGCAGGGAAAGTCTGCCGGATTTAAGTTCATCCTAAATCCGGCGCTTCCTTCGCCGTCGGAGGCCCGATTTGGAAGAATAAGCAATTCGTAATCAATCAGTTGTCATCCTGAGCGCAGCGAAGGATCTGCGGTTTTACGCTCTCCCATTGGGCGACACCGGAAACACAGATCCTTCGCTGCGCTCAGGATGACAAGTACTTGGAACGATGGATGTTATTGGAAAAGGAAAATCCTGTACATGGGGGAGACTGCCGATTTTAGGTTCCTTCGGAGTCCCGGAGGGACGGCGTTCAGGCTCCGCGCTCTTCGAACATTGTCGCGTGAAAACAGACCGCGCCGGCTCCTGAAAAGCCATTCCGGCAAAACCGGGGATTCTCCCAACCTGCGGTGAAACGTGAAAAAGGGCAGCCGGGACGAATCCGGCTGCCCATTTTTCCATTTCCCATCGAGGCCCTGCAACGCGACCCTCGAAGAGATTGCTTACTGCGTGACGCCATCCGTCTTTGCCTGGAAGGCAACGATTTGCTTGAGGGTCTCATAGTCAACGCCGCCCATGGGAACCATGCGCCCATTGATCGAGAGCATCGGCGTCTCGTTGATCTCCAGATCCTGGGCCAGCTTGATCCAGGCCTCGACCTGTGCCTTGGCCGCGGGGGTTGCTGCACAGGCGGCGATCTTGACCGGATCCAGGCCTGCCTTGGTCACCGCGCTGTTTAGCGTCAGCGTCGCGCCGTCGGGCGTATTCAGGCCTTCCTGACCTTCGAAGACGGTATTGGCAAAGAGGAAGAAGGCGTCATTGCCGGCCGTCTTGGCCACGCAGGAGCCATAGGCAGCCGCCAACCCAGCCGAGGGATGGATTGCGGTCAACGGGAAAGGCTGAAAGACAATGCGGGCCTTGGGGAAGTCGGCGGCCAGCTTCTCCATGTTGGGCTGCGCCAGCTTGCAATGCGGGCATTGAAAGTCGGCGAATTCGACCAGTTCCAGGTCCTTGTTTGGCGATCCATGGAAGGGGCCGTCAGCGCGCTTTTGCAGCGTGGCGCGATTTTCCGCATAAGGATGATCGCCAAAGGCCAGAAGGTCGTTGCCGACAATGATGTGCTTGCCGTCTGCCAGAGCGTAGAACTGCATGGCTCCAGGCTTCTGCTTGCCGCTCTTGTCGCCGACATAAATGATCACCTTGCTCAAACCCTCGACGGGGGTCTTGAGGATGGCCTGTACCTGCCAGATGCGGCTCTCGTCGTAGCCCCAACTGGTCTGCAGGAAGGCGTTGACGGTCTCCTTGGTGGGCGTGGCCGCGGTGAAGTTGGCCGGATCGGGTTTGGGAAATACCGGCGGCGCGGCCGGAGCCGGCGCGGTTACGTCCGCGGCAGCAGGCGCCTGCTCCTGCGCAAAGGCCCGCAGTGCGGGCAGAGACAAAACAAGCAGCGCGGCAACACACGCAACGCGGGGGCTGGAAAAACGTGCGGAAAGACGGATCAAGCGAAATCTCCTTCAAATGCAGGTCAAACACCCGCAACTAAGATTATCAGTCCATGCAGAATCCCGGCACCTGGCCGCAGAGTTTCTTCACAGCTGGCTAGACCTGGACCTTGACGGCGATGGGAAATCTGCGCCCCATGCCGAACGACTTGGAAGTTACCTTGAGCACCGGCGCGGCCTGCTGGCGTTTGTACTCGGAGCGCTCCACCAGCCGCACCACCTGTTGGACGAGGGGCAGCGAAAAACCGTGCGCCGCAGCGATCTGCTCGGGGGTTTCGTAGCGCTCCACATACCCTTCGAGGATGGGATCGAGAACCTCGTAGGGCGGCAACGAGTCGGTATCCTTCTGGTCGGGCCGCAACTCGGCCGAGGGCGGCTTCTCCAGAATGGCGCGGGGAATCACCTCGCCCTCCCGGTTCAGCCAATGGCAAACGGCATAGACTCTCGATTTGACCAGATCGCCAATCACCGCCAGCGCCCCCACCATATCGCCATAGAGGGTGCAATAGCCCACCGCCATCTCCGATTTGTTGCCCGTGGTCAGCACCAGCGCATTGAACTTGTTGCTCATCGCCATGAGCAGGCAGCCGCGCACTCGCGATTGAATGTTCTCTTCTGTCGTGTCTGGCCTGGTCCCGGCAAAGAGCGGCTCCAGCGCGCTGTTGAACTCGCTGAAAAGCCCGCTGATGGGAACCAACTCGAAGCGAATGCCCAGGTTGGCGGCCAGGGCGCGGCTGTCGTCGATCGAGCCTTGCGACGAGTAGGGGCTGGGCATTCCCACAACCAGCACATTCTCCGCCCCCAGCGCGTCTTTGGCCACGCAGGCCACCAGCGCCGAGTCGATACCCCCGCTCAGTCCAATCAAAACCTTCTTGAAGCCGCATTTGCGCACATAGTCGCGCGTGCCCAGCACCAGCGCCCGATAGGCCGCCTCGGTTTCGTTCTCTTCGGCAGCCTCGACCGCCTGCGCATCGAATGGGTCGACCACGATCAGGTCTTCTTCAAACGAGGCTGCCTGCGCAATCAATTCCCCCTGCGCGTTGAGGGCCAGCGATGAGCCGTCGAAGATCAGGCTGTCGTTGCCCCCCACCTGATTCGAGAGCAGCACGGGAATGCCGTCGCGCCGCGCGATGGCCCCCAGCATCTCCCGGCGCACTCCGCGCTTGCCGTGCCAGAAGGGCGAGGAAGAGAGATTGATGTGGATCTGCGGATGCTGCCGCATCAGCTCTTCCATGGGATCGACGGTGTACAGCCGGCGCGGCCAGAAGTTCTTGTCGTTCCAGGCGTCCTCGCAGATGCTGATGGCCAGGCGCAGGCCGTCCAGTTCCACCACCCGTTGCGGTTGCAAGGCGGCGAAGTAGCGCTGCTCGTCGAAGACATCGTAGAAGGGCAGCAGGCGCTTGTGCTGCTCCAGCAGCACCTGGCCCTTGTCCATCAACACAGCGGCGTTGACGGCGGGCTTGCCGCTCTCCGCGCCGGTGGGCAGGGCCACGCCCACCAGCACCGCGGTAGGCAGACTGGCGGTGGCCGCGGCCAACTCCTCGACGGCGCTCCGGCAGCGGGCCAGAAAGCTGGGCTTCTCCAGAAAGTCGGCGGGCGGATAACCGCAGACGGCCAACTCCGAAAAAACCGTGAGCCTCGCCCCCCGCTCGGCCGCGCTGCGGCTGGCGGCGACGATCTTGGCCAGGTTGCCCGTGAAATCCCCCACCGTGGGGTCGATCTGCGCGAGTGCTATCTTCACCCTTCCAGTTTAATCCCAGCACCGGACTGGCTCCTGAGCCGTGCGCCATTCGAGTTGCGAAAGATGTGCGGCAAAAAAGCAGGCTTCAACCGCTGAACAAAGGCAAACTGCCTTCTCCAGCGGCTGAAGCCTCAGCCTGTTGCCCATGTTTTAGGACGGACTCGATCCCGCTTTCTTCAATACCCTCTCTCGTTCTGGATAGCTCGAATCGATTTATCCCTTGAGTTAAGAACCTGTCCCCGCCAGAACCACGCCCACCGTGCGCAGAATTATCAAAATGTCCAGCCAGATGCTCCAGTTCTCGATGTAGGTCACATCCAGCGATACATAGCTGTCAAAGGAGGGATCCTGACGCCCCTGCACCTGCCACAGGCCGGTAATGCCGGGCATTACGTTCAAGCGGCGCAGGTGGTGCAGTTTGTACTCCCGCACCTCGCTGGCCAGCGGCGGGCGCGGACCCACCACGCTCATCTCGCCGCGCAGCACATTGAAAAATTGCGGCAATTCGTCGATCGAATATTTACGCAGCCAGCGTCCCAGGCGGGTAATGCGGGGGTCGTTGCTGACCTTGAAGAGCACCTCCTTGCGCTCGTTCAGGGGCAGCACTTCGGCCAGCCGCTGCTCGGCGTCGCTGACCATGGTGCGGAACTTCAGGCAGGCAAAGACGCGCCCCTTCTTCCCCATGCGCTCGGAACGGTAAAAAACCGGCCCTGGCGAATCGATCTTGATGGCCATCGCAACCAGCACAAGCAACGGCGCAAGCGCCAGCAGCACCAGGCTGGAGAAGGCCAGGTCCAATCCGCGCTTCAGCAGCAGGCCGGCCTCGGCGGCGCGCCCGCGGTGCAGTGGAATGGTTGGAAACTGCCCGATATATTCGATGGGATTATTCCAGGTCAAGCCGTCGTACATCTCTGGAACTACGCGCATGTCGATGCCGTGGGAACGCGCCTGGGCCAGCGCCTCCAGCACCATCCCGCGTTCGCAGGGCGCGATAAAGAAGATCTCGTCGACAAACTGCTTGCGGGCGTGCAGAAAGAGCGATTCCAAAGGACCCAGCACTTCGCCGCGTTGGGCCGTGGGACGCGCCGGACCGCAAGCGGTTTCGATGAACCCCTTGAAGGTATAGCCCAGGTGGCGAATGCTCTGCAGATGATGGCGCAGCGCGTGCGCTTCCGGTCCGGTGCCCACGATCAGTACGTTGCGCGTGCCCATGCCGCACTCGAAGCGGCGATATAAAATCAGCCGCACCACCAGCCGGCGCAAACTCAGCGCAACCGCCACCACTCCCACTGTCAGGACCACGATGCTGCGCGGAATGTCCTCAGCCTTCACCAGGTAAAGGGTTCCCGTCAGCAGTAGAGCGGAGGTAAAACAGGCCTGCAGGCTCAACCGCTGCTCGTCAAGAATGCTGGTAATGCGCATCGGTGTATAAAGATTCATGCGGCGGCTGCTGGCCAGCAGCACCAGCGTAAAACCGCACAACAGAAGCAAAAGGATCCCCATCGAGCGGCCATGCAGCAGGGTTCCGTGCCAAAACGCACGCACCCCATCGACCGGCCCGGTATTCAGCTTGTACAAGGTGGCAGAAACAGCAGCAGCCAGAATGGTCAGCGCATCGACCGCCATCCAAATGCGAATGCTCTCCCTGGGTCCGGCCTGAGAGATGCGCTGGACCTCACCTTGCCGCTCAGAGGCGGTTGAAATCGACGCGGAAACCCTGTGCCAGAATTCCGATGTCGCCATGGATGCTCCGCAGACCGGGTAATTTTAGATCGCCAACAGGGGAGAGGGTCGTAGCTTCCCATCCATCCGCACTGCACGGGAACCATGCCCTGGAAGGTCTCTCATGGAGATGCCTACCCCTACCTGCTTTGAAGCAGGTTGCCGCTCGCGGGTTGTCCACTTCTGGAGAGCATTTGCCGCAACCTCAATCACCAGCCGCCCGCACCGACCCCGCCGGAGATGCGACGCATACTTCATGCCGATGCATTGGAGGAGGCTGTCAGGCGGTAGGCAGGCGATAGGCGTCGAGTCGCAGAAACTGCAGGATTGGCTCTTCCCGCGAAGCCAGAAAGGCCTCCAGCGGGCCGAAGAAGAGCGCCTTTCCCTGGTGCAGAAAGAGCACCCGGTCAGCCAGGCGCTCGGCAAAGCGCATATCGTGGGTCACCACGATGCTGGTGAACCCCAACTGCTGCTTGAGCCGCTGAATCAGGTCGCCCAGACGGCGGGCGATGATGGGATCGACCATGGTGGTGGGCTCGTCGTAGAGCACCACTTCCGGCTTGGCGGCCAGCGCCCTGGCCATGGCTACGGCCCGCTTGCGCCCCGTCGAGAGGCCGGCAGGAAAGGCCTCGGCCACATCCTCGGCCCCCACAAGGCCGATCAGCCGGTCGACCCACTGCTGAATCTGCTCCTCGTCCATGCCGCCCCGCTCGCGTAGCGGAAAGGCCACATTCTCCCGCACGCTGAGCGAATCGAAGAGAGCGCCGTTCTGAAAGACCATGGTAACGCGCTGGCGGATGGCGCGCATCCCCTCCTCGTTCAGCCCGGTGATCTCCTCGCCATCTACAAAGACGGTCCCCGCATCCGGCTTGAGAAATCCCATCAAAATGCGCAGGGCTACGGATTTGCCCACGCCGCTGCGGCCCAGAATGCAAAGCGTCTGTCCATGGTTGACGGAAAAACTCACATCCTCCAGCACCGCCCGGCCGTTGAACGAGATGCATACGCCGCGAAACTCGATCTTGGGCGCGGTAGAAACGGCGAGCGCGGCCTGGCAGGTCTCATCCACAGCCAGCATGGACTCCAGTTCATCCCCGCTCACATCCGGGAGCGGTTCTCCGAACTCCGCCTTCGATGCCACGTCGCAATTCTCCGTAGCACCAGCTTACGCGATACTCCCTGCGCCACGAAGCAAACTTCTGCGGCGCAAGCCGGTTGATGCTCGTACCGTAGCCGCCGGGCGCCCCACCCTCGCCGGGTGCCGGGTGCCCCACCCTCGCCGCGTTCTTGTTTTTGCGGCTAGGGTGGGCGGCCAGAAACCTATTTGCCCTTGTTCATGAGGCGCAACCCGACGCACCTGGTCGCGTTGCGTCGAGGATAGACATCGGTATTGCCTCCCGAAGAGAGGCAGTGAAAATAGCCCAGGGTGGAGCGCAGCGGAACTCTGGGAAGGAGGCCAGAATCAGCCTCGCCCCCCGTAGGGCCGCTCCGAAAAGCTGAATTCTCGATCCAGTTCATCGCAAGGACGCAACCCAAGCCTGATTCTGCTTGACGATAGGTTGTTGTCACCGCAAACAAGCCTCGGCCCGCGCCAGATCCCCAGGCTCGTTGACGTTGAGAAACCAGGACTCCAACGCCAAGCCCGCGCGATGAACAACTCTTCCCTGCTCGAGCGCTTCTTCGACCGGCAAAAGGAGCAAGGGCCGGCCCAACCCAGCCGCGGCCGCTTGAAATGCTTTGTAGCAACCCCCTCGCCCGGCCTCCAGTTCCGCGCGTAACAGCGGCAGCGCAGTTCTCTCCACCACTGCGGGGAAGGTCTGGGCAAAGCCCTTCAGCGAAGCCACCGTGACCGCCGCCTCACGTCGCATCGATTCGACCAGCAGATAAGCCACCAACGAGGCCGGCAAGAGCGGCAGATCGACGGGAAGAAAGACCGCCCGCCGCGCTTCGGTTGCCGCCAGCGCCGCGCAGATGCCGCCCAGCGGGCCGCGGTCCGCCTCCGCATCCGCTACCACCGGCGCGAATCCCTCCAGCGGGACGCGGGCTCCGGCAATCGACAGGGGAAAAAGCCCGGCTTTCGGGAGGGTTGAATCCTCTCCCGCTCTGGCCGTGAGCTCTGAAGGTGAGGATGGAGAAGAGGCATCCGAAGCGTTACCGCAAAGAAGCTCGCCAGCCTGGCGAAGCGTCCGCAGTGCGTGCGCCAGCAGCGGTTCGCCGCGCAGTAACACCTGCGCCTTCTCCGCTCCCATGCGCCTGGAACGGCCGCCGGCCAGAACAAACCCGGCGGCCTCCAGCATTACTTTGCCGCCTCTTCCATGAAGCGAATCAGCGAGGCAATGCCCAACTCGAAGTTCTTCAGGCAGAACTTCTCGTTGGGGGCGTGAATGTTGTCGTCGGGCAATCCGAAGCCCATCATCACGCTGGGCAGACCCAGGTGGCGGGCAAAGTCGCCGACGATGGGAATCGAGCCGCCGCTGCGGATAAACACCGTCTCCTCGCCCCAGACTTCCTTCAGCGCCCGCGTCGCCGCCTGAATGAACGGATTGTCGGTCGTGATCAGGCAGGGGTCGCCGGCGTGAATCAGCCGCGCTTCCACATCCACCCCCGCCGGAGCGATCTTCGCAACGTAGTCCTTGTAGAGCGCAAAGGTCTTGGCCGGAGTCATGCCCGGAACCAGACGCATCGAGACCTTGGCCAGCGCCTTGGCCGGAATCACCGTCTTCGCGCCCGCTCCGATAAAGCCGCCGGGAATTCCGTGTACGTCCAGCGTAGGCCGCGCCCAGGTGCGTTCCAGCACGCTATAGCCGGCCTCGCCCACCAGCGCCCTTGAGCCCACCTCGGAGATGCGATAGTGCTCCTCGTCGAAGGGCAGACTGCGCCATGCGGCCAGTTCCGCCTCGCTGGGCGGGATGATGTCGTCGTAGAAGCCGGGAATCAGAATGTGCCCATCCTCATCCTTGAGCCGGGCCAGCATCTGCGCCAGCGCCATGAACGGATTGGGCGCCGCGCCCCCATACATGCCGCTGTGCAGGTCGGTTTTGGCCCCGCGCACCTCCAACTCCGTGTAGATCATGCCCCGCAGGCCGACGCACAGGGTGGGCAAGCCGGGGGCAAACAGTTCCGTATCCGAGACCAGAGCGAAATCCGCCTTCAACTCGGGCGGCTTGGTAGCGACGAAATGGGCAATCCCCTCGCCGCCCACCTCTTCTTCGCCCTCCAGCAGCACGCGCACATTCAGCGGCAGCTTGCCGTCGGCAGCCAGCAGCGATTCGAAGGCCTTCACATGGGCGTAAACCTGGCCCTTGTCGTCCACCGCGCCGCGGGCGTAGAGATTGCCGTTGCGCTCGGTTGGCTCGAAGGGCGGGCTGAGCCATTCGTCAATAGGATCGACCGGCTGTACATCGTAGTGCCCGTAGCACAGCACCGTGGGCTTGCCGGTGGCGTGCAGCCAGTCGGCGTAGACCAGCGGATGGCCCTCGGTCTCGATCAGCCGCACATGCTCCATGCCGATACGTTCCAGTTCCGCGGCCAGTGACTCGGCGGCGCGGCGGCAATCGCCCTTGTTCTCGGGCAGCGTCGAGATCGAAGGAATCCGTAGCAGTTCTTTCAACTCTTCAAGAAAGCGGGGGTGGTTCTGACGGGCGTATTCAACGGCGGGTGAAGACATGCATTTGCCTCTCGTTGGTGACTTTCGCAATACTGTCACGGTCAAAGAGAAAGTATAAGCCTTTCCCCCTGCTCTCCATCCCATACGTGAAAGGACACCACTTGATCGCTACCGGAAAGGCTCTCTCCCTCGTCAACTCGCGCGTTATCTTTGTTTCCTCCCTATTATTTCTAATCTGGTGGCCCGCCGCCAACGCCCAGAATGCAACGACACCCGAAAAAGCCGGGAGTCCCTATTACGCCCGGCGCAACGCTTGGGGCATCTTCGCCGCCTACTCCGGCGACTCCAACCATATGCTTCTCGGTTCGGCCGAGAAGCGCAGATTGCTCGACTTCGGCATCTCCTACAACCGGCGCTTGTTGACCAACCATATCGTCAACTGGCAGTACAGCGGCGAATTGCTGCCCGTGGCGCTCGAAAGCGACCCTTTGAGTCAAGTGGTCGAGAACCAGACGGCGCCAACTGTGGCAACCTATACCTACTACCAGGGTCCGATCGTCTTCTGCGCTCCAGTTACTCAGCCCTATACCGAACTTCTGGGCAATGGAACCCTTTTCAGCAGCGGAACCTATACCGTGTCCTGCTCAAACCGCCGCTGGACTATCGGCGAGGGGATCTCCCCCATCGGCTTCCAATGGAACTTTCTGCCGCAACACAAATTACAGCCCTTTCTCACCGGCCACGGCGGCTACATGTACTCGACACAGCCAATTCCAATACCCACCGCCGGCTCCTTCAACTTCACATTCGATCTGGGCGTCGGTTTTGAGTTCTATCGCTCCAAATCCCGTTCGGTTCGCGCCGAATTCCGCTACCACCACATCTCCAATGACGACACCGCCCCGCAAAACCCCGGTATCGACAACAGTCTCTTTCAGATCACCTACGTCTTTGGAAAGTAGAGCGCCCTCGGCCGCCAACTTCTGTGCGGCCCATCCGAACTATACTGAATACTGCCCCGTCCATTGACAACTGTGAACCGTTCCCTCGTTCCCTTGTTCCCTTGTTCCCTTGTTCCCTGACCCCTGTTCCCTGACTCCTGATCCCTGACCCCTGATCCCTGGTGTTATGCCTCCCATTCTCAATGCCCAATCCGTGACCAAGCAGTTCGGCGCCGTGCCGCTGTTCAAGAACATCTCGATTACCGTCGACGATGGCGACCGCATCGGCCTGATCGGCCCCAATGGAGCCGGCAAGTCCACGCTCCTGGCGGTCTTGGCCGGGCAGGTCGAGCCCGATTCCGGCGAGCTGGCGGTGCGCAAGCGCGCCCGCGCCGCCTATGTGCCCCAGGACTCCCGCTTCGACGCCGGGCTGACCATCCGCCAGGTGCTGGAGAACGCCCTCACCGCTGCTCACGTTTTGGAGAACGAACACGAGGGTTCTCTGCGCGAGATCTCCGGCCGCGCCGGCTTCACCGATCTCGACGCCGAAGCTGCCTCGCTCTCGGGCGGATGGCGCAAGCGCCTGGCCATTGCCGAGGCCCTGGTCTCCGCCCCCGACGTACTGCTGCTCGACGAGCCCACCAACCATCTCGACGTGGCCGGCATCGAATGGCTGGAGGAACTCGTAAAAAGTGCGGCCTATGCAGTAGTCTCGGTCAGCCACGACCGTTATTTTTTAGAAGCCACCAGCAGCCAGATCGTCGAGTTGAGCCGCGTTTACGCCGAGGGCCTGCTCAAGGTCAAAGGCACCTTCAGCCGCTTTCTCGAAGAAAAACAGGCTTATCTGGAGTCGCAGAGCCGCCAGCAGGAGAGCCTGCGCAACCAGGTAAAGACCGAAATCGAGTGGCTGCGCCGCGGCCCCAAGGCGCGCACCACCAAATCCAAGGCGCGCATCGACAGCGCCAACGAAATGATCGGCCAACTGGCCGAGATGAACGCCCGCACAGCCACTTCCAGCGCCGGCATCGACTTCGAAGCCAGCCAGCGTAAGACCAAGCGCCTGGTCGAATTCAAAGCCGTAGCCTACGACGTGCCCGCCAGCCTGGATGGGGAAAACCTCCCACCTGGCCGCCGTTTGTTCGAGAACCTGAACTTCATCCTCACCGCCGGCAGCAAGGTCGGCCTGGTCGGCCCCAACGGCAGCGGCAAATCCACGCTGTTGAGGCTTTTGCGCGGGGAGATCGAGCCTGTTTCCGGCCACATCAAGCGCGCCGACGCTCTGCGTTTGGTTTATTTCAGCCAGATGCGCGAACTGGATGAGAGCCTCACCCTGCGCCGCGCCCTGGCCCCCGAGGGCGACTCCGTCATCTACCAGGACCGCACCATTCACGTGGCCAGTTGGGCGGCGCGCTTCCTCTTCACCAGCGAGCAGTTGAACCAGCCCGTCCGCAATCTGAGCGGCGGCGAGCGCGCCCGTGTGCTGATCGCTAAGCTCATGCTGGAGCCCGCCGACGTCCTGCTCCTCGACGAGCCCACCAACGACCTCGACATCCCCACTCTGGAGATTTTGGAAGAAAACCTCCTCGACTTTCCCGGCGCGTTGATTCTGGTCACTCACGACCGTTATCTGTTGAACCGCGTGGCCAGCACCGTTCTCGGTCTCGATGGACGCGGCCACTGCGGCCAGTTCGCCGACTTCTCCCAGTGGGAAGACTGGATGGTCGAGCAGGAGGATGCCGCCAGGGCTCCCAAAGCCAACTCCGCTAACTCCGCCATCGCCGCTATCTCTGCTAACCGCGCTAACTCCGCTAACCCCGCTATCTCCGCTAACTCCGCTTCCCCGTCCAAGAAAAAGCTCTCCTACCTGGAAGCCCGCGAGTTCGCCGCCATCGAGCAGAAGGTGGAAGTCTCGGACGCCCGTCTGGAAGCGGCCCGCCACCACATCGACGACCCATCCATCGCCACCGACGCCGCCGCCCTCCAAGCCGCCCTCACCGAACTGGCCGCCGCCGAAGAAGAAAGCGCCACCCTCTACGCCCGCTGGGCCGAGTTGACGGAAAAGGCCGGGTAGGGCGCTCCCATCACAACAGGGTAATCCTGAGCAGCGCGCAAACAAATAGCAATTCATCCTGAGCGCAGTGCAGCGGAGTCGAAGGACCTGCTTTTGTTCTTCCCAACTTTGCTTTTCGACGGTGCCGAATGCGCCTTCAATAAACCCAAACGCATGAAACTTAAAGCCTATTCAAGAAAAGCATTGTCATCCTGAGCGGAGCGCAGCGAAGCCGAAGGAACTGCTTATGTTCTTCCCAACTTTGCTTTTCGACGGTGCCGAATGCGCCTTCAATAAACACAAACGCATGAAAAATAAAGCCTATTCAACAAAAGCATTGTCATCCTGAGCGCAGCGAAGGATCTGCGTCTCGTCTTCCGCCTGTTGATTTTTCGCCGCAATCATCTCGAAATCGGGGTGCCCCACCCTCACCGCTGTCATTCTGAGCGAAGCGCAGCGAAGTCGAAGAATCTGCCTTTCGCAACTTTTGCGGCTAGGATGGGACAGGCGCAAGGCGATTTTCAGGCCGACCCTGCGGGGCGGCTGCGCGCGGGGACGCTGCTTCCCAGGGGTTCCCCCTTCGCGGTGCTCATTGTCCACCCCTGGCTACTTTCATGCCGTCCCGCCGGGACGGCTCCCCGCTTGCAGCAACAGCGGATACGAGGGCGTTTGCATACAACAAAACGCGATTAAGCCAAAAATCGCATTCGCCGAACATGGGACGACATCCCGATAGTCATCAAGGTCTTCCGTGTTTGGACCTTCTCGCGCGGCAGGATTCCTCCCGCAGGGAGGGAATAAAAGTAGCCAGGGGTGGAGCGCAGCGCAACCCCTGGATGCAGACACCCCAATCTACCTTCCGTCCCGAAGGGACAGAATGCGCTTTCCGCATTGGGTCATGCGCAGCCGTTCCCAAAACGTCCTGCGTGCTGCATCGGGCAACAGCGCAAGACGCTTTTCAGGCCGGACCTGCGGGGCGGCCACGCGCGGGGACGCTGCTTTCCAGGGGTTCCCCCTTCGCGCTGCTCAGGGTCTACCCCTGGCTACTTTCATGCCGTCCCGCCGGGACGGCTTTCCGTTTGCGGCAACAGCGGAGACTATGGCCTTTGAAAATAACCGACCGCGATTGAGCAGGAAACAATCGCAATCGCCAGACGCTGGGCGACTTTCGGGGAGTAATTTCAGGCTTAGGCCTCAGGTGCCCGACACGTCGCCGCTATCAAACACGAATCGGAATCCCGGAGACTCTCACTAACTCATCGGAATTGATGACTCCAGCCTTCGTCAATTCGTCCACAAATGCTCTGCGTATGGGCTCTGGATAAGGTGTGGGGCCAATGATAAGGCGATCGAATATCCTCGTGAAATGCAAGTCTTCGATCTGGTCCGAAACCGACGCATCGAGTGGAAGCTTGTAAACGACTTGCGGCACCCCGGCGGGGACTTCGGTCGATGACTCCATAAGTGGAGATGCCCCAAGCAGCGGTTGATAGGCTCCGAGCGTCGGCGCATAGATTGCACGCCACTCCCTCTCCTCGTGAAAGCCCTCGTGTTTCACACAAACCACGTGAAACAACAACGTGGTGAACACCAACCGGGCAAGGGCATCTCGACCAATACTCTGAAGATACTCACGATTGGCACGAACGTTTCTAATGACTTCTTGCAAGTGCTCGTGCGCAGCGGATTCCGAAAAGTATGCAACGGAACTGAATATGATTCTCAAGTGGAGCATAGAAAAAGTGTATGGGATGTTAAGCACAATGGCGATCTGAGTCGCAGTTCCGCCGAAGGCACGCCACATCGAAAGTCGTCCGTTCAAGTTTTCGCTGGGCTGGTGCTCTGACAGACACGAGATATAGGAGTTGAACATAATGTCATGCACGGAGTTGTTGAACATAGAAATCGCCTCGGAGGCGACACCGGGGAAACAGTCGTCCAAAGCCTCAGTGAATGATTCTTTGTTCGCTTTGTTAGAGAAGAAGCTATTCAAGATGTTGAAGCCGTGCTGCACTTCGCTAAAGTCAGACATGCAGTTGGTGTTGCGCATCCAGAAACGTTTCTTTCTTATTATGTTGAGAGCGGCCTCTGCTTTTGTGTAGTGAACAAAGCGTCCGCGCATCTCGCCCGGCCTCTGCAGGAATACCCCGCGTGTCTCCTTCATGAAGCGCGGCATCATGATATCTGCAGGTCGTGCTATTTGTTCGAATTTCTCTGGCGTGATAGCGGCATTGAGGGGTATGTTTTCCATGGCGGTATCTCCCAACAGGTAAACTATATCCTTTCCAGCCCCAGACATCTTCCCACACTGCGTCGTTTGGAAAAAAGATAGACTCGATTCACTTTCCTAAGTCTGGCAGGTGGCCTCAGTCTCGACATCCCAAAAACACACCGAGGATCTCCCGGACCTCAACTAGCAAGAAGAAGCCTTCGGTCTAGCAGGATCACGCCCGATAAACGCCGATGTAGCCTGAATCGTCGCTTTTTCAGAGCATGGCAAATCGAGGCGGTCCACCCGTTCCCTCGCGATAACGTTATCGGGTATAATCCGCTTCGCCTGTGAAAGGACGTTTGCCATGGCCCTGAAGCGTTTGCTTGTCGTTGTCGCGGTTCTTCTCTTTGCCTCCGCGGGGTGGGCGCAGAGCGCGCCCCAGCCGGTCAATCCCCATGCCTCTCCCGAGGCGCGGGCGCTGCTCGCCTACCTCCAATCCATCAGCGGTAAAGACATCATCACCGGCCAGCACAACTACCCCAATGCGGGCCTGCGCTGGACCGACATGGCCTGGGAACTGACCGGCAAATATCCCGGCCTCTACGGCCAGGACTTCGGCTTCTCCGGCGGCGACGACAAGGACTCGGCGCTGGCCCGTCCCGAGATCGTCGCCGAGGTCGAACGCCAGTACCAGCACGGCGCGGTGATCGCTCTCACCTGGCACGAGGTGCGCCCGCTCGACGATGAGCCAGTCACCTTCAAGGGCAGCGTGCAGGCCCATCTGACCGACGCCGAATGGAAGGAGCTTTTGACTCCTGGTTCGGCCCTCAACAAGCGCTGGTGCGATCAGGTGGACGTGGTGGCGGGCTTTCTCGGTCAGTTGCGCGATGCCCATGTTCCCGTGCTCTACCGGCCCTATCACGAGATGAACGGAGGCTGGTTCTGGTGGGGCGGCAGGCCGGGCAAGGACGGCTCGGCGGCGCTCTATCGTATGCTCTACGACCGCTTCGTCAACGTCCATCATCTCGACAACCTGGTCTGGGTGTGGAATGTGAACGCTCCCAATCCCGGCTGGCCGCCGCTGGCCGAGTATTATCCCGGCGACGATGAAGTGGACGTCCCCACCATGGACATCTACGGCGAGTTCAAGCAGGATTTCTACGACAGCATGGTGAAGCTGGCCGGCGACAAACCCATCGCTCTGGCCGAAGTGGGCAAGCTGCCCTCGCCCGAGGTGCTGGCCAAACAGCCCCGCTGGACCTACTTCATGGTGTGGAGCGAGTTCATCCAGAAGGCCAATCCCGAGGAGTTGTCGAATGCGGTCTTTCATCTGCCGCAGGCTTTGAACCGCGACGATCCGCGCCTGGCCGGGCCAATGGAGGCCATCCGCAAGGCCACCGCCGCGAGCGTTGGGCAGGAAACACCGACGGACAGCGGGGTGCATGGTAAAAAGATGTAGTGCGGCAATTGCTTCAGAGGCCGGCTCAGGCCGGCCCGAAGCACTGGATCGATGGAGAAAGCGCCGCCGCTGCGAATGCCGAGCACCGTCAAGGTTCTGATTGTCGAAGATGAACCCCACGCGCTGATGGGGCTGGCGGAGTTGATCTCCGGCTGGGGCTACCGCACTGAGACCGCGCGCGACGGCATCGAGGGCTGGGAGAAGGCGCTAGCCTGGGACCCGGCCATTGTGGTCACCGACCTCAAGATGCCGCGCATGGACGGCCTGGGCCTGCTCACCAAGCTCAGCGAGGCCGGCTCCGGACTGAACGCCAACGTCGCAGTCGTCGTGCTCACCGCCATGGGCTCCATTCAACTGGCGGTAGACGCCATGAAGCTGGGCGCCTACGACTTTTTGCAGAAGCCGGTCGACGCCACCCGTCTGCGCACCATTCTGGCCAACGCCACCCGCCAGCGCGACACCGAAATCGAGCTCGAAGTCGCCCGCCGCCGCCTGCGCGAGACCGGCGTGCTGGGCTCGATGGTGGGCCGTTCGCGCTCGATGCTCGATATCTTTGCGCTGATCGAGCAGATCGCCCCCTCTAATGTCTCCGTCCTCATCACCGGCGAGAGCGGCACGGGCAAAGAGATGGTGGCCCGCACCCTGCACGATCTGAGCCCGCGCAAGCAGCGGCCCTTTGTGGCCGTCAACTGCGCCGCCATCCCCGAAACACTGATCGAGAGCGAACTCTTCGGCCACGAAAAGGGCGCATTTACCGGAGCCGTGGAGCGCCGCGCCGGCTGCTTCGAGCTGGCCTCGGGCGGTACGCTGCTGCTCGACGAACTGGGCGAGATGCCGCCCGCCACGCAGGCCAAATTATTGCGTGTGCTGGAAGAGCGCAAGCTCCGCCGCCTGGGCGCACGCAGCGAGCAGGAAGTGGACGTGCGGGTGCTGGCCGCCACCAATCGCGATCCCGCACAGGCCGTGGCCAGCGGGCAGTTGCGTTCCGACCTTTACTATCGCCTCAACGTCTTCCACGTGGCTCTGCCGCCGCTGCGCGAGCACATCGAGGATCTGCCCGACCTGGCCGAGGCCATGGTGGCGGAGATGAACAAGAAGCACAATCGCCGCGTCTCGGGCGTCGCTTCTTCCATGCTTGACCGTATGAAGTCCTACGACTGGCCCGGCAACGCGCGCGAGTTGCGCAACACCATCGAGCGCGCGGTGATTCTCTGCCCCGACGGTGCGCCGCTCGACGCAGGCCACCTGCCTCCCGGCTTCGCCAATGGCGCTGGAGGACTGGCCGTCCAGGCTCTTGACGCGAGCGTGATTCCCATTCGCGTGGGCACCACGGTGGACGAGGCCGAGCGGCTCCTGATTGAGCGCACGCTGGAATCCACCGGCCAGAACAAAACCCGCGCCGCCGAGATTCTCGCCATCAGCCTGAAGACCCTGCACAACAAGCTGAAAGAGTATAAAGACAGGGACTAAGGGACTTAGGGACTAAGGGATTAGGGAATAAGGAATAGGGAAATAGAGACCGAATGCGTCTGAAGACCAAACTCGTGCTGGCCATTACCGCCCTGGTCTTTCTCATTGCCGGGGTGCTCTCGCTGGTCTATGTCAGCCAGTTGCTGCACGCGGCGGTGCAGCAGTCCTATGAGACCAATCGCATGGTGGCCAATCAGATTCGTCTGGCGCTCCTGCAGGCACTGGAGACCGGCCTCAAAGACCGCAAGGTCGATCCCAACAACCCGGCCCAGTTGCGCGCCCTGACCGCGGCTGCGGTGCGCGACAATGCGGCGCTGGAGGCGGTGATCGACTCGGTCAACCGCTACTCGCTCACCGTTTACGACATCAACATCGGCGACTTTCAAAACAGCACCCTGCTCAGCACCGATCCCGAGAACGAAGACAAACCGCTGCCGGAGCGGCCCAATTATCAGCAGCTTCTCGACGCCAGTTTTCCGGCGCTGATCAAATCCGTGCTCGGCCCGCCCGAGGTCTTCGACGTGGTGGTGCCGCTGGAGCGCAACGGAGCCCCCTTTGCCACCGTGCATGTGGGCGTACGTACAACCTTTTTGCGCGCGGTCTACGCTCCCTGGTTGCGCGAAGCGGTAACGCTGATGGGGGCGACGCTGCTCATGGCGTTGCTGGTGGCTTTTTTGCTCGGCAATCTGGCCCTGCGCCCGCTGGAAGAGATCAGCCGCCAACTCGACCACTGGACTCATCTCTCCAGTGCCACGCCGGCTGCCGGCGATGAAGACAAGGCCCAGCACCAGGACACCGCCGCCCAGGTCAGCAGCAAGATCGAGATCATCGGCCAGCGCATGAAGAATGTCGAAGAGGTCTTCTGCGCCCTCAAGGAAAATCTCGACCAGATCCTCGGCAATTTGCAGGACGGCATTTTGCTCTTCACCGGCGATGGCCGGGCGGTGCTGGTTTCGGAGGCGGCGCGGCGCTTTCTTCATCTCGAAAGCGGCAGAATTCTGGGCCGGCGCGCGGCGGAGATCTTCGATCCCGCGACCTTGCTGGGCCGCACCCTGCAAGAGGCCTTCGTCGCGCACACCAGTCTGGCGCAACAGGAGATCCGCACCGAGACGGGCCGCCGCATCCAGGCCTCGGTCGACTTTATCCACGACAGCGACTCGCGCCACAAATTGGACGAGTTGGGCGCGCTCGTCACCCTGCACGATCTGGAGTCGGTGGCCGAGATCGGCAGCGAGTTGGAGCTTTCCCGGCGCATGGCGGCCATCGGGCGGCTGACCTCGGGCGTGGGCCACGAGGTGAAGAACCCCATCAACGCCATCGTCGTCCATCTGGAGCTGCTCAAAACCAAGCTGGGCGACGGCTGCGCTCCCGCCGCGCGCCATTTGCAGATCATCGAGAGCGAGATTCGCCGCCTGGACCGCGTGGTGCAGACGCTGGTGGACTTCACCCGCCCGGTCGAACTGCAACTCCGCGAGCAGGACCTGCGCGGCGTCCTGGGCGACGTGCTGGCCCTGGCCAAGGCCGAACTCGGCACCCGCAACGTGACCCTCCTCAGCCGCCTGCCGGAGCGCCCGCTGCCGGTGCTGATCGACGCCGACCTGCTCAAGCAGGCCGCGCTCAATGTGATTCAGAATGGCGCTCAGTCGATGCCCGAGGGCGGCAATCTGGAATTGATTCTGGAAGAAGAAGGCCCCGGCGAGACCAGAGGAGCGGCGCAGGGGCCCAGAAACGCCCTGCTGCGCATCCGCGATCAGGGCTCCGGCATTGCCGAGGAGATCCGGGAAAAGATCTTCGACCTTTACTTCACCACCAAGGCCGAGGGCAGCGGCATTGGCCTGGCCATGACCTACCGTATTCTTCAGCTCCACCACGGCAGCATCGAAGTACAATCGACTGAAGGGTGTGGCGCGGAGTTCCTGTTGCGCATTCCGCTCCTGCCCGCGGAGACCGGGCGGCGGCACACGCAGCCTTCGCCCAGCGGCGGCGCGGAATAGATGCCCCCCGCCGCCCCACAGATTACAATGATCGCGATACCTGAATTCGATCCTCGATAGCCAGCATCGGTACAGATGCGGCTCAGCCAGGAAAAGTTGAGCAAGAAAGGTTTTGCTGGATGAAGTTGCCTTTGAGGAGTGTTGCGTGGGTGCTGCCCCTGTTGCTGACCGGTTGCTTTCACCGGGCCGGCAAGCCGCCGGTGCAGCAGACGGCTCCGCCGGTGGTTGCGCAGCCCGTCCCGGCGCCCGCTCCCGAGCCTGTGCCGCTTCCCCAGGCTGAGATTGCGGTTCCGGTAACGCCGCCTGCGACCGAGGCTCCTCAGCCAGCCGAGCCCGCCCAGGAAGCCGCCAAGCCGCCTGTCCACCACAAGAAGCCGGTGAACCACAACCCCCAGCAGGCCTCCAGCGGCAGTCCCGGCGTGAGCGCCATCGGCCAGCTCAGCTCCGGGGGCAGCTCCGACCAGGGCCGGGAGACGGCCAACTCCATCGCCGCCACCGAGCGCGGACTCAACGGCATCAACCGCAAGCTCAACGACCAGGAGCAGAAGACCGCCAGCCAGATCCGCGAATTCCTCAAGAAGGCCCGCATCGCCCTCGACTCCGGCGACGTGGACGGCGCGCACACCCTGGCCGCGAAAGCCAAAGTGCTGCTCGGCGAACTGACCAAGTAGGCATATCGCGTCCCAATCCCCGCTATTTCATTGAAAAATGGGCTATTCCATTGAAAATGGGTGCCCCACCCTCGCCGCGTTCTTGTTTTTGCGGCTAGGGTGGGACTCATTGCCTCTGAATTTCCTTCCCCATTAACCTGCCAGCGGCAGAAACAGCAGCAGCAGCAGGGCAAACCCCGCCGCGCTGAGCGTCGAGAGAAAGTTGACGGCGTCGTTATTGAGCCAGCCCTTGCGCTCCAGCGTAGCGCCCAGCAGGCTGTCGAAGAAGAGCCCGAAGACCCCGCCGCCCAAGGCGATCCAGAACATCCCGCGTCCGCCGCTCAGGGCCAGCGTCCCCGCCAGGGCCACCAGTGCAGCCGCGGCAATTCCCGCCGCTGTTCCCAAAGGGCTGACAGCTCCGTCGGTTCCCGCCTTGACCTTGCGGCCAGTGGTCAACAGCCGCGGTTCGCCGCCCAGCACCTGGCCAATCTCGGAGGAAACTGTGTCGGCTGCCGACTCCGCCAGCGCCGCCAGGCCCACGGTGAAGACCAGCGCCGGATGCGGCGCAGTTTGTGTGAACCGATCGCTCCTCAACAGCAGCGATTGCACCGCCTCGGTAAACGCCAGCGCCGCCACGCCCAGATTGGCAGCCACCTGGGCGGCGTTGCGCCCGTGGTAGGCCTCGGCTGTCTCTGGGTCTTCCCGATTGGCCAAACCCACACGCGTGGCCAGCGAGGTCAGCACCAGCAGCGTCAGTAGCGGAACCAGCCCGGTCTGCCAGGAGCGGTAGGGATAGACGGCCGTCGAAAGGGTAATGCTGGCGGCAATCGCCGCCCCGGTGGCCGCGGCCCAGGGAGAGGCGGTCCCCGCTCCCCAAGCGGCCAGACCGAGCAGTACGCTCAAGCCCAAAGCCCACAGCGCTACCAAAGGCTGATGGTCGACCCACCAATGGGTCTGTAAGACAACGTCCGCGGCGACTGCTGGGACGGCGAGCAGCAAAACGAGTTTGGATTGCCAGTAGAGTGGAATTCGATTCATCATAGGGAGCCAGAATTCATCGTAAACGGTCCGCTTCCCCGCAGCCGCTGCAAAACGGTGCAGAAGGAGGCTGAATTCCGCTGGGGTTGATCCCCACCGGGATTGGGCTGCGTCTATTCCTATGGCCGGGAACCTGGCAGGCTGACGACAGCAGCGAAAATCGACGAATGAAGGCTTGATCGGCAGCAAGTATCTCGTTTCTAGCGCCGCCGCCGCGGCCCCAAGCGCCCCCAGAGCCCGCCTCCTGATTTACAATCGCTCTGGTAGGCAGGAAAGATCTGAATGAGGCTTTTTCCCATGAATATAGGCCAGACGCGTATGCGGTTGGTTCAGGCGGGCGCGGCTTTGACTGCCGTCGTCCTGATCGCCGGTTGTGGCAGCGCATATCGTTCGGTAGTGACGCCGATTTCTCAAACCGGACCGACACCGCAGCCCACGTCGTATGCGGTGGTGGTCTCGGAGTCTTCGCTGACCACACCGGGCATCGCCACCATGATTGACTACTCCGGCGATTCCGTCATGGCCTCGGCGCCGATCGGTCCCGGCCCCGTCCTGTTCACCATGGATGGCACCGGCTCCACGGGCTATACGGTTAACAGCGACGGCACACTCACCAATTTTCCCATCAACACGAGTTCCCTGCGGGCCTTGAACGTGACCTATACCACGTTGGCCAGCACCGCTCAGCCCATCGGGCTCTTTGCGCCCGTCGCCGGTCTGTGGGCCGCCGATCTGAACGGGAACAACGTCGATGTCTTCGTTTCTTCGCCAGCCACCTTGAAGCTGTCGATTCCCGTGGCGCCGGTCCCTGTGCAGGTGATTGGATTGACCAGCATCGGCAGCCGTAACTATGCCATCAGCCAGGTGGTCGACAGCAACGGTAGCGACTGCAACAACCCCCTGGTTTCGGTGGCTCAAAACGGTGTGGTCACCCCCATTGAAATCTCCCAATACACGGCCGACACGCCCATCCCCGTCGGCAAATGCCCTGTTTATGCCGTACCCAGCAGTGACGGCAGGCGTTTGTTTGTGCTCAACCGCGGCAGCGACACGATCTCGGTCATCAACGTCCAAAGCAACACGCTGGATAGCTGCACGCCCTTCCTCAACCAGGCCGGCCAAACGGTGACCTGTCACCCGGCGCTGCCACTGTCGATGACCGCGGTCAACGCGTTGAATGCCGTCAGCGCCGGCTCCGGCAACCCGACCAATGGCGTGACCAACAGCAACGTGGCCCTGAACGGGACCAGCGCAGCCCCGGTCTACGCCGAGTACAACTCCGCCACCAGCCAGTTGGTCGTGGCCAACTACATCGGCAACACCATCAGCATCATCGATGTGAGCCTGGATGAGTACGGCAACGACAGCCCCACCTTTGGCACCACCTACACCGTACCGGTGGGCAACAATCCCGCCGCCGTCACCGTCCTCAACGACGGCAGCCGCGCCTACACCGCCAACCAGGCCGACGGCACGGTAACAGTGGTCAATCTAAGCAGCCATACGGTGGAAAAGGGCGGCGTCAATGCCCTGAGCGTCATGGGAAATCCCCGCTCCATCGTCTCTACCCAGAACTCGGAATACGGCAAGGTCTACGTCTCCTCGCCCAACAGCGAATACCTCACCGTCATCAGCACCACCACCGATATGGTCGACACCACCGTGCTGGTCGAAGGCAACATCCTCGATGTGAGAACCACCACGCAGAACGGGAACAGCGGCAACGCCAACAACCTCAGCCGCAAGCCGGGTTACGGCCAACCCTGCAATCTGCCCGACACCGCTACGACCAAGGTCTCGACTTCGCTGGCCACCTGCAAGGCCATGCCGGTGCCGGTCTCCTGAGACAATCCGCAACCGGACCTCCGCCTCACAACGGGTCTTCCAGGTATAAACTGAAACAGCCAAAGGAGTTCATCCCGCAGGGGGTCTCCTTTGGCTGTTTTCTTGTGAGCCCATGACCGAGAACCAAAGAGTAGAGAAACCGAGCAAAAGCAAGACCCGGCTGGACATTCTGCTGGTCGACCGGGGCCACGCTCTGAGCCGCGAGCGGGCGCGGGCGCTGATCCTGGCCGGCCGTGTGCTGGTCAACGAGCAGAAGATCGACAAGCCCGGCGCTCCGGTTGCCGCCGATGCCGTCTTGCGCATGTTGGGCGAGGATCTGCCCTACGTAAGCCGCGGCGGCCTCAAACTGGCCGGGGCGCTCGATCGATGGCAGATCGCCGTCCAGGGCCGCGCCTGCCTCGATGTGGGCGCATCCACGGGCGGCTTCACCGACTGCCTGCTCCAGCACGGCGCCTCCACCGTCACCGCCGTCGATACCGGCTTTGGCCAGATCGCCATGAAGCTGCGCATCGATCCCCGCGTCCGCCTGAAGGAGCGCACCAACGCCCGCCTGCTCGAAGCCAACTCCCTGGCCACCCGGCCCGGCGAAATCGACCTGACCTTTCTGGTCATGGACGTCAGCTTCATCTCCGCCACGCTCTTGCTGGGGCCGGTCTTCGCCGCCGCACCCACCCTGACCGAGGCCGTGATTCTGGTCAAGCCGCAATTCGAAGCCGGCCGCGGCCACGTCGGCAAGGGAGGCATCGTCCGCGACCCCGAGGCCCATCGATTGGCCATCGACAAGGTCGCCGATTGCGTTCGCTCCCTGGACTGGCAGGTCGTCGAGATCATCGACTCCCCCATCACCGGCATGGAAGGCAACAAGGAGTTCCTGCTTTACGCCAGGATGAACAACAAGGACCTGTAGAACCGGCCTTGTGGCCGACTGTACCGTGGACCTCCCGGTCCTCGCCCTACTCTCCACCATCACGAGAAGCGCCCCAGGCAGGAAAAGCGCCCTACGAACAAAATTCCCCCAAAATCCTCCACTTTCCCACATTTTTTGGTGTTATTGTTCTGTTCACTAAACCTTGTCGTCCGAATACTTCGGGCTAAAAAGTTGGGAGGGAGAATGGAGATTAACGAATCGTTAGCGTCCAGGAGATATTCAACGCCGAATACCGGGGAGCGCCTACTCGCCTTTTCCGGGTATGCGCTGATGGGCTGCTCCGCGCTGATTTTCGGCCTGATTGCTGTTTTGGAGTTCAGGTCTCCAAGTCGGTCCCAGCCTGTCTATGGATCCTGGCTGGCGCTGATCTCCGGTGAAACCACCACCATCATCCTGATCGTGGTCGGTATTCTCACCGCACTCTTGGGCAGAAGCATGTTGGCCAGCACACAGGAGGCTTACGCACGCACCATTCCACGAGAAGACTTTCCCCTGGTGAGTCAAGCCGTGGTGGATGGGAAGGCCGAGCCCATCGATCAATATGTTCGTCTGAGGAGCCTCACCGGGTGGGCGGGAACCTTTACCAAGCTGGGCATTACCGGCCTGCCGCTGGTGACCGTTTTTCTCACTCTGATATTCTCCGCCATCTCGCTTTTGCCTCTGCAAAACTCTGCCGGCTTCCTGGACCTGGCAAAGCTCACGCTGGGAGCATTCATAGGATCCTTTGTGCAGCGAAGCGTAGAACAGCGTAAACAAGAGAGCAGCGGAACGACTGCAAACAAGGCTTTCACAACCGATCTGCCGGCATGAGGATTCCTGCCGTTCCTAAGCTCGTACTCCTGCACAGGGCCGCCTCTCACCGTCGCAACGCTGCTTCCCGCATCCGGTACACTTAGACCCATGGTGCGCGTAGCGATTGTTTGCAAACCGAAGAAGGAAGAGCTGGTCCGCCTGTTGCCCGAGCTGATTGCCTGGCTGCGCCGGCACGACTATGAGCCGCTGCTGGACCGTGTGGGCGGAGGCTATACCGATGCGGCCCCGGCCGTCGATTGCGCCGAGATGCCCAGTTGGAATCCCGCTTTGGTGATCGTGCTGGGCGGCGACGGCACGCTACTGAGCGCCGCCCGCGCCTTTGCCGCCACCGGAACGCCTTTGCTCAGCGTCAATCTGGGCTACCTGGGCTTTCTCACCGAGGTGCGTCTGGCCGACCTCTACGCCACACTTGAAGGCTGGTGCGGCAATTGCCACACGCTCGACGCCCGCGCCCTGCTCCACGTCGAACTGTGGCGCGCGGGCGCTCTTGTCTCCAGCTACGAAGCGCTGAACGAGGCTGTCGTCTCCAAGGGTGAAGCGGCGCGCATGGGTGATTTCGCCGTCGAGCTGGACGGCAAGAGCGTGGCCAGCTTCCGCGCCGACGGCATCATTGTCTCCACACCCACCGGCTCGACCGCCTATTCCCTGGCCGCCAACGGGCCGATTCTCACTCCCGATGTGGACGCCCTGGTGGTCACCCCCATCTGCCCGCATCTGCTCACCCTGCGGCCCATCGTGGTGCGTGGCGACGCCGCTCTCACGGTGCGCGCCGAGGGCGAATCCAACTCCGCGCACCTGACCGTCGATGGGCAATTGGCCGTCGAACTGCGCCGCGGCGACGAAGTGCGCTGCCACCGCTCCAACCACACCGTCAATCTGGTGCGCTTGAGCGAGAGCGGCTTCTTCGAGGCCCTGCGCAGCAAACTCAGTTGGGGACAGCAGTAAAGTGCCAACGCAAGCAGCGCCGGAATCGGGAATCGGTCCCGTTACCTGAGCAATATAGAACGTTCGTCCCCCTCCCAGCGAGCATAGGCTCGGTGGTGCACCAGCATTTTCACAGGTTATGTCGATTCTCCAGAGTCGTTTTTTGGGCCGTCGCTCGTTTCTACCCTTGAACGAGGATCTGCCCCTACGGGACCCGTCCACAGTGGTTCCCGCTGACTCGGTTTTTGGGCCTCGCACCATCCCCTCGCTGAGAATGTTGCAGCGGGGTGTGGCAAATGGGCAGGATCCAACTCAGGACGGCGCTCTTGATTGCAAGCACCCCCACGGTGGCTCGCTCGATCGCCGCGATGTTCCGCCACCAAGGCCTTTATTCCTTTGCGTTGGAGCAGGCGGCTTGTCTCGACGATGCCGAGAGCTTTCTCGCCCAACAGGACGTGGACGTCGTTCTCATCGATTTGGATTCGCCCAGTTCAACCGAACAGGAAGCGGTGCAGAGGGTCCGTAAGATAGCGCCCCGCGTCTCCATCGTCTTGCTCGTGAACCAGAAGGACGAAGCGACCGCCCGTAAGTCCATCGAAGAAGGCGCGCAAGACTATCTCCTCAAGGGCCTGTTTGGAACCCGCGATCTGATGCGCGCCCTGCGCAATGCCGTCGAACGCAAGATTCTCGACGAAACCCTCTTCGCGGAAAAGGAACGCGCCCAGGTCACCCTCGACTGCATTGGTGACGCCGTCATCTGCACCGACTTCACCGGGAATATCACCTTCCTCAATCCCGTAGCCGAGAGAATGACCGGCTGGTCTCTTTTGGAAGCCACCGGACAGCCCTTGGCCGACGCCTTCCACATCATGGACGCCACCACCCGCATCCGCACCCAGGATCCCATGGCCAAGGCGGTGGCGCAGAATCGCATCGGCGCTCTGCCCGTGAACTGCATTCTCGTCCGCCGCGACGGGCATGAGGTCTTCATTGAAGACTCCGTAGCGCCCATCCACGACCGGGAGGGAACGGTCGCCGGCTCGGTACTGGTCTTTCGCGACATCAGCGTGGCGCACGCTTTGGCCGAACAGATTGCCCATCTGGCCGAGTGCGATGCGCTCACCGGCCTGCCTAATCGCCTGCTCCTCAACGACCGCATCACCCAGGCCATCGCCCTGGCCAGCCGCCACGCGGGAAAGGTCGCGGTGCTCTACCTGGATCTGGACGGTTTCAAGCACATCAACGATTCGCTGGGGCACCTGACAGGCGACAGGCTGCTGCAATCCATCGCCCAGCGGCTGCAGGGTTGCGTGCGCGCCCCTGACACCGTCAGCCGTCAGGGTGGAGATGAATTTGTCCTTCTGCTCCAGGAGGTCCAACATCCCACCGATGCCGTCAGCGCGGCAAAGCGAGCCCTGCAGGCGGTGGCCGAGGTGCATTCCATCGATCACCACGAGTTGCACATCTCCGCCAGCATGGGCGTCAGCATTTACCCCGAAGACGGCCTCAATGCGGAAACTCTGCTGCAGAATGCCGACACCGCGATGTACCACGCCAAAGGCAATGGAAAGCATAGCTTCGCCTTCTTCCAGCCGGCCATGAACGTTCTCGCCGTGGAGCGCCAATCCATCGAGGAGGACCTGCGCAGCGCCCTGGAACGCCAAGAGTTTACCCTCCACTACCAGCCCAAAATCGACCTCAAGACGGGAGCCATTACCGGCGCAGAAGCCCTGATCCGCTGGACCCATCCCACGCGCGGATCGGTCCCTCCCTTGAAGTTCATTCCCATTGCCGAAGATTCCGGTCTCATTCTGCCCATCGGCGCCTGGGTGCTGGGCGAAGCCTGCGCTCAAGCCCGCGCCTGGATCGATGCAGGTTTGCCGCTCTCTTCCATCGCCGTCAACGTCTCCGCCTGCCAGTTTCACGACAAGGGGTTTCTCGACAACCTCTTCGCCACCTTGCGCAAAACCGGCTTGTCCCCGAACGCTCTCGAATTGGAGATCACCGAGAGCGTACTGATGAAACATGCCGAGATCGCCGCAACCATTCTCCAAACCTTGCGGGAAAAGGGTGTGCAAGTCTCCATCGACGATTTTGGCACCGGCTATTCCAGCCTCAGCTATCTGAGAAAATTCCCCCTCGATTCCCTGAAGATCGACCAATCCTTCGTTCACCACATCGGCGAGACCGCCGACCAGAAGACCATCGTCAGCGCCATCATCAGCATGGGCCGCTGTCTGAATCTGCGCGTCATCGCCGAGGGCGTTGAGACTGCCGGCGATCTGGAGTTTTTGAAGGCGCACGATTGCGACGAGGCGCAGGGCTTTTTCTTCAGCCGTGCCGTTCCTCCCGAAGAGTTTTTCAGCCTGCTTAGTGCAGATGCAACCGCCATGCCGTGTAACTGAGCATCTCGTGGCCGATGCGCTCCGCTTCCTGGCGCTCGTCGGTGATGGTGCGCGGGCGCGGCGAGGTCAGCACCTCCAGCCCTTCGGCGGTGCACATGGCGTGAATGCGGAAGAGGTGGGTGGGGTCGCTGACGATCACCAGCCGCTTCAGCCCATTGGCGCGGGCGATGACGGCAATGCGCTTGGCTGCGTCGGCGGTGCTGCGGCTCTCGGTTTCGGCGATGATGGCCTGCTCGGGAATCCCCATGCCGCGCAGGTACTCTTTGCCCACTCCGCCCTCGGAGTAATCGTCGCCGCCGTCCCCGCCCATGGTGATGATGAGTGGCGCAATACCGTGCTGATAGAGGCTGCGGGCGTGTTCCAGGCGGGCGCGGTAGACCGGTGAGGGGCGTCCGTCCCACTCCGCCGCGCCGAAGACCCCGATGGCGTCGGCCAGCGCTGCCTGATCCTCAGCGGCATAGCGTTCAATCTCCGAATAGACCCAGCGAAACCAGCCCAGCGTGCCCACCGCCAGAACGCAAAACAGCGACAGCGCGCCGCGCAGCGCCCATTCCCGACGTTTTGATTTGGCTCGGGTCTTCATAAGAACCTTCAATTTCAGAAACTGGGGACTGAGGGACTAAGGGACGAAGGGACTGATCATACTGCGATCAACTACCGCAAAAAAAGCACGGCGCCAACGAATAAAAGTCCGCGTCCATTCTCTGCCCAGTCCCTAGTCCCTTAGTCCCAAAGTCCCTAGAACTATCTTTGCAGCACCATCACAATCTCATGGGTAGGAATGGCGCCTTCGCGCAGCACTTCCCAGCGCCCTGGGCCCAGGGAGAGATCGACGATAGTCGTAGGCAGCGCCCGGCTGGTCGGTCCACCGTCGACGATCAGCGGAATCCTGTCCCCGATCTGGTCTCTCACGCTGCCAGCGTGGGTACACTCTGCGGCGCCCTGCAAATTGGCCGAAGTTGCGGTGATGGGCAGTCCCAGCCGCTCGACCACGGCCCGCGGAATCGCCGCATCCGGCACGCGAAGCGCCACGTTGCCGGTGTTGGCTGTCGAGCGCAAGGGTAATTTGCTGCCGGCGCGCACGATAATCGTCAGTGGGCCCGGCCAGAACTTCTCCGCCAGCTTGTCCAACAGCGGATCGGTGTCCCGCGCCAGTTCGTAGGCCTGCGCCGTCGAGGCGATCAGCAGCGACAGCGGCTTGTGCTTCTGCCGCGTCTTGATCTGGTAGATGCGCTCGACCGCATGAAGGTTCACCGGGTCCACGGCCAGGCCGTAGAAGGTGTCGGTGGGCAGGGCTACCACATCGCCCTTGCGTAGACAGGAGACGATATAGTCGATCCGGTCCGGCTGTGGTTCATCGGGATGGACGCGCAAGATCTCTGCCGACGACAAGCTCTACCTCGGTTCCCGCATTGCAAAAGCCACAATAACGGAAACTAACATCTGCACCGCCTGCGCTGCAAGTTGCACCGCTCCGCACTGCCTGCGTGCGCCGCTCAAAGAGCATAAAATCGGTTCAACGGGGTTTCCGATCAGTGTCTTATCGCATTGTACAGAGTAAGCAGAACGCCCGCCTCAAGGAACTGCGTCAGGCGCTGGCTCACCCCGGCCGCAACCCCCGCGGGCTGGCCGGCATCGAGGGTCCGAACCTGCTCGCCGAAGCCCTCAGCGCCGGCCTGCGCATCGAGACCGTCTTTGTTGCCGAGGGCGCCGAAGCCCTCGCCGAGTCGCTCCCCCTGCCTCACAGCACGGAACGCCTGCTGCTGCCGAAGACCCTGCTCGACGCCGCCCTGGCCACTGAAACCCCCCAGCCCGTCGCCGCCCTCGTCGTGCCACCCACCTGGACCTGGGAGGACCTGCTCGCACCACGCCGCCAGACTGCGCCGCTGATTCCTGCTCCACTGATTTTGGTCCTGGCCGGCCTGCAAGATCCCGGCAATCTGGGAACCATCCTGCGCTCCGCCGAAGCCTTCGGATCGAGCGGCGTCGTCGCTCTCCCCGGTACCGTGAGCCCCTGGAATCAGAAGGCCGTTCGCGCCTCGGCCGGCAGCCTCTTCCGCCTGCCGCTCGTAGCAGCGACCGCCGACGAAGCCCTCTCCCGCCTGCGCCAGGCCGGCCTGCGCATCTACACCACCGCCGTCCAGGGAGCCAAACCCGCGCACCAGACCGATCTGGCCAGCCCAACGGCGATTCTCATCGGTAACGAAGGCAATGGCGTCCCCGCGGAGATCGCTGCACTGGCTGATGCAGCCCTGACCATTCCCTGCCCCGGCCCCGTCGAAAGCCTCAACGCCTCCATCGCCGCCTCGATTCTGCTCTACGAAGCAGGCCGCCAACGCTCCTGCGCGGAGGGCGAAAGCGCCGGCAAAGCCGCCGGGAGGCAACCATGAGAATACTCTTCATCTGCTTAGCCTTCTGCAGTTGCGCATACACCTGGTTGGTCTGCTTCGCACAGTATTTTGCAGGGCCTCAGTACAGTGGTTCATTGCTGCCAGAGGTTGTCGCGTTTCGAATCCTCGCTCTAGTGAGCTTATTGTGCTGTCTAGGGTCATTTTTCAAGATCCAAACTGCCACCATCACTGCTTGGATTGCAACTTTCATTTACCTCGGAATCAGTTGGAAACTTAATGCCGGGTGGGTGTTTCACGATGATCTAGCGCTCACTGTGTGGACACCGATCTTCTTAACGATTGCAGCTTTCTCGAACAGAATTGCCTCTCGGAGGACGAGATGAGCCTCTTCGACGGCGAACTCAGCGAGCGAATACTCTCGTCCAAAGGGCTGCCCGCCGCAGGCGCGCCGCTGGCCGAGCGCATGAGGCCACGGACGCTGGCGGAATACTCAGGCCAAGACCATCTCCTCGGTCCCGGCAAACCGCTGCGCATTCAGATCGAGCGCGACGAATCCTCGTCCATGATCTTCTGGGGCCCACCAGGGGTGGGCAAAACCACCCTGGCCAAGATCGTTGCCGAGACCACCCAGGCCAGCTTCATCGAGTTCTCCGCCGTCCTCAGCGGCATCAAAGAGATCAAGCAGGTCATGGAGCAGGCCGCGCAGGCCGCCCGCCACGGCTCGCGGACGATCCTCTTCATCGATGAGATTCACCGCTTCAACAAGGCGCAGCAGGACGCCTTTCTGCCCTACGTCGAGCGCGGCTCCATCCGCCTGATCGGCGCCACCACCGAAAATCCATCGTTCGAGATTATTTCGGCGCTGCTCTCCCGCTGCCGCGTCTACGTCTTGCAGCCCTTGAGCGAGGAGCACATCGCCGCCCTGTTGCGCCGCGCCCTGGAAGACCCGGAACACGGCCTGGGCGCGCTTGAGCTCACCGCCGACGACGACGCGCTCACGCTTATTGCCAGCTACTCCAGCGGCGACTGCCGCAACGCCTACAACACCCTCGAGGTCGCCGCGCAACTGGCTATCGATCCTTCCACAAAAAAGACGAATGGCGATGCGGAGGGAGTCGGGGGTTTCAACCCCCGAAGAGAGCCTGAGGAATTGCCGGAGGCTTTAGCCACGGAGGGGTGCCCTCCCGAATCTACGCCGCATCGTCAGCCTGCTTCCAAGAAGCTCAAGAGACATATCACCCGCGCCATCGCCGCCGAAGCCGTGCAGCAGCGCGTGCTCATGTACGACAAATCCGGCGAGGAGCACTACAACCTGATCTCCGCCCTGCACAAGAGCGTGCGCAACAGCGACCCCGACGCCGCCCTCTACTGGCTGGCCCGCATGTTCGCCGGCGGCGAGGACCCCTTATATCTCGCCCGCCGCATCGTCCGCATGGCCGTCGAAGACATCGGCTTGGCCGCGCCCGAGGCGCTCAACCTCACCCTCAGCGCCAAGCAGACGGTCGAATTCCTCGGCTCGCAGGAGGGCGATCTGGCCCTGGCCGAAGCGGTTGTCTATCTGGCTCTGGCTCCCAAGTCCAACTCCGTTTACACCGCCTGGGGCGCCGTCAAAGCGGAGATCGAAAACAACCGTCAGGAGCCGGTCCCGCTGCACCTGCGCAACGCGCCTACGAAACTAATGAAAGAGCTGGACTACGGCCGCGGCTACCGCTACGCCCACGACGAACCCGGCAAGGTTGCCGACATGGACTGTCTGCCCGAGGCCCTGCTAGGTCATATCTACTACCACCCCACCCACGAGGGCCGCGAAAAGCTCCTCGCCCAGCGCCTGGAAGAGATCCGCAAAATCAAGCGCGCCAAGCGAGACGGAAGCTGATTGGCTCGCAGAGTTTCTCGGCAAGAGAGGCGTGCGGCAAGTGAACGTAGCGTGAAGTTTTTTCATTTATTTCGGGACTCGGCAACCCGATCACACTGATAGATACTTGAGACCATTTTTCAATCGATTCTACATGGTATGGGGGTATAGGTCATCTGCTTTGCTCTTAGCGCAAAGCGAGTTTTTGATTTTTTATTCAACGGTTGATAGCCACATTCCGCTGTCCAGGTTATTTCCATCTCATGCGAAATCAGAACATGCGGGGCCACAAACCAATTGTTTTTTTTAGCAAACAGGATGATCTCGCCTTGCCGAATTGAGTTTGAATTTAGTAGGCTTCCATCGGAGGAAAAACATGCGAGTTTTCTCAGGTTTCTTTTGGACTTCCGTTTTGATTCTCAGTCTTTCCGCTTCCGCAACTGCTCAACAGCAAGATTGAAAAGCCATCGTGAATACCAAACTTGCGGGGTATGAAATCACGAAGGTTCCCTTCGACAGGAACTCTCTGGAAAGCACAGGTTCGAAATTCATCCTCAAGAAAGACGGTATCGCTCTCCTTGCGGCGAAGACAGGAAAGCGATCACTGTTTTCGCAGCCGAACAGCTATACCGATGGCGTCATCAAGCCGGAATTCCCCTCGCTCTTGAAAACCAAGATTGAGCAAGGTGAAGCTCGTATCTTTTCAGCAGGCGAAAAGGTCTGGCTAACCAAAGCATCCTTTACCGGGAAAGGGGACGGACTTGAGCTTGAATTGGTGAGCGACCTCATGGACGGGACAAGGTATTGGGGCACACTGAAATTTCTTACCCCAAAGGGGGCGCAGCCGGATGGAAACGCGATCTCGGCTGCGATCTCCGAAGTGCTGGAGTTGGAGGATTCAAGCCCAGCCGCTTTCTGCAAGGCATTCGTCAAAATGACTTCTACGGTCCCAAATGAGATGACCTCCGCCACTCTTCTGCCCCGCGCATCCCTGTTTCCAAAAGATGTCAATATGACGCAAAACGATTTTGAACACCATACTGAAACATTCAACCTGGCGGGTGATCAGGCTGCCGCAGTTCACCAATCGATTCGCGCCTGTCTGCCCAAATACAGCGTGGATGCTGCCCCCTTCAAAACCGAACACGGCTGGGGTTCGTCTCTGCGCAGTTCCGACCCACCCTACGACGTTGTGCTGACATCCACATCGGTTTTTGCCGTGGACCATACGGTCGTAATCACGGAATTTCACCGCTGGGAGGACCCGACAAAACAACGGTTGGACTTTGCGAAGATGGCATTTGTTAGGACTGCATCGGCTAGCTGCGGTTGGGAGATGACCCAGGAGCAGCTCAAGACCCTTGGCCGATTCACTGGAGCATGGTATGCCGAAGAGATTGGTTCGGCAAATCACCATATTGAAGAAGAAGGGAAGTTGGACTTCTGTGACGACCCAAAGGAGAAAGCCAAATTCGACAGATTGGTCGCGAATATTTGGCCCCGCGGGTTGGTTGGCAAGCCATAAATTCACCCATCCTTCTGTGGATTCACCCTCTACAGAACGCCATCTGCATACGCCCAGGTCCCAAATTTGGGACCTGGGTTGGCAAAGATCGAGTCTTGCGGATTCTTCGATCCTTGTTCTCTAGGCATTCCACGGATTGACCACCGACGACGCAATCTCCTCGAAATGCTGCACATTGCGCGTTGCTAGTGTGGCGTGCGTGGCAAGCACGATTCCGGCGATCATCGTATCGCGCAATTCTCCAGGCCTTTCTCTTCTTTGTCGATCTGCGGCCAATTCCGCCGCTCGCCTCGCCGCGGTCTCATCGTAGTTCGCAATGCGCTGTTGCACAACTTCTTCTAGCCAACGCTCAAAAGAGGCCATGAATAAATCCCGGCGCTTTCCCACCGGCATCGTCTCCAGGCCGAAGCGAATCTCGAAAACAGATACGGAAGTTGTCCAAATGGAGGCACGAGGCTGCCCATCAAGCCAATGCGTAACGCGCTCATCCGGCCGCGGACGCATGATCTCCGAAACCACGTTTGTGTCGAGGATAATCATTCGTCAAAGCTGATCGGGTGCAGAGGATAGCCGCGCCATTCGCGAATCTCTTCTCCCTTTTCCAGTCCGATGCCTTGCCCGCTAAACAGAGCTACGGAAGCCGTCCCAAATCCAACCACCGGAAGCTCTTCCTGCAGCGCGTTGCGCAGGATCTCCCGCACTTCCGCCTCCATGCTGCGCTTGTGACGCCGGGCGCGGCGCTGCAAGCGCTCTTTGAGCGGCTCATCCAGGTTCCGAACCAGAATCTGCGCCATCTTCGGCCTCCATTGCTATCATGATAGCAGCCGGATTGCTCGTCAATACAAATGAAACGCATCTGTATTCTGCAGCGGAAAGTCCATCACTTCGTAATGGTCAGTTCACCCGCATCGAGCGCTACTTCGTAGTAGCCGGCGTCGTTCCACGGCAGCGTCTTGCCGTCCTGCTGGAGCACCCCGCCGGTCACGGTTACCCGTACCGAGTGCCCTGGGGGAAAGTGCGGCGGCAGCGTCCAGGTAAGAATGGTCTTCTTGCCAGCCTGTGTGCTCTTCGCCTGGGCCAGCGCCTTCTGGCCTGCCCAGTACGCGCCTACGTTGACCATACTGTCGATCCACACATCGCCGAACGACTGCGCGTGATGAACGCTGGCCAGCACCTCCTTCACATCCACCGGCGCGTAGCCGCCATCGCCGCCCAGCGAGTGGAACATGAAGATCAGCCACTTGCCCGACGTGTGAGAGGAATCGATCGCCGCATTGAATTTGTCCGCCGTATCTCCGGCCGCGGCACCGAAGATGGGCAGATTGTAGGGGTCGCTCGTGTCGTTCGGCGCGATCTGCCCGCCCCAGACGCCGCGATTCAAAAAGAAACGCGTTTTGGCCACCTCGTCAAAGCCTATGTCCCCATAGGGCGTGGCGGTGGTCCACACATCGCTTACGCGATAAACGTCCTCCAGAAACTTGGTGCACTGGTCGTACTCCGCCTCCAGGCTGCCGGCATAGGCGCCCCAGGCGCAGCCGGTCGAGTTCGAGTGGCAGTGGTGCGCGGTGTGGTTGCCCAATTCGTTGCCGTCTTTGGCGATCTGCGCCCAGGCCAGATTGAAGCCGTTGTTCGAGGCGATAAAAAAGGTCATGCGCGCGCCGGTCGCGTGCAACTGGGGATAGTTCTCGATCTGCGAGGGCAGCGAATCGTCGAAGGTATACGTAAGCGCAGAGTTGAAACCCGCCCAATCCAGCACCTTCAACCCGCCCACCGCGCCCGCCGGCCGGGGAACGCCGCTCCGCTGCAGCGCCGGCAGACCGCTCGGTTGCTGACTGCCGCCCATCCCCGCACAAAACACCAAGCCCAGGCACACCATCGAATTCAACACAACCACCGGCAGTTTCCGCATTCGTCCAACCAGCCTTTCTAAAATTGCGAAACCATCCACAAAGTACTGCAAGCCGATCCGCTTGCCCGAAATATGAAACGGTCGCCCGCCATGCCTCGCAGCCGACAGGAATCCGCCTCGTTTCTCCGCCGCAATGCCGGGAGCGCGATTAGCGCAGCGTCTCCAGCACCATCCCCGGCGTCAACGCTTCAGGGAGCAGCCGCGGACTCTTCATCCCCGCGGCGTAATAGACATAGGTCGGAACGCCACTGCGCCCCAGCGCCGTGAGGGCCTGCGTGATGGCCTCGTCGTGGCGGGTCCAATCGGCCTTGAGCAGCAGAACATTTTTTGCCTTGAAGGCGGCCTGCACCTCCGGCTGGTTCAATGCCACACGCTCGTTGACCTGGCAGCTCAGGCACCAACTGGCGGTGAAATCCACAAAGACCGGGCGGCCCTCGGCCTGCGCGCTGCGCACCGCCTCCGCCGACCAGGCTGCCCAACCGTTATGAGTCTCTGGAGGGTCCAGGGTCTCCGAGGCAACCGCCAGCTTATCCGGAGCAAAATAATAGAGTGCGGCAGCGCACAACAGAATTGCAAACGCAACGGTCGTAGCCCAGCGCCTGGCCGGCCAGCGCCCCAGGAACCAGCCCGCCATGGCCAGCAGCAGGAAGCCGGCCAGCAGCGCCGCCAGCACCGCTGCTCCATAGGCCCGCGCCAGCACCCAGGCCAGCCAGATCACGGTGGCAAAGATGGGAATCGCAGTGGCCTGTTTGAGGATCTCCATCCACACGCCGGGACGGGGCAGCAGGCGCGTCCAGGCCGGTTGCAGCGTCAGCGCCACATACGGTGCGGCCAGCCCCAGCGCCAGCGCCGTAAAGACTGCAAAGGTAATCAGAGCCGATTGCGAGAGCGCATAGCCCACCGCCGCTCCCATCAGCGGCGCGGTGCAGGGCGTGGCCACAATCACGGCCAGAACTCCAGTAAAGAAGCTGCCGGTCAGCCCTTGCTTTTGCGCCAGCGAGCCGCCGGCGCTGGTCAGTGTCAGGCCAATCTCAAACTGCCCCGCCAGTGAGAGCCCTAGAAAGAAGAGCAATCCCGCCATCAGCGAAAGAAACACCGGCGACTGGAACTGGAATCCCCAGCCCAGCGTGGCGCCTGCTGCGCGCAGCACCAAAAGCACGCCCACCAGCACCCAAAACGAAACCAGAATCCCGCCGGCGTATACCAATCCATGCAGGCGCATCTTCTTGCGCTCTTGCTTGCCCTCGGCCAGCGCGCCCGCCTGCAGCTTCTGCCCCGATTGCGCCAGCGCAAGCCCCTTCAAAAACAGCACGGGAAAGACGCAGGGCATGAGGTTGAGCAGAATCCCGCCGAGAAAAGCCAACCCCACAGCGCGCAGCAGCGCTCCTGGGGAACCTGATTCGGATCTGGCAAAACCTTCGGCAGCAAAAGACTCCATATGTTGCACTGCCAACCCACTGCCAGAAGCGCTATCCGTATTCGACCCGCCTGTTTGCGGTGAGTTCCCATGGTTTTCGTTGCTCGAATTGGGTGAACTACGCGCCAGGTCCTTGCCTGTTTCTGAGGAAGAAGAGGAATTCGCCCCTGTTACGAGATTGTCTTCCCCAAGGGGGGCCGCAACCGCCGCCAATCCCGGAAGAGCCACAATCTCATAGGCTCGTCCGCCGGAGAGCTCGATCACCCCGCGCAGCTGCTTCGGCGCGTCTTTCAGTTGTGCGTCTTTCTTCAGATCGAGCTGAAATCCCTTCGCAGTCGTCGTCAACTTCTGCGCCGCTGGGTTGTCGATGATGTCTTGATCTTCGGGAAAAAAGATCGCCTCGGTCTCTCTGCGCCCAGTCTCGACCGTCAGCCGGAAGCCCTCCGCCGTTGTAGCAAAGCCTAGCCTAGATCCATTCGGCAACGGTTTAGGAAATCGGTCAAGAAACCTCCGAAAATCGGGCGGTGAAACGTAGATTAAGTCATAAAGACCCACATAAACTTGCCGTTTTACTTCAAGTGCTGCTTTACCTGGAATGCATGATTCCCGGCAGACCAGCCAATCGACATTGGCGCGCAGCGTTGACGGACCGCCCTTCACGCTCTCGGCCACATGGAGTTTCAGAGGAAACAGCGCCTCGCCTTCATAGCCGTAATCCATCAGCGGCCCCAGTGGCAGACGCTTCGGCATGGCAAACTGCATCGGCCCAGCGGTGATCCCAGCCGGCAAACTCCAATGAATGTGCGGCGGTTCGCCGGCATCGCCTGGATTCTTCCAATAGATATGCCAACCCGGCTCCAATTTGAAATAGAGGCCAGCGTCGTTTAGTTTGTCAGTGGAATACAGATCGTTGCCTGGGACCAGCAACTGCACATGCACATGTGGCGCGTCGGCGGAGTCGCTGGCGGCCAGCGCGGGCAGCCCCGCCGTCAGCAGGAAGAGAGTCGCAAAAAGAAGGCGGAACGGTCGCATGATGGGGCTCCCAGGGCAAACGCATTTGGATTTCTTAACGCGTTTTGAAAGGGCACGACTTTAGTCGTGCCGCAAAACAAGCCAAAACATCCTGGGCTTCAGCCCCTGAGGGAGGGTTCGGAAGCATTCAGTCC
>Ga0181520_10000231_pt1 | contig 120826 bp, 94 predicted proteins | sample PEATcosm2014_Bin_29_FD_132451 | JGI IMG/M metagenome (GOLD analysis project Ga0181520, IMG submission 132451) | Peatland microbial communities from MTU Mesocosm Facility, Houghton, MI, USA - PEATcosm2014_Bin02_30_metaG | ecosystem: Environmental > Terrestrial > Soil > Wetlands > Peat | place... | reverse complement strand
TTCGCGCCCCAGAAGCTCAAGAATATCGAACACCTTGGAGACAGCGGGAACGAGATAGGTTTTCTCCGGCTTGAGCTTGGGCACGTTCACCGTATGATCCTTTCCTGACTTCGCCCGCGACGGCTCCCCGAACGAACTGTTGCTCTGCATCAAGACGCCATAAACAAATACAACACTGCGATTGCCAAGACAAAAAATGCACACCGCAAGATCAAGGACCCAACAGCGTACCAGCAAGCTGTTCCATCAGGGCCTTTTCAGCGTTTCAGTAAGTGAAAGGGCGGCCGGCCCGCAAAGACCGCGCCGCCCTATTGGTTAGGTTGAGTTACTAACTAGAACTCGAAGCGTCCTCCGACCTGCAGGAAGCGCTTGTTATACGTGGACGTTGAGAATCCGAAATTCGGGCTGGACGCAATATCGTTGTCGATCGCACCCCAGTTTGTACGGTTCAGCACATTGATGAAATCCGCGCGCAAGGTGAACTTGGATGATGAGTCTCCAATCCACGGTACGTCGTAGGTCTTGGCAATGGCGGCGTTGACGTTGAAGTATCCCGGATTGCGGAAAGTGTTAGCGCCCTGGGTGCTGAGCACCGGTGCAGTGCCCGCTCCCGTAGGATCGGTCCAGGTTACACCAGTAAAGACTCCGGTCTGAGACACTTGCTTGCGCGAGAATCCCTTCCTCTGTGTACCGGCTGAAGGCGTCGGGAACGCAGGTGTTCCAGTGCCTCCGCCATCGATACCCAAACTGTTGTCGTAAGCATAGGAGGGGCCGCTGGTGTTGCCCACGCTGAAGGGCGTTCCAGTTTGAGCTACAGTGATGGTGCTGATTCTCAACCCGGCCAACTGGTTGAGGTAATGCTCGTTGGGCGCGAACTTCGGAACTTCATAGGAGCCACCGAATGAGAACGAATTCTCGATATCGGTGCTTGTGGGACCGTAGTAGGTATGTGCCGCGTAAGCGCCAGGCCAGAAGGCTTTATTGCCGCCGGACGTATCGTCATAAGTAGGAGCCCACTGCTTAGCGCTTTCAAAGTTGTAGTTGGCCTGATAGCTGAGCCCCTTGTAGTGTTGTTTGAGGGTAAAGATCAGGGCATTGAAGTTACTCGTCGTTCCGTCATTGGTCGTGTATAAAAGCTGTCCCCACTCGGATGCGGGCCTGGTCGTCAAGCCAGGCATCAGGTTCCAGTCGGCGTTGCTGACACCGTTCGGACCCTGTCCGACGCCGCCAACCACCAGATCGTAACCATGGCTGCCGGAATAGGAAGCACCGACAACGACGCGAGCAGGGAGTTCGTACTCAACCCCTGCTGAATAAAGAAGGAATTTCTCCGGCTTGACATTGGGTTCAAAGCCGTTGAGGTTGACCGAGTAAATGCAGCTTGGTGTGTCAGTCTTCGCGGGGCACGAGTAGACGTTGCCGGAGGGATCCTGGCCATAGACCGGGAACGGCAACTGATTATCGTAGGTCTGTCCCCACGGAGCAGCGGCCGTGGTAAAGTCGCCGTATCCAAATGGATTGTTGAGAGACAGACTGATGCGCGAAGGTGGTTGGGTGGGCAGATTGTTGGCAACCTGTTCAGGCGTCAGCGCGTTCTCATACAAGCCAATCCCGCCGTGAATGGTCAACTGCTTGTCCTTGAACGGGGTGTAGGCAAAGCCGACCCTGGGCTGGAAGTTCAAAGCCTGCGATTGCGTGAACGCGTTATTCGAAACATGCACCGTCGTATTCAATGCCTGCTCGTGGAAATTGCTGCCGGCGCCGGGATACAACGGCGAGAATGGGCTCGAAATCGAGTAGCGAGCCGGGTTCCCGTAGTCGTCATAGCGAAGACCCGCGGTGATGGTCAGGTTGGGACGCACCTTCCAGGAATCGTCAGCCCAAATGCCGTTAAACTTGGAGGTAGCGCCATAATTCTGTGGCGAATACGTGCCGGTCAGTCCGCTGATCGTCCAGAGGTAGGAGGTATAGTTCGCCTCGTTGGCCATGAGCTGGAAGGCATTCGTGAAGTTGAATCCGAAACCTCCACGGCCATAGAGTTGATCGTCGATGAGGTAATCTTCGCGTGTGAACTGGTAGCCGCCACGGATTGTGTGGTTGTGCCAGTTATAGCTCACAGTGTCGCGTAGGTTGTACGTGTGTTCAAACTGGGTGTCGGGAGCGAAGGGTTCATCGGACCCGAACATGAAGTAGAACGAATAGCCATCGGTGGTATCGAGTCCAAGGTTGCCGTACGGAATCGAGCCGGCGATGGTGGGATCGGTCAATGTCTGTCCGCTGACCGTGCGAACGTTTCCGACGTGAATTTCATTGAGCAGCCTGGGCGAAAATTGGTGAATCCAATTCACCGAGCCGTACCGGTTGGTGCTGGGAGTGGTCGAATCCAGCGCGGGCCGGTCTGTCAGATCGCCAAGCGTCTGGTGGATGCGCTCGAACATGGCATAGATGCGGTCTTGGCCGTTGCGGAAGACCTGGTCAAGGCGAGCGCTGAACTGCAGACCGTTAAACGGCTGCGCCTGGTTGAATACCTGGCCGTGGTCGTACATCGCCGTGGAGCAGAGGATGCTGTAGGCTTGACCACCTTGCGTTGCACCAGAGTTAGGACCACTGAGTGCGCCATTCACGAAAGTCGGTAGCGTGCTGGTGTAAGTAGTGGAACTGGTTGGGCAGGCTGTTGTCCCCAGCACGTCCGCCACGGTTTTCACCGCGTATGACGGCCCTGGTTTATCAGCCGAGTTGGGGGCCATGCTCATTCCCTCGGCCGCGCCTGAGTTCGGGAAGGCCGATAACCCCCACGCTACAAACGCGGGATCCCAATCGTCCTGGCCGGTGGTAGACGTGCCGCCGGATCCTTGATTCTGCTTCTGGAACGAGAAGAAGAAGAACGTCTTGTCCTTGACAATCGGCCCGCCTATCGAGCCAAGAAGCTCGTTCTGATGGAAATCCCCCACGCCCGCGACGAACGGTGCGCCTGTAGGCACCCCGCCAGGGGTATTGATGGTGTTATCGACGTTGTCAGCTGCGGCCAGGTTCGCGCCGGCGTAGGTGTAATCCAGGTCGCCATGGAACTTGTTGGCGCCCGACTTGGTGTTGAACGTGGTCTGCAGCGAAGCGGATATGCCGTTCTCGACTGAGAAGGTCTGCGTCTGCATGGATACCTGGTCAATCATGTCCGCGTTGGGGAACATGATGGCTGCGCCCTGGGTTACGTCATCGTTCACCGGCAGGTCGTCGAGCAGGTAGAGGTTGCCGTTGATGCCCTGGCCGTTGGCCTGGAAGGGCGGAGCCCAATTCCCGGCAAAAAGCGTTGCGCCATATCCGCCGCCCGGCTGAGTGGGCTCGAATCCGGTTACGCCGGGAGTCAGCGCAAGAATCTGCTGCACGTCGTGACCCGCCATCGGAAGTTTGGTGATTTCGTCGGAGGCCAGCGTTACTTCAATGCGGGTCTCTTCCGGGTTCAGGTCCGGCGCCACTCCGTTCACTGTCACGTTGACGGTGCCCGCGCCCGCGGGAACCAGCTTGACGTCAACGCCGCGCGTTTCATCCGGGGTAACCGTAACGGAGATCGATGTGGTCTTGAATCCGGGTTGTTGGGCGATCACCTTGTAGTCGCCCGGGGCCACAGCCTCAAAACGGTAAAAACCGGACGCGTTCGTCGTGCCCTTGAGGTCGACGCTTGTGGCGGTGTTGTGGAGAGTGACGGCCACCTGGGGTATTACAGCCCCGGTCGCGTCACTTACTGTCCCTTGCACGTTGCTTCCGAACTGCGCATGGCATGGTAGCCAGATGCAAAGCAGTACGGCTAGCATTACCCAACGGGTAACTGATATTGCTCTCGCTGACATCCTAGTCCTCCCAGAGGCCACGGTGACGCAGCCTGGATTTTCGTTCTTTCATCGGTGGAATAATTCCACTACTGGATTACAATTGCCAAACGTTACTCTCTCACCGAATGGTCGTCAAGCAAATTCTTCATGACTTAGATTCGATCAGAAGTGGGGGCCAATTGGAATCTCGGTAGCACTCTCGATTGCTGGAATCAGACTTTCAGGCCACTCGCATATCCAAGTCAAGACTGCACCCGCTATGCAACGGTTACGCGCGAATAAATACTTTAACTGCAATACGTTACATGGCAGCGGTAACGCATCAGTAACAAATGTTTCCTGTTTGTCAATGCGTGCCGAGATTTGGTACTATTCTCGCCGGGAAAGGTGGTGCTACTAATTTCCTCCCGAACGCAGACCCAGGACGAGGCCGGGGAAATCCAGGCGGTGCTCTCTTCACTGACCTTTTCTGAAGCTCCCACCCTGGCCAGACTCCTCAAATATTTATGCAACAACCATTTCAGCGAGGAGAAGAGGGACCTCAACGAGTACAGAATCGGGGTAGAAGCGCTGGGGCGTCCCTCGGACTTCGATCCCGCAAAGAACTCGTGCGTGCGCGTAGAGATGCATCGTCTTCGCGGGAGGCTGCGCAAATACTACGAAACTGAAGGCACCGGCCACAACGTCAGAATCATACTGATGGAAGGGCGCTACGGGCTTCAGTTCGTGTGGCGCAATGAAGGATCTGACGCGGCTTTTGGCGCCGCGGAAGAACCAGTCGGACCCGGAGAGGAGCTGGGGAGCCGGCTAGGCGCCCGTTCCCTTCCCGATCAGGCTTCCGCAACAGCCAACCCTCAGCAGCAGTTAGAGAAAAGCGGCACCACCCATTCCATCCGGAGCGTGGCGATTGCCGCCGCGGTCGCAATCGCGCTCCTCGTAGCCGCGTGGATTTCAATCGGAGCGTTGTCCCGCTGGAAAGCTGCCCACAACCCCGTTTCGCCCTCACCTTCGGCGGTTGCGGCGGTTGTCGCTCCAATTGCCGCCACGCCCGAGAACGGATTTGTCTTCATACTGGCGGGAAATCCAAATGGAAAGTATGTTGACCGCGACGGAAAAAACTGGAGCGGCGATCGCTACTTTACCGGCGGAACCGCTGTTGAACTGAAAGTTCCTTACATCCAGGGAACGGCAGACCCCACCATTTACCGCAATGCACGAACTGGGGAATTCCGCTACGACATCCCCGTCAAGCCCGGCCTCTATGAAATGCGGCTGCATTTTGTCGAAACTGTCTTTGGGCCGGGCACATTCAACGGCCGCGGAGAGAGCAGCAGGGTGTTCTCCGTTCTCATGGGAGATAAGCCGTTATTGACCGATTTCGACGTTCTGAGCGATGCGGGCGGGAACTTTCGCGCGTACACGCGGGTCTTCAAAAGCGTGAGCGCCGGCAGCGACGGGATGATTCACCTCAAGTTCGTGCGCATGTTCGATCAGCCTTTTGTCAACGCCATCGAGCTGGCGCCTGTGGCCGGCAACTGGATGAATCCAGTGCGTATTGTGATGCAGGAGAACTCCTATGTCGATCATGCCGGCCGCTTCTGGGGATCGGACCAGTACGCCATCGGGGGGATTTTAGCTCCACATCAGAATCCCGCGGAGACCGAGAGTGACGCCCATCTATTTGATGGCGAAAGGTTCGGTCACTTCACATATATGATTCCCGCGGCACCGGGCCACTATACAGTGACTCTGCATTTTATTGAAGATTACTTTGGCACCAAAGACGAAGTGTCGGGCTATAACGGCCGTGAATTTGACGTCTATGCAAATGGCCAGGCTTTATTGCGAAATTTCAATATTTTGGCCAAAGCCGGGAAACCGACTAAACCAGTGACCGAGACCTTCAACGGGATTGAACCCAACGCGGCGGGCCAGATCGTCCTGAGTTTTGTTCCGATCAAAAACTACGCCTGTGTCAGCGCAATCGAAGTCACGGATGAATCCCGGTAAGGATTCGCACATAACCCATCCAATCATTGAGAGTATTGCCGCTCTGGTCCCCGTAATCCCTGAAAACTGGATAAAAGCACACGGGATGCCTCAAATCCATTGGTGGCACGGTTCCACCATTGAATTGCACTTGCCGGCAGAACTTTCGCGCGTATTCTATTGATTGCAGTTGCGGAAATGCTGCTGCGAAAATATGGCAAGACTAAATCATTGCCTGCCCCATAGGCTGGATTGCGAGGACGGGATGAAAATAGATTCGAAGGATTACCGCGCGGCGCCGGGCAAAGAGCTTGACCTGGGCCGGTGGCCGACGGTTGCCCCGGAACTGACCCATTCGAAGAAGCAGTATCAGAAGCTGCTTGAAGAACATGTGCAGGAACTCAGCGCACTTCAGGAGCTTCATTACGCATCCAACCGTTACGCGCTCCTGCTGATTTTTCAGGGCATGGACGCGGCCGGCAAGGACGGCGTCATCCGGCATGTTATGTCCGGAATCAACCCGCAGGGATGCGAGGTTTTCAGCTTCAAGGAGCCCAGTGCCGAAGAGCTGGAGCACGATTTTCTTTGGCGCACCGCCTGCCGTCTTCCCGAGCGCGGACGCATCGGCATCTTCAATCGCTCCTATTACGAAGAAGTCCTGGTCGTGCGCGTCCATCCGGAATTGCTCCGCAACGAAGGGCTCTCAAAAGAACTGCGCGACGATAAGTCGAAGTGGAAAGACCGGTACCGCTCCATTGTCGATTTTGAGCGGCATCTTGACTGTAACTCCACACGCATCGTCAAAGTGTTCCTGCACCTCTCAAAGGACGAGCAGCGCAAGCGGTTTCTGTCACGTATCGATGATCCCAAGAAGAATTGGAAGCTGAGTCTGGCCGATATCCGCGAAAGGAAGTTCTGGGAGGACTACGTGAAGGCTTACGAGGAGTGCATCGGCACAACCACCACCCATCACGCGCCCTGGTATATTGTTCCCGCGGACAATAAAGACGATGCCCGCCTGATCGTCTCTCAGATCGTTCTAGATGCATTGAGGGACCTGAAACTGTCTTATCCCGCATCGACTCCAAAGCACCGCGCCGAGCTGAAATCAATTCGCAAATTGCTGGCCAAATAATATGTGGGCCCTTCCGTGCTGAAAGCACGAGTCCGCTCATCTCGACTCATCTGGCCAATCCTTGTTGATCAGGCGGTCTTCTCCATCGCCGCGGAATATTCGCCGCCGCGCGCAGCCCGGTTGCAGCGTGCGCGAAAAACCAGGGCCTTCTGTGCCGCGGAAACGTTGGCTTGCTGTCCCTTCCACATCTCCAACGCGGGCTGCTGAATGGCGCGTGAATATGAAAAGCTTAAGGCCCACGGCATCCGCGATTTGAATCGCATATTCATCGCATTCAAGCGCGCTGAAGCCAACTCCGCCGACTGGCCGCCAGACAGAAACGCAATTGCCGGAACAGCGGCGGGAACGGCTCGCAGGAAGCAGGTCACCGTTGCGTCAGCCACCTCATTCACGCCTGGCTGAACCGCACAGTCCAATCCCGCCAGCACCATATTCGGCTTCAAGACCATGCCTTCCAAAACCACTCTCTGCGCGAACAGCTCGCTGAAGACCGTGCGCAGCACTTTGTCCGTAACCTGCTGGCACTGCTCCATCGTATGGTCGCCGTCCATCAGGACTTCAGGTTCCACAACTGGGACCAAGCCAGCCTCCTGGCAAAGCGCCGCATAACGAGCCAGTGCGTGGGCGTTGGCTGCCATCGAACCCCAACTCGGAATTCCCTCGCCGATCGTAATGACCGCGCGCCACTTGGCAAACCGCGCGCCCAATTTGAAATATGCGGCCAGGCGTTCGCGCAATCCGTCCAGGCCTTCGGTAACTTTTTCGCCCGGATGCAGGGCCAGATCCTTCGCACCCTCGTCGACTTTGATGCCGGGAATTATCCCCGCGCCCTGAAGGATCTTCACAAAGGGCGTGCCACCGGTGGTCTGCTGATGAATGGTCTCGTCAAAGAGGATTGCGCCGCCGATGCTCTCGCCCAACCCCGGTGCGGTCACGATCAACTCGCGATAGGCTCTTCGCGCCTCGACGGTCTGCGGAATTCCAACTTTCTCGAAGCGCTTGTTACAGGTACCGGTGCTCTCATCCATCGCCAGCAGGCCCTTGTTATCGGCGAAGAGCAGCTTTATGGTTTCACTCAGCATTTGTGTATTCATCTGGGACGGCTCCTATTCAGTTTCGAGTCCGGCACTCTGACTCTGTCCGCATCTTACGTCATGATTCGGCATTTTATCTCGAAGGACGCCATATGGACTCTCCGGGGTTGATTGGCGAGGCATTCTCGCTCGCGCAACCAATAACAAAGATGCGCCAGAGCCGGTGAGGGTGCGCCGGCATGGTTTCCCGTCAATATGCAATGGCGGCCGATCAACCGTCATCATGCGAGCTCGTACCAGCTTGATTCTGGATCAACAATCTTCCTCCACTCTACAGCACGCCGGCTGAAGCGCCGTTGTATCCTTGGTCCTCCGCACAGATAATGAAAAAGAGGAACCCCCCAAATGAAACGCCGCGAATTTATCAGAACAGCTATTGCCACTGGGGCCGTTATTTCCAGTCATGAATTGAAGGGCTTTGGTGCGGAAATTCTGCTTCAGAACCCGGAGAATCTATCTGCCTCGCATGCGATTCCCTCGTTGGACGAGCTGGCCGGCAGTTGGATTGCCGCGAACATGATCGAGCTGACGCCGGCGCTGGCGAACTTCCACGCCAGCCTTGAAGCCTCTCGCAATGTCCTTGGGGTAGAGAACTTTACCGTGCCTCCGCTGTCACAGGGAGGAGAGTTTGCAGCCTTGTTCTTGGATGGAGATTACATCCCGGCCAGGGAGTTCCGGTGGTTTCCCTATCAACTTCAACGAAGAGCAACGCAGCAAGGCATGAAGATTCTCACCACCCTGCGCATGCCGTTTGAACAGGCCGGAGGCCTCTTCTCCATTGAAATCGAGAATACGTCGGCGAAGCCGGTTAGCTCATCGCTCGCCATCAATCTCCAAGCCTCTATTCGCCGCTACGACGTCACGTGGGAATGGGAGACGCTTCGTCCGGAGGATAAGGACAAGACAGACTTTCAGACTCGGTCAATGCAACTGGGCAATGACCAGGTCTTGTATACAAAGGATGCCAAAAGCGAAAGCGGAGCTGGATTTATCTTCTTCCCGTGCCCGAATAAGTTATCGCAGTCAGCCGCCATCGCGGAGTGGACGTTGGACCTGAAGCCCGGCGAACGGTTTTCTCTCAAGGGCGTTATGGCCGCCGGAAACAACATCGATTCCATCGCCGCTCAGGTTGTGCAATGGAAGACTGATTTCACTGCTACTTGGGAGCAGGCGCAGGCGCTCTGGCAAAAACGGTACTTTGACGTCTTTGACCCTCAAAACAAGCACTTCTCGGGCAATTTACCAACGCTTGTTACTTCTGATGCGGCAATCCGAAAGATGTATTACGGCAGCGTCCTGAGTCTCCTCTGCCTGGAGAGAACGAATTTTGGACCTCAGTATCCTCGCGTCTTTGTCACTGCTTCTCCCCACTGGGCGACGAGCCTTATGTACTTTTGGGATACCAGTCTTTTCGCAACCGTTTGGGCGCTGCTTGACCCGGTCGCGATGAAAGAGCAGTTGAAGTTGTTCTTGGGCCGCAATATTCACTCCGGCTATGCAATCGATTTTCTTACCCTGAAGATCGTAGGCCCATGGTATTCAGCCAACGATTACTCAGTGTTCCGGCTGGTCACCACTTATATCTCGGTAACTGGCGATCAGAAGTTTCTTGATGAAGCTCTACAAGGAGACAAACGGGTTATTGACTATCTGGATGAGATTGCGCTTTACTGGCGCACACTCACCAAGCCGTCCACCTTTCTGGCTAACTACGGCGATGCATCGAATCTGCTCGAGACGGTTCCGACATATGTGAACTGCGCGCCTGCCATGAACGCGGCAAACGTGTGGATGATGCGGTTATTGGCCAAAATCAGAAGCATGCGTGGAGAAGCGGATCGAGCGCGGGATCTCAACCAACTCGCCGATCAATTGGCAGCCGCAGTCCTCACTTTATATGTTGACGGCAACGGATTCTGGGCCTGCCAGTTGACAGACGGCAAGAAAGTTGAGGTTCGCCACTGTATCGATTTCTTCACCACGATCGCTTCCATGAAGCAAGATCTCGGACCGCGCAGAATTGAGGAGATGCTCGCGTTTGTCGATCGGGAGTTATGGACTCCTCACTGGTTACGAGCTCTTTCCGTACTCGATGAAGCGGCCGGCTTATCCACCAGGGCGGATCATGGTTACACGGGCTCTTATGATGCATGGCCTGCTCTGACTGTCGAAGCGACCTTTTGGGTCGGGCGAAAACGAGAAGCCTTCGAGCGCCTGCGTAGCCTGGCTCCTGCAACCAGGGAGGGTCCGTTCGGTCAGTCTCACTATGTAGAGACCGAACAATATCCCGTGCGCAAGGCATTGTCTTTCGGGCAGGATTATTTCGCCAGCGCCTCCGGATCATTTGCTGAAGTGATCCTGCGTACGGTCTTTGGCTTTTCGCCCGCGGTGGGTGAAGAGTGGAGACCTGTTCCTGCTGTTGCGCCGGGGTTTGAAGGATGGCTTAGTAATCTTCGCTATGGAAGCAAGCTTGTAACGGCCTCCATCCACAAAGCGGTATAAGAGTGGTCAGTAATGCAATGCAGTCTTTCACAATCGATGACCGTATCGGGTCGAATGCGTTCACAGACTGCTTTCAGCGCCTCCGGTCCAAATGACCAGTGCACTATTTTGTGTACGACCGTGGTCGCAAATTCCGGCCAGGGAGCATTAGGACGATTTTCAGGCAAAGGAAAAGCCCGCCAAGTTAGCGGGCTTTGTCAGATGATCTCTGGTAGCGCTACCGGGAATTGAACCCGGGTTTTAAGATTGAGAATCTCACGTCCTAACCCCTAGACGATAGCGCCACACTTTGTGCGGGAGCCGTCTCCGGCCGCACTTTTACTTTAACAAATATTCTGCATTCGGCAAAGATAGATTCGGGTCCACTGCCGGCCGTCAGATCCCAAGCTTCCGTACCTCGTCGTTGTAATACTTGCGGTACAGAATCTCCCACTCCTGCGAGCCTTCCATGATGATCTTGCGCTGATTGGCGATCTTCAGTCGCGCCGCCGTGTCGATCCTGGCCTCTTCGGTGAGCAGCACCGTTAGCGCCTTGCGCGCCTCCTGGCGAATCGTATTGCGGTCCTCAAGGAAACCCACCTCTTCGAGATCGGCCAGCGTATCGGCCACCGTGTGGGCCAGCTTGTTCAGCTTGTCGGGATTGATCCTCATAGAACCGCCTTGTACTTCTTGGTCAGCTCGTTCTTCACCTTCTTGAACATTTCGGCATATTGCGCGCCGCTCTTACGCATTTCTTCCGAGTACGCCTCCAGAATCACGCGTACCTCTTCATTGATGCGGTCTTCAAGGGATAATTCCTCGATCAAACCGTCATGAACACGCGCTTCGACCACCTTCACGTCTGTCGTGGTGATCATCTTGGCGTCGATGAGGTGCTTGACCGTTCGACGGGCTAGGTACCCGATGTAATCGCGAGAAAAAATCATGGATTAATCCTCAGGATAACTCATCAAGCCGCCCGGTGTACAACTGATCTATTTCACCCCCCGGTGCGGACAGCTTTTTGTATTCACGCATCCTTCGGCCAGGCGCAGTCGTTCTACCGGACGCCCGCCCACCAGATGTTCTTCTACAATCGCCGCCGCATCCCCAGGCTGCAAATGGCCGTACCAAACAGCATCGGGGTAAACCACCACCGTGGGACCATGCTCGCACTGATCCAGACACCCAGACTTGTTGATCCTTACCTTGCCCGCAAGCCCAGCCTTCTTCACCAGTTGCTGCAGACGAGTGTGCAATTCGCTCTTTCCATCGGCGGTACAGGAGGGTCGCGGAGCATCGGCAGGCCGTGTGTTGTGGCAGACAAAAACATGGCGTTCAAAAGCAGGCAAGCATTTCCTCCCCAATTTTCGAATAACTCCAGACTACCTTATGGTCCCCGGTCCCCGGTCCCCACTCCCTAGTGCCTATCCCCTATTCCCAGCTCTTTCCACACGCCCCCCGCCCCCATCTGCGAGAATGGTTACTGGACAATGAGCATCGATAACCTACTCTCGCTGAAAGACGACATGGTGGCATTTATTGAGGGCCACGGAATGCGCCGTCTCCCCGGTTACGTCACCGAGGACATCTCTTCCATTCTGTGGGAAGGAAACGGCAACCCCGACTCATGGAAAGACTTTGTGGAGATGGCCAAGCACGTGGGCGCTCCCTTTGTCACCTTCAGTGAGATGACCCTGGAGCGCGAAGAACTGGACGCGCTCATCGATGAAGCCAGCGAGATGAACTTCCCTGACGAGGAAGCCACCGAACTGGTGGAAGCGCAATGGCTGCGCAAGTACGCCGGCAATCTTGGCTACATTCAACTGGGCTTTGTCTACCAGGGGCTGGTCTTTCTACACGAGACCACCACTGAGTGGTACGAGCGCTTCCAGATGCTGCTTGAAGAGATTGAGAGCCTCCAGGACATCGTCATCGACGATGCCCATGGCGACGACGAGTAGGCCGGGAGAGCCCAGTGGGCACGGCAGTGAACAGTCCGGCGCTGCCGCACAATCCGCCCCGCCGTCCCCGTCAGCATTGGCAACTGGCCGAGTTGCACCCTGAAGAATCCTCCGCACTGGCCGCCTCAGCCCGTCTCCCTCAGGTGCTCGCCGAACTGCTGGTCGCCCGCGGCATCACTCAATCCGCTGAAGCCTTCGCCTTCCTCCATCCCACGTCCGCTCACCTTCACGATCCATATCTCATGCTCGGCATGACTGCTGCCGTTGAGCGTCTGGAGCACGCCATCGCCGCCCGCGAGCCGGTGCTGCTCTATGGCGATTACGACGTAGACGGCACCACCGCAGTAGTTCTGCTAAAGACCGCGATCGAGATGCTCGGCGGCGTTGCCCGCTTTCACGTTCCTCATCGCTTGAACGAAGGCTACGGCCTGCAATCGAGCGTCCTTCAAGCGGTCCATGCGGACGGCGCCCGCCTCGTAATCACCGTCGATACCGGCATGCGCGCCTTTGCCGAAGCTGAAACTGCCCGCAAGCTGGGCCTCGATCTCATCATCACCGACCATCATCTTCTGGATGCAAACGACGCCGTCCCCATCGCGCTGGCAATTCTGAACCCCAACCAGCCGGGCTGCGGCTACCCTGAAAAATTCCTCTGCGGCGCGGCCATCGCGCTCAAGCTCGCCCAGGCCGTTCTCGAACGCCGCGACCAGGCCCGCACACGCGAAAAAACTCTGCCCAGTTTTCTTAAATTGGCCGCCATCGCCACCATCGCCGACGCCGTTCCCCTCTGCGGCGAAAACCGCGCGATCGCCGCACTCGGCCTCAGCGAACTCCGCCGGCCCGTCGGCGCTGGACTGCGCGCCCTCTTTGCCGCCGCCGCTCTCGACCCCGCCACGAAACAGCTCACCAGCTTCGACGTAGCGTTCCGCCTGGCCCCTCGCATCAACGCCGCCGGTCGCATGGACATTGCTTCCGAGGTGATCGAGCTCTTCACCACCCGCTCGCACTCGAGAGCCGCAGAACTGGCAGCCAAGCTCGAGCGATTGAACCGCGAGCGCCGCGATGCTGAAGCCGCCGCCCTCACGGCTATCGAGGCTCTGTTGGCCACCAGCGCCGAAATCGCGGCCGACCGCTTGCTCTTGATCGACGGCGAAGGATGGCACCGTGGCGTCATCGGCATCCTCGCCTCGCGCGTCGTCGAGCGCACCGCCAAACCCGTCATTATTGTCAGCGTCGAGGACGACGTAGCATACGGTTCCGGCCGCTCCATCGAAGGCTTTCAGCTTCTTAACGCCGTCGAGAGCTGTGCCGATCTCTTCACCCGCTTCGGCGGCCACGCCTTCGCCATCGGCTTTGCCTTGCCCGCCGATCGGCTGCCTGAGCTCAGGCGCCGCCTGCGCATCTACGCCGGGCAGCACCTATCCGCCAGCGAGCCGGAGCACATCCTCCGCATTCACGCCGAGCTGCCCCTCAACCGCATCACCGCCGTCCTGGCCGGATGGTTACGCAAGCTCGAACCCTTCGGCCACGGGAACCCCGAGCCGGTCTTTCTCGCCCGCAACGTCCGCCTGCTCACCCCGCCCCGCATCATGAAAGAGCGCCACATTCGTCTGGAACTGGCCCAGGAATCAGCGAGTGGCCCAGCCGAGCCGCGAACTCAGGACCCCGTCCGCGCCGGCTCCAGCTCAGCCATTCGAGCCGTCGGCTGGCACCTCGCCGAGCGAACTGCCGCTCTCAGACTCGCTCAAGGCTCCCTCATCGACATCGCGTACCGCATCCGCGAAAACGACCATCCCGAGTACGGGGGCATCGAAGTGGAAATCGCCGGCATCGAGCCGGCTGGTTCCAGAGAATCCTATCCAAAACTCAGCGAGGCCCACGGCTGACCGTGGACCTCTTGAGTATTGAATGATTCTTCGACTTTACCGGCCCTTAGGCTTGGATTCCTCTTGCGGCGCCGCATGTTGTTGCGGCGCAGCGCGTTGCTGAGGTGCTGCGTGTTGCTGCGGCGCTGCATGCTCCTGCGGCGCTGCGTGTTGCCGAGGCGCTGCATGTTCCTGCGGCGCTGCGTGTTGCTGAGGCGCAGCCTGTTGCCGTGGCGCAGCGTGCGACTCAGTCCTCGGCGCAGTCCTAGCCTCAGCCTTCGGCGCAGTCCTGGCTTCAGCCTTCGGCGCAGTTCTGGTTTCAGCCTTCGGCGCAGTTCTGGTTTCAGCCTTCGGCGCAGTCCTGGTTTCAGCCTTCGGCGCAGTCCTGGCTTCAGCCTTCGGCGCAGTTCTTGTCTCAGCCTTCGGCGCTGTTCTTGTCTCAGACTTCGGCGCTGTTCTTGTCTCAGCCTTCGGCGCAGTTCTTGTCTCAGCCTTCGGCGCAGTCCTTGTCTCAGACTTCGGCGCAGTCCTTGTCTCAGACTTCGGCGCTGTTCTTGTCTCAGCCTTCGGCGCGGTTTTTGTCTCAGCCTTCGGCGCTGTCCTTGTCTCAGATTTCGGCGCAGTCCTGGCCTCAGACTTCGGCGCGGCATGTTGCTGCGCTGTCAACGGTTTCGCTACAACCGTCGTCTTTGGATGCCCGCCATTTGCCTTGGCGAAGGAGGCCTTATTCGACCTGGCCGCCGCCACATGTTGTGTCTGGACGCTGGTCGGCGCCGTGTGCTTATCGCGTGCGGCAACCAGTTCCGAAGCAGAAGCCTTGTGTTCAATCCCGCCTGGACCACCGTTATAGGAAACGTGGTTCTTGTTGATGATCGTGTTTTGCTCCACAATCGTCCGGTTCACGTAGGTGGTGTGAATGACGCTCTCATTCACGCGCGTGATCGCGGTATTGTAGGCAAACTCGTTACCGCGCCACTCCCCGCCTGAATAGCCGATGCCCCCGTATCCGTAACCGTAGTCCACGCCGCCGTAGTAGCCCACATGCCGGCCCCAATAGCCCCGATGGAACCTGTAGTGGCCTCCGTACCAATCCCAATAGTCGGGCGTCCACAGAGCGCCTTCGTAGGGAGCGTCCACCCACGTGCCGGGAACCCAGTAGTAGTCCCCGCTGTCACCGTCGTAGGCCCAGTAGCCGGGAACCCACATCAGGTTCGGCTCAGGACAAATCGGTTGTTCATATACTGGCAGCTCAGGCGGAGCGAAGTTCACGCTGATGAGCAATTGTGCGTGCGAAGACGCCGGAACTAAAGTGAGAAGCAACGCCGGCAGCAGCCAGCGCGCAATGCGGAAAAATCGCATAAGGAAATCCTCCTGGTGAGTTTGTGCCGTCACCGTGGAGGGAATCCACTTCCCTGTGCAGGGCGAGGGCTTGGGAATCAGCCGTCATGCTATCCCTAGCCCCGCCTGCATATCTGGTCAATACTGCACAGATTTGCTTCTATATTTCAGTCTTCTCTAACTCGGCAATCAGTAGCGGTAGCTCAACCCCGTGGCCACAACGTGCCGCGCCTGCAGATCCGCCGGTATTGGCGCAAAAGGCTGCGCAGGAATACCGGTTGCCTGCAGACTTGTGCCAATCACTCCCGCCACCTGTCCCACGCCGATATCAAACGTAAAGTGCGGATGCTCCCGCTGCGTTACCCGTATCGCATAATCCAGTGTGGTGGGAATATGCGCCGGGGCGCCCGTCACTGCTCCTTCGGGAGAAAGCGTAACCAGAAGGCTGCTCAGGTTTGTGATCTGTTTCGGTTCTTGCATGAACCCAGCCGAAGGCACGATGGCCGTCTTCCACGGACCGGGAAGCGGAATTCCAATCCCGCCGAAGAACCGTCCGCCGAACCGCGTCGCCTGGCCGCCGATTCCAAGAATCGACGCATTGGTCATCTTCCAGCCAAAGGTCGCCAGGAACGGCACTGGCGGCTTGGCCCAGGTCTTGGTCGCCACGATATACGCGTCGCCATTGCTATAGGATTTGGTAGCCGGGACCGGTTCCAGCGGACAATATGAAGGCGGCGTCCCAGTTATGATGCAGTAATAATCGTAGGATTCCACCGCCAGTTGGGCAGCCGGACTGGAGACAAATCGATCCTGGGTCCGAGTAATCCCTCCCACCGCAACTCCCGGCATATATTTGTTGAATTCTCCATCCTTGATTGCCACAACCTTGCCGGCAAAGATATTCATCCCGTTGAAGTGCCACAGCTGGCTGAAATTGGCGCTGTCGCCCGTCATATGAACATTGCGTCCATAGGAAATCTCGGCCCGGTTGCCAATTCCCTCGGCGATGCCGAAGGTGTGAATATCGCCGATCACAGCGTTGGCTGCGATGAAGTGATAGCCGACCGCGGGGTGAGAAAAGACCTGACCCTTCTCTGACTCGACTACGTAAGCAGTGGGCGTAATAAAACCGCCGGTATAGCCCTCCAGCGTAAGGTTTTGAGCGTTCAACCGGCCAGTAAGCAGCATCGCCGCGGCAAGCAGGCCGCAAACGGAAAGTGTCGAAAAGGTCCGTATTTTGATCATCCAATTCACTCCAGGTGGAGATTGCCCGCCGCGGCGGTTCTGGTCTCCTGTCACGTTAATGAAAGTTAAACCCTTGTAACACAAATTGAACTCATTCGTCAGTGTTTTTGTTCAAGTGGTAAACTCGCCTCATGCCGCGCGGTCTGTTTATCACTCTCGAAGGTCTCGACGGTTCCGGTAAAACCACCCAAATCAACCGTTTGGCCGCCTGGCTCAAAAAGCGCGCTACGGATACCCCACAAAATGCGGGCGCCCTTTCCTTTCGACGTTCTTCGGGCGGAATGGTGGGAGGCAGCGGTCTCGTCCTGACCCGCCAACCTGGCGGAACTCCCACTGGCGACCGGATCCGTGCCCTGCTTCTCGACTCCCGCTCCACCGCGCTATCCCCCATGACGGAGATGGCCTTGATGTTCGCCGACCGCGCCCAGACCATCGCCGAAGTCATTGAACCAGCCCTGAAAACCGGCAAGATCGTCCTCTGCGACCGCTTTACCGACTCCACCGAGGCCTACCAGGGCGGCGGCCGCCAACTCGGCTCAGCACCCGTCCTTGAACTTCACCGCATCCTCTGTTCCAACCTTCAGCCCGACCTCACCCTCATGCTTCTTCCGTCTCTTGAAGCCTCACTGGCCCGCGCCCGCCATCGCAACCAGCGCGCTGAAGCGCAGACCGGCCAGAATGAAAACCGCTTTGAGCAGGAGCAGGACGAGTTCTACCGCCGCGTTTGGGAAAAGTACAAAGAGATCGCCGCCCGCGAACCTCAGCGTGTGGTCCTGATTGAAGGCGACCTGACCATCGGCCGGGTCCACAAGAAAATTATTGCCGCCGTCGGCGAACGGCTTACTCTCAAAGCACATAACCTAGGTTGACGCATCTTTGTTTTTGATTGACACATCCGGATTTCTTCGCTAAAGTTCTCCCACAAAATCAATTCAAACTTTTCCTGCAAGGAGTTATCCATTGGCATTCAAATGTCCGTGTTGTGGCCATGAAGGCATGCCCTTCGTCGAAAGGAAGAAGTTATCGACCGGAGGATGGGTATTGTTCGCGGTATTGCTGCTTGTATGCTTTCCGCTCTGCTGGCTTCCATTCGTGATCGATGGGTGTAAAGAGGAAGAACGCAAGTGTCCGGAATGCTTTACCCGGCTGGGATGATGCGTCGCGTCATTCGTCCTATAGCACTTGGCGCATTCATTTTCTATCTGGTTTGGAATGCGGCATGGATTGCCGGGAGGCAGATCCCTCCCTCCATCATGAAATCAATTCTCGGCCTTCCATGCCCCACAACGGGTGGATATAGGAGCTTCATTGCATTTTGCGATGGAAATTTCGCTCAATCGTTCTTATTCAACCCCATGATGTTGGCCTACCTTCTGCTTTTTGGCTATTCCATCTCCGTACTGTTGCGCCAGATATTCAAGCGCGAGCGGCTCGTTCTCAGTCCTTTCATTGCCTGGTTGTGGTTTCTGTCGCTCGGGATCGGTTGGGCAGCAAAGTTTGCTCTTGGGAAGAAATACTGGTAGCCGGAGAGAGTACCTGCGCTCCACCTGAGTTCATGGCAGCTTTTCTCTGTACCCACTATCCCACTCCCCACGAGCCCGCAACCCGGCAATCTCCTGGCGAGCCATTTCCTGCGCCTTCCCATAATCCGGCTTGACCACCCGGTTCAGCGGTACCTGCCCGGGCTCCAGAATGATCCAATGCCGCGGCCGCATATAAGTCGGCAACGAGCGCGCGTGCCGCTCCAGCTCCTGCGTGGTCAGTTCAACTCCGGGCCTTTTTTCCACCAGCGCTACCACTGCTTCTGAAATTACCTCGTGCGCCACGCCCACCGCTACGCAGTTAGCAACCTTCTCCTTGAGCGTGCAAATATGCGACTCCACATCGCCTGGAAAGATCTGGTAGCCGAACGACTTGATCACCCACTTCTCCCGCCCGGTCAGATGCAACCCCGCCGCATCCTTGAAGCCCAGATCGCCGGTATATAAATATCCATCGCGCGAAATCGCCTTCGCCGTAGCTTCGGGATCGTTCACATATCCAAGAAAAGTCTGGGCCCCAAGGAAACACAGATGCCCAATCTCGCCCGAAGGCAGCTCGTCACCAGCATTCCCATCGTTGCGCATAGGCTTCCGAATCGTGCACGGATAAACCGGCATATCCACTCCCAATCCGCTGAGAATCGTCTCCCGATCTTCCCCGCCCGCCTGGATATAAGTGCAGAACCCGGCAGCTTCAGTAAGCCCCAGCCCGGTGCCGATCACCGGCGCCATAGCGGCCAACTGGTCCACAAACGGCCGCGAAACCCCATGCCCCCCATAAGCGGCAAATCGCAAGCTGGAGAGATCGTAGCCCGCATAGTCCTTCAGCATCCACTCGAGGTTGAACATTGCTGGAATCTGCCCCAAAATCTGCACCCGATGCTTTTGAATGGCGCGCATTGAACGGCCTGCATCGAAGACCTCCAGCAGCACCGCCGTTCCTCCGCCGAAGAAGGTGCTCATCATCGCCTCCGCCTGCCCGCCCACATGCGATGGAGGCAGATTAACCAGTGTGCGCGAGCCATTGTCCCCGCCAAAAAACGCACCGCACATGCACATGTTTTGCACCGTAATATTGCGGTGCGAGAGCAGAGCCGGCTTGGGCGAGCCGGTTGAACCGGTGGTAAAAATAATCAGCACGCCGTCGTTCTCGCTCACGCCGCAGTCAATCTCCTCCGGCGCGCCCGCATCCGCAGCAGCGCGCCCCGCAGCCTCTGCAATCGATGCAAACGAAAGTGTGCCCGGAATTTCTACTTCCGAGTCCATCACAATCAAATGCTTAATCCAATCGCATTTCGCCTGCACAGCGCTCCACAGCGGACGAAGATCGAGCGGCCCTTTCACTCCCAGCCCCGCAAATCCACGCGGCCGCAGAATCTCCAGAGATCGAATGATCTCGACAGCGGTCAAACGCAAATCGAGCGGCGCAACAATCACGCCAATTTTGAAGCACCCATACTCCAGCAGCACATGATCCACTGAAAATGGCAGCAGTGTAACCAGGAAATCGCCTTTGGCAAATCCCAAGCGCAGCAACTCCCTCGCCAGCGCGGTAGTTGTGCGGTCAAACTCGCTCCAACTAACGGTGCGATCGCCCTCTGCACTGATCATTGCGGGATTTTCAGGGCGAGCCTTCGCCCATTTCGCGACCACTCCGTGCAGCAAATGGCGATCGTCAAATATTCTTTCGTAATCGTCCAGGCTAAATTGAGGCACTCTCATCGGTTCACTCTATGATCTTCCTGAACCAGTCCACCATTCGCGGCTGCAAGCGTCAAGGACAGTTTGCAAACGCATCGAGTTCTCCTCACCAATTCAATGCGCAAATGCACTAGACTCAAATCGTGGGCTTTAAGGACTTTCTCGGTAACACGCAAACCGTCACCCATCTCCGCGAGAGCATCCGCTCCGGACGTTTTCCCCACTCGCTCATCCTCGCCGGCCCCCGTGGAGCAGGTAAATATACGCTGGCCCTCATGCTGGCCCAGGCCGTCAACTGTCTGAACCCCACCGAATCCGACGGCCTTCCCGATTTCTGCGGCACATGCTCCAACTGCACTCGCATCGCAGGCTCCACCAACCTTGAAGCACTGGTCGCTGAAGCCGTCGGGGCCCGCGACGACATGCGCGATGCCGACAAGCGCGAAACCCGCATCCTCATCCAGACCCACCCCGACGTGCTCATCGTCCCTCCTGACCCGCCGCAGTTGCTCATCAAGGTCGGCCAGGTCCGCCAGGTCATCCACGTCGCCTACTACCGCCCCCCGGTCGAATCCAAGCGAACCTTCACCATCTTCACCTCCTCGGCATTTATGAAAGAGGCCGCCAACAGCCTGCTCAAGGTCCTCGAAGAGCCGCCCGAACACACTTCCCTCATCCTGCTTACTGAGAACCCCCAGGAACTGTTGCCCACCATCCGCTCTCGCGCCGTCCTTCACCGTCTGGGCGCGCTTCCGGCCGCCGACCTCGAATCCCTGCTCGCGACCCGCCGTCCCGAGCTCAAGTCACAGGACCGCGCTCTCGCCGCTCGCCTTGCCGAAGGCGCGGTCGGCCGAGCTCTCACGATCGACCTCGGTCTTTACCTCGCCAGCCGCCAGGATGCTCTGGTCCTGCTGCGCTCCGCCCTCCGCGACCCCGACTATTCGCAGCTCTTCCACTCGACAGAAAGCTATCGCGCCGGCGCCGACGGCCAGGAAAAAACCATCAATCTCCTCCGCGCTCTGGGCAGCCTGCTTGAAGACCTGCTCCTCGTCCACGCCGGCACTCCCCAGCTCATCCGCAACCTCGATCTCGCTCCCGAATTAGACCGCCTTGCGCAGGATTTGAGCATCGACTGGATCGACTCCGCCGCCCGCGCCCTCAACCAAGTCGAGCAGGGTATGCGCCGCAACCTCCTCCGCTCTCTGTCGCTGGACTCCATGGCCGTCAGCCTGGAACGAATCTGAGTCTCCCCTCCGCACTTATTCCGCACGATTTAAGAGCAACCCGCGCTCCGTCCCATGCATCTCTACGGATACCTGTTTCCCCGTTATTGCGCGGAAGAACGATCGGTGCCATACTCGTTAGACCATCGTCTCCTCCATCGCAGATTTCTTTTCGTTGTTTCAAGAGAAAGGTTGCATTGAATGCCCAGTGTGCCGGGTCAAGCTATTCCTCCCACCGGTGGCAACCAGAAGACCGGACCGGCATCCAGCGGGCAGCGCCCCCGCGCCCACAGAAGCTCCTCCGCTCCGTCTCCATTCCTCTTCTCCGCCCGCACCATCGATGAGCCAGTCCTCTCCCATCAGGCCGAACTCTTCTACCTGCAAAAGCAGATTCAAACCCAAACCCCCATGGTTGTAGTGCTTGAAGACGGCGAACATATCGAAGGCTGCATCGAGTGGTACGACCGCTACTCCCTGAAAGTCCGTGGCCGCCAGAAATCCCTCATCTACAAAGCCGCAATCAAATATATGTTCAAGTTTGCCGAAAACGGGCAGTGATAAAAGCAGCGGTTAGGGATTAGGGGTTAGAGAAAATGCAGCTTCAGCAGCTCCACTAAATTCACTAACCTGCCTACTTACCAATTCCGCAAAGCGGAGCTGACTCGCTGACTTTATTCAAAACAGCAGTCTCCAAGCCGATCCAGTCCATCACACCACGCCGACTCTTTGGGCCCTAAGTGCCAGGCCGCTGCATCCTAATCTCTAACCCCTGCTTTCCTCAGCCTGTCCCGAATCGCCGCCTCAATCCCCGCCCCTTGCGGAACCGGGCAAACAATCACCGTGCATCCGGTGGCATCCAGCGTCCTAAGCCCGGAATAAAGCTCCCGCGCCATCTCTTCCGGAGCAGCCCACCGCCCCCACTTCAACTCCACTGCGCCTGAATTCAACCCGTCAAAATCGGCCGGCAGCATCACTCCCACGCGCTCTCCAGGCCAGCGCATCACCGCCTCGACCAGCCGCACCCTCATCTCCAAAGCTTCGCCCTCCACGAGCACAAGCCTCGCCCTGGGTGCATAGTGCCGCAGTCCCAATCCCGGCGAAGGCAGCGCCTCTTGCGGGCTCTCCATCAACTCCCCGCCGCTGAAAACCTCCACCGCCCCAGCAACCGCCTCAATCTGTTCCGCTGTCACCGCTCCGGGCCGGTAAATCATCATTGGACTTCGGCCGGCGTCCAGCACCGTCGACTCCACCCCGTGCACCGTCGCCCCCGCATCCACTACAGCATCGATCCGGCCGTCCAGATCCTCGAGCACATGCGCCGCTGTCGTAGGACTCGTCCGTCCAAAGAGATTCGCGCTGGGAGCAGCCACCGGAATCCCCGCTCTCCGAATTAACTCCAGAGCCACCGGATGCGCCGGCATCCGCACCCCCACCAGCGGCCGTCCCGCCGTCACCACTTCCGGAACCACCGCGCTCCGTTTCAGCAGCAGCGTCATGGGTCCCGGCCAAAAGGCCTCCATCAGCCGCCGCGCCGCCGCCGGAATCTCCTCTACCAGCCCGTCCAGCATTGCCAGGCTTGCAATATGCACAATCACCGGGTCCCAGGCCGGCCTCTGCTTGGCCGCAAAAATCCGCCCCACCGCCTCCGCATCCAGCGCGTTCGCCCCCAACCCATAGACCGTCTCCGTAGGCAGAGCCACCAGGCCCCCGGCGCGCAAAATCCCCGCTCCGCGCTCCAGCAGATCTTGAGCCTCGGCCGTATCCAGATGCGCCGGGTCCACAACCAATCTCAGAGTCTTCACACTTTTATTCTCACCCCTCACATCCATTCGGTGCGATTTTGAGATCTGGGATTTCACAAAACTTCACCGCCCGCCTGCTGCCGTATACTCACTACTTACCATGCCCGTCGAAACAGAGATCAAATTCCGCATCGACGATCAGGACGGCCTCACCCACCGCCTCAAGGCCGCCGGCTTCACCCTCCACACCCCCCGCTCCTTCGAAACCAACGTCCTTTACGACACTCCCGACCGCCGTTTGCGTTCCCGCACTGAAATCCTTCGCATCCGCAACTACGCCGGCCGCTGCCTGCTCACCCACAAGCGCCTGCCCGACCCCGGGGTCCCCGGCGAGAGGTCTTTCTCGCCGGGGTGGGACTCCGGCCCCGGCGAAGATACACATAAGCACCGCATCGAAACCGAAACCGAAATCTCCGACGGCCCTGCTCTCGCTCAAGTTTTTCACTCCATCGGCCTCGAGCCAGCCTTCCGCTATGAAAAATGGCGCACGAAGTGGACCGACGGGCAAGGTCACTGCGACATCGACGAAACCCCCATCGGCAATTTTGCCGAACTCGAAGGCTCTCCCCAGTGGATTGATGCAACAGCGGCCCGCCTGGGCATCGTCCCTTCGCAATACATCACGCTCAGCTACGGCCGTCTCTTTGACCTTTGGCGCGAGCAACATAACTCCCCTGCCCAGCACCTTACCTTCGCCGCCTGCTCCCGCTAGCAAACGCCCCTCAACCGCCGAGCAACCCCTCAAATCTGTAAAATAATTTTAAAGATCCTCTAATGTTTTCTTCACGCCCTCCGATAAAAGGTATGATTGCAGAATCCTCACCCGAGGAGGGCCGATGAATTCCACCTACTTTTGCCTTACCGCCGACAGTGCGCGGCGTGGTGCGGTAAGGCGATCGACGGCTGTCGCGCTCACGCTTGCGATGCGCTAACTATTCCAGCCAGAGCAGCCCTATCGTCGCGGACTTGTTTCGCGCGTGGCGCCTCAATCGATTGAATGGCTTAGCCGCTTGATGATCGCAGGCGCGGTAAAGATTTGAGCTGTTGCAGATCCGGATGCAAAGCACTGTGATCGGCAACGGCCGGCAGAGAATCACTCGTCTTTCACCCGCAGCACATTATTCCGTGCGCCAACGGAGGTAAGCGCAGGAAATCGATCACAGCAATGGGCGCAGGTCCAATTCCTCCGGACCCGCGCCCATTGCATTTCTACGGTGCAATCCCCTTTCCACCGAACCGCACTCTGACAATGCCTGCTACCTTTCGTAATGAGATTCTAAAAATGTGCTAATGCGACTCCCCCCGCCGCCGATAGGTAAAATAAGCAATTCTCGAACTCCGGGAGGACCTATGAACAAAGATCACTTAGAAATCAAATCCCGCCGCCTGCCCATTGCTGGGAGTGTGCTCTTCCGGGCAGCTGCACTGGCGCTCGGTTTGGTAGTCGCCACGCCCGCCAGGGCGGCGGACCTGCGCGCCGTCAAATCGCGCATAGCCCCCATCTATCCTGAAATCGCCAAACGCATGAAAATTGAAGGCGTCGTAATGGTCGAAGTCAAGGTGGATGCCGACGGTAAAGTCAACGAGGTTAAAACGCTCAGCGGCAATCGCGTCCTCTCATCCGCTGCCGAAGAGGCCGTCCACCGCTGGAAATTCGAGTCCGGCCCCGGCCCGGCTACGGTCGACGTTTCCGTCAACTTCAGCCTCGCGCAGTAGCAACTGCGGCCCGCTCTACGGGAGGGGTAGTTACAAGGGTACCCCGTGTCATTCTTTGACGGAATGGATTTGGGCGGCTTACCCCTTTGAACAAAAAAGGATAGACTGAATGGTGCTGAACCCTCTTGGAACAGCAGGAGTTCGATGCGGCCCGTTCAAAAGATACCAGGCGCCAAGGGCGCCGGCGACTTGTCAATTGCGCTCATCGGCCCGGAAGAACGGCGCCGAAAGGCTGTGGCAGACGCTCTCGCTGAATATCAGACGAGCCAAAAGCGGGATCCCAAAGGCCTCGGCCGGGAGGTGAGGCCCAGCGGCACTTCTTTGCCTGCTGGGGATGGCAGACAGGCCCTCACGGTCGGCATACAAATCTGGGAGTTTCCTGCCTACCCTGACGGCATTGACGATCTGCCCCGCATGCTGCAACAGCAATTCGATGTCGTCATCGTCGATCTGGACTCCAATCCGGAATATGCTCTCGAAATCGTCGAGAGCATCTGCTCCTCAAGCAACGCCGCCGTCATGGTCTACTCCGAGCAGGCCGACCTGCATCTGGCGGTCCGCTTCATGCGCGCCGGAGCTCGCGAGTTCCTCACCCTGCCCCTGGCCCACGACGACATCGCCGGTGCTCTCGCTCGGGTTTCCATCCGCCAGCCCGCCTCCAGGCTCGATCAAAAAGCCACCGGCAGCCTCTTCGTCTTTCTGGGCGCCAAAGGCGGCTGCGGCGTCACCACCATCGCTTCCAACTTTGCTCTCGCGCTGGCCCAGGAATCGGGTCAGAACACATTGCTGATCGACTTCGGCCTGCCGCTCGGCGACGCCGCCATCAACCTCGGCATGGCGACCGAATATTCCACCGCCAACGCTCTGCAGGATTTTAGCCGGCTCGATGCCAACTTCCTATCCGGACTCCTGGCCAAGCACAGCTCCGGTTTGAACGTCCTCGCGGCTCCAAGTGAATTCAATCAGATCCAGACCTCAAAGGAAGCCGTAGACAAACTGCTCGGCGTCGCGCGCGCAAACTTCGACTACGTGGTGGTCGACTTCGGCTCTCGCCTCGACCTCAAAGACTCTGACCTCTTCGCCGATTCCGCAATGCTTTATCTCATCACCCAGGTCGGCGTCTCGGAACTGCGCAACGCCAATCGCCTCATCTCTCATTTCTTCGTCAACCGCGGCCGCGATCTCCAAATCGTCCTCAACCGCTATATCCCCCACTCCCTCGGTCTCGACGACAAGCACATCTCCAAAGCCCTCACCCGGCCCGCGCAATGGACAATCCCAGATGATTACGCCACCGCCCGCCGCACCAGGAACACTGCAAACCCCATTGTGCTTGAAGACTCGCCCATCTCCAGGGCAATCACCAAAATGGCCAGAACAGCCTGCGGCCTCCCCGCAGAAGCCCCAGGCAAAAAACGCTTCAAAATATTCTCTTAGGGCAATTCGCTTTTATGATTAGAGTGATTCTCTACTGATCTGAAGATTAACGGTTCCGGCAAGAATGGGTAGCGCCGGCCTCCTGGCCTGGAGTGAGCGTGGACCTGCCAGTCCACGCTCACTCCAGGCCTTCAGGAGAACTACTCTAAAAAGTCCGCCTCTCTCCCTATTCCCTACTTTTCCTTCCCGTGGCACTTCTTGTATTTCTTCCCGCTTCCGCAGGGGCAAGGATCGTTGCGCCCCACTTTTTCTCCCGTCCGCCTTTGCACCGGCTGGCTATCCCCAGCTCCAGCCCTCGTAGCCGCATCCAGATCCCGTTGCTTCTTGCGATGAAACTCCTTTTCCAGTGCATCGATCGTCGTAGATGGCTGCCGTGCAGCGGCAAACGCAAACTCCCGCGGCTCTTCATCCAGCAGCCCGGCAGCGCTGGCCACCGGCGGCGCCTTCGGAACTTCACCCCTCGGCCTCGGCGCCGCATCCACAGGCTGCCCGTCCGGTCCCAGAATCTGCATCCGGAACAGGAACCGGACCGTATCCTCCTGGAACTTGAACATCATGGCCTCGAACATATCGTAGGACTCGCGCTTGTAGGCCACCAGCGGATCCTGCTGCGCATATCCCCGCAGCCCGATACCCTCTTTCAGGTGATCCATTGAGAGCAGGTGTTCCTTCCACAGCCCGTCGATCACGCTCAGCATCACCATCCGCTCGTGGTACCGCATGGTCGCGCTGCTCAGCACCTTCTCCTTGGCCTCGTACTCCTGCTTCAGCTTCTCAAAGATCGCGTCGCCCAGCTCATGCCGGCTGAGTTCCTGCGGATTGATTCCCGTAGCGCCGATATTCAGCGAAGCCAGCTTCAGCCCGAAATGATCAACCAGCTTCTCCTCAAGCCCCTTCATGTTCCACTGATCGGGACGCACTTTCTCGCCGGCAAACTCATCCAGCTGGTTGCTCAGAATCCCGCCGACGTAATCCTCCAGAATCAGCTCCCGCTGCTCCACCCCTTCCAGCAATTGCCGCCGCAGCCCGTAAACTGCCTCGCGCTGTTTGTTCATCACGTCGTCGTACTCGAGCAAATGTTTGCGGCTCTCAAAGTTCTGTGACTCCACCGCCTTCTGTGCCGCCTCGATGCGGTTGGACATCATCTTCCCTTCGATCGGCACCCCCTCTTCCATTCCAAGCCGTTCTAGCAGCGTACTCACCCACTGCTTTGCGAAGATGCGCATCAAATCGTCTTCAAGCGACAGAAAGAATTTCGACTCACCCGGATCGCCCTGCCGCCCCGCGCGTCCTCTCAGCTGATTGTCGACGCGCCGCGACTCGTGGCGCTCCGTTCCCAGAATGAACAGCCCACCGGCCTCGATCACCTGCTCGTGTTCGTCCCGCGCCGTCTCCGCGTGGCCCTTGTGCGCCTCTGCCCACTCCGGCTCCGAAACCTCGAACTCCTGCCCGTTGTAGTAGAAGCGCAAAAATCCCGCTGGAGCCATCGGGTTGATCGCTCCCTCATTGGCGCTGATGGCCCGTGCGTGGCTCTTCTTCACCATCTCCTGCCGCGCCATGAACTCAGGGTTTCCGCCCAGCAGAATATCCGTGCCGCGGCCGGCCATATTGGTTGAGATGGTTACCATCCCCAGCCGTCCAGCCTGCGCCACAATCTCCGCTTCCTTCTCGTGATGCTTCGCGTTCAGTACCGCGTGACTTACGCCCTTCTTTTTCAAGATCGCCGACAGCCGCTCGCTCTTCTCCACTGAAACCGTGCCCACCAGCACCGGCTGCTTGCGCTCATGCAAAGTCTCAATCTCGTCCGCAACCGCCTTGAACTTTTCCTTCTCCGTCCGGTAAATCACGTCCGGATTTTCAAGCCGCAGCATTGGCTTGTTGGTCGGAATCACTACAATCTCGAGCTTGTAGATCTTCTCGAACTCCGCCGCTTCCGTCTCCGCCGTGCCCGTCATGCCGCTTAATTTTTTGTAAAGCCTGAAGTAATTCTGGAAAGTAATCGTGGCCAGCGTCTGATCTTCCTTGCGGATCTTTACGCCCTCCTTGGCCTCAATCGACTGGTGAAGACCATCGCTCCACCGCCGCCCCGGCATCAGACGACCGGTGAAGGTATCCACGATGATCACCTCGCCGTCCTTCACCACGTACTCCACGTCGCGGTGATAAAGCGCATGCGCCTTGATCGCCGTTTCCACGTAGTGCTTCAATTCCCAGTTCTCGGCATCGGCAATGTTCCCGATCCCCAGCAGCTTTTCGATCGTCTCCCAGCCCTGGTCGGTCACTCCAATCGTGTGCTGCTTTTCGTCCACAATGTAGTCGCCGGAGAAGTATTTCTGGCCCTCTGCAAGCTGAATTCCCAGCTGCTCCTGGCGCCTGCGATCGTGCGATTCAACCTCCTCGCCCAACTCCAGCTGAGGGATAATTTTCACCACCCGCGCATATTTATCCGTCGTCTCATCCGTCGGTCCGGAGATAATCAGCGGCGTCCGCGCCTCGTCGATCAAAATCGAGTCCACTTCGTCCACGATGGCGTAATAGTGCCCCCGCTGCACACAATCTTTTATTTCGAATTTCATATTGTCGCGCAGGTAGTCGAAGCCGAATTCATTATTGGTCCCGTAAGTTATATCCGCGCCGTAGGCCGCCCGCCGTTCGTCGTCGCTCAAGTCGTGGACGATGACTCCTACAGTGAGCCCCAGAAACTCATAAATCTTTCCCATCCACTCCGCATCGCGCTTGGCCAGGTAATCGTTCACGGTAACCACGTGAACTCCGTGCCCGGCGAGAGCGTTCAGATAGCAGGCCAGCGTCGCCACCAGCGTCTTGCCTTCGCCAGTCTTCATCTCGGCGATCTTGCCCTGGTGCAGCACCATTCCGCCGATCAGTTGCACGTCAAAGTGCCGCATTTGCACCGCGCGCCAGCCCGCCTCCCGCACCACCGCGAAGGCCTCTGGCAAAATCTCGTCCAGCGCCTCCCGTTCAGCCGCCATCTGCACCTTTTCCAGCTCTTCCTTGTCCTCGATCCCCTTGGTGGCCTCGCTCACACGCGCCGCAACGAGTGCCTTGAACTCCGCAGTCTTAGCCCGCAACTCTTCATCCGACAGTCGATTGATCGCCGGCTCCAGATCGTTGATCGTAGCCACAACCGGCCACATTTTCTTCAAGATCCGCTCGTTCGCAGTTCCAAAAACTTTCGTAAGTACGTTATCAAAAAACACAGTATTCTCCGTCTATTAGTGTAAATGGTTGAAGCCGCGCAAAAATTCCATTACTGTCCTCGTATCCACAAGATGCCGAGTACCCCGTCCTCTCGCGCTCTTCTGCAAAAGGGAGGGAAACCAAAACCGTGCCGTCGCCACGCTCCCCCTCTCCGCTACAATTCATTAAAAGAACACCCCTGCCGCAATATCCGCCGTCATGGACGGCAGGGAGGAGACTGCCGACCATGGCAAGCAAATCCCGCCAGCGCAAATCCCAGGCAAAGCGCCCGCCGGCCGGCAAAACCGCTCCCATCCCCACCCCAACCCACAAGCCTTGGCAAGTAATCGCCGTCTGCATCCTCCTCGCACTGTCCACCGCCTTCGCCTACCACGGCGTCCGCAACAACGATTTCCTCTCCATGGACGACAACAACTACGTCTCTGAAAATCTCCACGTGCAGCAGGGGCTAACCTCGCAGAGCGTCGCCTGGGCCTTCACCACCTTCCAGGAGGGCAACTGGCACCCCCTCACCTGGATCTCCCTCATGATCGATTGGACCTTCTACGGCAATAATCCCGTCGGTTACCACGTTGCCAACGTCTGCCTGCACACCGTCAACGCCATCCTGCTCTTCTTATTGTTCCTGTCCATCACGGGCTTTTTTGGCCGTTCCGCGATGGTCGCATTCCTATTCGCGCTGCACCCTGCCCACGTAGAGTCCGTAGCCTGGATCGCCGAACGCAAAGATCTCCTCTGCGCATTCTTCTGGTTCGTCACCCTGCTCGGCTACGTATGGTACGTGCGCAAACCCTCCTGGAAGCGTTTCATCTGGGTCGTGCTCGCCTTCGCCTGCGCTCTAATGTCAAAGCCCATGGCCGTCACGCTTCCCTTCACTCTGCTGCTGCTCGACTATTGGCCCTTGCGCAGAATAACCTTCACCGCGGAAGCAGGCGCAAGCCGCTTCCACTCCCTCTGGAAGCTATGCCTTGAAAAATGGCCGCTCTTCCTAATGTCCGCCGCATCAAGCGTAGTGACCGTCCGTGCTCAGGGCTTCGTCGGCGCGGTGATCAGGCTCCAATCCATGTCCGCGCTGGAGAGAATCGGTAACGCGGCCACCAGTTACTTCCGCTATATACGCATCCTCTTCTGGCCTGACCCCCTCACTGCCTTCTATTACCGCGAAGTAAATCACATCGCAGTGGCAGCGGCCATGTTATCGATTATTGGTCTTCTTCTCGTAACTGCGCTTTGCTGGAAATTCCGCAAAGATAAACCTTACTGCATCACTGGCTGGCTATGGTTCCTGGGAACCCTGGTCCCCGCCATCGGCATCGTGCAGGTTGGCAACCAGGCCATGGCCGAACGCTATACCTATGTTCCCTATATCGGTCTTTTCCTGGTCCTGGTCTGGCTTGCCGGTGATGCCGCAGTCAACTTCCCAAAGTTCAAGATCGCTGCGCAACTCGTCGCGGTCGCCGTCCTTATCGCATGCGCAATTAAAACTGAAGCGCAGATTCCGGTGTGGAAAGATTCAATCACTCTACTAAGTCACGCTCTCGAGGTCGACCCCCGCGGAGAGTTTCCCAATTCATTCCTGGGAATCGCCTACATGCGCCAGGGAAATCTTAACGAGGCACAGAAGTACTTCGAACGCGCGCTGACCTATAACTCCGCCTGGTATCTCCCTCTATCTTCCTCCGCTTACTGCATCATGCGAAATGCGCTTCAAACCCACGATCAAAGCAATCTTCCTCTGGCCCACCAGCGCCTGAAACTGGCCCTGCGCGACGCGCCCGACGATCCTTTTGTCCTCACTGACTTTGCGTTATGGTCGGTGATCGTGGGGAACCCGCAGGATGAGGAGATGTACAGCAGAAAAGCCATCGCCGCCAAACCTGACTTTGTCGCTGCGTGGCTTTATCTTGCCGGGGCTCTCAATGCGCAGGGAAAAATCGACCAGGCGATTCAGGTTTATCGCCAGGCGCTTGCCATCGCGCCGAACAATGGCGATGCGCATAATTACCTCGGTCTGGTTTTGCTTCAACAGGGAGAATTTGATCGAGCCGCCGACCAATTCCGCGATGCAATAAGTTTGAATCCAGCCGACGCCGGCGCAAGACAGAATCTTGCTTTGGCACAAGCCAGGATGAAAAAGTAATGGTTGTGTAGGCAGGATGATGAAGCGAGAGTGCACCGACGCCGCAAATCTTGTTTCTTTCTAAACTCTTCGGAGATATGGCAATCATGCCGGGAAAAACGCGACAGAACAAATCCCAGCGCGAGTCTCAAGGAAAACGGCCGCCAGCGGTGGCGGCACTGAGGAAGGCTCCAACTTCGCAAAGATTCCGGAAGCCCTGGCAAATCGCCGCTGTCTGCGTCATCCTTGCTGTAGTTACCGTCCTCGTCTACAGCGGCGTGCGCAATAACGATTTCCTCACCTACGATGATGGCGTCTATGTCTCGGAAAATCACCAGGTGCAAATGGGAGTGAATCCGCACACCATCGCCTGGGCGTTCACCACCTTCCATGCCTCAAACTGGCATCCGCTCACGTGGGTCTCGCACATGGTCGACTGGAGCCTCTATGGCAGAAATCCCGTCGGCCATCATTTAACCAATGTGTTTTTGCACGCCGCCAATGCAATCCTTCTCTTCCTTCTGCTTTTGTATCTCACCGGTTTTTTAGGCCGCGCCGCAATTGCTGCATTTCTCTTTGCAGTGCATCCAGCGCACGTCGAATCCGTTGCATGGCTTGCCGAGCGCAAAGATCTTCTGTGCGCATTCTTCTCGCTCATCGCTTTGCTTGTGTATGTGTGGTACGTTCGCAGTCCATCCTGGAAGCGGCTCGCATGGGTTGTCCTCGCTTCTGCCTGTGCGCTCATGTCCAAGCCGATGGCGGTCACGCTTCCATTCATCATGCTTTTGCTCGACTATTGGCCCCTGCGCAGAGTTTCATTTACGCAGCAAACGCACGCCGCCCGTTTCTCATCGCTCCGTAAGTTATTCCTTGAAAAGTGGCCGCTCTTCATTCTTGCGATTTTCTCCAGCGTCGTCACTTTTCTGGCACAGCGGTCCGGCGGCTCGGTGATTATCCTCGAGGCCTTTCCCATGTGGGTGAGATTCAGCAACGCGGCTATCAGTTACTGCCGTTATTTACGCATCGCCTTCTGGCCTTATCCGCTCACGGCCTACTATTACCACGACAGAATTCATACCTCAATTCCCGCCGCTGCGCTATCCGCCATCGCGCTATTTCTCATCACAGCTGTCTGCTGGCGCACACGCAAGACGAGACCTTATTGCCTCTTCGGATGGCTGTGGTTTCTAGAAACGCTTGTGCCGGTCATCGGCATTGTGCAAGTCGGAGTGCAAGCCATGGCTGAGCGCTACACTTATCTTCCCTTCATCGGCATTTTCATCGCTGCAGTCTGGCTGATCGGTGATGCTGTCGCCAACTCCCCCAAGCTCAAGGTCGCGGCGCAACTGTTGGCAGTCGCGGTCATTGTGGCATGCGCCTTCGAAACCCGCGCGCAGGTCAAGGTGTGGAAGAATACGGTGACGCTTTTCACTCACGTGCTCGAGGTCGACCCGCGCGGCGAACTGCCTAACTCGAGTCTTGGCGTGCAGTACCTGAGGCAGGGAAAACTCGCCGAGTCGCTGAAGTACTTTGATCAAGCTCTGGTATATAACCCCTACGGAGCCATGACGCTTTCTTACTCCGCCTACGCTCTGATGCAAACTCATGACCAGCATAATCTTCAAGTCGCTGGCCAGCGTATCCAAAAAGCTTTGAGCGTAACTCCCGGCGATTTTTTCTCCTGGGCAGACCTGGGGTTGTGGTCTGCTTACATGGGCAGGCCGAAGGATGAGGAAACCTACAGCAGAAAGGCGCTAGCCATTGACCCCAATTTTGCGGCCGCGCATCTTTATCTTGCCGACGCACTTCAGGCGCAGGGAAAACTGGATGAGGCTGCCCAGCAGTGCCGTCAGGCCATTGCCCTCGAGCCGGAGAACAGCGACGCGCACATCAGCTTAGGAGCGATTCTGAACCAGCAGGGATTGAATCAACAGGCACTCGACGAATTCCACCGCTCTCTCGCCATCCTGCCCGATCAGGCCCCGGTTTACTACAAAATCGGCAGCACACTTCTTGAAACGCATCGCTTCCCCGAAGCCATCGAGGCGTTCAAACAGTCGCTTCACTTCGACCCCGCAAACGCACACGCGCATAACGATCTGGGTGTAGCACTCTCTCAGGTGGGCGATTATTCAAATGCGGCCGAGCAATTCAACCGAGCTGTGCAGCTCGATCCTTCTTATGCTGATGCAAAGCGAAATCTCGCACTCGCTCAAGCAAGAATGAAAAATCGACAATTCTCTCAGCGTTAGAAAAATCCCGGCCCATTCTCCGCATCCGGATTCGTATTGAATTCCTTTTAGGGAGAATCACACATTAGAAGACGTCAGATTGGCGAGAAGAGCTCGCTCCGGGATGCGGGTCGATGCGGCGATCCATCGCATCGCGCCCGGGAAAAACGAAAGGCCAAAGGTCGCCAGGTTGCGTCCCGCACCGGTAACCATGGTTTGTGACAGCAATGTTGCCAGCGACATGCTTCGCCTCAGCTGATCATGAAGCATGCGATCGTACTGGCCCGCACTCTCTCCCGCCAGGTACATTTCCGCGGCCAGGTACGCACTGTGCAAAGCAATCGACATGCCATCTCCGGTAAACGATGGGATCACCGCGGCCTGATCGCCCACACACCAGAGACCAGATGGCCGTTCGGCGAGATACCCATAAGGAATGGACGAGATAGCCAACGGCCGTTCCCACAGAGCTTTTGCATTTCGGAGCCGCTGCTGCATGTGCGGGTTATTAGCGAGTATCGATGCGAGTAACTCCGTCCAGCCGCCGAGCTTTCGCAACCGGGCTCGCCGGACTACAAGGCAAAAGTTGGCCACATCTTGCTCCAGCAGAGAGAGCCCTCCATAACCGCCGGAAAAGAGAAATAACTCGATAAACTCTCTCAACGCCTCGGTCTGGGCATGCTCGAGTTGCCAGTGCAACTTGAAGGCGACCAGATCGCTTTGCCCGGTACTCGAGCGCTCCCAGCCGTGAAGATCGTGTTTGCCGTTGGCGAGAAACACGGTTTGAGCGCACAGCGATTTCCCGTCGCGGAGCTGCGCAAACCACAGGCTGTCCAGGGTTGTGAGCCTATCCACGAACACGCCGCGCCGTACCTCGCATCCCCTTTCTGCGGCGCGGGAGAGTGTAGCTTCATCCAGGGTGAACCGTGATAGAGACAGCGCAATGAAGGGAAGCTCCGTTTCCACAACGCTCTGCTTTGAGCAGACACGCACAGAACGAATCGTTGCCGCGCCCAGTCCCAATGGGTCAATCCCAATCTGGCGCAGATACTCCACGGCTTCGCGGCTCAAAAACTCGCCGCAGACCTTGTGATGCGCAAAGTTCTCCTTCTCAAGCAGAGTAACTTTGCGTCCTGCGTTTGCAAGGCGGATGGCAACCATCGAGCCCGCGAGCCCGCCTCCAATCACAAGGTTGTCAGCTGGGTCGCACGTTGATTTCACTCGGATTCTCTCCACCTAATGCTTTCGCCTGGCTACACACAGACGTGCAGGCATGAAACTCTGTATCACAACGTCACCATCTCCAAGGCCCGCGGCAGCGCACATCGTTCGCCAGTCCTCCGGCACGAAGGACCGTGCGATAGAGATGGGCCCGTCTTGCTGTACAAAAGGATGCAGTCTTGCCAGCTTTGAGAAAGCCCGGAACAAGTGGTACGGGATGGCCGCGCGGGAGAGGTCGTTGATCAACCATCCCAGCCTGGCATGCTGCTCCATCCATTCAATGAATCGCACAATATCGTCTTCGCCAAGATGATGCGTAAAGAGCGAACTAATTACGAGATGAACCGGCTGCCCCGGTACGTATCGAAAGACATCCTCGGTTACCCACTCGATTTTGCTCGTGGCAGAGCTGGCCTCCGCAGCAATCGCCGTAACTTCCGGGTTCAGATCGAGCCCAGTCAGTTTCACGGCAATGCCGCGCGCCCTTGCCCACTGCTCGATCTTGCGCAGCCCGTCTCCATAACCGCATGCAACATCGAGAATGCACAGTGGTTCCTCGCTCGCCTCTCGTCCATCCCAAAAATCATCCAGCCAACGCAGCAATGGCCGATAAGCCATCACCCAGCGGTTTGTTCTTTCAAGGTCGCGTAGGTAGGCGCGCAACTCGTCGCGGCTGCGGGGCTCGTCCAGCCATTCGCCCAGCTTAGAGCGGTAGCGAAAATCCGGTGGGCTATGCGGCATGGAAGAGCATCGTCTCCGCCGTTAGCCCGGGCCCAAACGACATCGCGCAGCCTGTTTGCTCCGGCTGCGCCCGCTCCATGATCTGCTGCAACACAAACGTCACGGTCGCTGAAGACATGTTGCCATATCGCGCTAGAACATCGCGCGAGCATCCCAGCGCATCGGCGCCTAAGCCAAGGCCCTTTTCCACTGCGTCAAGTATCGAGCGGCCACCCGGATGCACCGCCCACAAATCGATCGACAATGGATCTCGCCCTCGCGTTATTTCTGTTCCCGATTCCCGCAAGGCCTGGCCGATTTTTCCCGGGACCTCGCCGGAAAGATGCATATCGAATCCAAGTTCACCAATCCGCCAGGTTATCAGGTCGCTCGTCTCGTGAATATTTAAAGCCATAAAGCTATCAATGGCCAGCCCCTTCTGCTGCGCGCTTACCAGCGCGGCGGCACAGCCATCTGCAAACACCAGGAACGACAGCACCTGCTCCAGTTCATGGGTCTCCTGTAAGTGCAGCGTGCAGAGTTCAAGGTTCAAGATCAGAACCGTGGCGTCCGGCTCAGAACGGACAATGTGACGTGCCGACTTCAGCGCGTTGATGGCGGCATAGCATCCCATGAAAGCGATCATCGTCCGTTCCACTGTCGGCGCAAGGCCCAAATAGCTGACCACCTCGAAGTCCAGTCCCGGTGCATAGAGTCCGGTGCATGACGTCACGATCACGTGTGTTATGCTTCGTCGCTCCTCTTCAGTCAGCACCAGCTCGTCTAGTGCTCTGTGTGCCAGCTGTGGCGCGAAGCGCTCGAACAAATCCATGCGCCGCGCGGTCACCGGAAACTCTCCCGGCACATAGATATTCTCCGCATCGCTCCACGAGCCGTCTTCAGCAATGATAGGATTCACAAATGAGTAGCGGTGCTCAATCGCCGACAACCGCGCCATGCGCCGAAATAAATTGCGGGCCGTCCCCTCCGCAAGCAGGTTAGCCGCAAAATCAATGAATGCCCTATGGACATCGTATTGAGGGACTGCCGTGGCAATGCGGTTGATATATGCGGTCGTCATTTCGATCCCTTCGTGGCAATGCGCCATCCCAAAAAGAAGGTATCCAACTGCCTGCGCAGCGCTATCCCATTCAGAAGACACTCGTTCCGTTAGATGCCAAATAGAATCAATCGGAAGCCAGAAGCCGCTCAATGAATTTCGGAGTCGAATAGTTCATGCACCCATTGCAGCACAGCGACCGAATTGCAATTGTCACTGCATTGTCATCCTGAACGGCCCAATCACCATCCCCACGACATTTCAGACTGTAGACATTTTCAAAGCAACCCCTTGTCCCTGCTCTCTAACCCCTGATCCGTGACCTTACAATAGAGATGGAAGCCCAATCCCACCCCACGCATGGCCGAAGAAGAGAAGAAGCCCCGCAAACCCGACGAAGATCCGGTCGGCAAAGTCTACGACTCCCGGCTGGTCCGGCGTCTGGCCCGTTACCTGCGCCCGTATTGGATTCAGGCTACCATCTCGGCTCTCTCCATCAGTCTCAAGTCCCTCTGCGACGTTACCGGGCCACTATTGGTGATGGTGGCGATCGACCGCTATTTTCCCGCCGACACCAGTTACAAGCGCTCCACCGACCTGCTGACACAATGGCTGAGTAAATCCAACTGGTTTACCAACCACCTCCCGGCCGACCCCTGGCAAGGCATCACCCGCCTGGCCGCCATCTGGCTCTGCACGCTGCTCTCCGCCTATCTCTTTCAATTTATTCAGACCTACCTCATGCAGTGGACCGGCCAGAAGCTCATGTTCGACCTGCGCCGCGATATCTTCCGCCACATGCAGCGCATGCATATCGGCTTCTTTGACACCCATGCCGTCGGCCGCCTGGTCACTCGCCTCACCTCCGATGTGGACGCCATCAACGACATGTTTACCGCTGGCGTGCTGGCCATCGTCGACGACTTTTTCAATCTCACTTTCATGGCCATCGTCATGCTCACCATCAAATGGTGGCTGGCGCTGACGGCCTTCGCCGTCCTTCCGCTGATCCTCATCGTCACACGCCTCTTCCGCGACCATGTGCGCGAGAGCTACCGCCGCGTCCGCGCCGCCATCGCCCGCATCAACAGCTTCACCCAGGAGCACATCTCCGGCATGAGCGTGGTGCAACTCTTCAACCATGAGCAGCGTTCATACGACGACTTTGAAGCCGTCAATCGCCTGCACATGATCGCGTTTAAAGACACCATCTTCGCCTACGCCCTCTACTACCCCGCCGTAGAACTACTCTCCTCCATAGCCATCGCCCTGGTGATCTGGCGCGGCGGTTTCGGCGTGCTCAAGGGTACGGTCACCATCGGCGTGCTGGCCATGTTCATCCAGTATTCGCAGCGCTTCTGGCGGCCCATTCAGGACTTGAGTGACAAATACAATATCCTGCAAGCCGCCATGGCCGCCTGCGAACGCATCTTCAAACTGCTCGATACCCCACCGGAGATTGTGAACCCGGCGCATCCGGTTCACGGCGACGGCAGCAACCGAATTGAATTCCGTCATGTCTGGTTCACTTATCAAAATCTTACCGAAGTACAGAAATCCGCTATCAACGAAGCTGTGCATTCATCTGATGCCGGCGCCGAACTTGCTACCCTTAAAGACATTGAGTGGATCCTCAAGGATGTTTCCTTCACCGTTGAACCGGGCCAGACGGTAGCAATCGTAGGCCACACCGGCGCAGGGAAAACCACACTTACCAGCCTGATGATGCGCTTCTACGATGTAACCGCGGGCCAGATTCTGGTGGACGGCATAGATCTCCGCGACCAGGACCTGACCGCCCTCCGACAGCATTTTGCGGTGGTATTGCAGGACCCGTTTCTTTTTACCGGAACTCTGGCGGAAAACATTCGCCTCGGAAACGATGAGATTATGGACGCCGAACTGCGACAGGCTGCGCTGGACGTGAATGTGCTGGACTTTATCGAGAGCCTGCCCAACGGCTTCGACGAACCGGTGCAGGAACGCGGGAATTCACTCTCGACCGGACAGAAGCAGCTCATCAATTTTGCCCGCGCATTGGCCTACAATCCGCGCATCCTTATTCTGGATGAGGCTACGTCGAGCGTGGACACCGACACTGAATTGCGCATCCGCGGCGCGTTGGAGAGGATGGTCGAGGGACGCACCAGCGTGCTCATCGCTCACCGGCTCTCCACGGTACAACGCGCCGAAACGATTCTGGTGATGCATAAGGGGCAATTGCGCGAGATGGGTTCGCACCAGCAACTGCTCGCCCAACGAGGACTCTATTGGAAGCTTTACCAGCTGCAGTACAAGGATCAGGAAGCGGTCGCGCTTGGACATTGAACGAGCCAGCCTTTATGATGAACCGCAGCATTCGTTCCATATGAAAACAACTACGGAACCCCCACAATGAACAGAGCCGTTAAACTCGAAGCCTCGCTGGCCTGCGCCAACATCAAAAACCTCCAGGCTGACATCGAGCAGTTAAACGCGGCGGGAATCGACTATCTGCACATCGACATTATGGACGGGAAGTTTGTTCCCAACTTTGCTCTCGACTTCAGCATCATGCGGGCTGCCCGAGAGCTATCAAATATCCCTCAAGAATGTCACCTGATGGTGGTCGAGCCTGAAAGGTATATCGATAGGACAGTTGCCGCGGGCGCGGAATATGTAGCCATCCATGTTGAAGCCACTTATCACGTGCAAAGAGCCTTGCAGCAGATACGCGATGCCGGCGCGAAGTCCGGAATCGCATTGAACCCCGCCACTCCGCTATCTAATCTCGAATACATCCTGGATGATATCGACATGGTTACTGTCATGACCGTGAATCCTGGCTTTGTTGGTCAGAAACTCATTCCGGCCATGCTGCGCAAGATCAAGGATGTTCGTGCATTGCTTGACTCGACGGGTCATGACCAGGTCGAGATCCAGGTGGATGGGAACGTAAGTTTCGAGCATATACCGGCGATGGTTGAGGCTGGCGCAACCATGCTGGTCGGCGGCACATCCAGCGTTTTTCACAAAGACTATTCCATTCAAGAGGCTGTAACTGCCGTAAGAGAGATATTGGAAGGGTTAGATAAAGCCCAATGATGATCGTGCATTCGTACCCGATTGCCGTAGCGCTCTGCGTGCTCACCATGATGTGCTGGGGTTCGCACGCCAACACACTCAAAATGGAGCCGCGCTCTTATGCGTTTCCGCTTTATTATTGGGATCAGGCTATTGGCTACCTGCTGCTGCCTCTACTAGCCGGCCTTACCTTCGGCTCTTTCGGATCGGGAGGAAGAACGCTGGTTGACGATCTGGCCCAGGGCAGTATGAGCAGTTATGAATGGGCGATACTGGGCGGGTTTGTCTTTAACCTGGCTAACATACTTTTTACTTCCGCCATTCATGTAGCGGGCATGGCTGTGGCTTTTCCCATCGGCATTGGAATCGCATTGGTTGAGGGCGTGGTGATTAATTACATTGCCCAGCCAAAAGGCAATCCAGTGCTTATTTTTACCGGTGTCACGTTCATCACCCTGGCTATTGTTCTCGACGCGTTGGCCTATCGTAATCAGCAAGGTGAGGAAAGCGAACCGGGCGAGCTCGCCAAGGGAGTTTCGCTGGCCCTGGCAGGCGGCGTTCTGATGGGCTTGTTTTACTACCTCGTGCAAAGGTCGCTTTCCGTCAATTACTCCAGTCTCGATACCGGTAAGTTCGGGCCGTACGCCGCCGTTTTGGTCTTTGCCGCCGGGTCGTTCATTTCGAACTTTATCTTTAACAGCTATCTTATGTCTCATCCTTTCAAAGGATCGAAGGTTAGTTACTCGGATTACTTCACCAAAGGAACGCTCAAGTATCACCTCATTGGGATATTAGGCGGACTTATCAACTGCACTGGCACAACCTCGAATTTCATTGCTTCCAAGACAGCCAGCCCAGCTATTGCTTACGGCCTTGGCCAGGGCGGGACCATGATCGCCGCTATTTGGGGCGTCTTTATCTGGAAGGAATTCAAAGGTGCGTCCAGGGGAACAGTGGCTATGATTGCCGCGATGTTTGTTCTCTTTCTTGGCGGACTGGTTCTGCTTATCACAGCAATGCTGTAACAAAGGATGAATGCAAAACCAGAACAGGAAAATCAAGATGATTGCTATCGGCTCTGATCACGCGGCATTTGCACTCAAGGAAGAAATCAAGGCTTATTTAATTGAGGAGGGCTATGAGATTCAGGATTTCGGCACATATGGGCTGGAGCGAGTGGACTACTGCGACTTCGGCTTCAAGGTGGGCGAAGCGGTGGCCCGCGGCGAGTGCGAAAAGGGAGTGCTGTTTTGCGGCTCCGGAGTGGGCATCTCAATCAGCGCTAACAAAGTGAAAGGGATTCGGGCGGTTGTATGCAGCGAACCCTACTCCGCAAAACTCTCCCGAGAACATAACGATACGAACATCCTTGCTCTCGGCGCCCGCGTGGTTGGCATCGGGTTAGCCAAAATGATCGTCGACGTCTGGCTGGAAACAGAATTTGAAGGCGGCAGGCATGCGGGCAGAGTGGACAAGATCTCTTGCTACGAGCAAAAGCACGAGAAGTAGAACGAACTAGAGTACGACTCGCCGTTCCGTGTATCTCCAACTTCTCTCCATCAGTCGAAGACTACCGTCTTGTTTCCGTAGCAGAGAATCCGCCTATCCAGGTGCCATCGTACCGCTCGGGAGAGAACAACGCGCTCCAAATCGCGGCCGCGGGCGACCAGATCTTCCACCTGGTCGCGGTGGGAGATGCGCGCCACGTCCTGCTCGATAATGGGACCGTCGTCAAGCAGCTCGGTTACATAGTGGCTGGTGGCGCCGATCAGCTTCACTCCCCGCTCATGCGCCGCATGGTAGGGCCTGGCTCCGGTAAAGGCGGGCAAAAATGAGTGGTGCACGTTGATGATGGCCGCCGGATAATGGGTGACGAAATTGGGTGAAAGAACCTGCATGTAGCGCGCCAGCACCACCAGATCGACTTTTTTTGCTGCGAGCAGCTCCAGTTGCCGGACCTCGGCCTCGGCTCTACGCCCCGCCGTGATCTCAACAAATTCAAACGGGATCCCGTAGAAGGCCGCCAGCTTTTCCACGTCCCGGTGATTCGAAATGATGAGGGGAATCTCGCAGTGCAGCTCGCCGGTCCGCCAGCGGTGCAGCAGATCGGCCATGCAATGCAGATATTGCGAGCAGAACAGAGCCATCTTAGGCAACTGCGAGCTGGAGCTGAGCTTCCAGCGCATTCCAAGTTCGCGGGCCAGCGGCGCGAAGGCCGATTTGAAGCCTTCCAGGTAAAATGGGCCTGCGACCAGCGGGGTTTTGGATGAGTTCTGAGCGGCGGAGACGGGGAGTTCACCGTTGAGCGCCCACTCGACGCGCATGAAGAAGAGACCTAGACCGTGGTCCTGATGCTGATCGGCGTGCAATATGTTGGCTCCCCGCTCGTAGAGCAGGCTGGAGACGCGGGCTATCAGACCCTTTTGGTCCGGGCAGTCGATGAGCAGAACGGCTGTGTCTTTCATCTTCACTTCAGCTTAAACCACCCGCGGCGGGGCAGGCGGTGCTTGCGCGCCAACGGGAGCTTAACTGTAAGCCTAATGCAATGTGGTGGTTGTGGTCGGCATACTGCGGTACTGGGGCTGTATTTGCCTCCGTCCCTTCGCTGCAGGCTCCTGAAAGAGAAAGGTTTAGGGTCGATTTACAGGGGTACAGGAGGAATTGCGGCCAGGGGGGAGGGGGTGGGGGGGTGTACGTTCGCTGAGGATGACGGTTTGAGTTGGGGGTGCTGACGGGGAAGGTTTCGGGCCGCCAACGGGAAAACGGGCGGATTTCGATGCTCAGGGCATTCTTTCGAGCAGATAGGCCACCAGGGCGGTTACGGTTGTGTCGTACTCGACCGCCAGTATTCGGGTCTGGCGGTAGAGTTCAGGGGATACGGCTACGGTGATGTTTCTGACGTTTCGCATGGGTTTGTGTCCTGAGACTTGTCCTGCTCCTCTATTGCCAGTGTGCGCTTAAAGGCCGAAATTATCCGCAATGCTAAGGCCTGGATTTTGATGGGCTTGGGGGCGTTAGGGGTTGCGGAGATAGGCACTTCTGAATTCTTTAATAAAAATGGCAAGTTGGCCTCGCTACACGGGGATAGCGAGTTGGCAGGTGATCGGATTCATGCTTCAGGGGTGGGCAAATTCATGCGATGGACGACGCAAGAAAAATGCGCCGGGGCCATTTAAGCCCCGGCGATGCGCGTGCAACGCAACGAACTTTTCTTTGCTTCTCCTGCGCGAGCGGTCAGGCCCGGTGTACACCTGGCGTCTTCAGCCCCGGAAAGGGCCGAAAGCCTGCCCTGAGCGAAGCCGAAGGGGCATCCGCCCCACCGCTGGTGGTCAGGCGGCGGAATTGCCGCGGACCTCAAAGGGCACACTCAACTGCTGTCGGAGGCTGCCGGCCAGGTCGGCCACCACGCGCAGCTTGTCTGTAATGGGAGAGGAGACTTCGCTGCTGGAGAGGGCCAGTTGCGAGTTGAGCAACAGGCCGGCGACGGTCGTCTTGAGCTCGGTCTCGATGGCGGCGGCGGCGGCCCGACGGGCCAGGGCCTGCTCCCGCTCGCGGCGGTGAAGTGCGGAGCGAATCTCGCGGATCAGCCGGGCCGCGCCGGAGAGCGCGAAATTGATCTGCATTGGAATCGCCAGGCCTGAGTGCTCCCAGATAGCCTCGGCGGCGGCCGGGTCGCACTCGGCCATGCTCTCGTCGACCACCACGGCAGCATACTCATGACGGCGCAGCAAGGCGAGCGCTGCCTTTCGGCCCGCGGCTAGCTCGACTTCCATTCCCATCTGCGCTCCCACAACGGCGGCGCAGTTTTGTGCGCCTTCGATTCCAGTCACAATAAGAATGCTCATATGAAGCTCCTTCAAGTGTGTCCGTCAGCCTTGCGGCTCGGACTGATTCTGCCGGCAACCGCGGGAATCCTCTCCGCAGGTACCGTGAAATTTCCCGTAATTGTCCTATCGGCACGGATGGTTCCAGCTACAGTCCAAGCGGTCAGTCGTCCCTAAGCGGGTCGGAGATGCCGTATTCCTTCAGCTTGCGGTAGAGGGTGGTTTTGCCGATACCCAGCAGCTTGGCGGCCTGCAGCTTGTCTCCACCGAGGGTGCGGATGGCCTCAAGGATGGCCTGGCGTTCGAGATCCGCCAGTGGCTTGACATTGGGCTCGATGCGATTTCCGGCGGATTCGCTAACAATCGCAGCGATTCTCCGGTCCTCCAGCCCCTGCTGCTGCAACTGCGTGGGCAGGTCGCCCAGATGGAGGATCGGACCGGAAGACAGGGCGCAAGCGCGTTCGACAGAGTTTTCCAGCTCACGTACGTTGCCCGGCCAATCGTGGCGCATCATGGTGCGAAGCGCTTCATCAGAGAGTGTGAACTTGACGCCGTGCTCACGGCTGATGCGGTCAAGAAAGTGCGCCGCTAGAAGCGGTATATCCTCGCGGCGGTCGCGCAGCGAGGGCAGGCGCAGGTTGACGACGTTGAGACGGTAGAAAAGATCCTTGCGGAAGGTGCCTTTTTCGACCATCACCGCCAGATCGCGGTTGGTGGCGGCCACAATGCGCGCCTTCATGGGAACGCGGTGGGTGGCTCCGACCGGGCGGACTTCCTTCTCCTGGAGAGTCCGCAGGAGCTTGGCCTGCAGGTCGAGCGAGAGCTCGCCGATCTCGTCGAGAAAAACGGTGCCGCCCTCGGCCGAGACCAGCAGTCCGTCCTTAGCACGGTTGGCCCCGGTAAAGGCGCCCTTCACGTAACCGAAAAGCTCGCTCTCAATCAGAGTTGGCACCAGCGAGCCGCAGTCCACGGGCAAAAAGGGCTTCTCAGAATTCGGCCCGTAGGCGTGGATGGTGCGGGCGACCAGCTCCTTGCCGGTGCCGCTTTCGCCGAGAACCAGGACGGGGTGCGTGCTCTGGGCAACTTTGGAGAGGATGCGATAGAGCTTCTCCATCTCGCCTGAGCGGCCGATCATGGCGCCCAGGCCCTGCGAGAGCCGGAGACGCTCGCGCAACTGGCGTGTTGTGGTATCGGTCTGGTGGCTCTGGGCGGCGCGGTCTAGCACCGAAGAGAGCTCGTCCATGGCGAAGGGCTTGGTCAGGTAGTCGGCGGCTCCGCAGCGCATCGCCTCGACGGCCGCGTTCACCGTGCCCGAGGCGGTCATGGCGATAACCGAAGTATCGGGATAAAGCAGCTTGACCTCGGAGACCAGCTCCAGGCCCTGGTTCGAGCTCGAAGGCAGGTTGACCAACAGGATATCGGCGGCGTGGCCGCGCAACTGGCTGCGCGCCTGGCTCAGGTCGCCGGTGCTCTCGACCGCATAGCCGAGACTGGAGGCGATCTCGGCACAGGCCGACCGCATGGCCGGGTCCGCGTCCACCACCAGCAGGTGCAAGCGCACTACCGGCTCCTCGAGTTGAGGGATATACTCCATGGATCTTGTGTTCAAGACTGTTTCAAGCATTGTATGCGCCTCACGCGTGATTCGTTAAATCGGTGTGATTTCCGGCCGCTGCCTGGGCCTAGTCGTTGAGCAGTTTAGCGGCTGAGTATGGGGAGCTCGATCTCAAAGCGCGCCCCCGACGGCGTCGAGTTGGCGGCGTGAATGCGTCCGCCCGCGCCTTCGACGATCGAGCGGGCGATGGAGAGGCCGAGACCGCGGTGGGTTGCGGGCCAGCCTCCTTTCCCGACTTTCGAGCGGGTGGTGTAGCCGGAGGCGAAGATCCTGGTGAGAGCTTTGCCGGAGATGCCCGGCCCGTTATCTTCCACCGTCAACAGCAGGCTGGAGCCGGCATCGGCGCCTGCGCCGTGTTGAGTTTGAAGGTTGGCGGCGCGCTCGCTTAGCAGTAGATGAATCCACCCGCCCGCGGGCATGGCCTCGGCGGAGTTCTTCACCAGGTTGATCAGCACCCTGGTCAGATCCTCTGCCGTCATCCTCACCGGCTTGAAGCCCTGCTCAGCCTCGACGGTGACGGCAATCGAGGGCCCAGCCAGGGCGGCCAGCAGGTTGCGGTTCGCCTTGAGCTCCGCAGCCAGATTATTGATCGGTTCGGCCGCCATCAGGTCGAAGCTTCGCGAGCGGGCGACTCGGGAGCGTTCATTCCGGATTTCTGGGTCCATCGCAAGTGAATTCCCTGGGACTTGAAGGAAACCGGCTTGAGGAGCGCTGCCGGCATCGAGTGCCACCAGCTTTTCCACCAGTCGGCGGCTGGCCGCGGCCACCAACCGCAGCTCGCTGCCATAGTGAAGAAACTGTGTGGCCAGAACTCCCGGCTCCTCCAGAAGATCGCAGTAAAGCCCCAGAGCCGTGACCATATTTCTGGCATCATGCGCCACCTCGGCCAGGCTCTCGCCCTGGCTGTGCAGAGTAGCAAGAGTCTCCACAACCGCTTCCACCCGCCTGCGCTCATTTCCATCCGATCGTGTCGTCTGCTCGATTTGCTGCATAGCCCGTTGCCTCTTTCTTTCGCTCCTCGACTTTCAGCCAAGGAGCTGTTGGGTTCCTGCTCTGTGTAAGACCGGACGGGTCCATTCAAACCAGCTCCGCGCCCGACATCTAGGAAGCTGGCGGCTGGAATCTGAACTGTCCCAGTTCTGCACTTCCCGTCGCTGTTTTACCTCTAGGGTTTGTCCTGTTCTAGTACACGTAGCGTGCCAAACCAGAACGCTTTCGCTAAGTTCCTGATAAGGGAGGCGCTTATGGCCAGGTTCTGGAGAATGCACTGTGGATATTCGCGGGCGACGCGTTCCAAAATGGGAACAGGCGTTGGGTAGAAGTTATATTAAGCGGCTTAATTATCAATAGGTTAGATGGTAATTCCTAATCTGGAGCTTGAATGGGCCGGATTCCCAGACCGGATCCGGCTCTCGCTCAGCTTCCCACTCCGACGCTCCCCGGTCTCCCGTACAATCACCCTATGCGCACTGCTGAGACTTTTTTCCGCCCCGGCGGCAGGACTCCTGCCCAACTTCGTCCCCTTTCCCTCACCCCCGGCTTTGTCCAGACGGCCGAAGGTTCCGTTCTGGTCTCGCTGGGCAACACGCGGGTTCTGACTTGCGCCACCGTCGAACAAGGAGTGCCTGGCTGGCTGCGCAATTCGGGCCGCGGATGGGTGACGGCGGAGTACTCCATGCTGCCCCGCTCGACGGTGACCCGTACCCCTAGAGAGAGCGAGCGGGGGAAGATCGGGGGCCGGACGCACGAGATTCAGCGGCTGATCGGCCGAAGCCTGCGCTCGGTGGTGGATATGCAGGCGCTGGGCGAGCGGACCGTGATTCTGGACTGCGACGTGATCCAGGCCGACGGCGGAACGCGGACCGCGGCGATCACCGGCGCTGCGGTGGCGCTCGCGCTGGCGCTCAAAGCTCTAGTCGAGGCGGGAACGCTGAAAACTTCGCCGCTGAAGCAACTGGTGGCGGCGACCTCAGTGGGAGTCGTGGGCGGGACGGAATTGCTTGACCTCTGCTACGAGGAAGATTCTCAGGCCGAGGTGGATATGAACGTGGTGATGACTGCCGATGGCGGGCTGATCGAGACCCAGGCTACGGCAGAGAAGGGTTCGTTTTCCCGCGCGCAGTTGAACTCGCTGATTGATTTGGCGGAAGCGGGGCTGAAGGAGGTCTTTGCGGCGCAGCGGGCGGTGCTGGGGCAATAAGGCCGATACGGGTTCGCGATCGACCGATCATTCATGTCAGCTAGAAATCCGGCCGGTGTTTTTTGACGCAACTCCGGATGACCGAGTAATCGTACATGAAACATGGAGAGGTGAGTTCGATGAGAACTTTGTTTGGCCGGTCCGGGATCTCCGGCATCGTTTTAGCTTTCGCCTTCGCCACCACAAGCGCCCCTGGTCAACAAGGCGCTCATGCCACGGTTGTGCCTCAAGCCAGCCGTCAGGCAGCCCCGGCATTCCAGCTGACTGATAGTTCTGGAATGAATAAGCAGGTGACAGACTATCGCGGGAAAGTTGTGCTGCTCAACTTCTGGGCGACCAAGTGCGGTGGATGCAAACTGGAAATTCCCTGGCTGATCGAATTGGAGTCCGCTCACAAGCGCGACAGTTTTACAGTCGTTGGCATTTCGATGGACACCTCGTATGAGGGCTCGAAGAGCGCCGACGAAGCCTGGAGCAAGGTCAAGCCCTTCGCCCTGTATCACAAATTGAACTACCCGGTTCTGATGGGGGACGCTACGCTAATAACTTCCTACAAATTGGGCGCTGTTCCGGCGACGTATCTGATCGACAGGCAAGGCCGGATCGCCGCCACCTATAGCGGCGTTATCGATAAGAGCGACGTGGATTCAAATATCAATAGGCTATTGGCCGAGCAGTAGCAGGAGAAGTCGAGGGTGCCTGTATCTCGATCTCCGCGGAGAGTCGTCTCCTCGGCAACTGCCGATTTTTTACCGCAGCACCGCCGCCAGCAGCAGAGTGGTTCCCAGGCCGGCTACGGAGAGCACCGTCTCCAGCACTGACCAAGTGGCGAGGGTCTCCTTCACCTCAAGCTTGAAGAAGGACTGGATGAGCCAGAAGCCGGGATCGTTCAATTGGGAGAAGATGATGGAGCCGGTGCCGGTGGCGAGCACCAGCAACTCGGGACGGATGCCGATGTGGCCGGCCATGGGCGCCAGCACCGACGAGGCTACGGCCATGGCTACTGTTGCCGAGCCCATCGAAATGCGGATCACCGCTGCCAGCAGCCAGGCCAGCACCAGCGGCGGCAGGTGAGCGCCGAGCGCAATCCCTACCGTGGACTGGGCGGCTCCAGAGTCGCGGAGAATGCCGCTGAGGCCTCCGGCGGCGGCAAGAATCATGAGCACCTGAGCAATGGGTTCGAAGGATTCCGCGGTGAGCTTTCGTAACAGTTCACGGCCGTGGTGCTGTCCGGACTGAATGTGACCACCCAACGTGATCAGAGCTACCAGCACGGCGATCAACAGCGCGATATCCGGACTGCCTATGAAATGGAGAATGCGGTTTGTGGTCGTTCCGGGGGCGGAGAGCGCATCGGCCCAACTGCCAAGGAAGATGAGAGCTACGGGGAGCAGAATGGCTGCGGCGGCGCGGATGGGTCCTACCGGAGCAGGGATAGATTTCAGTGGAATCCCAGGTCTCAAACGCGAGGCCTGGGACGACTGCTCGATTTGCTTGTCTTCCGCCAGCGTGGGTGCGAAAAGCGTCGGGGCATCTTCGGCGGATTGCTGAGCGGGATTTCCTCCTCGACGGCTCCAGCGGCGCAGGAGAAACCATCCCAATCCCGGGCCGGCCAGGGCGGCTGCGGGCAATCCGGCGGCGAGACCCCAGAGGATGGTGCGGCCCAGGTCGGCGTGGTATTGCGTGGCCGCAAGCATCGCCGCGGGATGGGGCGGGAGCATGCCATGAACCATGGAGAGACCGGCGAGCACCGGCATTCCTACCAGGATTGCAGGCCGGCCGCTGCGCCTTGCGGCTTCCGCGACAATCGGCATCAGCAGCACCAGGCCAACTTCAAAGAATACCGGCATTCCCACCAGCATGCTGAGGCCAAGCAGGGCCCAGGGCAGGCCATTGATTCCACAACTCTCGACCAGGACCCTGCCCAGCGCAGCTGCTCCGCCGGAGGCGGCCAGCAGGCGCCCCAGAATGGCGCCCATGGCCAGAACAATAGCGATGTGACCCATCAGGTTGCCTACTCCGCTAGAAAAGGAGAGAGGAACCTGGGTCAGTGACATCCCCGAAGCCACGCCCAGTGCAAGAGCGGAGACGGCCAATGCCAAAGCAGGATGCAAGCGCACCCGGGCGATCAGGAAGAGAAGCAGCAGCACCGTCCCGGCGGCGCAGGCGAGCAGGAACCAGTCGTGAGCTGTGGCGGCGGCAGGGATCACTGCCAGATTATTCCACACCACGGGCAGTCCCCGTTTCGGGACGCGCTCATAACAAATCCGTTAGGGGATTGATCAGGGAACGGCAATCCCCGTGTGTGTTCATGAACACACTTTCTGTTTGCGCCCCTCTGCTACCATAGAAATGATCGCGGTTCCTCTAGTCTGACTGGCTGATTTCCCTCCCACAGAGGTTTCAAACACACAGGCCATCGGAGCCAAATAACCCCGCCGGTTTATCCGGCCAATAGGAGAATCTATGCCTTTAGTTTCCATGCGGCAACTTCTCGACGAGGCCGCCAAGGGCGGATACGGCGTCGGAGCCTTCAACGTCAACGATATGGAACAGATCCAGGCCATCATGGGAGCGGCCAAGGAAACCAATTCACCCGTCATCATCCAGGCCAGCCGCGGCGCCCGCCAGTTTGCGCAGGACAATTATCTATATCATCTGATGCTGGCAGCAGCAGAGCTCTACCCCGAGATTCCGCTGGTTATGCACCTGGACCACGGCAACAGCTTTGAAACCTGCAAGAGCGCCATCGAACTGGGCTTTACCTCGGTGATGATGGACGGCTCGCTCAAGGCTGACGGCAAGACCCCGGCGACCTTTGAAGAGAACGTCGCGGTGACCAAGCAGGTGGTCGACTTTGCGCATGAGCGCGGAGTTACCGTCGAGGGAGAGATCGGCGTGCTGGGCGGCATTGAAGACGGCCACGGCGCCGGCGGCAGCGGTCTCGACCACGTCACCGACCCCGACCAGGCGGTTGAGTTTGCTGAACAGACCGGCGTGGACGCGCTGGCCATCGCCATCGGCACCAGCCACGGCGCATACAAGTTCACCAAGAAGCCCGATGGCTCGGTGCTGAAGATGGACCTGCTGATCGCCATTCACAAGCGTCTGCCGAACACCCACCTGGTGATGCACGGCTCCTCGTCCGTACCCAAGGATTTGCAGGACATCGTGAACGAGTACGGCGGCAAGCTGAAGGAGACCTGGGGAGTGCCGGTGGAAGAGATTCAGCTCGGCATTCGCAATGGCGTGCGCAAGATCAACGTGGACACCGACAATCGCCTGGCGATTACCGGCGCTATCCGCAAGGTGCTGTGGACACAGCCGGAGAAGTTTGATCCGCGCGACTACATGAAGCCCGCCCGCGAGGCGATGCAGAAGGTGGTTGCACAGCGCATGACGCAATTTGGCCAGGCCGGACACGCCGGCGACTACAAGCCAATTGCGATCGCCGAGATTGCCAAGGGCTACAAAGACGGCAGCTACGCAACCCGCCCGCTGGTCGCCGCCAAGTAATTCGAGCTTCAACACAAGAGGGCCATTCCGCGGATGCGGAGGGGCCCTTTTCAACCGCAGAACCGGCGCCACGCTTCCCTTCGGCAGCACTCAAAGTCAGGACTGAGGATCGATGGCTCACGCTAGACTTTTGCCGCGACAATACACGATTCTGCTGATGGTTTCGCTTTGCGCTCCGCTGGGCGACTCCTGCCTGTCGCGGGGCATGACCAGCTTGCCGCCCCTCTCTCTGGCGCATCCCGCAACGCTCATCGCAGCGATCTTCACCCCTTGGATCGCCCTGGGCATTGTGCTACTGATTGGCTTCTTCGCCTGCTACCTCACAGCCCTCTCCTGGGCCGACTTGACCTTTGTGCTTCCCGCTACGGCCTTCGGCTACGTTATCGTCGCGTTGCTTGCCCACTTCTGGCTTCACGAGCCGATCTCGGTGGAACGCTGGGCGGGAATCGTTCTGATTACGCTGGGCGTCAGCTTTGTTGCGGATGGGCCCTCCCGCACCGAGCGACCCGGTGATGGCGTTCCAGAGCAATCGGCCGCACCCATCGAACAGGAGCAGCCGCGATGACGATTCCCTCCGCGAACATCAATCCCTGGAACGCCGCCGCCATGATCGCCGCTGTCGTACTCTTCTCCACCGCAGGAGAAGTCCTGACCGCAGCCGCCATGAAGTCCGTCGGTGACCTGGATGAGATTCGCGCCCACTCCGGCCTGAAAGGCGCTATACGCGCCGTTCTCACCTGCCCGCTCTTTTTTGCCGGCGTCAGCTTTCTGGCGCTTGCATTCTTTTCGTTACTGTTTGCATTGAACCACCTCAACCTGAGCCTGGTTGCGCCGGCATCGGCTTCGCTTACGCTGGTCACGAATGCGGTTGCGGGCAAAATCTTCCTCAAGGAGAATGTGGACCGGCGGCGATGGACGGCTGCGGTGCTGGTTTGCACTGGGGTTTATTTTTTGGCGCATTGAAAGAAGCAGGGGGTACGGATTACGGCTTAGGGACTAGGGGCTAGGGACTAGGGACTAGAAAACTATTACGCTAAATTATCGCTGTGCCAATCCTTCCGATTTTTTCTGTCGTAAGGGCGAGAAATCACAAGTCTCATCGCAACTTTTCTTGCATCAACCAATGAATCTCATTAGACCCTTCGGCTTTAGGTCGGGATTTAGGATTGCCTTCGGTTCTCCGAAGCTTATGCAAATTGCTTCGGCGGCTAAGTGGCCTGAGCGGGCTGCGCTCTCCATCGTTGAAGGCCAGCCGGTTGCCGTCCAGTCTCCGGCGAGGAAGCAGTTGGGCCAGGGGGACTTTGAGGTTGGACGCGAGGCATCAATGCCGGGAGGAACGCCGAAGGTTGCGCGGATCTCCTTTACCAGCGCGGCCTTTTTGAGCTTTGCCTCGGCTACGGCGGGAAAGAACTCGGCCAGCTGATGCACCACGCGCTCGATCGCTTGCTCGCGACTGAGCTCGGCAAAGCTGCGCGATGCGCTTATTACTAGCTCAATATAATTTCCTTTGCGCCAGGGCTGGAGGCGGCTCTTGTTATAGAGCCAGTGGATTTCCCGGTCGAGCAGGACGGCATGATCGAGCGCGGTGATCTCGCGGTCGAACCACAGATGCACGCTGCAGATGGGCCAGTGCTCGTGGCGCTCGAGTTTGGCCGCAAGCGCATCCGCTCCATCGGCGGCAGGCATGTGCGGCAGCAGTTTGGCCGTGGCTTCAAACGGGAGTGCCAGCACGAGGAAATCTGAGATGAGCGCGCCGTTTCGCGTGGTGAGCGACCACTGCGAGGTCTCTTCATCCCACGAGGCCGATTCCACATTTGTATTGAACAGAACGCTGGAGCCGCAGTCCGTAAGGTATTGCGCAGCGCCTGAGTAGAGTTCGCTCAGCGGAACCGTGCTCATGCCCATGCTTCCCGCTTCGGCAGAATTCATGAACAGCTCGCGAATCACTTTGGCTGCGTAGGGCATTGCAATGGAATCGAGGTCCGCATTGAGCGCGCTGGCAATTACCAGCCGCCAGAAGCGGTTGAGCGCGCCTTCAGTTTGGCCATTGCGCTTGAGCCACTCGCCCAGGGATTGATTCCCTGCCCTGGCTGGTAGCGGCCGCATCAATGTCGAAAATGCTCGGCCCAGAGCCAGTTTGTCGGCAAGGGTGAAGGCGTGCGCGCTTAAAAAACTCGGTGCGCTGTGCAAAGGAGCTGGGAGCCACGAAGGAGCAAGACGCGAGCGACGTCCGCCGGGTTCGATCATGGTCATTTCGGTAGTCCAGTGAACGCGGTCCGCGACACCGATGCGGCGGTAAAAACCCGTGAGATTTGTGCAGCAGCCGAAGAGCACATGCTGGCAATTATCGATGACCTCTTCCACTCCCGGATGCAGATAGGAACTGGCACGACCGCCCAGGTAGCCGCGGCGCTCGACGAGTTGCACGCGCAAGCCGGCTTCGGCCAGGGCGCAGGCCGCGCTCATGCCGGCTACGCCGCCACCGATAACCGTGACAGTCTTTCCGGGATTTTGCCGCAATCCGGTCAATTTCTCTTACATCCTCCGCGTGCGGTGCTTTCTCAAATCGCAATTAATTTGAATCTGCACTGATCGTGCGTATTACTTTACCGCTAGCGTCAAGAAATTCGAGTACTGGGGTTCCGTCAGCAGAGACTCGCGCAACGAGGCGCTTTTGGCCTTGCTGATCTTTGAGGACAAGGCTCACTGACTCGTCACGATCACGCCCGAGGTAGCCTCGATTGATGATGCCCCCAGGGTATTTCGCCCCCAATGAACTGAACGCGCTGCTGCGTTCTGGCCCAGGAGGCATTGCACTCACACTCTGCCACTCTGCGGAGACTTCCGGCGTGATAGTCCAAGGCGTATCGTCGTCATTCAAGGCAAAATAGGTGTGATGCGAGTCGCCATCGCTGTTCGACTCCATCACCATCGTCTGGTCCCGCTCGTATTCATCGAAACTGAGATGTCCCCAACTATGTGTAACTCCATCTTTATCTTTCTGGCCTCCAAAGATAAGACCGCCGTTTTCTGTCCCCTCTTCATTATTGAAGAGCATCCCTGTAGCATAGCGATCCGCCCGAGGGTACTCCTTACCCCTGTAAAAGGCGCCTGGAAACTCGGCTTTATCCGATATAACCATGCGCGTGGTGCCGTCCGGTTCAGTAATGTTGATGCGATGCACCGTGATCTGATCGAAACTGGCATTGGACGGTGACCTGCGCGCGCCGAGCAGAATGACCGATGCAAACGCAATCGTGAGAATACCGGAGTAGGCCGTGAGAAGCTTCTGAGGCGTGAAAATGTTCATCGTGAAACCTTTCTGTGTTGATTGCTGAACTAGGGATCAAGCCCACACCCGCACCCACGCCATCCTTAACAGTCCCACCGCCAGAATCCCTAGCTTCTTTACCATCGGCACGCTTGCCCGATGCGAAAACACATCGTAGTTCGCGCGCTCGATCCGCTTGAGCAGGCCATGATAGATCGCGACCAGCACCCAAAGCGCGGGCCGGCTCTCTTTATCGATCAGCGGCAACAATGCCTGCGCCGAACGGTAATAACCCTCCGCACGCCGACCGATTTCCCTGAGCAGCGCGCGCTCGTTCTCTGTTGGCGGAGCGCCTGCTCTACGGTGCAGCAGAGAATCCAATGAGACTTTATGGGCGGCGAGATATTCGAGCGGGAGGTAGACCCGATTGCGCTGGGCATCTTCGGCCACGTCGCGAAGAATGTTGGTGAGCTGGAAGGCGATACCGGTTTCTTCAGCCAGTTTTTCCGCTCTCGGGTCCTGGTAGCCGAAAATGCGGATGCAGACCAGTCCAACGACCGAGGCCACGAGGTAACAGTAGCGGTAGAGATCGGCGAAGGCTGGGTAGGTATCTGGCGCCGAGTTTGATGCAGCATGGTTGAGGTCCATGGTAACGCCGGCTACCAGTTCGTCGAGCAGTGCGAGTGGAATCTGAAAGCGCTCGGTTGCGTCGCGCACGGCAATGAAAACCGGATCTGCGGAAACGATTTCTGCATGGGGGTTTGCGCAGAACTGGCGCCATTCGTTCAGCCATGCATCCAGTCTCTTGCGACGCTCTTCGATGGAGATGGTTTCGTCGTCGGCGAGATCGTCGGCCCGGCGCATGAAGGCATAAATGGCGCAGATGGCATTTTTTCTTGGTTTTGGAAGAGCGACAAAGGAGTAATAGAAATTTTTTGCCTCGCGCCTGGCGATCAGCCGGCACTCGGCGTAGGCCGCGTCTAATCGCTCCTTGCTCAAGCGGTCTTCTCTCGGCGAACGTGCCGGCCGAGGCGGAGGAAGGGCATCAGCTTGGCAGTGACGGCACGGAATGCCAGTGCGGCCTTGGTGCTCTTTGAGATTGCGGGCCTGGAGCTGAGAACGTCGTAGCTCTGCCGTTCGATGGCGCGCAGGATCTCAAGGCCGCCGCGGCTGAAGAGATCGAGGTCCATCGCCAGATGGCGATTTACCATTCCGATCAGCGGCAGGCCCTCTTCAAATAAGCCGCGCGCATAGTCGACCTCGCAACGCATCAGGCCGCAAAACTCCGGGGTAGCGATGCCCTCGGCAATGTTCTCATCGCTGACGCGGAAGAATTCCATATCCTTCTGCGGAATGTAAACACGCCCGCGAGCGTAGTCCTGGCGCACGTCCTGCCAGAAGTTGGCCAGTTGCAGCGCCGTGCAGGTCGCGTCCGAAAGCTTGAAACGCCCTTCATCCGCTTCGCCGCAGGCGTAGAGCACCAGGCGGCCGACAGGGTTGGCTGAATAGCGGCAGTACTGGAGCACATCGTCCATGGTTGCGTAGCGCGTGACCAACTGATCCTGGCGGAAGGCCGTGAGCAAATCGGCAAAGGGCTCCTTGGGAATGGAGCACTCGCGGATGGTCTTGGCAAGCGCGACAAAAACGGGATGGCGCGTACGGCCCTCGTAGCAGGCGTCAAGTTCGCGTTCCCACAAATTGAGGAGCGCCAAAGCCGCGGAGCGGTCGCCCACTTCGTCGCCCAAATCGTCGGAGATGCGGCAGTAGGCGTAGAGAGCGTGAAAATGCGGACGGAGAGCTTTGGGCAGGAACCAGGAGACTACGTGGAAGTTTTCATAGTGGGACTCGGCAAGGCGTTTGCAATAGGCGCGAGCTTCTTCAAGCGTGGGCGCTACCTCGGGGATGCGATAGGAGGGCGGCAGGGCTGCCCAACCGAGTTCGACGAGCTTCTCCTCGGGGAGCGCGTCCTTATTCGACGGCTCCGCTGCGCTGAGCGCCTCCGCTTCGTTGCCCGGTTGCTCGGTTGCCAGGGTCATCGGTTCGCCTCAGGGGACAATTGCGGTCTTGATCTCGCTGCTGCGGTTCATCAGCTTCTCAAAGACGCGGTTCAGTTCGTAAAGGTGAGCGTGGCCGGTGATGAAAGCCTGCGCCTGGAAGTGTCCCCCGGATATCAAATCCAGAGCCTTGCGACAGATTGCAGGGGTGTGATGGAATGTGGCGCGCAGGGTGATGTCACTGTAGTGAATCCGATTGGTATCGAGAGAGACGTGGGTTCCCTGCGCACATCCGCCAAAAAAGTTTACCGTACCGCCTTTGCGGACGAGCTCAACAGCCTCCTGCCAGGACTCCGGTACGCCGACCGCCTCGATAGCAATATCAACTCCGCGATTTTTCGGGGTCAGAGCGCGCGTATCCGCGATCGCCTTGCGAATGCTGCCGGTTTGCACCACGTGCGCGGCGCCCAACTGGCGAGCCGCCTCCACCTGGCCATCGTGCTTGACGACGGCGATGACTTCGCATCCGGCCAGCGCGGCTACGTGCAGAATCATCAGCCCCAACGGACCGCCGCCGATGACGGCTACCGTATCGCCGGGCCGCGGGCGCGAGTCTTCAAAGCCATGCACTGCACACGCCAGCGGCTCAGTGAGCGCAGCATGCTCAAGGGGAACGTGGTCCAGAACGTGAAGGGTATTCTTGGCTACGATACGAGCCGGGATGCGGATGAACTCGGCATAGGCGCCGTTGTTAAAGAGCAAATCGTCGCAGAGGTTTTCCTGGCCGCGCTGGCAGAAATAGCATTCCCCGCAAGGAGCGGAGTTAAGGGCAACCACGCGGTCGCCGGGAGCGAAATCCGTTACTCCTTCGCCTACCTCGATGATCGTTCCCGCCTGCTCATGGCCAAAGAGTGCCGGCGGCACGATCATGCGCGCATGGTAGCCGCGACGAAAGACCTTCAAATCGGTTCCGCAAGTGAGCGCCGCGCCCACGCTGACAACCAGCTCACCCTTTTCTGCTTTGGGAAAGGGGACCTGCTCGATGCGAACATCTTCACGCCCATGAAGGACGGCGGCCTGCATGGTGCTGCGCCGGGGGAGAAGCGCGTGCTCGACGGTTTTGCGGCCCAGGCTGACGGCGGATTCGACCGTTTGGCGACCCTTGACGACTACCGTTTCAACTGTGTTGAGGCCGGCTTCAACGACCGATTCGACTGTATTCAGGCCCCCCTCGACGACATCCTCGACCTTTTTCCGGCCCTCTTCGACTACGGATTCGACCGTCTTGCGGCCACGGAGGATCGCGTCTTTTACCGTGTTTGGCATCGATCTCCCCTAGAGTGCCCCTGCCCCGAGTGCAGGCTCAATCATAATCTTCATGGATGCGGCTGTGGGGTGAGACGCAACTTCAATCGCTTCCGCCGCCTGCTCGAGCGGAAAGCGATGCGAGATTAGCTGGGTCAAATCGAAGCCGCTACGATAGCCGCCCAGGACCAGATCGGTGACTTCGTTTTCAATTGCGGCGGAAGCTGAATAGGAGCCCAGGAGGGTCTTCTCGTCCATGCAGACCGCGCCTGGATCAAAGTTGGCTGTTCCGTGCTGGGTCTGGGCAAAGAGCATCACCTTGCCGCCGGGGCGCACCGCGTCCATTGCGGTTTGAATGAGCGCATCGATGCTCACGGCCAGGATCACGGCATCTGCTCCGCGGCCATCCGTGGCTGCACGGACGCGATCAATCACGCTTTCAGTTCCGGCTTGAATGGGCTCATGGAGTCCGAACCTGGCCGCGATGGCGTGGCGCTCGGGATAAAAATCCGAGGTCAGGACGCGCGCGCCGGTGCGGCGGGCGAGAGCTGCCAGCATCAGGCCGATGGGGCCCTGGCCAATGACCAGCACTGTTTCGTCGGCGGCAAGATTGAGCAGCTTGATTCCTTTTAGAACGGTGTTTACTGGCTCGATGAAAGAGGCTTGCTCAAAGGGGACGCCTGCGGGAATCCGGATTACGCCTCCCAGGGAAACGATCCATTCCATCACGCGAATGTACTCCGCAAAGCCGCCGCCGGAGGGCTCAAAGCCCGCGGTTGCGCCAACTTTTTTGTAGACCGGGCACTGGGCAAAGGTCCGCTTGCGACAGTAGTAACACTCGCCGCAGGGAATGTGGTGGTGGACCATCACGCGATCGCCGAGAGCGAACCGGGTTACGCCCAGGCCCACTTTGACAATGGTTCCAGCCATTTCATGGCCGAAGATGCGGGGAGCGGAGTGGGAGCCGGTATGGATTTTCTTCAGATCGGTGCCGCAGATGCCGCAGGTGGCAATCTTGACCAGCAGTTCTCCGGGGCCGATTTCGGGCACAGGCACGGTCTCCACGCTGATCTGGTTCACGCCGCGATAGATGGCGGCACGCATGGAGGCGGGAATTTTTGCTTCGAGCCGGTTTTCAGCCGGAGAAGTTTGGATAGTCATTACGCCTTCTGATGTAACTTTGTTCATCAAGAAAATCAAGCACGGATTCGGCGATGCTTTGAGCAGCCTTCTTACTATTTTCGCCCATCCGTATGAGTGCGGGCCACTGCCAGGGTCTCATAGTGCTGGAAACCACAAACCGGCTCATTTCGAATTGTCCATTCGCCGCAATAAAGCTATTTAAATCAGGCAGATGATCGTTATAACCATCGCTGATTCCTTTGAAGCAATAAAAGGGGATGCCGCGCATTTGGGCCAGTCGCGCAACGCCAGCGGCTTCCATATCCACCAGATCGGCCTTATAGGCTGCCGCAAGACGCCGCTTTTCCGCCTCATTGGCCACGATGGGGCTGGTGATGAGCCACCGCTCCTGGTCCCAAATTGCGACCTGAAACCGCTCTCCGGTCCGCGCATCGATCACGCCGGATGGCCTATAAACTCGTCCGGTCTCCAAGGCCAGGGTCAGGGCTCCCGCCCAGCCAATGGAAATTACAAAATCAGGAGTTGCCATTTTCTCGACCTGCGCAAATGCACGCGTTGCCGCGTCTACGCCTGCACCGGCGCAGGAAGCAATCCACTCGCCCTCATCGAATTTCCAGCGCCATAGTTCGACGCCTTGCGAGCGTTCGCGCCGCCATCCGCGGACCAGCGGCTTCAGTTCTCCGGGCATAGCAGCGATGATGGCGACTCTGGCCATGGGTTCCTCAGGGGCTAAAGCCCGGTCTCATTTTGTTGCTTTTCGGCACGACTGAAGTCGGGCCCTGATACAAAACATTCATCAATGACGCACGACATTACCAAAGAAGGACTGGCATTACGGCGCATACCCGTTGGCTCGGAACCACTCGATGGCGGCGTGCATGGCGGGGTAGATGGGGAGGATGCGGAAGCCCAGTTCCTGTTGCGCGCGGGCGCTGGACGCGTACATTTTCTTGCGGCCCATGCGGACTTCTTCAAGCGTGGCGCGCGGTTCGCGGCCTCGAATGCGGCCGGTGATCCACTCCTCGAAAAATGCGTAGGTGGCGGCTACGGGGAACGGAATTTTTACCGCCGGCGAGGGGATGCCGGTGATGGCGGACATTTTGTCGAGGATCTGCTTGAGGGTGAGGTTTTCGCCGCCGAGAATGTAGCGGCGGCCGGGCTGGCCCTGGGTGAGCGCGGTCACGTGGGTGCGGGCTACCTCAGAGACATCGACGAGGTTGAGGCCGGTATCGACGTAGGCGGGGAATTTGCGGTTGAGGAAGTCGACAAAGATGCGGCCCGTGGGCGTGGGTTTGGAGTCGTTGGGGCCGATGGGGGTGGTGGGGTTGAGGATGATGACCTGCTGGCCGTCCGCAGCGGCGGCGATGGCCTGCTGTTCCGCTTGAAATTTTGAGCGCTTGTAGTGGCCCACCATATCTTTGAGCTTGACCGGCGTATCTTCGTTGATGACGATGCCATCAGTACGGAAGTGCATGGTGGCTACGCTGGAGGTGTAGACGAAGCGCGGAACTCGGGCTTCGCGGGCCATGCGAAGGAGATCGCGGGTGCCGTCGACGTTGGCGCGGTACATTTCAGCGGGATTTGGAATCCAGAGGCGGTAGTCGGCGGCCACGTGAACAACGGCGTCGCAACCGGCGAGGGCAGGACGGATGGATTCCGGTTCGCTGAGGTCGCCCAGGTGGGTTTCGCCGTCGATGCCTTCGAGGTTTGAGAGCTTGCTGGTTTTGCGGACCAGAAGGCGAAGCTGAGCGCCTTGATCGGCAAGTGCTTTGGCTACGTTATGGCCGATGAATCCTGTTGCGCCGGTGAGAAAGATTTTCATTACGATTGATAAGTTATAAGTTATTCGCTGTTTGCAATCATCGTCAAGTTGTTAGGAGCCACATCGGAGGGAGTAAGAGATGGGCGATGCGTACACATCGCCTCAGCTTTGTCACGAAGCTCCTTCTGAGCTGCGCCCAAGCTATTAGCGAGATTTTCCTTATACACCCAACTCATTGCAGCTCTCTCGAGAGCGATTCTTGCGATAATCTCCACTCTGTACTGCTCAACTTTCTGTTCAAGCCTGCTTATCCTCTTCCCTTCCCGTTGAGAAAAAGCACCTATCAAGGCTCCGCCTAAAGTACCAACAATTGCAATGGCGGAAGAAGCGATTTGCGCGTCCATTCAACACTCTCCCAATACGGCATGTATGAGCCTAATAGAAAGGAGTATCTAACTTACTCCAACGCATCCGGAGCCAGAGCTATGTTCTTCTCTCCGGCGGCTTTCTTTTCGTTGTAGGCTTTGACCCAGTCTTCCCAGTGCTTGCCGGCGGCGCGATCTTTGCCGGTGAATTCTACGCGGGCTATATCGAAGTAACTTACTTTGCGCTTTTCATTGGAACTGGGCGTGTAGTACTGCAGAAAAGATTCGGCCAGCGTGGGACCGGTCTTCGAGTTGAAGATGAAGGCTTCGATGCGTTCGCCGTTTTTCAGAGTCAGCGTTATGTCGCCACGATAGTCGAGGGCTTTGCCGAGGGCCTGGCGCAGGTCTTCCTCGCTGGACAGCTGAGGGACCCAGCCTTCCAGTTCCTCGTGCTCCGCGCCGGGAGCCAGCTCCAGGGCTTCCACCTGTTCTATTGTGTACTTCTGGACTTCGGCGGTCATCGGCTGGTCTCCATCAAGCTGGGCTCGGTTTCGGCGATCTGGACTAATGGAACTCGGCCGTGGGGCATGGGCTCATTGAGCAGCTTGAGCGCGTGCTCGTCGCGGTAAAGGCTGAACGTACCTCTGATCATGCTCCAGAAGCCTGAAAGAGAGCCGAATCCCTCCACGACGGCGCTGGGTTCGTAGCCGCAACTCACCATGCAGTTGGCGCACTTGGGGTTGCCGCTGGCTACGCCGTATTCTTCCCATTTGGTGGTTTCGAGCAGCTCTTTGAAGGTATCGGTATAGCCCTCCTGGAGCAGGTAGCAGGGACGCTGCCAGCCGAAGATGTTGTAGGCGGGCGAACCCCAGGGGGTGCACTCGTATTTACGGTCGCCCATCAGAAATTCGAGGAACAGCGGCGACATATTGAACTTCCAGCTCGGCTTGCGATTCGACAGAATGGCGCGGAAAAGACGGCGGACGCGGGCGCGGCCGAGGAAGCGATTCTGGTCGGGAGCTTTGTCGTAGCTGTAACCGGGGGAAAGAACGATGCCCTCGACGCCCATATCCATCACTTCGTCAAAGAAGCCGCGAACGCTGTTTGGATCGGTGCCGTCAAAGAAGGTGGCGTTGGTAGTGACGCGGAAGCCGCGCTTGACGGCCTCCTTGATGCCTTCGACGGCGATATCGTAGCCGCCCTCGCGGCAGATGGAAAAATCATGATGCTCGCGTTGGCCGTCGAGATGGACGGAGAAGGTGAGGTATTTCGACGGTGTGAAGTCGGGTAGGCGCTTCTTGAGTTCGAGCGCGTTGGTGCAGAGATAAACGTATTTCTTGCGGGCTACGAGGCCGTTGACGATCTCAACGATTTGCGGATGCAGGAGCGGCTCGCCGCCGGGGAGGGAGACCAGGGGAACGCCGCATTCTTCGACGGCGCGGAAACATTCCTCAGGCGAGAGCTGCTTCTTGAGAATGTGGGGCGGATATTGCACCTTGCCGCAGCCGGCGCAGGCCAGGTTGCAGCGGAAGAGCGGCTCCAGCATGAGCACCAATGGATAGCGCTTTTTGCCGGTGAGGCGCTTCTTCAGTACATAGGTGGCAACGGTCCACATTTGGGAGATCGGAACAGCCATAGGTTGTTTTCCCTCAGGGGCTGAAGCCCCACACTTTTTTGACTTCGTTCGACACGGCTAAATTCGTACCCTGATACAAAACTGCATTCCTTCACGGTCTTTGAAGTCGAGCGCTTTCAAAATCTGAAGCGACAGCCACAACGCGGTGGTTTCAAGCCACACGGCTCATGGCTCGCCGATAGCCGTTCAAGGCCAGCAGCGGGAAATATTGACGGTACATTTCGTAGGACAGGTAGAAGACCCTGGGGAAGCCCGTTCCAGTGTACAGTGCCTGCCGCGTAATGCCGGAGCCGGTGCTCTCGTCCCAACTGCCGTCGGGCTGTTGGCGAGTGAGCAACCAGCGGACGCCTTTGGCGATGGAATCGGAGCGGTCGTCGCCGGCGGCCAGCAGCCCAAGCAGGGCCCAGGCGGTTTGCGAGGGCGTGCTCGGTCCCACTCCGCGGGTGTTGGGATCGTCATAGCTGCCGCAGGTTTCACCCCAGCCGCCATCAGGGTTCTGCACCATGCGAATCCACTCGGCGGCCTGCTGAATCTGCGGCTCGTGATTATCGATGCCGATGGCCTCAAGGCCGCGCAGCGCGAGGAAGGTTCCGTAGAGGTAGTTGACGCCCCAGCGGCCGAACCAGCTTCCATCCGGCTCTTGCTCGCGGAAGATGAACTGGATGGCCTTTTCAACCCGCTTGTCAGAGCGCGTATAGCCGTAGCAGGCAAGCATCTCCAGGATTCTTCCGGTAATGTCGACCGTCGGCGGATCGAGCATGGCGTTGTGATCGGCGAAGGGAATGTACTGGAAGATCATCTTGGTGTTGTCTTTGTCGAAGCTGCCCCAACCGCCGTTGCGGCACTGCATGGCGAGAACCCATTCGACGGCGCGCTGCTCCACGTTGTGTTGGTAACCTTCGCGGGGATTGTCGACCTTGCTGAGCGCCAGGAGCACCTGGCCGGTATCGTCGGTATCGGGATAGAACTCGTTGTTGAATTCGAAGTACCAGCCGCCGGGCTCGGTCTTGTGAACCTTCACGGCCCAGTCGCCTTTGTGGCGGACCTCCTTGGCCAGCATCCAGTCCACGGCCTTGAGCATGCGGGGATCGTCGCGCTCGACGCCCGCCTCGCCAAGAGCAAAGACTGCCTGCGCTGTATCCCAGACCGGGGAGACGCAGGGGCGCATGCGGAAGGTGGGCTCGGGCAAATCGGCGCCGGCCGGCTCCTCGATGCCCAGCTTCTCAAACTCGTCGCGGGCGCGAATCACCTGCGGATCGTCCTCGGAATAACCCAGGCAACGCAGCGCGATGATGGCGTTCAGCATGGCGGGATAGATGGCGCCCAGGCCGTCGGTCATCTCCAGTCGCGCCAGCAGCCATTTTTCAGCCTTGCGCAGCGCCAGTGAGCGCACGGGGCGAAGGTGAACGGCTTCGGCCCAGTGCATGAGCCGGTCGAGCACGATAAAAAAGTTTCTCCAGGAGAGGATGGAGCTGCGGTCCCGGCGCAGGCGCAGGATGGAGTTGGCGCGCCCGCCTACAAACAGTTCATCGATGCCCTGCTCGGGGGGAATTTTCTTGTATGGCTTCTTGGCATAGATGATGGCCAGCGGCACAAGGATCGAGCGCGACCAGGAGGATATTTCGTAGATATTGAAGTAAAACCAGTTGGGGAAAAGAACAATCTCCGGCGGAATGGCAGGAACCGCATCGTAGTCGTACTGGCCCAGCCCGCAGAGATACATCTTGGTGAAGGTGTTGCACGCCACCACGCCGCCGTGCTTGAGAATCCACTCGCGACATTTCGCGAGCCTCGGGTCGCCGGCGCCAATGCCCATCAGCTTGGCTGAAAGATAGCACTTGACTGAGAGCGAGATATTGCCCGGCCCGCCGGGATAAATGCTCCAACTGCCGTCCTCGTTCTGGTAACGCAGCATCTCAGTGAGCGCGCGCTTCAGCCGCCCCGGATCGCCGCTCTCCAGTTGAGTATGGAGATAGATGTAGTCGGCCTCGAGCATGGAGTCGGCTTCCAACTCCCCGTTCCAGTAGCCGTCAGGATGCTGCCGGGAGAGAAGGTACTCGCGCGACCGGACGATGGACGACTCGACATCCGCCAGGTCCGCGTCCAACCTGCCGAATCTGGGCGCCGTAAATCGGAGTGCTGCGGATTTGGTCTTCGCCTGCTCTGGACTCATGCGGTTTTTTCAATGCCTCAGGTTCTATTTCCCTGTTCCGTATTCCCTGTTTTATCACCGCACCGGAAGGGACTCTGTGCCGCCGGCGCTGCCTATGGCTTGCACGATCTCAGGGGGAAGGCCGAAGCGGACATTCTCGGGCATCACTTCAACCTCTTCGACGTTCGAAAAGCCGTTTTGTCGCAGGTAATTTACCACGTCTTCCACCAGGATTTCAGGAGCCGACGCACCGGCTGTAACCGCAACATTTGTAACGCCTTGAAGCCACTTTGGGTCGATGGCCTGGGAGTTGTCAATGAGGTAGCCGATGGTGCCCAGATTGCGCGAAACCTCGACCAGCCGGTTGGAGTTGGAACTGTTAGTGGAACCAACGACCAGAACCAGCTCAGCGTTATGTGCCACGTTGCGGACGGCAACCTGGCGGTTTTCAGTGGCGTAGCAAATGTCCTGCGAGTGGGGGCCTACAATATTTGGAAATTTGAGCTTGAGAGCGTGAATGATGTCGCGAGCTTCGTCCAGACTGAGGGTTGTCTGGGTGAGATAGGCGACGCGGTCGGGGTCGGGCACCTCGAGAGCCGCAGCCTCCTGAACATTTGAGACTACCTGGGTCGCTTCCGGAGCCTCACCGAGGGTACCTTCGATCTCATCGTGGTCGCGGTGGCCGATGAGCACCAATGAGTAACCCTGCCTGGCGAATTTGACCGCCTCGATGTGAACCTTAGTGACCAGCGGGCAGGTTGCGTCAATGACCTTGAGGCCGCGGCCTTTGCTCAACTCGCGAACTGCGGGCGAGACGCCGTGGGCGGAGTAGATGACGCGCTGGCCGTCAGGGACGTCATCGATTTCATGAACGAAGATTGCGCCCTTCTCCGCCAACTCATTGACTACATAGCGATTGTGGACGATCTCCCGGCGAACGTAGATCGGGGCGCCGAAAGCTTCGAGTGCGATTTTCACAATATCAATGGCGCGCACCACGCCAGCGCAAAAGCCGCGCGGCTTGAGCAGCAACACCCGCTTTTGACCAGGGGACGTCTCGGCGTGGGGACCGTTCGAGATGGGATCGAGCACAGTAGGGGTCACATTAATAAGTATACCAATTTACAGAGATCGGGGGGACAGGGCCTGAGCGACCAGGGGCTAAGGGGCTACGGGAGCCTTGTCCAGGTCTCGGTGCGGCCGAAGAGGGAAATGCCTACGAAGCCGCGCATGCCTAGCTTGTCATTTCCGATGGCCCAGATCTTGCCTTTGTATTCCTTGCCGTTCTCCGGATCGACGACGGTACCGTCTACCCAGTCGTCGCCGTCGGGATGAAAGTTGCGCATGAAGATCATGTCGAGGATGGGCTGGTTTTTGTATTCGCCGGAACACTTGTTGCAGAGGTCTTTGGGAGTGCGGCCGGGGCGGACCTCGGTGACCTTGCCGAAGAGCTTGCCGTCTACCAGGTAGGTTTCGGCCTTGCCTCCGGGGGTGCCGTCGCTGTTGACGATCTGCCAGCGGCCTACGGCGTTTTGGAGTTTCTGGGAGAGTTGCTGGGCGTGCGCTGCGGGTATGGTTGCCAGCGCGAAGAGCGCCAGAGCGAAAGCAGAGAAGTACTTGGGCAGGGTCGGTTTCATGATGTTCTCTCCTCGTGATGGATTATAGGGCTAACGGATGAGACGAGAGCGGATATCTGATCCCACCCGGCTTGCTTCGAGTGGCGATTAACTGCCCTTATCCGTTTTCCGCCGATTCCTCAAAGACCATGTGCGTGATTGAGGTTCCGGTGGATAGATGACCGCGTTCGTTTTTGACCACTACCTTGATGGCGTGGGGACTATTGCCATTGAGGCCGCGCTTGATGAATGCATATTGGAAAACGGTGGGGAGCATGGCTGAGCAATCGACAGTAGCCTCTAAAACTCCATCAAGAAAAACATCTGCCTTGCCTTGGTTGGGTCCTCTCACGGCGCGCCAGTAAATATCTTTGCCTCTGAAGGCGAATTCGACACTCGCCCCGCTTTGGGCACTGGATTTTGCCTTTCCCTGGTAATAACTCGGGGCAGTAACATCCGACCAATTGCCTGCGTAATTCACCTTCTCGCTTGAACTGCCGACGGCCAGAGTTTTTCTCGCTTCGATGGGATCGGATGATTCGGGGAAGGCGTTGTAGCCGTATAACTGGCCGGGATCCATCGTGGCTCCGTTGGGCGCAGTCATACATACAGAGGGCGAGGTGTATCCGTGATCTGGCCCGGTTTCGCCGCGGTCCAGCGAGATGTGAAAACGCCTCCCTGGAACTTGCATCCAGAAGCTGTAGACGAAGAGTTCCTTGCCGGAGTGATAGACGTCGCGCATCTTGTCGTCAGTGGCCCAATAACCCCAGATGTCGTTGCTGCCCCAGTAGTCGCCAAGATGAATAGAGGGGCTCCAATCCTGCTTGGAGAGGTCGTCACAGATGGAGACGCCGGATAGTCCGTTCAACGAGAGATATTTCTTCAGGTAACTGTTATAGGTGACACAGTAGCCGTTTATATAAGAAGCCTTGCCGGCGATTCCCGGCTCGCTCCAGGCGCCGTTATAGAACTTCTGCCACTTACCGGGCGCCATCTTGTCGGCTATGGGGCAACGGGCTACGCGGTGACGAAGAAATGCGGGCGCCTGCGATGCGTCCTTGGTTTGGACATAGTGGCTGGTGAATAAGTAGAAGTAACCGCTGCGCTCATCGACGTAGAGCATCTGGTCGCCGTCGCCGCCGTCGAAGTTCACGCCGGAAGAATCGGACCGCTTGCGGGGAGGGCCTTTCGGATCGAGCGTAGTAAGCAGCGGACCTTCGTATTTCCAGGTCATGCCTTTGTCGGTGCTGGTTGCAAGATGAATCTCGCGAAAGACGATCTTCAAATAATGCTCGACCTCGTAATGCAGGGGAGCGTAGAGCTTTTTCTCGGCTCCGTTATACCAGACACCGCCGAGGATATAAGCGCCTTTGGGGAGAGCCGCAGAGCCATCCTCTTGGCGAACCGCATTTTCAATGTTAGTTCCCTTATAGCGGAAGACCGGGGAGTTATACCCATTCTTGTACATTACCCAGTACTCGCCGTCGATCAGGACTGGGCAATAAGGAAAGTCCATGTAATTCGGGTTGTTCTTGCTCATGTAGTCGGGAAGCTTGCCGATCTTTTCTTCGGCTACAGTGACGGAAAACGGAAGGCTCGCCGGTCTTGAATTTTTTGGCCTGCGCCAGGCGGCCTGTGCCAGCGGGTCTAGAAGCGTACCCGCGGCAACTGTTCCCGCGCTGAGACGCACAAACTCCCGCCGCGTGATCGAAGAAAATTCCATGCGTTAGCTCCTATGGATGGATTGATTATAGGACGGAGATGGGGATTGATTCCCAGCTCTCAAAGAGGACAGTTGGGGCGCGGGATGGCCGGCTTCTGTGGCATCCCGCCCATTCGCAAAGAACGCGAATGGATGGGGCGCCCGGAATTCTGTGCAGAACATTGAGTAAATACAGATTCATCGGTGTGCTAAAGGCGGAAGCGACTGTATAAGAGTGAACACGCTGCTGGAATCTTTCGATTTTCCGCATCATCTTAGTTCTTTACGGGCTTGGAAAGATTCGATATTCACTTGATACCCGTGTTCAACTCCGCTATTGGGTCGGTAATCGGCGCCTTCGCTTTGTGTCGTCCATTGATTGAAAAGCATAGCGGCGAGGGAAAACATTCGACTGGCTAAATCAACAAGGAGGATTTATGAACGCATTCAAGTATTTTGTTGTGGCTGGCATTGCCGGCATTTGCCTGACGGCAGGAGCCTCAAAACCAGCAGCTCAGGTGGCCGTCGATATCGGAGCCGCTCCCGATTGTCCGTACGGGTACTACGATTACCCGCCGTATGCCTGCGCTCCGTATGGCTACTATGGGCCGGAATGGTTTTCGGGTGGTATCTTCATCGGCGCGGGCTCGTGGTTTCATGGTCCTAAGGGCTTTCATGGCCACGTGAATAACCACTTCGATAGCGCGCACGGCTACAAAGGGCCTGCTCCGAACCGTGGCGACAAACCGGCCCCGAACAACCATGTGGATCACGTTGCCCACTTCAAAGGCAATGAAGTGCGGGACGGGCAAGGCCACGCTCGCTGAGCCAGCTTAGGCGAGGAGCATGACCGGGCTGTGAATCGTCTCCAGTTGGCGAATAATCCTGCGATGTAGCTTTCACCGGCTCGCGGCGATCATCTGCGCGGCGTGCTGGAGGCTGGTTTCTGTGACTTTTGCGCCGCTTAGCATGCGGGCTACTTCTTGGGTGCGGGCTGTGTCGTCGAGGGTGCGGATCTGGGTCTTGGTGCGACCTTCGGATTCGCGCTTTTCTACTACCAGGTGCTGGTCGGCGAAGGCGGCTATCTGAGGGAGGTGGGTTACGCACAGGACCTGCTGGCCGCGACTCAGGGATTTCAGCTTTTGGCCGACGGCTTCAGCGGCCCGGCCGCCGATGCCTATATCGATTTCGTCGAAGACCAGGGTGCGAGGGGTGGGGTTTTTCTTTTTTGGTTTGGCGGCGCTCTCTTCAACACTGACTTTGAGAGCCAGCATGACGCGGGACATTTCGCCGCCGGAGGCGATCTCGTGGAGGGGTTTGAGGGGCTCGCCGGGGTTGGTGGAGATGCGGTATTCGACCTGGTCCCAGCCGGGGGCGTTCCAGTGGGATTCATTCTCGTCCGCGACAACGTCGATTTCGAAGTGGACCTTCATGGCGAGGGAGTTGATCTGGACTTCAGCTAACTTGGCCAGTTTGACGGCGGCAGCTTTGCGCTCGGCGGTGAGGGCGGCGGCGGCGGCGCGGTAAGCCGCTGCGGCTTCTGCGAGATCTTTGCGGAGGACTTTCAGAATTTCGTCGCGATCATCTACTTCGGCGAGTTTGCGAGCTACCTCTTCACCAAAAGCGATGACCTCAGTAACGGCTTGGCCGTATTTGCGCTTGAGGCGATCGAGGAGGGCTAGGCGGTCTTCGATCTCGGCGAGGCGCTCGGGGCTGGCGTTGATGCCTTCGGCGTAGTCGCGAAGGCTGGCGGAAACATCGCCGAGAGTGGCGCGGGCGGAGGCGAGTTGTTGGGCTGCCTCAGTGAAGCGGCCATCGTAGCGGGCAAGTTCTTCTACGTTCCGCAGGGCGGCGCGGAGGGCGACCTCGGCACTGGCTCCGCCTTCGTAAAGCTGGTCAAATGCTCCAATTGCTGCGGCGTAGAGTTTCTCAGAGTTAGCCAGGACGCGCTTTTCGGTTTCGAGGACTTCGTCTTCGCCGGGGACGAGATGGGCGGTAGAGATCTCCTTATTCTGATAGCTCCACAAATCGACCATGCGGAGACGATCCTGCTCGCCTTGGAGGAGGTCCTCGAGTTTGTCGGCCGCCGTGCGCCAGCAGAAGTGGGCTTCGGCTATGGCATCAGTCGATATGCCGCCGAAGCGGTCTAAGAGAATGCGCTGCTGGGCCTGGTCGAAGCTCGAGAGGGATTCCGTCTGGGCGTGAACCAGGGCCAATTCGGGAGCGAGTTGCTTGAGGACGGTCGCAGTGGCGGGCTGATTGTTGACAAAAACGCGGCCTTTGCCGGTGGAGAGAATTTCGCGGCGAAGGATTACTTCATTGCCGGCGGAGTCGATGCCGTTGGCTTCGAGGATGGTCTCCGCATTCGGCGTTGACTCAAACACGCAGGCAACTACGGCTTTGGCGGCGCCGTGGCGAACGACTTCTACCGAGGATTTGCCGCCCATGAGCAGGGCAAGCGCATCGACGAGGATGGATTTGCCGGCACCGGTTTCGCCGGTGAGGAGATTGAGGCCGGGGCCAAAGACGGCAATGGCGTGATCGATGACGGCGTAGTTTTCAGCGCGCAGTTCGACGAGCATTGTTAACGAACCTCTTGGTGAGAAGGACGGCTGTTGAATGTTATGCCATCCCACCTATCGCATAAAGCGCGATGGATGGGGCACCCGCTCTTGTGTTTCTCGTTTTTGTGGCGCTCAGGGTCTTTGTGATTCCGAGGCCGCAAAATTCGCAACGAGAATCCGAGCGCAGCATAGCATGAACGGAAGGCTTACGGCCTTATTGATGCAGGTTCATAGGCTTAGAGCGCACCAGAGCGATAACTTGGAGGCGGCCTTCCCGTCTGATAACGTTGATATTGAGGTGAATTGCGATTTTTACTGTTTCGTTGCTCATGATCTTGCAGGCTGACAGCGGCGCATCCCCTGCTGGCTCTCCTTTGACGCAGGGCCCAGGTGAGATTGCGGAGATGATCAGCAACATTGGTCCAATAGCGATGGCCGTTCTGTTGCTGCTGCTGGTGGCAAGCCTCTATTCCTGGACCGTGATTCTGAACAAAATGTCCACCTTCAAGAAGGCCACCCAGGAGAGCCGGAAGTTTGTGCGCGCCTTCCGCAAGGCCACACGGCTGCAAGAGATTGCGGCGATGACCGCCGAGTATAAGCTCAGCCCCTTGGCGCAGGTCTTTGAAGAGGTTTACGAGACCTATAAGCGCCAGACAGGGGGCTCGGGGCCGCCGCGCAACCTGGCTCCGCTGGAGCGCTCGGCACAGACGGCGGCGAGCGAAGCCATCAGCATTCTGGAGCGGCGCATGACCTGGCTGGCGACGATCGCGTCTACCAGCCCGTTTGTGGGTCTCTTCGGAACTGTGGTGGGAATCATCGACGCCTTTCACGGGCTGGGAACGGCTGGGGCGGCTACGTTGCGGGCGGTAGCGCCGGGAATTTCAGAGGCGCTGATTACCACGGCTGCCGGGCTGTTCGTGGCCGTACCCGCTTTGATTGCGTACAACCAGTTTCAGGCGCGCATCAAAGTATTTGCGTCGGCGGTGGACGACTTTGCGCGCGAGCTGCTGAATTCGCTGGAAGAGATTCCGGTGCGGACGGGCCTGCCGCAGCGCCCCGTCGCACCCGGGCCCGAAGCAACTCGTGAGGCGGAACATGGCCTTTACAAGTAGCAACGGACAAACGCGAACTTCACTGGCAGACATCAACGTTACGCCGCTGGTGGACGTGGTGCTGGTGCTGCTGGTGATCTTCATGATCACCGCGCCGGTGCTGCAGTCGGGGATTGAAGTTGCTGTGCCCAAGACGCGCACGGTGAAAGAGATTACCGAGCAGCGGATGGTGGTGACCATCGACCGCGATCAACAGGTTTTTCTGGGCGACGATCCGGTGAACGTGCATGAACTGGCGCAGAAGTTGCGCCAGGCCGGGGTCGATCCGGCGAAAAAAATAATTTATCTGCGCGCCGATGAGCGAGTGCCGTTTGGAGCTTTCGCCAGCGTGATGGACGCGGTGAAGCAGGCCGGGATTACCAACATTTCGATTGTGACTCAGCCGCTGGATACGAAGGGCTTGGCTGGGAACGGGAATTAGGGCAGAAGATAAGCAACGGCAAGAGCAACGGCATGATCAGTCTACTGGAAGATCTGGAGCAACTGAATCGAGCGCCCGCGCCGGATCCAATAGGCGCGCCGGCCATCGGATCGCTTGCGCTGCACCTGGTTCTATTCGGATCGCTTTTGCTCTACGGAGTCCTCAACGGATTTTTCCATCACATGATGTGGGGCAATCCGGGATCGGGGGGAGCGATCGAAGTGAGCCTGGTTTCTAATGCCCTGCCCTTGCCCGCCGAGAAGGTGAATGAGAATGTGCTGACGACAGATACTCCCAGCCAGGCTCCCGCCGAACCCACCCCAAAAACAAAAGAGGCGGAGGATGAGAAAGCTATTGAGATTTCGGGCAAGCAGGTAAAGCCGCAGCAGAAGACCGCTCCCAAGGCGCAGAAGAACCCGCAACTGGCGAAGGACAATCACGCCCAATACGGCGAGCAGGCGGGTAGCGCAATGCCACGATCAGCAACGGCGCAGGGCGGAAACGGACCGGTAAGCGTGGCAAATGGAGACTTCGGCAGCCGCTTCGGCTGGTACGTTGACATCATCAAACACAAGGTGGATCAGAACTGGTATCGCGCCGAGGTGGATCCGCGCACGCCGAAAGGAGCAACGGTGCAGGTATACTTCAAAGTGAGCCGCCAGGGCGTTCCGTCCAACTTCAAGATCAATAATTCCAGCGGGAGCCCTACACTCGACCTGTCGTGCGAGCGGGCTACGCAGCGAGTGGACACATTTGGCGCCTTGCCGGCCGGCTCCAACGATCAATGGATTGACGTTACTTACGATTGTGCGTACTAATGCGTTTGATCCGCGGCGCATGAAGATTCTTCAAAGGCGCCGCTTACCTTTTTCCACCAGGAAGGATTGCTCATCGCATGAAGAATGATTCCCGGCTTCTGCTCCTCTGTCTTTTAATTCTGAGTTGTTTTGCGGCAGGCAAATTGCCGGCACAGGACTGGGTGCACACAGGCACCAACCTTGGCAATGACCGCATCCGTATTGCCGCGGCCGACTTCAAGCCTCTGGGCAACGATCCCCAGAATCCGGCGTTAAAGACTGTCTTCGATGCCACGCTTTATCGCGATCTGGCGAATGCGGGCATCTTCGACCTGGTCTCAAAGAGCATGGCGCCACAGCAGACGCCAGGGTCGCCACAGGAGATCAAGCTGACGCAGTGGTCCGATGCGCCGGCCAATGCGGCCATGGTGGCCTTCGGAACGGTCTCGGCAGGCAATGGGAAGCTGACTGTTTACGGCTGGCTTTACGCTACGACAAACATCGCCAGCCCCCAGGTGCTGAGCAAGCAGTACAGTGACGACGCCAGTCCGGATTCAGCACGCACGCTCGCACATCGATTTGCGGATGATATTATCCTGCGGTTGGGCGGCGGCATTAACGGCATTGCCGAAACCAAAATCTACTTCGTCAGCTCGCGCACCGGATCGAAAGAGATCTGGGCGATGGACTACGACGGAGAAAACCAGCACCAGATTACCCACCTGGGCAGCATCTCGCTTTCGCCGAGGGTTTCGCCGGACAATTCGCGGCTGGCGTTTGCATCGCTGAGCAACTCGGGGTGGTCCGTGCGTATGTACTCGCTGGAGCTTAACCGGCCGGTGGGCTTTTCCGCGGGAACGGCAGGCGGGAGCAATCAGTCTCCGGCCTGGTCGGCAGACGGGGCCAAGATTGCGTTTTCGTCTTCGCGAACGGGCGATCCTGAGATTTGGGTTTGCGATGCGAGCGGAGCCAATCTGCGCCGGCTGACCAGTTTCCGGGGCCCGGATGTTTCGCCCACATGGAATCCACGCACCAATGCGCAGATTGCGTGGGTGAGCGGACGCACCGGGCTGCCGCAGATTTACATCATGGACGCCGATGGGGCCAATATTCAACGCATGACCGACGGAGGCTATGCGATTTCTCCATCGTGGTCGCCCAACGGACAGTTTCTTACCTTCAGCTGGAATCGCAAGTATGGTCCCGGCGACCCCGGCGGGCAGGATATTTACGTGATGGATATCGCCAGCAAGCGCTGGCTGCAGGTGACACACGAGTCCGGGAGCAACGATTTTCCATCATGGGCGCCGGATGGGCGACACATCGTCTTTGAACGCGCCAGCGGCAGCCACGCGCAGATCTGGACCATGCTGGCCGACGGCACCGGGCAGCGTCAGCTCACCCACACGGGCAACAATTACATGCCCAACTGGAGCTGGAAGTAAACTTGGGGGCGGGAAGAATCAAGTAGCTCGATTATTGGAACGGGTAGCGAAAAAAAAGCAGGAGACGCACGCTCCCGACGGCGGTGGCACGGGTTTGGATGAACTATAATACTAATGGTTGCTAACACATCCCTCGCCAGCTGAATAGGCCGGGAGACATTTTGTCATTTTGGGGAAGGAGTTCCACATGAATCGTAGTATCTATCGCTTGCTCGTACCGGTTGTTGTGCTTATTGCCTTGGTTGCAGTTGCAGGTTGTAAGAAAAAGCCGCTTCCACCGCCAGAGGCTGCAGCACCGCCGCCCATCACCGCACCCACTGCACAAATCACAGCTACTCCCAGCGTGGTCACGGCCGGAGACCAGGTTCAGCTTTCCTGGCAGACGACCGACGCCACCAGCGCTTCCATTGATGGTTTAGGGGACGTTTCCACATCGGGCACAAAGACCGTGACTCCGAGCGCGTCGACCACCTATCACCTGGTTGCCCGTGGTACGGGCGGCTCGGCGGAAGCTTCGGCTCGCGTCACCGTCAATGCGCCGCCGGCAGTGGTTGTGCCGGCGAATACAATGAGCGCTGAAGAAGAGTTCAAGGCCAATGTGCAGGACATCTTCTTCGATTACGACGCTTATACAATTCGCGCCGATGCCCAGGCCACAATCTCGAAGGACGCCTCTTACTTGGTCAGCCATCCTGACGTGAAACTCGTCATCGGCGGCTACTGCGACGAGCGCGGTTCGAACGAGTACAACCTGGCTCTCGGCCAGAATCGCGCCGACGCCACCAAGAACGCGTTGGTCACGGCCGGAGTGGCCGCAGGTCGCATGCGCGTCGTCAGCTACGGCAAGGAAAAGCCTTTCTGCACCGAATCCAACGAAGCCTGCTGGCAGCAGAACCGCCGCGGCGGCTTCTCGCTGGACCGGTAACGAATCGCTCGAGTAGAAAAGCAAGAACGGGCGTCTCAGGTCTTAAGTTCGAGACCTGGGACGCCTCGAAGGCTCGCAAGCCGATGCGGCCTCTGATCCCTTATCTCCGACTTCCGAATTTCACTGGTGAAAAATGCTGAAAACCCACACACTTCGCAATCGCTTCCTCGGCGTGGCAATGTTTGCAATGGTTTTTGTTTCCATGCCTGTTCCCGCGCATGCTGCCTCGAAAGAAATCATCGAGTTGCAAACGCAGGTGCAGCAACTGCTTGACGATATGCAGCGGCTGCAATCCACGATGGACAGCCGCTTCGGCGTGCTGCAGCACCTGGTGGAGCAGAGCGCGGACACCGTCAACCAGATGACGACAGCCGTGAACGATCTGCAGAAGAAGCTCGATGCACAGAGCGAGAACGGCAACGGCAAGCTGGACACCGTCTCCGGCCAGGTGCAGACCTTGAACGACTCGGTGGACGAGTTGAAGTCGCGCATCGCCAAGCTGGATAAGTCGATCCAGGATATGCAGACGCAGTTGCAGACCCCGCAGACTCTTCCCGCCGGAGCGGCTCCTGTGACTCCGCCAGGCGCGGAACCGACTGCCCCTCCGCCCGCTGGAGATGCATCCGCCGCAGCGGCTGCCCCTGCGACTGCCGCAACGACCACCGTGCAGGCACCGCCGCTGAAGGAGACCTTTCAGGCTGGCGTGCGCGACTACAACGCCGCGCGGTACGACGTGGCTGCAGGCGAATTTCAGGATGTGCTGCACTATTATCCGCTCGACGACCTGGCTGGCAACGCCAATTTCTACCTGGGTGAGATGGCCTACCGCCAGAAGAATTATCCCGATGCGATCAAGAGCTATAACGCCGTGCTGGAAGGCTTCAGCGGCAGTGCCAAAGCTCCCGCCGCGCAACTGCGCAAAGGATTGGCATTGCTCCAGGAGGGCAAAAAAGACGCCGGCATCCACGAATTGCGCCTGCTCATCCAACGCCATCCGCAAACCCCTGAAGCCACCCAGGCCAAGACCAAGCTCTATGCCCTCGGTGTAAGGTTCGCCGGAAAATAGGGGCCAATGAGCGGGATTTTGAGCACAGGGACGAGGCTTTAAATGAGGCGCGGCTGAACAGGCCGCAAAAATCCGCGTGGGAAAAATCATTTATTTCTCTCCGGCGGATCGAAAAGTATCGCAATGAGAGGATCAAAATGGAAGAGCGGAAAAATGAGGCGGTAAAGCCGGCGGCAAATGAAGTGCTGCTGATTACCAGCGGCGATCTGCGGCTATCGGCCAACCGGGAATGCTGGCCCGCGCAGAAGGCAATGGAAGAGAAGCTGACCGCGGCCTTTGCGCAAAAAGGCATCAAGCTCGTCCGCGCCCACGCTTACAACCAGAAAGAAAAGCACGGCTTCATTTCATCGCAGCGCATGGGGATGGACGTATTCATGAACATTCATCCCGAGGCCAGACTGGTGTTTGCGACGGCCACGTGGCAATACACGCATCATGTGCTGCCGGGTCTGCGCGGCCACAAGGGGCCGATTCTGACGGTGGCAAACTGGTCGGGGCAATGGCCGGGATTGGTGGGTCTTCTCAACCTGAACGGATCGCTCGTCAAGGCCGGCAAAAGGTTTTCCTCCATCTGGAGCAAGGATTTCACAGATGATTATTTTCTCGCCGCACTGACGGAATGGCTGCGCGACGGAAAGATCACGCATGATTTGTCGCATGTTCACCCTCTGGACAGCAGCAAGCTGCCGGCTGAAAACGCAAAGCTGGGCGCCACGCTAGCCGGCGATCTGAAGTGGCGCAAGTCCATCATGGGCATCTTCGATGAAGGCTGCATGGGAATGTATAACGCCATCATTGAAGACGAAATGCTGAATCCGGCGGGAATCTTCAAGGAGCGGCTGAGCCAGTCCGCGCTGGTGGCGAAGATGCGGACAGTGAGCCAGGCCGAGGCGGAGGCAATCTACAAATGGCTGGTGGCCAAGGGAGTAAAGTTCGCATTCGGCAAGGACTCTGCTACCGAACTAACTCTGGAGCAGGTCATCGAGCAATGCAAGATGTATATCGCCGCAGTCCGGATTGCGCACGACTTCGGCTGCGACGCGATCGGGATTCAGTATCAACAGGGCCTGAAAGATATGGTGCCTGCATCGGACCTGGCCGAGGGGCTGCTGAACAATGCCGAGCGGCCGCCGGTCTTCGCCGAGGGCGGAAATGAGGAACTCTACGCGGGCGGCCCGGTGGTGCATTTCAATGAAGTGGACGAATGCGCCGGCGTGGATGCAATGATTACCAACCGCTGCTGGAGCGCGCTAGGACTCGACCCATCGACGACACTGCACGATGTTCGCTGGGGTGAGCAGTACAAGGGCGATGGGCTGGACGCGTTTGTCTGGTTGCTGCAAATCTCCGGCGCCGCGCCGGCCAACCATTTTACCGGTGGCTATGCCGGGGCCAGCAGCGAGCGTCAGCCGGCTATGTTCTTCCCTCTTGGCGGCGGATCACTGAAGGGCGTCGGCAAACCGGGCGAGATCGTCTGGAGCCGCGTATTCGTCGAGGGCGGCACGCTGCACGCCGACCTTGGACGAGGCACTGTGGTCACTCTGCCAGCGGCGGAGACAGAGCGCCGCTGGAAGCAGACTACCTATGAATGGCCCATCGTGAATGCCGTCTTCCACGGCGTCAGCCAGAATCAATTCATGGCTCGACACCGCGCCAATCACGTGAACGTGGCCTATACGCCTTCAGGCGAGACGGCCGACAAGGCTCTTGCGACCAAGGCCGCCATGCTTGCGGATCTTGGCATCACCGTTCATCTTTGCGGAAGCACTAAGCTAAGCTAGCGCCGCGATAATCTCATCGGTGGAGCGCACACGCCCCAGGCGGGGAAAGATGCGCTCCACGGAATTCGCGTGGCTCTCCGCAGTTTGGCCGGTCATGGCATCTTGCGCAAAAATCATTTCGTAGCCGTGCTCGTAGGCATCGCGCGCCGTGCTCTCCACGCCAAACTCGGTGGAGATACCGCAGATCACAATCGTCGTCAGCCCGCGGCGGCGCAGTTGCAGGTTGAGGTCCGTACCGTAGAATGCGCCCCACTGGCGCTTGAGAATCACGACGTCGCCTGGCTGACGGTCGAGTTCGGGGATGAACTCACTCCAATCCGGCGGCAGGTTTCCGGTGGTCCGCATTGGCTGGTCGGTGGGAGTTTTCAGTCGATCAGCTCCATCCGGAGAGACGCCCACATGCACCAGGACAGGCTGCGCTCCTGCGGCACGGGCGGCGGCGAGCAGGCGCGCGCAGTTGGCGATAACCGCGAGCTTTGCGTGCGGCGCGCCTCCGGGTATTGCGGCAATTCCCTTTTGCAAATCGATGACCACGATGGCCGTGCGCTGCGGGTCAAGCTTTAGATCGCTCACGTCTGAATTCCCTCCTGTGTGGGTAGAATTCCCATCTCTCTGTAGATGGGCCGAATCACGAGCCGAAGCGCCGGCAACTGCGTCATGAACCATGCGCCGCCGAGAACTACGACGGCTCCGTTGATGATCACGGTCCATGGAGCGCCGATTGCGTGCGCCATGGTGCCGGCCAGCAGGCTGCCAAAGGGCGCCATGCCCATGAAGGCCATGGTGTAGTAACTCATCACGCGGCCCCGCTTGTCTTCGCTGACGATGGTCTGGATGACGGTGTTGCTGCCGGCCATGCCCTGCATCATTCCCATGCCGGCAATGAATACCATGATCATCGAGAGCCAGAATGTTCGCGAGAGGCCGAAGCCGATCAGGCCCAGGCCAAAGACGGCTGCGGCGATGGGAATCATGCGGATCAACCCACGCACGCTTTTGCGCGCCGCCAGTGAGAGCGCGGAGACCAACGCGCCAACACCCATTGCGCCCATTAAGAATCCGAGAGTATGCGGGCCGCCGTGCAAAACCCTGGCGGCAAAGATCGGCATCAGCACCACAAATGGCATGCCCATAAGGCTGATGACGGCAAAGAGCAGCAGGATGGTGCGGATGGGCACGAATTCTGAAACATAGGTCCATCCGGCCTGCAGCTCGGTCAGCATCGAAGTAACCCGCCGTACGACCGGCGGCACATGTACGCGCATCATCAGCAGGGAGGCGATGACGGCCAGGTAGCTGATGCCATCGATGAGGAAGCACCAGCCCTCGTTCGAAACCGCGATCAGCATTCCGGCCAGCGATGGGCCAATAAGGCGCGCCACATTCACCATGGAAGAGTTGATGGCGATGGCGTTGCCCAGGTTGCGCTTGTCGTCGACCATCTGCACCATAAAGGACTGGCGGCCGGGCATATCGAATGCATTGATGATGCCCTGCATCACGCTGAAGGCCAACAGCAATGGGATGGTAATCAAATGCGAGAGGGTGAGTGCGGCCAGCGCAAGGGACTGCACCATGGAGAGCGTCTGCGTCCACACCAGTACTTTGCGGCGGTCGGCCCGGTCAATCCATACGCCGGCGAAAGGTGCGAAGAGAAAGGTGGGAATCTGGCCTGCAAAGCTGACGGTGCCTAAGAGCAGCGCCGATCCGGTGAGCCGGTAGACCAGCCAACTGGTGGCGATGCGCGTCATCCATGTGCCGACCAGCGAGATGGTCTGGCCGCCAAAGAAGAGGCGGAAGTTGCGATGGCGCAGCGCACGCCAGGCGTGGGATGAACCACTGAATACGTGCGAATCCACAGCGCTCGTTGCTTCGCCCGGTTTGGCGCGGATTGTTTGCTCTTCGCTGCTCACGCACCCTTCCCTGGGCAGCCGAAAGATCCACCCCCGACCTGCCGACTTCGTCTTTTCTCAGTTTACTAGCGCAGGCATTTTTGCTCCCGCCTTATGGCTCACTGAAATTGATTGTCTTCGGAGCCTGGCGAAATCCGCGCGTGCTGACGCAGAGATAGATGAGACCGATGAGAAACCATATCCCGCCTGCGATTTTCGCGAGCGTGTTGAGATTCCACCAGATGAATGCGCAGAATGCAAAGCCGAGCAGAGGCAGGACGGCGTCGGCAAGAATTCTGGGGCGGCGAGCCTTGCGCGTCAGCAAAGTGAAGTGCCAGAAGACAGACAGGTTCACGCCCATGAAGGCGAGGAAGGCACCGAAGTTCAGCAGCTCGGCGGTGTGCTCGTACGCATTCCCGATATAGTTGAGCGCCAGTGCACCGAAATAAGCCACGGCTCCGATCAGAAGAATGTTGTAAGTGGGAGTGTTCGATTCGGGATGAAGATGAGCGAAGAAGCGGCGCGGAAGAACGCCGTCGCGCCCCATGCCGAAGAGAAGCCGCGCGGCACCCAGCCCTCCGGCAAGACCGCTGCCCAGGGTTGCAAGAATCAGAATCAACGCCATCGCCTGAAACAAAACCGGACCGCCTACTCGGCTGCACACATCCATGAATGCGGTTTCAAGATTGGGGAAGGTATGCCAGTTGGGCCAGATGCGCTGCCCCAGGTAAACTTCAACGCCGCTGATAACGCCCGTGAGCACACAGACCAGAACCGTGGCGAGCAGAACATTGCGGCGTGGATTCTTTACTTCCTCTGATAGCGTGGTAATTCCATCGAAGCCGATATACGTGAGGGCAGCAAACGATGTGGCGCCCCAGATGAGATGCGTATCGAATGTTTTCGGATCGTAAAAGGGCTGAATGGAAAAAACGCCGGCCCAGCGGTCCATGTGGAAGAGGTAGCGAACGGCGAGATAGAAAAATACTGCGATCACCAGGCACATGGCGAGCATGAGCAGCTTGTTGGTCTTCGCCGAGGTTTTGATGCCGCTCATGTTCAGTCCCGTGATGATGAGGATGACGATGAGGGCGATCACAAAATATGGGATCTGCTGCAGGTAACGGCTTTGCAGTGCCGTCGAAATCCATACGACGCTGAGCAGCGGCTGCAAAACGTAGTCGAGAATCATCGCCCAGCCGATGAGAAAGCCAAGGTGAGGATTGATGACCCTGCCCACGTAGGTATAAGCCGATCCCGCCGATGGGTAGACGGCGGCCATTCTGCCGTAGCTGACGGCGGTCACCACCATGGCCAGCATGGCTATCAAAATGACGGTCACCGTGTGGCCATTGGAGAGTTTTTGCGCGATGCCGAAAAGTGGAATAGGGGCGGTAGGCTGGATAAGCACCATTCCGTAAAAGATGAGGTCCCACAGCGTGAGGACCTTCTTCAGGCGCAGGGGGCTCGCGGAAAACGCTGGAGAATTCTCGGGCATCCGTGTTTGCACTTCCTTGCGTTGGCGGTTATGCGCCGCCGTGAACTGCCTTCACAGATATCCCGTAAAGACGCTGACCGATGCTTACGATTTTACAGCGATTGATGACCTGGCCTATATGAGATGGAAGTTCACCTCGACCGTTATCTTGACCGGAACGGGCACACCATCTTTCATTGCAGGCTTGAACCGATATTGACTAACAGCCTCAATAGCCTTCTCGTCCAAACCCTTTCCCAGCATTCGCACCACCCGTATATTTCTCGGCATTCCTTGTGTGTCGACAATCAGAGAGAGGAGGCAAATTCCCCCGTATTTTGCTTCTCGTGCCTCCTCACTGAATTGCGCCTGAACGTTGTTAAGAGCTACAGGGGCGCTGACTCCGCCCCCAACGCGATAGGGAGAAGAACCGTCAATACTATTTGCCGGGATTTTGTCATTATCCGTAATAAGTATTGCTTCCTTCGGCGACTCTGGGAGCCCACCGAACCTCTGCACCGGCTGGGACATCAATTGCAACCTATATTTTTTCATGCCCGAATCATCCTTGATTTCGTCAATACAGGCTTTCAAGTCCACTTGCACCGATTGTGCGACAACCACTGGGATTCCATCATGAATTGCGGGGTTGAATCGCTCATCGCCCACAATCTTAAGTGCCAATTTTTCCAGGTCGGTGCTGAACGGCTCATCGATTACGATATTGCGCGGCTTCCCTTGCGTGTCGATGAGAAGGTCAAGTACCACGGTTCCATCTAATTTATTTCCGCACTTCTCATTATGGAATGGGGACAGGTCGAGTGGAAGAAGCATCGGTGGTGTCACATCCGGGCCGAGGGCATAGACTTTCACTGGAGCAGATTGCGCAACTGCGCGCGAGTCTCTCGTGGCTTGAGCAATTTGCTGCCCGCCGGAAAAACCTGCCGTCAGCAGAAGCAACGATGCAGTTACTAACCGATTCGGCATAAGCTTACCTCTACCTCAGCAGAATGCATCCATCATACAACTCCGAGTATGCGGAGCAGAAAGGCGTAGTCGAAGGCTATCTCTTTGAGGTAGTCGTAGCGGCCGCTGGCGCCGCCGTGGCCGGCTTGCATGTTGGTCAGCAGCAACAGCGGGTTCGTATCGGTTTTGAGGGTGCGGAGTTTGGCTACGTACTTGGCCGGCTCCCAATACATGACCTGGCTGTCGTTGAGCGAGGTTTTAACCAGCATTGCGGGATAACTCGCGGTCTTCAGATTGTCATAGGGCGAGTAACTCAGCATGGTTCTAAAGTAAGTCTCTTCGTTGGGGTTGCCCCACTCTTCGTACTCGGGAACAGTAAGTGGGAGGGTCGCGTCGAGCATGGTATTCATCACATCGACAAAGGGAACGTGGGAAACGACGGCGCGGAAGAGATCGGGACGCGTGTTTGTGACTGCGCCCATCAATAATCCTCCAGCAGAGCCGCCTTCAATGGCTACTCGCGTGGGGTCGCCATAGCCGGATGCGGTTAGCTGCTCGACGGCGGTGATGAAGTCAATGAACGTGTTGCGCTTGAGGAGCATCTTGCCGGCGTCGTGCCAGAGCTCGCCAAGATCGCCGCCGCCGCGGATGTGGGCGTAGGCCATGACTATTCCGCGATCGAGCAGGCTGAGACGGTTGCTGCTGAAGCTGAGAGGGAGTGAGTAGCCATAGGAGCCATAGCCGTAAACATAGAGAGGATTGCTGCCGGGCTCGCGTTTGTCTTTGCGGTAGACGAGCGAGATAGGGACCTGGACGCCGTCGGGGGCAGTCGCGTGGATGCGCTCGCTGGCGTATAGAGTGCGATCTAAGCCGCCGGGGATCTCCAACTGCTTTAGAAGCGCGGATGCGCCGGTGGCCACTTCATACTCGTAGACTGAGGCGGTCGTGACGAGGGATTGGTAGGCATAGCGGAAAGTGGGGGTGTCAAAGATGCGGTTGATGTGGGGATGGGCGCTGTAAGCCGGCTCGGGGAATGAGATTTCGCCGGCGGGCGTGGCTTCGGGGCCAACGCCCGAGAAGCGATGGATGCGCAGGCGGGGCAGGCCGTCTTCACGCTCGCAGGCAACGAAGAAGTTGGCGAAGAGGTCTACGTCTTCAAGCATTACTGCGTCGCGATGGGGGATGAGTTCAGTCCAATTTTCGCGGCTTGGGTTAGATACGGGGGCTGTGACCAGGCGGAAGTTGCGGCCGCGGTCGTTGGTGCGAATGAACCACAAGCCGTTTCGATGGTCGATGGAATATTCGTGATCGTCCTGACGGGGAGCTATGAGGGTGAATGCGGCTTCAGGGTCGGCGGCGGGAAGCACCTGGGACTCGCTGGTGATGTGGCTGGCCGATTCAAGCACGATGAACTGCCCGTCGCGGGTGCGGCCCGCGCCCAGGTTGAAGCGCTCGTCGTCGTCCTGGTAGACCAGAACGTCTTCAGAATGGGGAGTGCCGCGCTTGTGTCGCCAAAGCTGGTACTGGCGCTTCTGCTCTTCGTCCTCGACGGTATAGAAGAGCGTGCCATTGTCGGCAGCCCAGACTACGGAGCCTGCGCGCTCGACTTCGCCGGGGAGGGTTTCGTTGGTTTCGAGATCCTTGATGTGCAGGGTGTACTGGCGGAAGCCGGTTGTGTCCGTGGTGTAGGCCAGCCAGCGGCCGTCGTCGGTGATGTCGGTGTCGCCGATAGCGAAGAAGGCGTGGTCCTGGGCTAACTGGTTGCCGTCTAGAATGACTTGTTCGCGAGCGTCCTCCGTGGCTGCTTTGCGGCAGATGATTGTGTACTGTTGGCCTTCCTCGGTGCGGGTATAGTACCACCAGTCCCCGTCGCGAAAGGGGACGGAGACGTCGGTCTGCTTGATGTGGGAGAGCATCTCCTTGTAAAGGTCTTCACGGAGGGCGGCGAGCGGGGCCATCCAGGCTTCGGCGTGGGCGTTTTCAGCTTCAAGGTAGGCGGTTACTTCGGGGTTTTGCTTGTCGCGGAGCCAGGCGTAGTCGTCGGTGAGGACCACTCCATGCAAACGAGTTTCAGTGTGCCGCTTGCTGGCGATGGGGGCTGGGGCGGGAGGTTGGTTTTGAGTCATTTCATTCCCAGTGTATCGGCTGGGAGGGATTCGAGTTAGATAGCGCGAATACCGGCTAAGGGAACTTTCCGTCCGGCGCCCGCGTACAATAAAGAGCGATGAAAGGCTTTCACCGCGCACATTCGACGTTCTTAAGGCTGATTCTGGCCGCACTGGTGGGGTTTTCCTGGTCGGCTGCCAGGGCCGAGCGGGTTCAGGATCTCCCTAAACCCACTGATTATGTTAGCGATTATGCCCACGTGCTAACGCCGGAGGCGATTGCGCGGCTGGATAGCCTCTGCAGCCAACTGGACCATTCCCAGGCTAATGCCCAGCTTGCGATTGTTACTGTCCATAATCTGGATGGGGACGACGCGGCGGATTATGCCAACCAGTTGGAAGACAAGTGGAAGATGGGGCGCAAAGGTTCGGACCGCGGCGCGCTGCTGCTGCTGGCCGTGGACGACCACAAATACCGGATCGATGTGGGCTACGGGTTGGAAGGCATTTTGCCCGACGGCAAGGTGGGCGATATTGGGCGAGAGATGGTGCCCTATCTGCGGGCCAGCGATTATGACAGCGCCGTAATGACGGCCGTGGATGAGATGGCCCAGGTGATCGCCGCCGATGCGAAAATCACCCTGGCGGATGAGCCGATGCCGGCCAGCCAGCCTGTGAACCAGATGCACCACAGTGCGGCATTCGGCAAGCTGATCTTGTTGCTGTTCGTACTGATCTTCTTTGGTGGCTCTTCCCTCTTCAGAATGCTTCTGGGCTTTGGCCTTTTCTCCAGTATTTTTAATGGGCGAAACTGGGGGGGCGGCGGGGGCGGTGGATTTGGAGGCGGAGGCGGATTTGGCGGTGGCGGGGGCGGTGGTGGGTTTGGCGGATTCGGCGGAGGGGGCTTTGGAGGCGGAGGCGCCGGGGGAAGCTGGTAGGATTTTGAATTCGGAGAAAGGTGTCCGCTGCGGCGGGCCGGAGGAGAAAAAACAATATGAGCAAGGGACTTTGGATTGTGCTTGGAGTGGTGGGCGTTCTGGTGCTCGTGGTGCTGATGGTTTTCAGCAGCTACGTGGGCGCCAGGAACCAGATGGTGACCAAGGATCAGACTGTGAAGTCCATGTGGTCTGAGGTAGATGTGCAACTGGAGCGGCGCGCCGACCTGATTCCCAACCTGGTGGAGACCGTGAAGGGGTTTACCAAGGAGGAAAGCACCGTCTTTGGCGATATAGCCAATGCGCGGGCAGGGATGCTGAATGCTCAGGGGCCGGCGGCGAAGATCGCTGCGAATGGCCAACTGGATGGGGCGATCGGGCGCTTGCTGCTGCTCACAGAAAATTACCCGCAACTGCGCTCGAGCGAGCAGTTCATGCGGCTGCAGGATGAGCTCTCAGGGACTGAAAACCGCATTGGCGTGGCGCGCAAACGGTATAACGATGCGATTCAGGATTACAACACGTTCATTCTGCAGTTTCCGAATAATATCTGGGCGGGGATGGCCGGGTTCAAGCAGAATGACGCTTACTTTACGGCCAGTCCAGCGGCTCGGACTGTGCCTTCGGTGAAGTTTTAGTTTTACTGTTCAGGATGACAAATCTATGGAGCATTGTGATTTCCCGGGTCTCAAAATCGAGACCTGAGGCACCCCGCAGTGCAATGCAGCAGTGCTTAGGCGAAAAAGGCCATCCCGCTTGGCGGGATGGCCTCTTTTGCGAATTCGTCTTGAGTTCGGCCCGAAGAGTTTGTTTGCTCGAGCGGTCTACTTGAAGGAGGCGATAGCGCTGGCCTCGTCATCGTAGATGTCAAAAACGGTGTAGAGCTTGGTCAACTGGAGCAGGTCGTGAACCTTCCTGGTCAGCTTGAGCAGTTTGAGCGCGGCGCCCTGGTTCTTGACGGTGGTATATGCGCTCACCAGTTCGCCCAGTCCGGAACTATCGATATAGTTCACTTCTCCCAGGTCGAGCAGAATGCGCTTCTGGCCTTTGCCAATGAGATCGCGAATGGCATCGCGGATCTGCACGCTGCCTTCGCCCAGGGTAATCCGCCCATTGAGGTTCAGGACGGTGACGCCGTCCACTTCGCGGGAAGCAATCGTAAGTGCCACGGAAAATCCTCCTTAGTTGGTATTGCAATTATAGTACGTGCCGAAGCCTCAAGAAAAAAGTTCTCAGCCCGCCTGCGTTGCCGGAACTCAGTCTTGACGCCGGCGAATCAAACGCCGCATCCTAATGTTTCCCGCTCGCCGGAGACAAATGCTTGACCAGGGTCAACTCGGTCCCGGGGTGCAGTTGTCGAAAGTGTACCTCATCCATGAAAGAACGGATAAGAAAGATGCCGCGGCCGGTGCCGCGCAAAAGATTTTCCGGGGCCAGGGGATCGGGGAGCGTAGCCGGATCGAGGTCCTTGCCCTGGTCGGCGATCACAAAGACCAGCGAATCGCCATTGTTCTCAAAACTCACGGAGAGGTGCTTGTTGGGGTCGTACTCGTTGCCGTGCATGACGGCGTTAACCGCGGCCTCGCGCACTGCCATGGTGATGTGAAAACACTCTTCTTCGTCGAGACCGGCCTCCATAGCCAGTTTTTCAGCAGCGGCCTCAACCGTTCCCACGCTCTCCATGGTAGAACTCAATATCCAGCTCATTCGTCCTGCCTTGGGTACGCTCACCGGCTTCGAGTCCGCCTCTTCCGCAACGAGGTGGGCTTTTTTGCCCATCCTGTTCTTAATAACCTTAGCTGGAGTTTCATGGCTGGGAGGGATTGTGTCAAGCGGGAAACGCGTGTGATTGGAATCGGGAACTGTTGTGGTTATGGTTTTCCACCCCGCATCCACAGGCCGAAAGCCACTCGGAAGTAATACACTCACCTCATGCAGCCCAGGACCACAGCACGGGTCAGCTTGACGGCACTGCTCGGCACCCCGGTGACCGATTCGCAGGGGCATCTGCGCGGGCGCCTGAAGGACGTTGCCGTGGCCACGGGGCCGGATGCGGGCAAGGTCGCCGGGCTGGTGCTGAAGACCCGCTCCGGACTGTGCATTGTGCCCTCGGAAGATGTGATGGAGACGCCGGCGGGCACGCTGGAGCTCAGGTCCTCAGGGGCGCTGGTTCCGCTCAAGGATGACGGCAACTATATCTATCTGCAGCAGGACCTGATTGACCGGCAGATCATCGATATTCACGGCCGCAAGGTGGTGCGGGTGAACGATGTGGACCTGGAGTGGCTGGGGCGCGGCGGGGCTCACCTGCTGCGCGTGGCCGAGGTGGAAGTGGGGCTGCGCGGAGCCTTTCGCCGGGTCTTTAGAGGCCTGTTGCCGCGAGCCACGCTGGAGGCGATCTCGCGCAAGTTCGCCGCGCACGGAATCCCATGGGCGTTTGTGGACGTAATCGAGGTGGACCCGGCGCGACGTGTGAAGTTGCGCATCGAGTACGAGCGGCTGTCGGAGATTCACCCGTCCGACCTGGCCGATATTTTGGAAGATCTGGCGCCAGCCGAGCGCGAAGCTGTCTTTACCTCGCTGGATGAAGACGTAGCCGCGGAAACGCTGGAAGAGGTTGAGCCCAAGATGCAGAAGGCGCTCCTCGAAAAGCTGGACGAAGAAAAAATTGCCGACATTGTGGAGGAGATGGACCCCGGCGCCGCAGCCGACCTGCTGGCCGAGCTCTCCGAGGAACAGTCCGACGCAATTCTCGAAGAGATGGAGCCGGAGGAGCGGCAGGAGGTGGAGGAGTTGCTGGAGTTCGACGAGGACTCGGCTGCCGGCGCAATGACCACCGACTTTATTCATTTAGGGATGGATGCGACGGTCGGCCAGGCGGTGCAGGCGCTGCGCAACTTTGACGGCGATCCAGAGAGTGTGACCGAGATTTACCTGCTGGACGAAAAAGAGATGCTTCGCGGCGCCATTTCGCTGGCCCGGTTGGTGATGGCGCTGCCGGAGACGCGGCTGAGCGTGCTGGCGGAGCCGCGCGTGCTTTCCTGCCCTGCCGATACCAACCAGGGCGATCTGGCAGAGCTCTTCGACAAATACAATTTGCACGCGCTGCCTGTGGTGGATGCACAGGGCCGCATGGTGGGCGAAGTGCAGGCCGATCACGTGATCAGTTTCCTGCGCGAAAAGCTGTAATGTTGATTGCATAGATTCCTTCTACCAAACCCGATTACTGCTTCAATAAGGCTGTGCTACACTTTTTTCAAATCGTAACCGACAATTCTGCGTCATGGTTACCATCCCCTTGGCTGGAAGAGTGGAGGAATGCCGGAGCGGCTGATTGCGCCCTTGCCGTATCGGCGCCGTCTTGACAGGAGGCAAATTGGAACCTAAGGACAATGAGTTTGTAAATACGTGGAAACCTATAACGGAAAAGTACGCGGAAGCAGATGTTCCGCCTGTGGCAAGGCCTGCATCATCCGTTCAGAGCGTGCCAGCCGGCCCAGCGCCTCTAAGAACGGAGGATCAGAAACAAGCGAAGCCGAAGATGCATGGAGTTGCGCATATTGACATTCCCGCCCAGTTTCGGCCGGCGGAAGCGCGGACGTCCAGCGGACGCCCAATCATGATTTCAATCGTTGCCGTCTATATGCTCATCAAGGCAGTCGTCTGTCTGCTCCTTGCCCTCGTTCCCTGGGGCGATCCGGATTCTGGAATGGCAAGCTTTCTTGCCTCACATCCTTCGCTTGCGCTCAGCATGCTTCCACGAATCTTCCGGCCTTCTCCATATCTGTCCGGCGAAGCGCAGGGACACTATGTTCAAGCGCTCCCGCTTCTCTTTCTGCTGCTCGCGGTTCTTTGCGGGCTTCTGGCATTCAAGCTATGGACGCTGTCAGCCAAATGGCGCTTCGCAGCCATGTTCTGGGCATTTTATTCGCTGTGCACCACGGTGCGTTTTCTTGTGCTCGATTCCATCATCCGGAGTTCAGTGGCTATCAGTTTCCCTCCCATGCCCGCCCAATATAAGCTGGCTATTCTGCTGAGCCTTGCATGGAATCTACTCATTCTTTGCTACCTGGCCTTTTATCCCGGCGTGAAAGAGGCATTCGAAAGGGGCTACTAGCTGGGCCGGATGCCCTGGATTTTCGAAGCGAATCGCTGTAAGTGTCTGTAAACAGAGAGCGAAAACGATTCGACGATTCTAAGAACTGAGCAATATTGCTCAGTTCTATTCCGGCTATTGATCTAATGTGATAGATAATCACCGAAATATTACCGATTTGTGAAAGAATTGTAGGATGATCCAGTTTCCCAAAATTATTCAGGGCGGCATGGGAGTTGGCGTATCAAACTGGCGCCTGGCCAATGCGGTCTCAAAACTCGGCCAGCTTGGCGTGGTCTCCGGCACGGCGCTCGATGCGCTGTTTGTGCGCCGGCTCGCCGATGGCGACCAGGGCGGTCATATGCGCCGCGGACTGGATGCATTTCCCTTTCCCGAAATGGCCCGGCGCATCTGGCAGGAGTACTTTGTTGCCGGCGGCAAGCCCGTCGAAGCGCCTTATCCGCTGACGCCGGTGCACCAGCGCAAGGATGTGCGCAAGGCGATTGAGCTGTGCATGGTAAGCAACTTCGTCGAGGTTTTTTTGGCGCGGGAAAACCATACGAATCCGGTGGGGATCAATTTTCTTGAGAAGGTGCAGATGCCGCACATGGCTTCAGTCTACGGAGCGATGCTGGCGGGCGTGGGCTACGTGCTGATGGGCGCGGGGATTCCGCTGCACATTCCCGGCGTGCTCGATCTGCTGGCGGCCCATCACGAGGTAGAGTACAAGTTGAGCGTGACGGGCGCGCCATCGACCCAGGATACGCAGATGCACTTCAATCCCGCGGACTACGCGGAGGGTCCGCTGCCGCTGCTTCATCGGCCAAAGTTTCTGGCCATTGTCTCTTCGAATACGCTGGCTACCACCATACTGCGCCGTGCAACGGGCCGCGTGGATGGGCTGGTGATTGAAAGCCCCACGGCGGGCGGGCACAACGCTCCTCCGCGCGGCAAGCTGCAGCTTAACGAAAACGGAGAACCGGTCTACGGCGTGCGGGACCAGGTGAATATTGCGGAACTGCGGACGCTGGGCGTTCCCTTCTGGCTTGCGGGCGGCTATGGAAGCCCGGAAAAAGTGCGAGAGGCGCTGGGTCAGGGTGCGGCGGGCGTGCAGGTTGGGACGGCGTTTGCGTTCAGCCGGGAATCAGGGCTGCGCGGCGACCTGAAGGATGCACTGCTAATTCACGCGACCACAGGCACAGGCGAGGTATTTACCGATCCGCTGGCCTCGCCGACTGGATTTCCCTTCAAGGTGGCACTGCTGGATGGCTCGTATTCAGATCCGGAAGTGGCCGCTGCGCGGACACGAGTTTGCGATCTGGGCTATCTGAGGGAGCCTTACAACGCGCCTGATGGCAGTATAGGTTATCGCTGTGCTGCCGAGCCGGTGGCCAACTACGTGGCAAAAGGCGGCAAGGTGGAAGAGACGGTGGGAAGAAAATGCCTGTGCAATGCGCTGCTGGCCAATGTGGGCCATGCGCAACGGCGCAAGAACGATGTTGTGGAGCCGGCACTGGTGACCATCGGCGACGATCTGAATACCGTGGTGCAGTTCCTCGCGCCGGGACAAGAAAGTTACAGCGCCGCTGACGTGGTTGCGTCGCTGCTGAGCAAGGTGGCCGTTGAGCAAGAGGTTGAGGCAAGACCCATTACGCTCACTGCCTGAATAGATTCCGGCCAAGGGAAATCCAAAATTCCCCTCAAGGGCTTAGCTTGCATTGACACACAAATCAAAAGGGCACGGCTTTTGCCGCGCCCTTTTTTAATTACACGGTCTTCTGAAATTCGTTAACTCTTCGGCACGGGCAAGGCCCCCTGGCCGCTGCCTACATCGAAGATCCTCGGAACGCGATCGGCAGGAGCGGGCAACGCGGGGAATGCTGCGTGCGGCTCGGCCTGGTACCAGTAGGCGGTCGAATAGTAGTTATCTGACCGGTGGTTGGCGTGCCCGTGCTCGATGGTCACGCGAATCGACTTCTCAAAGGTGATGGGGCTCTCAATGTGCCAGCGATAGAGGCACCAGCGTCCGCCCAAACGCTCCGCATCCACAATGTAGGGCGCGCCGTTGTGCATGTAGTCGAAGGCCTGGCCGCCAAAGTCCCATGCGCCGTTGTAGTAGTCTTCAGTTCCAGTGCCGTTGATGGTGGGCAGCTTGTCGCCGTCGATGAAGATCATGTCGTCGCCCTCGCCGAACCACTGACCCTGGTTCAACTCGACGGCGTGGGTGACTCCCACAAAATGTCCCTTTCCCTCGGCTTCAAGGAAGATGTAATTCCCTTCCCCACTCAGATTTTTTTTGTCGCCAACCGGAGGCCTGTATTCATTGTCCCAATCGTTGGTCCAGCCCTTGGAGGGGGCGGCCTGGCGGTATTGCGCGTGGAAGCGGCCGAGGTTGCCGGGCAGGCTGGCCAGGGTTACGTAGTCCACGGCGAAGTAGAGGCTATGAGTGCGAACTGTTCCCTCGTTGGTCAGCGTGAGGCGAGCGGCGGTTGCAAACGGCATCTTGAAATAGGCGTTGAGCGCCTTGATGGGCGCCACGGCCAGGAGCGCGGATTGGTAAGTGTAATACTCGCCCAATCCCAGGCCGAAGAAGTCGCCGATGGGGACTTCGACGGAAGGCGTGGATTCGCCGTCCCACCAGGCGCGCAGAACCAGGTTCTTCAGGTGCATCTTGTCCGATGAGTCGATGGTGAACCAGAGATGGGTAACCACGCCTGCGCCTGTAACATCAAGCAGCGTTGCCGTTGCGCCCGGCTCCACGGGAACCGAGTCGTCGTTTCCGCCGGTGCGGTCCCAACTGGAGGAGCGGCGGGTTTTGTAGCTGCGCAGGCTGGCCAGCGCAAAGAGATCGTCCGCTCCGCATGGTTCCGGTTCAGTGACAGCGCCGGCAGCGGGGCCGGCCGCGGAACTAGCTGCGGCTCCAGCAGCGTTCAGGCCCAGAAGTGCGGCGGCGGAGACCATGGAACCCAGCAGCTTGCGGCGTGCGGGCATAGCATTATTTTTGTCCGTTGGTTGCATTTCGGAGAATCCTTCCGTACGAAGTGGGTTGAAAGAGTGTTGTAGTCGCGCAAGGTTAGCCGTGTCAAGCAAGACGGCAGCGAGCCCACTCGCCGAGTGTGGCAAAGATGAGGCCCGGCCGCGGTTTGCGAGAAAGAGTTTGCCGCTCGGCGCCTGAAGAACTCGCCGTTCAACGTTTCCGCTCCTTCAGGTTGTGGCTGTCGGCTGCTGTGAGCGTCATGCCGTAGAGCGATTTGAACTGCTCGATCTCCTTCAGCGTTTGAGCGGAGAAAGGCACGGCCTTGCCCTCGAATGCATGCAGGACGATTCCCTCCAGCAGGTCGCCCAGCGTGAGGTCCTTCTGCTCGGCAATGGCTTTGAGCACTTTCAACATGCGCTTCTCCATCCGCACTCCGGTCTGGACGCGCTCGACTACTACGGGTTCACGATTTTGTTGTTCCTGGGGCATAGTTCCTCCTGTTGTCTTGGTACATATGTACCACGGTACGCACGCGAAGTCAATCCTCCGAACAACTTTTTTCGGGGGGCCGGCTTCAAGGTTTCACCTGCCGCGGCTCGGCCTGTTATCTTCAGTGAGGAATCTCAAGGGTCTGCTCACAATATCAGGGTGGTGGCGACGGGAGTCGATTTTTCACAGTTCGAGGAATGAGGAGCGACGCATACCGGGTGTCTGCTAGCGACGATTGACGACGAAATGTGGAAAATTGACCCCGTCCCTTCGGGTTGCGGCGAAAATCCTGCCATACTTCATTCTCGCCCTCGACAGTGGTCCCGCCACAGCCTTCGGGCTCGGCTTCGTCTGGCAGGATTTTCGTCCGCAACGCCATCCACCCTGATAGTGTGAGCAGACCCTACATGAACCCACCCTAGGACCCGCGCGCATGTGGAGACGTTGGCGAATCCGGATACTACTGTTTCTGGCCGTTCTCGGCCCCGGATTTATTACCGCCAACGTCGATAACGACTCCGGCGGCATCCTCACTTACTCCCAGGCAGGCGCACAGTACGGCTATACGCTGCTGTGGACCATGCTTCCCATCACCATCGCGCTGATCGTGGTGCAGGAAATGTGCGCCCGCATGGGCGTGGTCACCGGCAAGGGACTGAGCGACCTGATCCGTGAGGAGTTTGGGCTGCGCCTCACCTTTGTGCTGATGGTGCTGCTGGTGGCGGTCAACTACACGAACGTGGTCACCGAGTTCATCGGTATCGCAGGCTCCATGCACCTGTTTCATGTGACCAAGTTCATCTCCGTGCCCCTGTGCGCGTTCCTGGTCTGGTACATGGTGGTGCGGGGCAGCTACAAGAGCACGGAAAAAATCTTTATCGTCGCCTCTTTTATCTATATCTGCTACATCTTTGCCGGTGTGCTCTCGCAGCCGAGCTGGCACGATGCGATTCTGGCCACGGTGAAGTTACCGGCCAAACAAGTGTGGAGCGACAAGGCCTATATGTATATGGCCATCGGCGTGGTGGGCACCACGATTGCTCCGTGGATGCAGTTCTATTTGCAATCGTCAATTGTGGAGAAGGGCATTCGCGTAAAGGATTACGCGGCCTCGCGGCTCGACGTGATTATCGGCAGTCTGTTCACCGATATTGTGGCATGGTTCATTATCGTGGCCTGCGCGGCCACGCTCTACGTGCATGGAATGGGAGCGATCCAGGTTGCGGCGGACGCGGCCGAGGCAATGCGCCCGCTAGCCGGCGACTATGCCTTCATCCTGTTCGCCTTTGGGCTCTTCAATGCATCGCTCTTCGCTGCTTCCATCCTGCCCATCTCGACGGCCTATACAGTTTGCGAAGGGTTGGGCTTTGAATCGGGCGTAGACAAGAGCTTCAAGGAAGCGCCGTTTTTCTACTGGCTCTATTCGCTGCTGATCGCGGGCGGCGCGATAACGGTACTCTTGCTTCCCGACGCGCAACTGATCAACGTGGCCATTCTTTCGCAGGTGCTGAACGGGGTTCTACTCCCGGTGGTCATCATCCTGATGCTGATGCTGATCAACCGACAGGATCTGATGGGCGAGCACAAGAACTCTCGCCTATGGAACGTGATTGCCTGGGGCACCAGCATCATCGTAATCGGCATGACGCTGGTGATGCTGTGGGGCATGATTCCGGGGCATTGAAGTGCTCGTACACACCTGCGCGCCCATCGGTGCGCCCGGGCCTCGTAGCCAAAACACTGGGGTTTCCCTCGAAATTCCGCATGTCATGAGAAGATCAGCGAGTCCGGACTTCTTATTTGCTCTGTTTTGCGTAGTCGGCCATACCCTGGAAGTCGACGAACACAAACGGCTCGTTCCCGACGACCCAAGCGTCGTGACCAGGCGGAATGCTGACTATTTCGCCGGCCTTCGAAGTTATTTCTGTGCCATCATCCATCCGGACCACCATCGTCCCCGAGACCTGGTAGCCGTAATGCGGCGCCTCGCAACTCGGGGTTCCGGCGATCGGCTTGACACAGGTTGACCAACGCCAGCCAGGCTCAAATGTCGCACGGCCTACTGCGACTCCGCGAACCTTGACGATCTCGACTTTGCCCTTCTCGAACTTCCGCACTTCATCGGGGGAACTCAAACTCTTCATTTCGCACTTTGCTGTATCCATCGGCAGACCTCCCTGTCGGTTAAAAAAATGATTACCATACCGTCTCCGTAAATGTCACCCGTTTCGAATTACGATGTTGAACGGACTTCAGCTGCCGATAGTCGCCCCCCTGATGCGGATCAATCGACCCGGCCTGATGGGCGAGCACGGTCACTCGCGGCGATGAAATGTGATTGTCTGGGGAAACATCATCGTGATCGGAATGACAATGGTGATGCTGAAGGGAATGATGCCGGGGCATTGATCGAAGCGAGAATGACGAACCGCCCTACAGCAGCTTGCCGGCGGCCAAGTCCTGGATGAGGGCACGGTCGGCGGCAAGGAACTCGTAGCCGGTCAGGTCTTCGAGACGGACCCAGCGGAACTGATGATAGATGTGGTTGGCGATTTCGCCGCTGAACTCATGGACGGCGAAGAACTGCAAATCGACGGCGCCACCATGGCGATAATTATGGCGAACGCGGGTGACACGGGGGCCGATGGTAGCCTTGATGCCCAGTTCTTCGTCCAGTTCGCGGGCCAGGGCCTGCTCAGGGCTCTCGCCGGCCTCGATCTTGCCGCCGGGAAACTCCCACATCAGGGCCATGGGCTGATCGGGACGGCGCTGGCCGATGAGGACTTGACCGTCACGTATGATGAATGCCGCCGCTACAAAACGAAGGGCTGGACCGGCGGGTCGAGCATTGGGTTCCGGTTGGTTCTCTTCCACGGTCCTAGTTTACTCGCAGTAAACGGGTTCGAGTTTTGAACAAAGATTGCCGGGACTATTCCCCGGCAACATCCGCGGCGACACCCTCGACAGATAGAGGTCTAAAATAGCCCCAACCGTGCCTGGCAGCAGCCTGAAGCAGCGCCGGGGAGGGGTTAACCGGGAATGGGCAGCGTGCGATTTCAAGCATGGCCAAGTCGTGTATGGAGTTGCCGAAGGCCGCGTCGGGCTGGTTGAGGCCGATGCGCCGCAGCGTGGCGGCTTTGCCTTCGTCGGTGGGCACGTCGACGATCTCGCTGGTGATGATGCCCTGGGCGACGCGGACCTCGGCGGCCAGGACGCGATCTTCCGGAATGCCGAAATCGCGAATGCCCTCGGCGACCACCCATTTGTTGGTCGAGCTGACGGCCCAAATCTCAACGCCGGCCTGGCGCAGAGCTGCAATCAGCGAAAGCATCTCAGGGAAAAACCGCTCGCGCACAAACTCACTCACATAGCGTGCTGCGGCGGCGCGCAACTCCTGTTCGCGCAGGCCGGCATAGATCTGCACCATCTCGCCGCAAATCTCCAACTCGCTGACGTGGCCCTGCTGATAGGAGCGATGGCGGTTATCGATCCAGTCGCTGGTGGAGCGTGAGACAAGGCCCTGCTCCATCGACCAGATCATGAAACCGAGACCTGCGTCTCCGCTCCACAACGTTCCGTCACAATCGAAGACCGCGACCTTGGGATTGCACTCGAGGACCAGCCGCTCAAACTCCTGGGCGGTCCATTTGGGAGATTCCAACTGCGTAGGCGTCAAGCATTCCTCAATCCAACTTGAAATTCTTCCAATTCTATTTTCACCTAACGGCGCTGTTTTTGCACGTAAAGGTTGAGCCAATATCTCCGTAGGCCCATGAGCTAACTCATTTTGGGGACCATATGATCGATTCTGGCAGGGGTTACGAACTAGGTTCCTTGATGAACGAGGTTCGCAGCGACGCCGGGATGCGCTGGAATCAACCTTTTGACGCCGATAATCGGAATGTGGACAACCTGCGCAATCTACTGCTGCTGAAGGATTACCAGGCGTATCTGCGCGTGGAAAAGGGGTTGCGCCCGCTGACCTGCGAGGCTTACAGCAGCGATTTGAATACCTTTGCGGAATTCATGGAGGGCCGCAACAGCGTGCTGTCGTCGGCGATTCAGGCGGACGTTTCTGCATTTCTTGGACATCTGCGCAACCACGGCATTGATTCGCGATCGGCGGCGCGCAAACTCAGCTGTCTGCGGGGTTTTTACAAGTGGCTGCTGCTGGACCGGCGCATCCATCACGATCCAACCGTGAACATCGAATCGCCTAAAGCGTGGAAGGTGCTGCCCAAATCGCTGGCCGAGCCGGAAGTGACCGAGATGCTGGAGCGCGCCGGAATGGCCGCAGAGCATCCGCAGGCGAAGGCCACGGCCCTGCGCGATCGAGCGATTCTGGAGCTGTTGTATGCGGGCGGGCTGCGGGTATCAGAGGTGACGGCACTTTCGACCGGCGACTTGGCGCTTGATTTGGGCCGTGTGCAGGTTCGCGGCAAAGGAGATAAGGAGCGGATTGTGCCGCTGGGGCGCTCGGCAATCGAGGCTTTGGAGGAGTATCTGCGCCAGGGCAGGCCGCACCTGGCGCGCATCAGTTCTGCGAGGAAGTCCGGAGCGCGGCAGGATGCGACGAGACTGTTTCTCTCCCTGCGCGGTATGCCGCTGACGAGGCAATGGGTTTGGCAGGTGGTGAAGACGGCGAATGGAGACGCAAGCCCGCATCGGCTACGGCACAGTTGCGCAACGCATATGGTGGAGCATGGCGCCGACCTGCGCAGCGTGCAGTTGATGCTGGGGCATGCCGATATTTCTACTACGCAGGTTTATACGCACCTGGCGCTGGGCAGGCTGAAGGCAGTGCATCGCGAGCACCATCCCCGGGCAACCCGGCGGGAGACTGAAATGAATGCACGCCCTGAACCGCATGGTGGTCTGCGGTTAGTGCCACGCGCACTCACGAAGAAGGAGACGGGATGAGCGCGACTGAGGCTGGTTCGCCGCTCGATTCGCTCGTCGCTGGTTATCTGCGCGTGCTGGCCAATGAGCGAGGGGCATCGGCGCACACACTGCGCGCTTACCATCGGGAATTGAATGGGTTTGCCGCTTTTATTACTAAGTACAAAGAAGAGAATCAGGGCGTTGACCGCATCGAACACACCGATATCCGCGCTTATCTAGGGACGCTTTACGATCGCGGGCTCTCGAAGGCCTCAGCGGCGCGGGCGCTGGCGGCCATTCGCAGCTGGTTCAAGTGGCTGGCGCGAACCGGCCTGGTGGAGCAAAATGCGGCCTCGCTGGTTTCCACGCCGAAGCTGCCGAAGCATTTGCCGCGTGTGCCTTCCATTGAACAGATGAACCGTCTGATCGATTCGATGGAGGATGCGTCGTGCAAAGACGCTGCGGCGAGCTGGCCTGCGCGCGATGCGGCAATTCTGGAGATGCTCTATGGCTGCGGCATTCGCAACGCGGAGTTGACGGGGCTGAACCTGAACGATATTTACTGGACCAACGAAGCGGTGCTGGTGCGCGGCAAGGGTCAGAAGCAGCGCTACGTTCCGCTGGGTGATGCGGCGGCGCAGGCGCTGCGGGCTTATCTTGCGGAGCGCTCAGCGCTGCTAGCGGCGGCCGGCAAGGCCAAGGGATTCAAAACTCCGGCGCTGTTTGTCAACCTGCATCTGCGCGGATTGAGCAAGCCGGGCGGTGAAGCGCGGCTGACGACGCGCAGCGTGGGCCGCATCGTCAAGCGCATCGCGGTCCAGCGCGGGCTTTCGGCGGACGTGCATCCGCATACGCTTCGGCATGCTTTTGGCACGCATCTGCTGGAAGAGGGCGCCGATCTGCGCGCCATTCAGGAACTGCTCGGCCACGAGCGGTTGTCGACGACGCAGCGGTATACGCAGCTAACCACCGCGCAGTTGACGCAGGTTTACGACCGCACCCACCCCAGAGCGCATTAGACTCGTTCAGTGGCATTTGAAGAGGTTGGGGTAGACCGTCTAGAATTGTAAAAAATATGAAATCGAAAACACTCTTAACTATCGCGCTCTGCGCTGCCTCTTCTTGCTGTTGCACCGCGCAAACGGGTGCGGAGCAGCACAAGAAACTGATTGCCAAAACGTATAACTCCGGCTTCGCACTTGGCCACGATACTTACAACGCGATTGGTACAGCGAGCGACGGAACCATCTATTACGTTCTCAGTGCGGAGCCTTACAACGTAGCCGCACAAATGTTCTCCTTCGATCCGGCAGCGAAGAAGATAAGTCATGTGGGCGACTTGTCGAAGGCGAGTGGTGAGAAAGGGCTGAAGGTGGTTTCGCAGGGAAAGAGCCACGTCAGGTTCGTTGAATCCAACGGAAAGCTCTACTTTGCCACGCACCTCGGTTATTACAGCACGATCAGCGGGAGGGAGGAGATGGGCGTACCTCCCGCCGGCTATGGGCGCTATCCCGGCGGTCACCTGTTGAGTTACGAGATTGCATCCGGGAAGTTCGAGAGTCTGGCGGTGGCCCCGCGCGGAGAAGGGATCATAGCGATGAACATGGATACGGTTCGCGGGCGAATCTATTTCCTGACCTGGCCGACAGGAACTTTCTATCGATTTGATCTTGCCACGCATGATCTGAAGGAGCTGGGTTCGTTCTTCAAACAAGGTGAGGCTGGCACGGGACCAAATTACCGGACGATCTGTCGCGCCATCGGAATCGATCCACGGGACGGATCAGCTTATTTCACTACCGGCGACGGCGCGATCCATCGTTATCGCTACGAACAGGACGCCGTGGAAACAATCGCGGGCGATAACATGAAGAAGGACTACTTCGGAGTTTATGACTTCACGGTGCCGGGTAACATGGCTTATAACTGGCGCCAGCTTATATGGAATCCAGCCGATAATAAGTTCTATGGAGTTCACGGTAACTCAGGTTACCTGTTCAGCTTCGATCCGGTTACAGAAAGGGTTGAGGTTTTGGACCGTATTACCTCAGAACCTTCCAAACGCAGCGGAATGTCTGACCAGTTCAGCTACGGATACCTGGGATTTACCCTCGGGCCCGATGGGCGTACTTTGTATTATTTAACCGGCGGCCCGATTTACGTTGAAGGGAAAAGGCTCGCGGGTAAAGGCAGTACGGCCAAAGGTGAGGCAATGGGCCAAGAAGATCTGCACCTGGTCACTTATGACATTCCTACTTCTCATTACATCGACCATGGTGCGATCTACTATAAAAACGGAGATCGGCCGGCCAATGTCAATTCAATCGCTGTCGGCAAAGACGGCACTGTTTATGCGCTTGCCCGCGTGAAGGAAGCTGGAGCGGAACGGACGGATCTGATCAGTGTGGGTCCGGTGCTGGGTGATGCGGCGCGGTAAACGATCGACAGCTTTTCCAAAAGTGGTAATGACCGTCAGCGTAACTCCAGCACAGGAATCCCCTGCTCCCACAGAGCCTCGTCCAGCGGAATCCTGATTTCTTTGCCGCTTGAGTGGAAGGCCAGAGGCTTGCCTGTGGCAATAAGCCTTACCTGGCGCACCGGATGGTCGACGTGGGGCACGATCAACTCCGTGGCCGTCTCGTCCATCACAAAGACGAAGATGCTCCCGGCGCGGGCCGTGGCGCGGTAAGACGGCTGGCCCTGGATGGGGCCGTAGGTGCTGCCGTAGATAGCCGCCGCGTTGAGTTTTGTCCAACGGCCTACCGCTTCAAGACGTTCCACAAATTCAGGCTGGATTTGGCCGTCGGGCTGCGGTCCTACGTCGAGCAACAGGTTGCCGCCGCGGCTGATGATCTCGATCAGCGCGCGAATCAGAGCATCGGAGCTCTTGAAGTCGCGATCCTTGGGCCGGTAAGCCCAGGTATTGTTGATCGTCATGCACGACTCCCAGGGCTGAAAATCTTCAAGGCGCGGCACGGTGATGGCCAGCTTGTCGGCTTCTTTGTGATTGGGACTGTCGAGCCGGACTCCTTTGACCGGGATCGCTTTGGGAATGAACTGCTCGGGAGTGACGAAGTCGCCCGGTACTCCAATTCGATTGTTGATCAGCGTGGCCGGTTGCAGGCGATGGATCTGGTCGACGAATCGTTGGCCATCGTAACGCTGTTGCGCATTCGAGTCGTCGGCGTCAAACCACAACTCAGCCACCGGGCCGTAGTGGGTGAGCAGTTCATCGAGTTGCAGGCGCATATATTCCAAGTACAGCGGCCACTCCGGCCGTTCCGGCTCGCCGCGATAGTTGGTTGCGGACAGCTTGGATGTATCACGAAAGTCTGGATGGTTCATATCCGGAGGCGAATAATAGAACCCCAGCGGCATGGCATCGGCGTGGCAGGCATCCGATAATTGACGCACGATGTCCTTGCCGTAGGGCGTGCGGGTAATCTTGTAGCTCGTGTACTCGGAATCGAACATGCAAAAGCCGTCATGGTGCTTGGTGGTGAAGGCCATGTAACGCTGTCCTGCGGATCTGGCGAGCGCGATCCACGCATGTGGATAAAAGTGCTGCGGGTTGAAACGCGCAGGCAGCGCGCGGTAGTCGGCTTCAGTGATTTCGCCGTTGGGGGTGAGGATCGGCCAGGAAGCTTCAACACCTGCCACCGAATAAGGGCCCCAGTGGATGAACATGCCGAATTTGGCTTGCTGGAACCAACTCATCCGGCTGGCGTCACCGGCAAGGGCATGAAGCATCGGCACCCTGGCCGCAACGGCCGCGGTTGTGGCGGCACGAAGAAAATCTCTTCGATTCCAGCGCATGGGTCTCTTCCTCCTGACTATGGAAGAAGTAGTGTAACCCCGGACACGAAAAAATGTCTGTGGTGATCCGTCGCCTGGAAAGCGGTTTTCCGCCGCGGTGCTATTCTGGCGGAACTGGGGAGGAAGATTTCTTTTGCAGTCCCGCAAGTTCCTGCGCACATTTTTGCTTCTTCTACTTCTTGCCGCGTTTGGTTTTCTGGTGATGGGTTATCACCCCGGCGCGGAAGACGACAGCCTCTATCTCGCGGCCGTCAAGGCGGACGTCCATCCTTCGCTTTTTCCTCACGACGCTGATTTTTTCCAACTTCAAATGCGCACCAGCGTCTTTGCCGCGTGGATGGCACGCTTTGTTTTGGCAACCGGAGTGACGGTAGCCTGGGCGGAGTTGTTTTGGCAGTTGGTGAGTATCTTCCTGGTGATCTGGTCCTGCTGGAGCATTGTGGGGAAGCTCTTTGAAGAGCCCTCCGCGCGGTGGGCCGGAGTGGCCATGGTTGCGGCCATGCTGACGCTGCCGGTCTCCGGGACGGGGCTCTACCTGATGGACCAGCATCTGCACCCGCGCAATCCGGCAACCGCGCTGATCCTGTTTGCAGTTGCGCGAATGATGGCCGGCAAAAGCTGGCAGGCTGTGCCGCTGCTTGCAGTAGCATTCCTGCTGCACCCGCTGATGGGGGCTATGGGCGTCAGCTTCTGTTGCGTGCTGGCGCTCGTTCTCTGCGATCCGCTGTGGGCGTGGCTTGGTTTTTTGGGGGGGCGAACTGGAGCCTCGCCGGTGGCCGCATTCATTCCCTTCGGATGGGTCTTCGGCAGACCGTCCGGTCCCTGGGTGGAAGCGGTGCGAACCCGGCATATGTTTTTCCTCTACAAGTGGGAGTGGTACGAATGGCTGGGAGCGGTCGGGCCTCTTCTGCTGTTCTGGCTAGTGGCGCGCGCGGCCCACAAGCGCGGCGAAACCAACCTCTGCCGCTTTGCGACGGCAGTACTCATCTACAGCGTCTTTCAATTCGCAATAGCGCTTGTCATTCTGAGTCCGTCTGCACCCATTGGCATGACCACGCTGGAGCCGATGCGCTATCTGCAGTTGGTTTATGTTTTTCTGGCGCTGATCGGCGGCGCTTATCTGGGCCGGTACGTGCTAAAAACGCGCGTATGGCGCTGGGCTATCTTTCTGATCGTCGCCAATGGAGGAATGTTTGTGGCGCAGCGGCAGCTGTTTGCATCCAGTCCACACATTGAACTGCCTGACGTGACTTCGGCCAACCCATGGCTCCAGGCCTTCGACTGGATCAGGCAGAACACTCCTGAAGACGCCTACTTTGCCCTCGATCCCGATTACACAAACTCACCCGGCGAAGACTGCCACGGCTTCAGGGCGCTGGCCGAACGCGGCATGATGGCCGACTCCAACAAGGACACATCGACGGTGACCAAGCAGCCGACGCTGGCGCGGAAGTGGAAGCAGCAGGTTGTGGCGCGAGAGGGCTGGAGCAGCTTCAAGCTCGCGGACTTCGAGCGTCTGAAAAAGGATTTCAGTGCGGACTGGGCGCTGGTGAACTATCCGCCGCCGGAGGGACTGATTTGCAAATGGCACAACAATGCACTCACTGTCTGCCAAATTCCGTAATATAGATGAGTTACCCTTTACCTGTAAGGTGACTTCTCCATGCTGAACCTCTCGCAGCGTTTGATTCTCGGCTGTGTGCTGCTTGCCGGCCTTACGGTGGGGCTGGTGGCGATGACGCATCGCGCCCTGGAGGCGGCGGGTCAGTCGCACCTCGCATGGGCCTTTGTCGGGGCGGCGCTGCTGATTGAGCTGGGGACGGTCTACTTTGTGCTGCGACCCATCCGCATGCTGGCCCGCGATGCTCACCGCATTGCGCAGGGCAACCTGGAGCACCGCGTAGAATGGCGCAGCCGCGACGACTTTGGCAAAATCGCCGTGGAGCTGAACCGGCTGGCAGTGAGGCTGCGGGAGCTGCGCGACTCAGAGGCCGGGCGGCGGCAGATGGAGTTTCAACTCTCTGACGCGGTTCTGCAGTCGATTTTCGAGCCCATCATCGTAACCGACGGCAAGGGACACATCCTGAAGGTGAACCAGGCCGCGGAGGAGATTCTGGGCGAGGCAGCCGGGGACCGCATGGCGCTGACTAATACGCCGGGCGGAGACAAGATTCTGAGCGCCATCCGCGATGCGGTGCAAATGCAGAAAGCTGTGGCTGCGGAGGACGAAGCGGCGATGCTGCCGATGCGCATCGGCAAACAGGAGCGCAGCTACCGACTACGCACCACGCCCATGCGCGACTCCGAGGGGCGGCTGCTGGGCACGGTGACCACTCTCGAAGACGTGACCACGCTGCAGGATACCGACCGCTTCAAAACACAATTCATCACCGTGGCCAGCCGCAAGCTGCGCGATCCGCTGCTGCAGTTGCGGCGCGGACTTTATTCCCTGGGCCAAGGATTTGGTGGGGATTTGCAGCCGCTGCAGGTGGAATTGGTGGCCGCGGCAAGCCACGAGGCGGAGAAGCTGGACGATCTGATGGGCGACCTGATCGAAGTGGCTGAGCTGGATACCGGCAAGCGGGATTTCAAATTTGAGCGGCTGCGCCCGCTGCAGGCTCTGAATGAGGCCCGCGATCGCTATTGCGACGAGGCGGCGCAAAAGCACATCCGCGTGGAGATACGCGCCTATGCCGATCTATCCGTGGTGAAGGCCGACCGCAGGGCGCTGAATTCGATTCTGAATAACTTGCTGTCGAATGCAATTCGCTATACACCGGAGGAGGGCGAGATTCTGCTGGCGGCCGAAGAGATCAAGGAGTTCGTTCAGTTCACCGTGCGCGATACGGGCCGCGGCATCGAGGCGGAGCGGCTGAGCACCATCTTCGACCGCTTCAATGCATTCTCAGAGAGCGGCTCCGGGCTGGGGCTCGCGCTGGCTCGGCGGCTGGTGGAGTCGCTGGGCGGACAGATTGCCGTCGAAAGCCGGCTGGGCCACGGAACCACATTCCGTTTTACACTTCCCGTGGCGGCAGTTGAGGCAGAACGCCATCCAGTCGAGGTGGGTTAGGGCCTCCTAAGACTACTGGGATGCCGGCGACGGGAACCGGTTTTCCCCAGATCTAAGAGAAAGGAGCGAACTGTAATGGCTTACTGGAGCGACGCGCGACAACGAGATGGGGAAAACCGGCCCCGTCCCGAAGGGTTGCAACAAAAATTCGGCCATACTTCGTTCTCGCCCTTGACGGTGGTCCCGCCACAGCCTTCGCGCTCGGCTTCGTCTGGCCGGATTTTTGCTCGCAACGCCGTCCATCCCAGTAGTCTTAGCAGGCCCTTGCATGGCTGAGATCGTTCTCGAAAAAGCCCAGGAACCCGCAAGGCTGCGCATCTATATCGGCGCGGCGCCGGGCGTGGGCAAGACCTACCACATGCTGAACGACGCCTACAATATGCGCCATCAGCAGGACGTGGACGTGGTGATCGGCCTGGTCGAAAGCCACGGGCGCAAGGAGACCGAGGCCCGCATCCGCGACCTTGAGATTATTCCCCAGCGTGAAATTCCCTACCGCGGCGTCACCCTGAAAGAGATGGATGTGGACGCCATCCTTGCCCGGCATCCCAACACCGTGGTGGTGGATGAGCTGGCCCACACGAATGTTCCCGGCAGCAAGAACAAGAAGCGGTATGAAGACGTTCTGGAGCTGCTGGACGCCGGCATCAACGTGATGACGGCAGTGAATATTCAGCACCTGGAGACGCTGAACGACGCCGTCAGCCGCTCGGCCAACACGACCATCCGCGAGACCGTGCCAGACAATTTCCTGAAGCGCGCCGACGAAGTGGTGAACGTGGACGTGACGGTGGACGAGCTGCGGGGACGCCTGCGCCAGGGAAAGATCTACGCGCCGGAGAAGGTGGAGCAGTCGCTGGCCAACTTTTTCCGCACCGGCAATCTGAATATGCTGCGCGAGCTGGCCCTGCGCACCACCGCCGAGCAGGTGAGCAACCGCGCCTCAGAGTACCGACGCACCCGAGGACTGGAGCAGGCGCCGATTCCGGAGAAGGTGATGGTATGTCTGAGCACGCGGCCGGGCACCGAGCGCCTGATCCGCGTGGGAGCGCGCGTGGCTGGACGGCTAGCCTCGAACTGGTATGCCGTTTATGTGGTTCGACCCAAAGACGACAAAGGCCACGGCGATCCCGAGGCGTTCCACCGTTTGGAAGAGTATCAGCGCATGGCCAGGGACCTGGGCGCGAAGGTGGTTACGCTAACTGAGAATAATGTCTCCGACGCGCTGATTCGTTTTGCGCAGCAGGAGAACATCTCGCACGTGGTCTTTGGTCAGTCAGTGCGGTCGCGGTGGGATATCTTCATGCACGGTTCGGTGCTGAACCGGTTTTTGTCGGAAGTTCGCGATGTGACCGTGCAAGTGGTGCCTATGAACAGGCCGTTGCGGCGGGTATAGAGGATTAGCACTAATAATGCGGGGTCTGGGTGCCCCACCCTCGCCGCGTCTTTGTACTTATGGCTAGGGTGGGATAGTACGAAGAATACTTTATACAAACCTTGAAAATGCTCTATGGCACCGTGAAGGGTCGCAGGCCGTCGTTGGGTGGGAAGACTGGAAACAAGCCTGTGGGACCGGCTACCGTGGACGGCTGCTCACGGAAGAGGAAGCGCACATAGAATCCGGCGGAGGTTGCCGCAAAATTGCGGGTGTTGTTGGCGCTGACGAATCCTCCGGCAAACCAGTGGGAGTTGATCTGGTAGGCGGTTTGGGCGCGTATGTCGTAGTTGGGGCCTACGCTGGTCAAAGCTGGCAGAGCCAGGTCGCTGTAAGTTGTGCCGCCCGGAATCGTATAGGTTATGAAGTTCTCGTAATTGATGGCGGAGTTGACCTGCGGGTAAAGGGGCGTCGTGCTTTCCTGGAAGGCTTGCACTCCCAGGCTAGCCACGATGTTGTAGTGCCAGCGGGTGAGGTAGTGGCCGGACCAGGTCAAAGGTATGTTGGCCAGGAAGTAGGCCTGGGGACTGAAGTAGCCGCCCATCCCGTAAGTGAAGGCGTCGTTGTTGTGCGAATAGTGCATGCCAAAGAAGTTCGCGCCGATACTCAGGTTGCCATACTCGGGCACGGTCTTCAGGCGCCAATACCCGCCCCCGTTACCGTCGACGCGAATATTGTTTTGGACTTTATAGCCGGTAATGTACTGGCCTCCGGCGCCCATGTAGATTCCCGACTCTCCGCTGCCTTTGGCGATTTGGAAATTGCCCGAGTTGGCAATCACGCCGCCCCATATCTGCCCTTGATTGCCTGGAGTGTTCCCGGCGGGGTCGCGCAGTCCGGCGTAGGAAAGCTGCGAATCCTTGATCGAGTCGCGGTTGAAATTGAAAGTGAACGGGCCGTTTCCCGGTCTCCACTGCGCACGACCGGTGAATGTGGCCACCAGAAAACCGTAGGGCGTGTATCCGCCGGCCAGCGCCAGATGCGGGAAGATCAACTGCAGCTCGCCGGCTAGCCCGGCGGCGTTCTGCTGCGCGGGCGTGGTGGTAATGGGGATCATGCTTCCGATGGGTTCCGGGATGGTGATCAACGTCAGCGGAACGCCAGGCGTTCCAGAACCCTGAACGGTGAGAACTGCGTTGCCGTTGGCCTGCCCGGAGTCAAGGAAGACGGGCTTTACGATCAATGCGACGCGGGCATTGTAGCCAAGCGGCGCCGAAGCCTCGAATGGAGCCTCGAGGTTGGCCAACTGATCGTATCCGGGATTTCCGACGCGGTAGTTGACGATGCCGGCCGCGCCCAGCCAGCCGCTGTATCCGCTCTCAATGGAGCGCAACTGCATCTCCGCCTCTTCACGGGGGCTGAGGGGTTGAGTGTCGCGCTGGATGCGAATCCATGGCCCGCGCAGTGGCGGCAGGTTGCGCTGCATCAGTTCCTGATCCGTGAGCCCGGCGCCGGTGGCCGGCTCCGGCTCGGCCGGTACTTCAACTGGAGCCTGCACCTGCTGGGGAGATTCTTGCTCAGCCGGCACGTGGTCAAGGGTTGGGGTGGGAGCGGTTTGCTCGCCCAGCGTGGGAGTGGGCTTGTTTTTCTTCTTTGCGTGCTTTGTCTGCTTGAGGCCTGGTTGCTGTCTGGGCGACGGCTTCTTGGCGTGCGGAGGAGGTTTCTGCGCGGGGGGCTGCTGCTGTGCGGCCGGCTGCTTGGGTACGGAATAAGCGCCTGTAGCGGCTTCCTGAGCGGAGGGCGTGTACTGCGCCATGGTGTATTGGCTCTTGCTGTCGGGAAGCGCGCTCAACGAGGCAGGCGGAATGTTGGGCACGGAGTGGATGGCCGTTGCGGAACCCTGTGTGAGCTGGCTATCTGTCTGTTCGGCAAAGAGGGCCTCCGCCTCGGCGGCCAGAGTGTTCATCGGCTGGGATGTGATGCGCACTCCCGGAACCGTGCTCGAATCGCTGGATTCCTGACTAGCATCCTGCGTGGCGCGTTGCAGGATAAAGACCGGATGGACGGATGCCGGCTGCTGCACCAAGCTCTGCGGAACGTAAATAGGGGCGGCGGGTGCTGTTGTGGGCGGAGTTGGCTGCGAGGCTGGAGCCGTCGAGTCATTGGCCGGCGCAGCGGGCTGAGCGGCTGAAGGAGCGTAGATCGTTCCCCAAGGCATGGGAAGCGGATTGGCCGAGGGAGCTTCGACCCACTGGCTCTGCGGCGGAACTGCGGCGGGCGCGGAATATGTGAGGGGATAAGAGGGCAGAGGCGGTTCCTTGGTTGCGCGCGCGGTCGGATCGTTGTGTGGATCGAGAATGCGCTTCAGGTCGCCCTGCACTGGAGCATGGTAGGACTCCGGGGGATAAACCAGGCCGGCATCGAGGCTTCGGACGGCAGAATCCGGAGGCATGGCTGCAAGTGCCGCGCGCCAGTAGTCGGTGGCGCGTTGATTGTTTCCTCGTGCCTGCTCAAAGCGGGCGGCAAGAGCCAGAATCTGCGGGTCACCGGGATAGATCCCGAGCGCCTGACGGATCCAGGTTTCAGCCTGCGCCAAATCGGCGGATGCGAGAGCCGCACCGATAGCTCCCTGGTAGTCGCCCGAACTCGCGTTCTCCATGGGGATGGTCTTGAAGATAGTGAGCGCATCCTTGGAACGGCCGGTCTTGGAATATGCGCCGGCAACCGCGCGGCGAACGCCCAGATCGTCTGGGTATTGCGCGGATGCGGCCTGCAGAATCTCAACTCCGCGCAGGAGGTGGCCGCTATCGATCGCGGCAAAGGCGCGGCGCACGGCCCAGTCGGCCCACAAAGTATCGACCTGCTTGCGCTGATCGGAGGTGACGTCGCTTCGAACATCAAGACGCTGCAGGACCGGATAGAGGGCGTGGTCGTCCTTCACGTTGTAGAGCAGCCATGCGTGCTGAATCTCAAGGCCGGCGGGCGGCATGGTCCTGCGCAGGAGATAGAAGTCTTCCGTGCGGGCCATATATTCGAGGGCTAAGGGAGCATTGCCGAGGGCGGCGTAGAGATTGGCTTCGCCCTGCACGAAGTCGGGGTCGGCTTCGAGCTGCTTGCGCACATCGGCCGGCATTTTTTTTATTTCCTCAAGCGCATCCTGGTTGCGGCCGCCGGCCATCAATGAGAAGACGAGACCCTTCCAGGCATCGGAAGCCATGGAGTGCGGTGTGTTGGCGGAGAGCGTGATCGTGGGTTGTTCAGTGGTTTGAGACGGCTCGAAGCTCGAATCGCTGGAAGCATTCAGCAGCATGAGCTGTGGGTATTCCGGATTGCCGGAGCCTGGAACCTCAATGTACCGTTGACCCTGCTGAAAGAAGTTTTGAGGCGGGGCGGCCTGCGCGGCGGGGATAGTTACGATAGCAGGATTGGAATCGGGCGGCTGATTCTCTCTGGTTGGCGCATTGACCCAGGGCGCGTCTTGTGTAGAGGATTGCGGAGACGGCTGCAGATCGGACTTCTTCGGAGTTAGGACGACGGGGGCTGAGCCGTTGTAGGGATCCTGGCCGTAGGCAGGCAAAGGCGGCAGCCTGGTGGTCTTTGAAAAGGGCTCGTAATCGGGATCGAGCAGTTGCTGCAAGTCGGCCGCGGTTACGGCGCGATGAGCCTTTGTGTCCTGTTCGGGATAAACTAGCGCGTGGGCCAACCTGTCGGTGGGCGAGGCCAGCGGCATGACGGCCAGCGCGGCGCGATAGTAATCGGCTGCACGCTGATTGTCTCCGCGGGCCCGCTCAAAGCGCGCGGCGAGAGAGAGAATGGCGGGGTCGCGGGGATAGCGTTCCAGCGCCTGGCGAAGCCAAGCCTCGGCATGAGTTCTGTCGTTGGCGGCGAGTGCCGCATCAACGGCGCCCTGGAAGTCGCCCGCAGTTGCGTCCTGCATGGGAATGGTTTTAAAGAGGGCCAGTGACTCCTTATACCTGCCAACCTTGATCAATCCGCCGGCAACCGCCTTGCGAACGGTTAGATTGTCAGGGAATGCCTGATTTGCGGCGTCGAGAATGTCCACAGCGCGCGTGACGTTGTCGTTATCCATGGCCATTTCGGCGCGGCGCACGCTCCAGTTGGCCCAGATATCCTGAACCGTCTCCCGCTGCGCAACAGTCAGGTCCTTGCGGCCTCCCAGTCGCATCAGAGCCGGATAGAGGGCACGGTCATTTTTTGTATTGAAGAGCAGCCAGGCGTTCTGAACGTCGATATCTGGAGGTGGCAGAGTCTTCGCTTTGGCGTAATGAGCTTCGACGCGGGCCATGTAATCGACGGCCCGGGGAGTATCGCCGGAGGCGGCGTAGAGGCTGGCTTCTGTTTGCAGAAAGGCAATATCCGCTTCCAACTGCTTGCGCACCGGTGCCGGAATCAGGTGAATTTGCTGGAGCGCCTCACTGTTGCGGTTAGTGGCCATCAAAGTATCAATCAGGCCCTTCCAGGCATCCACGCGGTCAGGGTGCGCCGTCAGCACCTGCTGGTAAATGTTGTAGGCCTGGGTGGGATAGTTGCGTTGGAGATAGATGGCCGCCAACTGCAACTGGATGGCAATGCTGGGATGGCCGCCGGCGGCGATCTGGAGCTTTTCAGAACGCTCCAGCATTCCCTGTGCGACCTCAAATTGGTTGGCCTGCTGATAGATTGCGCCCAACATGGAGAGAAAACCGGGATCGGTGAGCGCAGCCTCATAGGTGGCCGGCGGCATCTTCTGCACGTCGGCGATGGCCTGGCTGTCCTGGCCCATTTGATGATGCGCGCTGACCAGACCCATCCATGCGGGAAGGTTGCCCATATCGGCGGTGAGCACCTGAACGTAGAGCGCTGCGGCCTGATCGTAATGCTTGGCATCCATGAGCAGGCCGGCGTACTCGAGCTTGGTATCGGTCTTGAGGGTTGCGCCGTTCTCGGGGAAAGGCAACGTCAATGCCTGGGCAAGCACACGCTGGGCATCGGCGTTGCGGTTCTGGGCATGGTAGATGATGGCCAGAGTGCGCAGATACTCCGGATCTTTTGAAAGGGCGGCCTTGACCGCTGCAGGGAAACGAGCGGAGACGGTCAGCGCTTTTTGGTTCTCGTCCTCGCGCGCATAGGCCAGGAAGAGACCGCGCCAGGCATCAGAAGAGCCCGGCTGAACCTTGATCAACTTCTCGTAGATTGCCGCAGCTGCGGAGTAGTGCTGCTGCCTGGTCAACAATCCGGCCAGACCGTTGAGAGCCTCAGGGCTGCGGGGGCGTAGATCGAGAGCGCTGCGAAACTTGTTTCCGGCCAGATCGAATTTATTTTCGTCGAAGGCCTGCGTGGCTCCGCCCATCGTGTACCAGAAGCGCGATGTGAGCAGCCCGTCTTCGACAACGCGGGTCTTGTAGCCGTTTTGTTCGGCCTGCGTAAGGTAGCTGATGGCTCCGCCAAAGTTCTTCTGCTGCATCCGCAGGAAGCCCATTCCGGCAGCCAGACGGCCGTTGTTGGGTTCCCGGCCAAGCAGCGCGGTGAAGCGGTTCTGCGCCTCGTCAAGCCGGTGGGCGTTGAGGGCGGCGAACGCGGCTTTCTCTTCCGGCGTGCGCGCAATGCCGGACCTCATCTGTGCCAGCTTGCGTTCGTCTTCCTTCAAGCGGCCTGTGAGCTCTGTGTCCTGGGGATGCTCCTTGAGGTATTTCCGCAGTTCCTCAGCCGAAGCCGGGTTGGCCGAATCCCAAACCAATGCCTGGCGGAGGGCAGCCTGGGCGTCGGGGTCCTGGGAATGCTCTCTGAGGATGCGAATGCCTTCAGCGCGGGTCCTGGCATCGTAGGTGAGGACAGTGCCCAGTGCGATGGAATAGCGCGGATCGCCGGGATTGCGCTCCAACTGGGCGCGCATGCCGGCAATGGCCGCCTGCCTGCCGCCTGCCGTACCGGCCAGGGTCTGGTAATAGGCCAGGGCGATATCGCCATCGGGAGGATGATCGCCATAGAGTTGGCGGTAGATGCGCATGGCCTCGTCGAGTTGGCCCGCGCGGGCCAGATCGCCTGCCCGGTTGAGCGCTTCGCTCTGCGAGCGCGTGCTGGCCATAGCTTCAATCTTCGCGATATTAGGATCGTTGGGGTCGATTGCGCGCAGACGGCTCAGCGCCTCGCTCGATTTATCAGCCGCGCCGCTAAGTTTATAATCCCTGGCCAGGCCTGCCAGGGCCTCAATGTTTTTAGTATCAGAAAGAAGAATCTGCTGCCAGATCTGGATAGCCATATCGGGCCGTCCGCGCGACTCCAGTGCGTGGGCTTTCTCGAACAAAACGGCGCGCGTGGCATTGGCCGAGCCAGCGGTCTTGTTTTGGGCAAACCCCACCTGGAGCGCCAGCATCAGGCATCCCGCAACAACGCAACTCTTTCTAAAGGTCTTCGAGCCTAGCCTCATTAGCGCATCCATTCTACTTTCAGTTCCCCGTCCGGCCCAAAACGAAATCTGCCGTCAAGAAAACCGGTTGCAAATAGGGAGAGATTCTGATCGTAATATGCCAAGTCCTTACCATACAAACCCGTAGATGGGTTTCTTTGCAAACTCATGCGAATCGTCTGCTTTGCGCTGATCCTTCCAAGTTCCGGAAAGGCCCGCAGGTAAGGCAGCACGGCCGCTGAAAATCCTATAGGTCCATCTTGCTCCAATGGAATGCCCTGGTCACTTACCTTTTCAGGGGGGGCATCATGGTCGGCAAGGTAGACACGCATGGCGGGAACGGCGTCGAGTATGCGGGCGCGGGTTTTTCCGCCGTCAAGCATCCCTGCCCATAAATAAACGCGAATGGCATCGTAGCTACCGCCGGGAGCGTCGGATTCCTTGTTTCCTGGATGCATTTCTGTAGCAGGATAAAAACCGTCGCCGGGCAGGTAGTCCACCCAATCCATGGCGTACCCGTGGCGCGCGCTCTGCTCCAGCATCGCGGGTATGCCCAGGGCAATCAGTCCCCACGGTCCTGCCGGATCGACAGCGGCCATCCGCTGAAAGATGAACAGCGGCATATAGCTTGGATTCAGCGTCCAGAAGCGGTCGTGCTGGAAGCCTGCGGACGCAGGCAAAAGCATGGGGCCAAAGCCGGGCAGATCCGCCACTTCGTTCTTGGCGATCAGGGCCATCATCTGGCGGCCTATGCGGGTATAGTAGGGTGACTTCCACAGACGGCCGGCCTCGGTGAGCGCGTAGGCCATCCAGACATCGGCATCGGCGGCGGAGTTGGGATCGATCGTCGTCCACTCGCCGTCTTTATTCCTGCCCCACAGCCAGGCCGGCAGGTGGGTTTCAAGATCGCCTCCGGCGAGGTTGTCCTGGGTCCACTTCAGCAGGCGGTCGAAGGTGGCGCGGTCATTGGCGGCCAGCGCAAAGAACATCGCATAGGCCTCGCCTTCCGACGTGGTGCGGTTGGCGCCCTGGGGATCGACCACCCGGCCCTGCACATCGATAAAGCTGGTTGAATAGGAGTTCCACAGCGTCCACGGGCCCTGCTTGCAACCTCCAGTAGATGAAAGCAGCAAAAGAAATCCGATCAGCCACCAACGTTTCGCCAGCCGGAATTTCCGAAGGCTCATTGCGCAAGTCTCCAACAAGGGGTACAGGCGGCTGACGAACAGGTCGCAGCCCAAAAAAGAACCGCTTAAGACATTCTCTAGTCTTCAATCATCTTCAAGCGGGCCCTGGCTTTGTTGCGCAACCATTGCCTTGTCCAGATGGCTAGCAAAAATGCCAGAATAACAACCACTACCGCGACCAGCCAGGGGACTTCAGCGAACCACATGGTTAACCGCGTCCACCACGGCAGCACGCCTACATGATAGACCTCAGCGCCGATGCGGAACGACTGAAACTGGGTTCCATGCAGAACCGCAACCGAGCCGGAGATATCGCTGGACTGCTGCACCTTCATAAATGTGTCCATGAACGGCGTAAAGACGCTTGCGTCCTTGAGGTGAATCGTCACAATGCTGCGGTCGCCGAGCAGATAAAAGGGAGATTTGATTCCTTCAATCACTACGTCAGGTTGTCCGACGGCGGCCAGGTCGCCGGATTCGGTATGGTCGTTGGATTCGAGCTTCCACCACGCGTGATGCAGCAACTGAACAAAGAAGCCCTGCGTGTCGTGCACCTGGATCTGGCCGCTCCGCATGACAACGAGGAGATGGTTGGAGAGCCTGTCAAAGACAGGCTGATCGTCACCCGAGCCGATGATCAGGAAATCGTTTTTGGCGCCCTGTTGCGCGGCCTCAGGGCCGGCCACGGTAACGCGCAGAGCCGGGAAGCCGGTTTGGCGGCTGAAGTGGCCCATCAGCGTAACAAAGGTTTCAATTTCCGCCTCGGTGGGTGCCGCAGGCAGCACGACCGTGGTTTCGCTCAGATCGGCAACGCGCGTAAACGGGAAGCCCGCGTTTGAAAAGAGTTCCAGGTTGGGCATGGGCGCGTAGTGAGGATAGCCGCTCAGGTCAAGGTAGGAATCGCGCAGCACGGCGGCTTGCATGTTGATGGGCGTTGTGTCCTGGCAGCCGCCCTTCTTGAGCAACTGGAAGGTGAAATCGAAGGAAAGCGAGTTGGAGAACGGGCGCAGATTCACCACCGGCACCGGCACGTCCACCTGCATTCTCTTCGATGCTTCCTGGCCAGGAATAAGCGGAATGGAGCCCAGGAAGGCGTTATTGATGCGCATCTGCGCGCTGGAGATGGGACCGATGGGAATGGAATTGTAACGATAAACCATCCGCAGAACCGCGTTGGGTTTGCTGGAGTTGTAGTAGAGATCCGGCGGGATGCGGAAATAAACGCTCAACGGGGCCGTGCCGTCGCCCTGCAACTGTTCTGCGGTGGAGTAATCCCACAACGCGATGTGCTGATCGGTTCTAGCCCAGCGCGGCGCCGCATCGGGTAGTTGCTTCATGGGCAGGCGGAGGCTGTCAATGCTCGCCTGCGCTCCGGCTAGCATGTCGCTGTGCAATGCCACGGCCTGGGCTGCCAGCAGCACCTGGTCCGGGTCGGCTCCAGCCACGATCAGAATCTTGCCGTAGGGGTCGATGGGGTTGGTGCGCATGGCCACGGTCGGCATGTTGATGTCAGGCAGATTCAGACCCGGCGGCAAATTGCTTGCGTTATCGGAGATGACAATTGCATTGCCCTGCGGAATGGGTCCGATGTGAACCGGAAAGCGTACCGGCCTGTTCTCAGAAATCATGCCGAAGTAGCTGGTAACCACACCGGCCGCCTGAATGGCTTTATACGACGGCGCGGAGGCAAAGACGATGGGGATGTTCAGCGGCTGAATGACGGCCGGATCGAGGAACGGCATGGGCAGCTGCTTTACATCGTCGGCCAGCGGGAGCAGATCGCCATGAAGATCGAGATAGGTAGTTCGGTGAACGCGGGTCCACAGCGTAGTGTTGGCCGGGTCCTCGCAGACCATGGTGTAGTGGCCGATGAACTCGATGGTGAGCGTGTTGTTGTGCACCAGCAGATCAGCGGGGATGGTGAACTCTGCCTCCGCATCCTTGCTGTCAGAGCCGCCCAACTGCCCCGGCGTAGGCTGGACGGTGGCAAAGAGCGTTCCATTCATCATCAGCTTCAGGTGGCTGAGCTCCGGCAACAGGCTGGGTGAAAAAGCATAGTAGATGTGAATCTTGGCTGCCCGGACGACGTGGGTCTGTGGCAGGGTGAAGTAAATTTCGTGCCGGCTGTCGATGCCGTGCAACTCAATCTGCGGCGAGCCGGCGTCGTTCAGGGTGAACGAGTCGTGGAACTGTCCCTGGGGAACGGGAGCGTTCTTGTCGGGAGCGCCGGAGAGCAGCGCGCCGGCATAGCCCTGAACCTGCCCGTGGAGGTTCATCGCGCCGCCTATAAGAATGGCAGTCAGGGCGATGATTCCCGCGGAACTGGTTATGGAAATAGCACCGGCCTTAGTGGCCTTTGATTGCCTGCTGCCGGACATCATCCGGAAGGCCGCAATCAGGCCGTGGAAGGATATCTGGAAGATGCGCCCGAGGCTGCGCAATACGTTATCGCTTTCGCGGGATTCGCCCCAGCCCAGCCAGGAGTCCGCTCGGGAATATAGCACCATAGTTAGCACTTCCTGTTCGGCAATCGTTAATTCATCAAAGCGCACTCGCAGCACCGTACCTTCAGAGGAGACCACGGAGCCGGGAAGTTCGGTGGCCGGAGCGGGATGCGGGAATCGAAGCATCACCTTCGACTCCGGCATCAAATCCACCTCTTCGGCAAATCGGATGCTGGTGCCGCCCGACGACATATCAATGGTTTCCCCGCTGATGGGGCGCACGTCCGGCAGCCTGGTCTCGATCGAAGTGAGGGCACTGTAATTAGCGGTGATCGGCCTTCCGTCCGGCAGACGGACCGTCACCGGCGACACAACATTGATGCGGACGCTGGTGCGCAACTGCCTCATCTCGCGTGCGACGGCGATGCAAACACCCACAATGACAACATTGAAGGCGCACCACAGCACGTTCATCAGCACTGTGCCCGGCCGGTCGCGATCCCAGATGAAGAAGCGCGGAATGGCAAACAGCAGCCCGGCCAGGTTGAGCACCAGCATAATGATGAACGGCTGCGCGATCCTGGCGTCAAAGTAGGTCTGCCTGACTACCCCGCCCTTGGCGGTCACGTTGAACTTGCCCAGCTTGGGGCTGATGAGAGCCATCATGGTGGGCAGCAAAATGTAAGGCGATAACACGGTCTCATAGATCTCGTTCCAGAAAGAGTGCCGGTGCTCGCCCTGAATGCGGGAGTTGGTGAGGTTTGAAAGCGTAAGGTGCGGCAAGGCGTAGGCCAGGATGGCCGCCCAATAGCCGGGAATGTTGGTGTGGTTCAACAACAGATAAATCAAGGGCGCGCTAAGGAAAATGAGCCGCGGAACCGCATAGAGAAAATGCGCCATGGCGTTGAAGTAGCACAGGCGCTGGGGAAGCTTGAGACCCGGCGCGAAGAGTGGATTTTCAGTGCGCAGAATCTGAATCATTCCTCTGGCCCAGCGAATGCGCTGGCCCACGTGCGCCGAGAGCCGCTCCGTAGCCAGGCCTGCCGCCTGGGGAATGTTGATGTAGGCCGTTCCCCAGCCGTTCATCTGCATACGCAGCGAGGTGTGCGCATCCTCGGTAACTGTCTCCACTGCGATGCCGCCGATGTCGTCCAGGGCCTTGCGGCGCAGCACGGCGCAGGAGCCGCAGAAATAAGTCGCGTTCCAGAAGTCATTGCCGTCCTGGACGACTCCGTAAAACAGCTCGCCCTCGTTAGGCGTGACGCGAAACTGTCCCAGGTTGCGCTCAAATGGATCGGGCGAATAGAAATGGTGGGGCGTCTGCAGCATGGCCAGCTTTGGATCGCGCAGCATCCATCCCATGGTCATCTGCAAAAAGCTGCGCGTGGGCACGTGGTCGCAATCGAAAATAGCCACGTAGGGCGATTTCACGCTCTTCAGCGCCGTGTTGATGTTGCCCGCCTTGGCATGCTTGTTGTCAGGCCGGACTTTGTAGCCGATATCGGCCTCGAAGGCGAATCGCTCAAACTCTGGCCGCCTCCCGTCGTCGAGAATGTAGACATGCAGCTTGTCGGCGGGCCAGTCCATGTTGAGCGCGCCCAGCGCGGTGTAACGGACCATTTCCAGCGGCTCGTTGTAGGTGGGAATCAGGACGTCAATATGCGGCCATTCATCGGGCGAGTCGGGCAGCGCTACCGGAGCGCGCCGCAGCGGCCAGATGGTTTGAAAATAGCCCAGGGAGAGGATAACGAATGCGTAAACCTCCGCCAACAACAAGGCGAAGATGAAAAACGCGTCCAGCGCGCCCCAGTGATTGGCCGGATCCTCAAAGAACCGCACCACCTGCGTAATGCGCCAGAATCCGTAGCGAAAGGTGCAGAACAGCGACATCATCATCAGGCAGAGCGTGATGAGGTAGGAGTCTGAGGCCCGCGCCAGTGCCAGCGAGATCACCAGGGTAATCAGGCCCAGAACCGCCTGTTGCGGCCAGGAAAGAGGCAGCACAGCCAGAAAATAGAAGACTATCGCCGCAGCAAGCAGGAAGAGCAGGCGGAGAAACCTGGTAAGAACATTTTCCCCGGCGCCAATATCCTGCCAAAGGCCCGTTGCCGTCATCGTTCACTCCACCGCACACCACGATAGGTTGAGTTCGCCGGAGCGGAAAGACCCTTCACCCACCCTGCAAGGCTGCCAAAATCTTCGGCCACGCTCGAGTTGGGCGCATAATCCATCACCGTCATGCCCTCGGCCAGAGCTTCACTGACGGCTGGAGCGCGGCGCAGAGAAAACGGAAGCAGGCGGTCGCCCAACTGCTCGCGCATCACCTCGCGCACGTCAAGATGCAGCGGAAGAGAAGAATCGAATTGGTTGAGCACATAGTAAGGCAATGCCGACTTCACACCGGGAGCTCCGTTGTGCTGGAAGAAGGCGTCTATTGAGCTGACGCTGACCACGGAGTTCATGTCAGGAATGATCGGCACCAGAATCAGCGGAGAAAGGCGCATTATCCTGCGGGTGGTTGCGCCTGAAGCGGTAGCCAGATCGACAATCACGCGGCTGATGCCCCGGGAATATTTACCGATCTCGGCGGTGAGAGGCTCCTGCCCCGAAGCCTCGGGAGCCAGGGAATCAGGATCGATGGCCACCAATTGAATAGGTGCATCGCCGCTCGAGCCTGGAGGGCTGAAGGTTCTCAACTGGCCGGGACGCTGATCGCGAGCGCCAAAATAAAAAGGCAGCAAACCGAAGGCCGCGGTATCGATGAGCAGCACCCGTTCGCCGCGTGCAGAGAGTGCGCGACCCAGTGTGGCCACCAGGCTGGTCTTGCCCACTCCGCCGGCCAGCGAAAAAACGGCCACTGCCGGAGCGCGCGCAGCTACAGGAGCAGGAACCGCTTCAGCAGGCGCCTGGCCCCCATCGAAAACACTTCTCAATGCAAACCAGCGTGAAGCCATGCGGTCGCGCGATCCCTGAAGCGTATCTTCAGGAACCGGTCGCGAAGGAGCGTTGGGCGCGGGCGGGCTGGGAATATCCGTACGCCGCTCTGCCGACAGCCACGCCGGACGGCTGCCGGCCTCTCGCGAATCGGGTTGACCCGAGGAAGAGCTGGACGGCACGCGACTGTCGTCATAGACGGGAGCATACTGCGGCTGGCTCGCTGCCGGACGCGACGCAGGAGGAGGGGTAGAGCCCGGATAATCGAACGGCGGCGGCTGGGGCGGATAAAACGGCCTGGAAGAAGGCACAGATGCGGGCGGGGGAGCTTGAGCATAGGGTGCGAAGAAACGGTTCTGTTGCTGCCAGGCGCGCTGCTGCTCGGCTTCCTGTGCGGCCTTTTCCGCAGCCCGCTGCGCAGCCTCCTGTGCGGCTAACTCAACCTGCCAGGCAGCCTGTTGCGCGGCCACTTGTGCGGCTTGCTGCGTGGCCATTTGTGTTGCTTGCTGGGCGGCAAGTTTGGCGGCAAGTTTGGCGGCTAGTTGCTGTGCGGCCAACTGTGCGGCTTGCTGCGCGGCTAACTCCTGTTGACGCAGCGCAGTTTGCCTTGCGATCTCCGCCACGCGCTCCGCCTCCGCAGCACGAGCCGCCTCAACTGCACGAGCCGCTTCTGCCGCACGGGCTGCTTCTGCCGCCTCAGCCTCTTCTCGAGCCCGGCGGCGATCCGCATCAATGGCATCCTGCACACGCTGCCTCGCCTTCTCCCTGGTCTGCGCGCGAGAGGCTGAGAAATCCCGGTACTTGGCGCCATGTAAATTGGCCCAGGAGTAAAGGGTCGCCACATCTTCCGGCGTTTCGAACTGATCACCGTTTATATTGCGATCTGTCATCTGCCACCCTTGGCCGTCTGCTTCTGTCACCCGTTGACCGACCGCCGCCATGATCCAAGCTGAGATTCCATTGCCTGCAAATCAAGCCGAAGACGACACCACGCCGGTCTTCGCCGACTGAAGACGCAACATCTCTTATGCAGAATCCTAGCCGCTTTGCTGTTGTCAGAACAATAACACTTGAACGCTCACCTTCCTACCACTTTCTTGCCATTCGATATACATAAATCGCTTCATTTTCATTGTCATACGACACTTGCAACTTAGGTAATCTGAATCCCGAGAGCAGCGGTTACCATCGTGCATCAGTAACGAGTATCGAGGTGGGATACGATGCGGCGCACTCAAAATAATCAGTTTTTATGCCGCCGATCAGGAAACCTGAAATACAGCAATTTGGCCTCTCAGGCTACCCGGTTTCGACCGCCGGAAATCATCCCGCTAGATCCTCAACGGAAGAGCGCGGAAGCGGCAAAACTCTCCCTGTGTTAGCTTTGAAAGAGCGGCTTGAACGAGCTCGTAGCTCAGCAGGTAGAGCAACGCCCTTTTAAGGCGTGGGTCCTGGGTTCGAATCCCAGCGAGCTCACCATCATCCCACCCGGCCGCGAACCTTTCCAGATTTCAGTGGTCTGTGGTCAGTTGACCATAAGCCGTCCCTGCGCAGCGAACGGTCTGCTATTCCC